>Ga0316608_1000352_pt1 | contig 22860 bp, 18 predicted proteins | sample MIS2016152B_MG_FD_207673 | JGI IMG/M metagenome (GOLD analysis project Ga0316608, IMG submission 207673) | Microbial mat bacterial communities from Middle Island sinkhole, Lake Huron, Michigan, United States - MIS.2016.152B | ecosystem: Environmental > Aquatic > Freshwater > Lake > Sediment...
TACCACTATAACTCAGCGAAGGAGATAAATTCAGGTTGACCTTTTTCCAAATTTTAAAACTTGTCCCAAACGGAATGGAATGCTTAAAGCCGCTAACCATGTTTTCAAGGGTTTTAGGTGTAAACAGGGAATCCTCATGCGCTTCTATCCTGTTTTCGAGACTTGAGGTATAACTGATAGCAAAATCGTCGTACCATTTCCCGCTGCTTCCATTCTTTCCCCGGAATAAATAAATGCGGTTCACATTAAAAGCTACCGACGGTAAGGTCAAACTAACTTTTTCTGTATTGCTGTTCTGGCTATGGCGTAGGTTTACCGAAAGGTTTACAGGGCTGTTATTCGGCCAGCTTTTGCTAAAACTAATACTCGACTGCTTTTGGTTGTTAAGCAATTTTTTTGCATCTGTATAACTGTGATTTTGATCAAATTTCGTACTACTATAGTTTACATTGGCCGAAAACCGCTGGTATGGATTTGCCTGTGCTGCCTGCGAGTGGTTCCACTGGATCGAAAAATCGGTCGACTTTAGCTGATTTTTCTCATCCTCCCCTAATTTGTTTTGTTTGTATTGTAAATTAAACCCGCCGTTATATTTATACCGTTTTGTATAGCGCGATGCTCCAGCTATTCCCCAGGAACCTTTCGAATAAATTTCGCTGGTAAGGCTTAAATCGAAATAATCGCTGAGTGCAAAATAATAGCCGCCCCCCCGTAAAAAGAATCCCCGCTGGGATTCTTCCCCATACGTAGGTATCAATATTCCGGAGGCATTGCTCTCTTTTTTACTGGGGAAAAAACCAAAAGGGATCCCAATTGGCAAAGGAATATCTTCCATCACAATATATGCTGGTCCCGAAACAATTTGATCGCCTGGTTTCATTACTGCTTTCGAAAGTGCCAGATAGAAATGAGGATGTTCTTCGTTATCGCAGGTGGTATATTTGCCATGAATCAGTGTGATATCCCCATTTGCCTGCCGTTTCGTTTTTTCGGCATGTAAAAAACCGCCATCCTGATCCGAAACAATGTCGTGTATTACCCCTTTTTTTGATTTAAAATTATACGAAAGGTCTTTTGCATCGAACTCCTCTGATCCTTGCTTAAAGTGAGGTTTCCCAATATATTGGCCCGTCGAATCGTTCACCCCAACCGCAAAAACCACATTTTTCTCCATGTCGAAATCAACCCGCTCCGAATTTAATTCGACATTACCATATTTAATACTCGAATTTTTGTACATGTAAATTCGTTTGGAGCCAAGCGAAAACCGAATAGAATCATCGGCCTGATAATCGACTTTCGAATCAAACGGCTGGTCTTTCTTTTTCAGGCTAAGGGAATCGATTTTCACGGAATCTTTCAAAATCAATGCGGTATCAGGGCGATTCTCCTCCTGCCCCTTTAACGAAGAGCAATAAAAACTAATAATGAATAGCGCTATTATATGGTATGGTAAATATTTGAACAATTTTATACTATTTTTGTGACAGTTTTAAAAAAACAAGACCCCAAAACTAATCAAAAATCTTTTAGCAACGAATGTTTGGATTATCATATAAATTATTTGCAGTAACAAGTAATATACGTACTTCCCTATTATTTATTATTGTAACCTGTATTAATTTTTCTGTTGTTATTGGCCAATCGGAAGCTAAAAACAGAATAAATTGTGTTGTAATAGATGCTGGCCATGGCGGAAAAGATCCCGGAGCCAAAGGCAGTAAACATTACGAAAAAGATATTGTACTTTCAGTTGCATTAAAATTGGGCGATTACATTAAAAACAATATGCCCGACGTTAAAGTAATATTTACCCGCGATAGCGATGTATTTATTCCTCTGCACGAACGTGCGGAGATTGCCAACAAAAATCAGGCCGATGTATTTATCTCGATCCATTGCAATTCGAATCCCAATAAAAACCCGTTTGGAGCCGAAACATTTGTAATGGGTTTGACAAAAACAGCCGACAATTTAGAAGTTGCCAAGTTCGAAAACTCGGTAATTTTGAAAGAAGATAATTTTTCTTCAAAATACGAAGGATTTGATAATTCGCCCGAGGCATATATTATGCTTTCTCTGATGCAAAATACACATATCGACCAAAGCCTGACCTTAGCATCGTATGTTCAAAGTCAATTTAAAGAAAAGGCAAACCGGTTCGACCGGGGAGTAAAACAAGCAGGTTTTTTGGTACTTTGGAAAACTGCTATGCCTAGTATTCTGATTGAAACCGGTTTTTTATCTAATTTGGAGGAAGAACGGTATTTAGCGTCTTCTCAAGGTCAGGATTATCTGGCATCGTCTATCTACAGGGCATTTCGCGACTATAAAAATGTCATCGAAAATCGAAGTATTTATGTTTTAAGCCGTAATAATCCCGGGACAGCAAGCACCTCTGACAGTTTTACTACTAATCCGGAGCCAATTGCAGTCCAACCGGAAAACAATCCGGTATATTATATGGTACAAATAAGTTCTTCGAAGAAAAAAATTCCATTAAATGCCAAGGGGTTTAAAGGCATTAAAAACATAGAAGAACACAAATCGACAGATAATTATAAATATACCGTTGGCCGAAAAACCAATTATAACGACATCGTCGAATTCTCTAAAACAATTAAGAATACTTTTCCCGATGCATTTATTGTTGCATTGAAAGATGGGAAAATAGTTCCCGCAAAAAAAGTATTAAATGAAATAAAGAATTAATTTAGCAACTTCATTAAATTGCTTTATACAAATTATATAGCCCTGATAATGAATTTAATGAAAGAGCTCTAGACAGAGATGAACTATTTTATTAACGAAGGAAAAAAAAAGAAAAGGTTGTTGTTTCGTGCAAATAAGCTCCACGCAAACAATTAATTATAAAAATATAATCACGTGAAAATCCGAAAAGAAGTAAAAATTGGTTTTGTAGTAGCCGCAGTAATAGCAGTTTCATTATGGGGGTTTAATTTCCTGAAAGGAAAGAATATATTTACTGTAAGCAAACAGTTTTATGCTGTTTTCAACAATATTGGTGGCCTTCAGGAATCTAGTATTGTTAGTGCAAACGGGTACACTATCGGCCAGGTCTCCGAAATAAAATTCATACATGGCACTATTTCTAAAATTGTGGTGGAAATTTCTATTGACAGAGAGTTCGATATTCCAAATAATTCCATTGTTGAAATATACAGTACCGACTTTATGGGCTCCAAAGCTGTTAACATGATTTTGGGAAGCTCAGATGTCCTCTCCCACGAAAACGATACTTTGGTTGGGAAATTTGATGGAGACATAAGTGTGTTGGTTACAAAAAAGCTCCTTCCAATAAAAGAAAAATCCGAACGCCTTATTGAATCTATCGATTCGGTTATGACCATTATTAAAAACACATTTACCCCAGAAACTCAGGATAATATTAAAAAGGGAGTTGCTTCTTTAGAACAGCTCATTGTTACCCAACGAGTGAGGGTTGCCATTATCATGCAAAATCTGGAAGACATTACCAATAATTTAAAACAAAGCAACGGACAAATTACAAATACCCTCAATAACTTATCCAGTTTCTCGGATTCAATTGCACATTCCGATCTCAAAATGGCCATTCGAAACGCCAACATTGCAATTACAGAAACAAATATCTTAATGAAAAAACTTAATAATAATCAAGGATCTATTGGGAAATTAGTAAACGACGATTCTATTTATTATTCATTAGGAAGCACTTTAAATAATTTAGACAGTTTATTAGTAGATGTTAAGGAGAATCCTAAAAAATACGTCCATTTTTCAATTTTCGGGTCGTCTTCTAAAAAATCTTCAAAATAATCTTTTATAAACAGTTTAATTAGAAATCAACAGTTTCGAAAATCAACAATTTTCGTTAATTTTTATTAACAATTTATTAACACGATATTAACATTAAAATAAGGAAGTGTTGATATTTTTTCTTTGTATAATAATGATTTACAATATATTAATTATTTTTAAAATAAATTAAAAAATAATATACTGATACTAAAATTGATAACAAATAATCGAAAAATACTAATGAGCTAACCTTTTTTTTTACGTTTTTTTTCACCTAATTGCTTTACTAATTTTTTGAGCAAAAGATCATATTAAGTAATTCATTTTTAAAAAAGTATTAATAATGCATCAGTCAGTTTGGAATAATTGCTTAAAAATTATCAAAGACAATGTTCCTTCTGTAAGTTTTAAAACATGGTTTGAACCCATTGTTCCTTTAAAACTGGAAAACAATGTGCTTACGATTCAGGTGCCCAGTCCGTTTTTTTACGAGTACCTTGAAGAGCAGTACATTGATATCCTTAGGAAAACTTTACGGAAAGAATTAGGGCACGAAGCAAAGCTCGAATATAGCGTTGTGATGGAAAACAGCAATTTTGCCTCTGCAAAACCCTACACAGTCAAATTCCCCGGTAAAGGGAATCCTGATCTCAAAAACAAACCGGTTTCCATGCCGATTGACCTGGACGATCAACCTATTAAGAATCCCTTTGTAATTCCAGGTATTAAAAAACTTAATATTGATCCACAATTAAACCCCGAAAATTCGTTTGTAAATTTTATTGAGGGAGAATGCAACCGCCTGGCTCGTTCGGCAGGATATGCAGTAAGTCACAATCCTGGCGGAACCGCTTTTAACCCCCTGTTTATCTATGGAGAATCAGGACTAGGTAAAACTCACCTTGCTCAGGCAATTGGTATACAGGTTAAAGAAAAATATCAGGACAAAGTTGTTTTGTATGTGAATGCAAATAAATTTCAGACCCAGTTTGTAGATGCTATTCGAAATAATACCAAAAACGATTTTCTCCATTTCTATCAGATGATAGATGTGTTAATTATCGATGATGTTCATGAATTCGCTGGCAAAGAAAAAACTCAGGATATATTCTTTCATATATTTAACCATTTACACCAGTCGGGCAAACAATTGGTTCTTACTTCCGATAAGCCACCTGTTGAACTTCAAGGTTTAGAACAACGTTTGTTGTCGCGCTTTAAATGGGGACTATCAGCCGATTTACAACCACCTGATTTTGAGACGCGGGTTGCTATTTTAAAACACAAAGCTTACCTCGATGGCATTAATATTCCCTTCGAAGTAATGGAATATGTTGCTACCCATATTGCTACCAACGTTCGTGAGCTCGAAGGTGCCATGATATCGCTTTTGGCACAATCAACACTCAACAAGAAAGAAATTACGCTCGACCTGGCAACTGAAATGATCGACAAGCTCATTAAAAATACCAAGCGGGAAATTTCGATCGACTATATTCAAAAGGTCGTTTGCAGCTTTTTTAATGTTCAGGTGGAGATGCTATTATCGAATACCCGAAAACGCGAAATTGTTCAGGCCAGGCAAATTGCTATGTTCTTCTCCAAAAACTTGACAAAATCGTCTCTTGCCACAATTGGAGCTCAAATTGGAGGGAAAGATCATGCAACGGTTCTCCATGCTTGTAAAACAGTTAACAACCTTATAGAAACGGATAAGCGATTTAAAAATCAGGTTGAAGAAATAGAAAAGAAATTAAAAATCTAATCCATTTAAAAAACAGGTTCTCATTAAGGAACCTGTTTTTTTTTGCTTACATAAAACGAACTATGCCCGAAGTTTACACCGATACTTATTTAACCATTGAGAATGCATCCAAAGGCTTATTTAAGGATAAAGGAAGTAAATTCTTTGCATTTGCCTACCCCGTTTCAACTGAGCCAATAATTAAAGAACACCTCGATTTGCTTCGAAAAGAATATTTCGATGCCCGTCATCATTGTTACGCATATCGCCTGGGAGTTGACATGAAAAATTTCCGGATCTTTGATGACGGAGAGCCATCCAATTCTGCCGGGAAGCCAATCCTTGGTCAAATTGTAGCCCATAACCTTACCGATATTCTTATTGTGGTTATTCGATATTTTGGAGGAACCCTCCTGGGAGTTGGAGGACTTATCCAGGCTTATAAAACTGCCAGCATGGAAGCAATATCAAATGCAACAATTGTTTCGAAGGAAATTACCGATACATTAAAACTTAAATTTGATTATCCTTTACAAAATCAGGTAAACCGATTGATAAAAGAATATAATATTTCCATAATTCAATCTAAATTTGACTTTGATTGTCAGTTAACAGTTCAATGCCGAAAAAACTCTACAAATCAGCTACTTTCAAAATTTAAAGAACTGATTTATGTGAATATAAGTTTAAATGAAAACATTGATTTATAAAACTAAATCTACCTATTATGAAGAACAAAAGCCTTGTATCCATTACAGACTACAGCAAGGACGACTATCTGAAAATCCTTGATATAGCTGCTGAATTTGAAAAAAATCCTAGTCAGCACCTATTAGATGGAAAGATAGTTGCTACGTTGTTTTTTGAGCCATCTACCCGCACCCGCTTAAGTTTCGAAAGTGCGATTAACCGTTTGGGAGGCAGGGTAATTGGTTTCTCGGATGCAAATTCTTCCAGCGTAACCAAAGGCGAAACGTTGAAGGATACCATTAAAATGGTTACCGGCTATGTTGACCTTATTGTAATGCGGCATCCACTTGAAGGAGCTGCACGCTATGCAAGTGAAGTTGCATCGGTACCGGTAATTAATGCCGGCGACGGTGCAAATCAGCATCCTACACAAACTTTACTCGACCTTTACTCGATTAAAAAAACACAAAATACACTTGAGAACCTTAATATATTCATGATTGGGGATTTAAAATATGGTCGCACTGTTCATTCTTTATTAATGGCTATGTCGAATTACAACCCAACTTTCTTTTTCATTTCGCCAGATGAATTAAAAATGCCCAATGAATATAAATTATTTTTAGAACAACATAATATTAAATACTACGAGTATCGGGACTTTATGCCAATTATTGCTGAGGCTGATATTGTATATATGACCCGTGTGCAAAAAGAACGTTTTTCGGATCCAATCGAATATGAAAAAACAAAAAATGCCTATGTATTAAATAATTCGATGCTCGAAAACACCCGGGAAAACATGAAAATTTTACATCCACTCCCTCGGGTTAACGAAATCAGTTTAGATGTAGATGAAAACCCAAAAGCCTATTACTTTACACAAGCTCAGAACGGAGTATTTGTACGTCAGGCAATTATCACATCAATTCTAGGAATAAAATAAAAACGCTGTCATGAAAGATAAACAACTCATAGTAAATGCTATAAAGAATGGAACTGTAATTGATCACATTCCAGCAAAAAACCTGTTTAAGGTTATTTCAATTCTAGGGCTACAAACAATTAATAACCAAATAACCTTTGGTACCGGATTGGAAAGCAAAAAATTGGGAAGCAAAGCCATCATAAAAATTGCAGACCGGTATTTTCTGGATGAAGAAATAAATAAAATTGCCTTGGTTGCCCCTCAAGCAAAACTCAATATTATTCGAGATTATGAAGTAATCGAAAAACGGGTGGTAGAAGTACCCGATTATATTCAGGGAATTGTTAAGTGTATGAATCCTAAGTGCATTACGAACAATGAAGAGATTAAAACTAAATTCACAGTACTCTCCAAAAACGAAGTGTCCCTAAAATGTCATTACTGCGAGAGAATAACACAACAGGATAGAATGGTGATTCTGTAATTATCGCAACCGATCGAGCGATTTTATAAGATTATCATCTTTTCGAATATTCCAGTAGGCTAAAAAAACCAAAACAGAAGCAACTATTGGGAATAGGATTGGTGATTTAAAATCTACCAATGCGTTTAGACTGGATTCACTTATAGTTAGAATGTAATAAATCAAACCATTTAAAAGCAATAGGATAACGATTCCAAACAAAGATAATTTCATTTGCAGTTTCCTGTTTTTAAATAAAAAGATAATTACAACGAGTAAAATTATTGAAAAGATTGCGCCTCCCTGTAGCCAAATGAGTTGATTTATTGTGTTATAATCTCTGGGGATACTACTGGAAAATCCACTTAAATTGTAAACAATCCCATTATTGAAATGAGCAATATCAATAAAAAACAAGGATATAATAAGACCAAAAGCTACTACTAAAAAAAGTGTCTGAATACGCTGTATCATATTGAACGTTTATTTTTTTTACAAAAATAGTATTTAAACAAATGTCCCAAATTTCAAAATCGTATTGTTAATAAAAATCTCAACATTTCATTATAAACATCTGTTTAAGCAGAAAGGTATAATTGTTCTTGTAAATATAAATTCTTAAATTTAGTAAGTCGATAATTATTTGTTAAATGACGGAAAAAGAAATTCAAGCCCTCATCACTTTGTTGGACGATCCCGATAAAGAAATATATAATGCGGTTTCTCAAACCTTATTCGACAAAGGTATTGAGATTGTCCCCGAACTTGAAAAAGCATGGGAAACATCCAGTGCCAGCTCAGTTCAAGACCGGTTAGAAAACATTATTCATAAAATACAATTAAACCACATTCATACCAGTTTGTCCATTTGGATAAAAAATGGAGCCTCCGACTTGCTTGAAGGATCTTTTATTGTTGCCAAATATCAGTATCCCGATCTTGGCTTTTACGAACTTACACAAGAAGTAGATAAATTACGCCACGACATATGGCTTGAGCTCAATGATAATTTGACGGCCCTCGAAAAAGTAAGGGTAATAAATCATATCCTTTTTGATATTCATAAATTTACGGGTAATAATTCTAACTATTATTCACCCCAAAACTCATTCATTAACCAGGTATTACAATCGAAAAAAGGAAATCCAATTTCATTATCAATTATTTATGCTGTTGTTGCGCAAAAACTTGGACTTCCTATTTATGGCGTGAACCTTCCAAAGAATTTTATTCTTGCCTATAAGGACGAATATCATCAGTTATTCCCTTCGGGCGATGAAGTTTTGTTCTACATTAACCCATTTAATAAAGGAGCTGTTCTTGGTAAAAAAGAAATTGACACTTTTTTAAAACAACAAAATTTAAATCAGGACGAATCATTTTATAAACCATGCAGTAATATCGAAATTTTGCAACGAGTCATATTAAACCTAATTTATTCCTACGAAAAATTAGGGTACGAAACAAAAGTGAAAGATCTAAATTCGATGCTAAAAGTAATTAAGATGAATATAAAGCCTTAGGCCTTATAAAAATCGAGATACCATTTTACGAAATTTGCAATACCTTTTTCAACCGGAGTAAAAGGTTTATAATTAAGATTTTCAGTTAAGTCCGAAACATCCGCCCAAGTGGATGGTACATCGCCCGATTGAATAGGCATCATGTTCTTAATAGCTTTTTTTCCTAACGAATTTTCCAGTGCTTCAATAAAATCCATCAAACGAACCGGAGTACTGTTTCCTATATTATATATTTTATAGGGTACTTTAGAAGTGGAGGGGTCAGGTTGCTTCCCATTCCAATAAGGGTTTGGCTTGGGAGGATTATCAATAACCCGAACCAGTCCTTCAACAATATCATCAACATACGTAAAGTCACGTTTCATTTCGCCATAATTAAACACGTCTATTGGCTTTCCTTCAATTATTGCCTTTGTGAAAATAAAAAGAGCCATATCTGGTCGGCCCCACGGACCATAAACAGTAAAAAAACGAAGGCCGGTAGTAGGCAAATTGAATAAGTTACTATATGTGTGAGCCATCAGTTCGTTTGCCTTTTTACTGGCTGCATATAAACTTACGGGATGGTCCACATTATGGCTAGTTGAAAACGGCATGTTTTCGTTTAGCCCATATACACTAGAACTACTGGCATAGGCCAGGTGTTTAACCGGGTAATAACGGCACGCTTCCAAAATATTTAAAAACCCGGTAATATTAGCATCAATATATGCATGGGGATTAGTAAGACTATATCGAACACCTGCCTGAGCAGCAAGGTTGCAAACGGAATCAAATTTTTCCGATTTAAATAACTGGAGAATATTTTCCCTATCCTCTAATTGAAGCTTAATAAACTGGAAATTTGGAAATATAGCACTATTAATCTTCTGGTTATAAACAGCATTTTCGCCATCGATTCCAAGATTCGTTAACCGGCCATATTTTAAACGTATATCGTAATAATCGTTTATCGAGTCAAGTCCAATTACTTCGTCTCCCCGATCCAAAAAACGTTTTGTGAGATGAAATCCAATAAATCCGGATGCACCGGTAATTAATATCTTCATTGGTTAATTATTTATACAGTGAATTTGTTAAATCTATTAAAATTATTTCAGTAGTGAAAAATAAGCATTACAATCAATTATTTTATTGGTATAATCTTTCAGAATTTGATTAAAATTTAATACCTCATACGATTTAATTTAAAATCGTATGAGGTATTAATGATTAAACTAAAAAATAAACATTTATTCTAATTTCCTATTTAGCATAAGATACCGATCGCGTTTCTCGGATAACCGTAATTTTTACTTGTCCGGGATAAGTCATTTCGGTTTGTATTTTTTTAGCAATTTCGTGCGATAAAACTTCTGCATCTTTATCATTCATTTTTTCACTACCTACAATTACGCGTAATTCACGTCCTGCTTGAATAGCATAGGTTTTTGTAACGCCGGGGTATGATAAAGCCACAGCTTCCAAATCTTTCAAACGTTTAATATAAGCTTCCACAACCTCGCGACGTGCACCTGGGCGAGCGCCTGAAATTGCATCGCAAACCTGAACAATGGGTGCAAGTAAGGTGGTCATTTCAGTCTCATCATGGTGAGCACCAATTGCATTGCAAATTTCTGGCTTTTCTTTGTATTTCTCAGCCAATTTCATTCCCAGGATTGCATGTGGTAATTCCGGTTCGTCATCGGGTACTTTTCCAATATCGTGTAATAATCCGGCGCGTTTGGCAAGTTTGGGATTAAGTCCTAGTTCGGAAGCCATAATAGCACAAAGATTTGCTACTTCACGCGAGTGTTGCAACAAATTTTGACCATAAGAAGAACGATATTTCATTTTACCAATTAACCGGATCAATTCAGGATGTAATCCATGAATACCCAAATCGATGGTTGTACGCTTACCAACTTCATTTACTTCATCTTCCACCTGTTTCTGAACCTTTGCCACGACCTCTTCGATACGGGCAGGGTGTATTCTGCCATCGGTTACAAGTTGATGCAGCGCTAAGCGGGCAACTTCACGACGAACAGGATCAAAAGCCGAAAGAATAATAGCTTCGGGAGTATCGTCTACCACAATTTCAACACCGGTAGCTGCTTCCAGTGCACGAATATTTCTCCCTTCGCGGCCAATAATTCTGCCCTTGATTTCATCCGATTCAATATGAAAAACGGTTACGGAATTTTCTACAGCAGCTTCGGTAGCAACTCGCTGAATAGTTTGAACTACTATTCGTTTTGCTTCTTTAGAGGCAGTCATTTTGGCTTCTTCCATAATCTCATTGATTACGGACATTGCTTCAGTTTTGGCCTCTGCCTTCATTGAGTCGATAAGCTGCGCTTTTGCTTCTTCACCGGAAAGCCCCGAAATGGTTTCTAATTGCTCAACCTGTTGTTTATGCAGTCTTTCAAGCTCCTCGTGCTTTTTTTCAACTACTTCCAATTGAACACTGAGGTTATCCCGAACGGTATCAACTTCCTTTTTAGCACGTTGCGTTTCTTCGAATTTTTGGTTTAAAGCGGTCTCTTTTTGCTTGAACTTGTTTTCGGCCTGTGCTAACCTGGAATTTTTTTCGTTTATAACCTTTTCATGTTCTGTTTTTAATTGAAGAAATTTTTCTTTGGCCTGAAGTATTTTATCCTTTTTTATCACTTCAGCTTCAGCTTCGGCTTCCCGTATAATTTTTTTCCGACGAGCCTTTAAAATCATCAGGTAACTCGAATAGGCCAAAATAGCTCCAATTATGAAACTAATAAAACCAACAACAAGCCCCAATACTAAAGGAGGAATAATTCCTATAATTGAATGTACCATCATAATTACATAAAAAAATTAAAATTTATCACATAAAAAAACCCGCACAAATTTCTTCATCTTATAAAAACCCTGTTTTCACATGGCTGGAAATGCCAGTGTATTTCGGGCTTCCATTGTCCGCCGGAGCGAATTCCTACCGAAGTAGGATGATGGCCTGTCCTTGATACCCTGAGCCTTATTCCAATAGTTAAAATGTTGATTTCCTAAGGATTGAAGAAACTATGCGGGCAATATTTTTCCAACTAACTTAAAGAACGTCTGCTTCATTTTTTAATAATTCTTCCAAGTGACTATCCAAATCTCTCAGTTTTTGCATCAAACCATTATCTTCTGATTTACTTTCTAACTCGATAAGTCTGATTACAAACTGTAAAGCTGCCATTGCTAAAAAATCCTGCGTATCTTTATCAGTATATTTACTTTTATACTGGAATACCTTATCGTTAATAGATTTAGCTGCTCTACGTATTTTTTCTTCGTCTTCCCTGTCAATTTTAAGTGGGTAATATCGGTCAGCTACATTAACCCTAATTGATAGCTTGTCGTCCATATTATCCACCTATCTATTTAAAAGAGAAATACATTTGTCAATTTCCCGCACAATTTTATTCACCTTGATCTTTGCATCGTGAAGATCGTTACCGCTTAGCTGAATAACTTTAGCCAGTTTCAGATTTTCATACTTAACATGCATGTCATGGCACTCTAACTCTTTAGTTTTCAAAGTGCTTTTTAATTGCTCCATTTCAAGTTTCAAAGCTGAATTTTCTGTTTTAACTTTCTCAATCACAGAAATCATCTTAGAAGCCTTGTTATTTAACGCCGATATTATATTTTCGTAGTCTGTCATTTTTGCTTCTTATTCTTTACAAATATAATATAGGTTATGTTAATATAAAATAGATGCAACTATATTTACAAGACATTGTTATTCTATTTAATTAAACAATTATTTAAGATACAGGTTCATTCAGATGAAAAAAAGCTGGTTACTCATAATAATTTTGACAAAAATATCGATAAATTTTATCTATGGACAAAACTTGACCGATTCTTTGTTCATTTCTCCTATAAAAATCCCTCTTAAAGTTTCCGGGGGATTTGGTGAATTGCGCTCAAATCACATTCACTCAGGAGTAGATTTCAGAACAAATAGCAAAATTGGAGAACCGGTATATGCTTCTGCCAATGGTTTTATAAGCAGGATAAAGGTTGAACCTGGAGGATATGGAAAAGCTGTTTATATCGAACATCCATCAGGATATACAACGGTTTACGCCCATCTGGATGCTTTTCGGGAGGATATTAATGCATATGTCCGGAAAAATCAATATGAAGTTCAAAAATTTCCGGTTGACCTATTTCCCGAAAAAAATGAAATTTTGATTAAACAAGGAGATATCATTGCTTTTTCGGGAAATTCAGGCGGCTCCTCCGGCCCACATTTGCATTTTGAATTTCGCGATACCAAAACGCAAATGCCCATCCATCCTTTTATTTTTAAAATCCCCGTAAAAGACACATCTGCACCATCATTTTATTCCCTTGAATTCTATCCTCTTTCCGGGAAAAGCAAAATTAATGGCCGCTCGAAAAAACTCACCTCTCCTGTTATTATTAATAAAAGGGTATTTTTAAGCAAATTAGATACAATAAAGATAACTGGGCCTATTGGAATTGGTACAGAAGTATTTGATGCCATCGATACCGGCTCAAATAAAACAGGATACTTCAGCCTGCAAATGGATCTGGATTCGGTAACTATTTTCAGAAATGAAATTTCATCCTTTGGATTTAACGAAACCCGATATGTCAATAGCTTAATCGATTATAGGGAATATTTCAATACCGGAAAAAAAATCTCGAAACTATTTATTGACCCTAATAATAAACTTTCGACTTACCGCGAAAATATTAATCGGGGAATAATTGACATTTCGGATACCCTCCCCCATAAAATTAAAATTACGGCTACAGATGTTTCGAAAAATTCATCAACAATTTCTTTTATTATCAAGTTGGATAAAAAGAAATACCCTGAAACTAAAATTACAACAGACACTTGTACAAGGCTTTTTTCCTACAAAACGGATAATAGTTATAGAACCGATAGTTTTAAACTTTATATTCCCGATAATGCGCTATATACCGATTATTGCTTTAAATACTTTACCCTTCCTCAGAAATCGGGTTATTATTCAAAAATTTATCAGGTAAAAGAATATGACACTCCGTTTCAATATCCGATAGAAATTAGCATTAAACCCTCCGGAATAAGTGACAGCTTGTTAAAAAAGGCGATAATTGCCCGTTTAGATGAAAACAATTTTGCGTATAGTATCGGTGGTATATTTGAAAATAATTTCTTGAAAGCAAAGACTTATTTTTTAGGAAACTTTACTATTATTATCGATACGATTGCTCCCAAGATTTCACCACTGAGAAATTTTACAACCGAATATCAGGGGATACGGAAAGAATATATTGCATTTAAGATTACCGATAACCTTTCGGGTATTCGAATTTATTCTGGATTTATAAACGATCAATGGGCTTTGTTTGAATACGATGCTAAAAACAACCTTTTAACTCACCAACTCGATTCATCCCGGTTTGAATATTCAACTGAAACTAATATAAAAATCGAGGTGTCGGATTTAAAAGATAATGTTTCTTCTTTTACCACTAAATTCAAACCTATCAAATAATTATACCGCTATTAATGCCTGCTGTAGATTTTAAAACAAGCGAATCGATCCGGATTGCAGGAATTATGTCAGGCACTTCACTGGATGGAGTCGATATTGCTTTGTGCTGTTTTTACCAATCTAATTCCGGTATTTGGAATTATAAAATTGAAAAGGCGGAAACCTTTCCATATACAAAGGAATGGAAAGAAAAACTTATTCAAGCAGAAACTTCATCGGGATTAGAACTGATTCTGCTGCATAAAGAATATGGTGAATTCCTTGGAAGCCTTATTAACAAGTTTATTCGAACAGAAAAAGAAAAACCCGAATATATTTCATCGCATGGGCATACTATTTTTCACCAACCTCAAAAAAAGCTCACTTTTCAATTGGGAGATGGAGCCTGCATAGCAGCAGAATCGGGCATTAATACGGTTTCGGATTTTCGCAGCTTTGACGTAGCGCTGGGTGGTCAAGGTGCCCCCTTAGTGCCCATTGGTGACAAATTACTCTTTGGAAATTACGATCAATGCTTGAATCTGGGAGGGTTTGCCAATATATCTTATGATTCAAAAGAAACGAGAATAGCGTATGATATTTGTCCGGTAAATATTTTATTAAATTATGTCTGTCAAATATACTTCAATACTGATTTTGACAACAATGGGGCATTTGGTAAAATTGGTAACGTAGATTTGGAATTATTTAATACCATGAACCAGTTGGATTATTTTCAAAAATCTGCTCCCAAATCGCTTGGAAAGGAATGGGTAGTTGAAAAAATCTTTCCACTTTTACCTAATAAAAGATTAGAGAAACATGATATACTGAGAACCTTATACGAACATATCGCTTTTCAAATATCGGCTGTATGCAATGCCCATCCGGGTCACCAAATATTAGTGACCGGAGGAGGTGCTTTCAATACTTTTTTAATTGAATTATTAAAAAGCAAAATTAATAAAGTGGTAATTTTACCTGAAAAGACAGTTATAGAATTCAAAGAAGCGTTGATTTTTGCTTTTTTAGGATTATTGCGGATAAAAAATATTCCCAATTGCATTGCGACGGTAACAGGAGCCAGAGAAGATAATTTAGGGGGCACACTTCATATAATCAAATAATTATAAAGAATATGAAAAATTTTGTAGCATACAATCCCACCAGCGTCTATTTTGGAAAAGGGGTAGTAAATCAACTTGGCGAAGTAGTGAGCAAACTTGGATTAAAGGTTTTGCTTATTTATGGAAAAGGTTCAATTAAAAAAAATGGAGTATACAATGACATCCAATCTCAGTTAAAACAAATAAACGCAAAGGTATGGGAATATGAGGGGATTAAATCAAACCCAATTGTTGAAGATGTTGATGCTGCTGCAAAAATGGGTATTGAAAACCAAATTGATGTAATAATTGCTGCTGGAGGAGGAAGTGTAATCGATTCAGCCAAAATTATTGCTGTTTGTATCGCTAATAAAAGTAAAGGCTGGGATGTAATGAAAAACAAAATAACTATATCTGGTGCTATTCCATTAATAGGTATTTTAACCCTGGCAGCTACCGGCACTGAAATGAATCCGGTTGCCGTAGTTCAAAACCATGAAACAGAAGAAAAAATCGGATTTGGCCACCCATCTATGTTTCCAAAACATTCGTTTTTAGATCCCCAGTATACCGCTTCGGTTCCTGCAAATTACACATCGTACGGAATAGTTGATTTAATTGCCCATAGCCTCGAAAACTATTTTGGAGATGGCGATGCAACACTAACCGATCGCTTTGTGGGAGCAATTATTCAGGAAGCAATTGAATATGGCCCAAAACTCATGAACGATCTTACAAACTATGAATATCGTTCGAAAATTATGTGGGCTGCCACCAATGCCCTAAATGGAGTAACAGGAAATGGAAGGGTTACCGGCGATTGGGGCGTTCATGGATTAGGCCATGTACTTTCACTGCTCTACGATGTTCCTCACGGAGCTTCCCTTTCTATAATTTACCCCGCTTGGTTAAAATTCCACCTTCCCTTAATCCCTGAAAGAATAGCGCTTTTAGGAAAATATGTTTTCAATATTAATTCGCCCGAAGAAACGATAACCCGGTTTGAATTACTTTTCAAACAATTGGGAAGCCCTGTACGTTTATCGGAATTGAAAATTCCAAATATTAATAACGAAGAAATTATTCGGGTTTGGATTAAAAATAAAGCCCAGGGAGCTTACTTTAAGTTTAAACCAGAAGATTATACAACTCTATTACAAGCATTTGAGTAAAAAACAAAAAGGGCGGTTCATCACGAACGGCCCTTTTTTAACATTTACAACTACTAACTAACTACCTAATTTATGAGAAAAACACTACTAACCTTTTATATTTCGTAACATTTTTGGCTATTTTAACATTTAACAAGGTTCTAAATACATCTTATTCAGACTACTAAAAACAAAAACCTCCTTATTAAATTCTGCGCAAAGGTAAACTTTAATTTCAAACCAACAAAACAATTTTTAATTTTTATTGATACAAAAATACTAGTTTACTTTCAATCTTTCAAAAAACCTGTATTAATAAATTGTTAAATAATCATCATCAATTACATTACAAAAATAATCATTATTTTTAATTTTACAAGGGGGGCAATAATTATTTATTAATATTTTAACATTTTACCCTAATTTTTTTAAGGGTAATTCTATTTTTTTATTTTTTGACAATTATCATGTTTTTTTATATGAATGAAATTTAAATTGAAACCCTTATTTTTGTATTTACAAATAAAACCTTACCTATGAGAAAAATCTTCCTATGCTTCACATTTCTTTCAACACTGTTTATTGGAGAAAATAGTTTTGGATGCACAAATTACATTATAACCAAAGGAGCGTCAACAGATGGATCGGTAATGATATCGTATTCAGCAGATTCACATACTCTTTATGGAGAATTGTATTATCGTCCGGCTATGGACTATCCTGCTGGTGCGTTACTGCAAATTTATGAATGGGATACCGGCAAACCTCTTGGTAAAATAAAACAGGTTCGTCATACCTATTCTGTAATTGGAAATATGAACGAATATCAGGTTGCTATTGGAGAAACCACTTATGGTGGCAGGGAAGAATTGGTCGACACCACTGCCATAATGGATTACGGAAGTCTTATTTATGTAGGACTCCAGCGGTCAAAAACTGCCCGTGAAGCAATACAGGTCATTTCTCAGTTAATTGAAGAATATGGTTACTACAGCAGTGGTGAATCATTTTCTATCTCTGATAAAAACGAGGCCTGGATTATGGAGATTATTGGAAAAGGCTCTCCAGAAATACAAAAAGACAAAAAAGGCAAAGTAATTGGAAAAAAATATAGCAAAGGCGCCGTATGGGTCGCACGACAAATCCCCGACGGATATATTTCGGGACATGCAAACCAGGCCCGAATTACCACTTTCCCAATTCAGCAGGCAAATGATTTTAGCAACCTTAATCAGACTTGTTATCATGCTTCCGATGTAATAAGCTTTGCCAGAGATAAAAAGTACATTCCTGCCAGTTTAAAAGATGCTGATTTTAGTTTTTCGGATACCTATAACCCGGTTAATTTTCACGGTGCCCGCTTTTGCGAAATCAGGGTTTGGTCGATGTTTAACGATGTAAATAAAGACATGTCTCAATATTGGAACTATGTTAAAGGCAAAGTACAAATTGACACTACATCCGGCTATGCCACCAACAGAATGCCTTTATGGATTAAGCCTGACCGAAAAATATCGAATAAAGATATGTTCAAATTTATGCGCAACCACCTGGAAGGAACCGAACTTGATATGAGCAAGGATTTTGGCGCCGGACCAAACGCGCTCCCCTATCGCTGGAGACCTCTTACCTGGAAAGTGAACGACGTGGAATATTGCAATGAAAGAGCTACAGCTACACAACAAACCGGTTTTTCCTTTATTGCCCAATCGCGCAGCAATTATCCCGACTGGATTGGAGGAATCTTCTGGTTTGGAGTGGACGATGCCGCAAGCTCTGTATATACCCCAATGTATTGTGGTATTACCAGCATTCCAAAACCTTTTGCCGAAGGAAACGGGAAAATGCTGGAATATTCTGAAACATCGGCCTTTTGGGTTTTCAGCAGGGTTTCAAATTTCGCCTATTTACGCTACGACGTTATAATGACAGATGTAATAAAGGCCCAACAGGAACTTGAGAATAAATATATAGATTATACTCCTGCAGTTGATTTGGCTGCCCAATCCCTATATAAAACCAATCCGGAACTTGCCAGAAGTTTTATTACCGATTATTCCGTTCAGATGGGGAATAATACTTTTTCGAAGTGGCAGGAGTTAAGCAATTATTTATTGGTTAAATACATTGATGGCAATGTTAAAAAAGAAAAAGACGGTAAATTTCTTTATAATGGGTATACCCAGCCAGCCTCCCCCAGTCAGCCCGGATATTCGGAATCCTGGAAAATACAGGTTGTTGAGGATACAAAAGATAAGTTAAAAGTAGAAGGCGAAAGTCATTAATATTTAAGCAATAATTCTTAACAAAGTATTATATATTAAAAAAATATTTATACTTTTGCGCTCTATTATGAAAATGGATTTAATCTCAAAATACTCATAGTGATGGATTTAATGAATGTTGTAAACAGCACCTTAGCTGTAAGTACCCAGGCTCCTGATTTTTCAGCCGGCGATACCATTACGGTACATTATAAAATTAAGGAAGGTAACAAAGAAAGAATTCAGCAATACCGGGGAGTTGTTATTCAAAAAAGAGGAACCGGACATACTGCTACTTTTACTGTAAGAAAAATGTCGGGAGACATAGGTGTTGAAAGAATATTTCCAGCAAGTTCCCCATTTATTGATAAAGTTGAGATTAACAAATATGGTAAAGTTCGTCGCGCCCGTATTTACTACTTGCGCAAACTTACCGGTAAAAAAGCCAGAATTCAGGAAAGAAGAGTTTCCTTATAAAAATATTTTTACACAAAAAAAGGGCTGCAAATTGCAGCCCTTTTTTTGTTATAGCTTATCGGCTTCTGCCTTCGCTTTATCCACCAAAGCCTGAGCTTTTATATTTGCCTCCTGCTCCAGTTTATCTGCCTTGGAATATCCTTCTTTACGTGTTTTATCTGCTACTTTTTGAACAGCTACTTTCTGTAATGGATTCTTAGCTTCCTTTACCATTTTATCAGCAGCAGAGTCGCTTTCTTTTCTCAACTGGTCGGCAGTTGATTTAGCCGCGTCCCTTATTTTCTGAGCTTCGGCTTCGGCTTCTTTTACTAATTTGTCCGCTTGTTCCTTTACCTTTGCTTTAACATCTTCCTTAACTTCTTCCACCTTTTGAACAGCAGTTGCTTTTAACTGTTCTTTTACGTCCTTTAATGCATTCTGAGCATTGTCTTTCAGATTTAGCTTTACCTCAGGTTTCAAGACAGTACCTCCAACGGTTGCGTCAATATTAACCATTTCACCTGGTTGAATATTCAGGCCTTTTGCCGCAGCGGATGATGTTAAATTTGTAAGAACCGAATTAGCGGCACCTCCAAACTCATTGCGGGGAATACTAAACTTTAGCGCATAGTTTAATGTTTGATCAATCCCCTGATCGCCGCCTATTATCATCTTACTTGATCCTAATTTGGTTTCAAATGGTTCGAGATACACACGGCCATTTTTTATTTCAAAACCCAAATCAAGGTCGTTTATGGCAAGCTTTCGGAATTTATCGTTCTTTAATACATCGGCAATTTTCACAAACATACTTGAGTTGCCAATTTCAATGCTTTTAGATTTTAAGCGTCCTTTACCGGCCATCGAATTATAAACAGGGTTCATATGTTCGTCCAATAAAGTACTGATACCCATCTCGGCCGAAATTTTTCCCTTACAATTCTGAGCAACCGGAGCTAATTTTTTAATGGTGTTAAAAGCAGAAAAAGCAGATGGAATATCAATTTCGTTAATATTTAAATCGAAATCGGCTAACGGATTTTTAATGTCCTGGGTATTATACTCGCCATTCATGACCATGCTACCTTCGAGAAGATTCATCCCCAGGTTTTTCAAAATAGCTTTACTGTTCTTAACAATTATAACGCCCAACACATCGGTTATCCTCAAATTATCGTAGTTTATCTGGTTAAGCTTGGACGATAATGTAAAATCAATGTTTCCGGGAACTTCAATAACCGACAATGCTGTTGTATCTTCAGCGACTGGTTGTTCGGTTGTTTCTTCTCCCATAAATTCATTTACATCCAGCAAGTTAGAGCTAAAATTAAGGCTTCCAACAATGGTGTCGTTTTTAAAGACATAAGGAATAAAATTCGAGAGTTTTCCTGTAAGTTGCATATCGCTTTTCCCTATTCGTGCATCGAAAGATGTTAATTCGACAAACTTCGGAGAAAAAACCATATTGGTCTGAACAATCTTAACACCTTGTGGAAAATCACTGCTTATAAATTCGAAATTTTCGAGCTTAATAATCCCGTCGGCTTTAAAATCTTCATATTTTTCCTGTTCAATCGACGACATTTGTCCCATAATATCCACATTACTTTCCATAATACCTTTTAAGGTGAGGCTATCCATAGGAACAATATCGGTCAGGCTCGAAAAATCAATTTTCCCTTTCAGATTTCCAACAATTAGCATATCGCTCATAGGAGTTTTTATGTGCAATTGCATATCAAAGGGGTTGCCAGCCATTTCGACATGAAATTTATTCACATCTACAGTAGTATTGTCGTTTTGAACACCATCAAAAAACACGTTGACATCAATGTTAATGTTGTTAACCGATTTAGGTAAATCGGGATATTTAAACATAGCATTTTCAACGCCCAACTTAATTCCAACATTCGGAAGGGTTTTCTCAGAATAGGTTCCCTTAACGTATCCATCGAGCTTTAATGCCCCCGAAGTTTTTACCGATTCAAAGTCTTTCATATAAACAGCAGGAACCATCGATAAAATCGACTTAAAATCAGCCTTTTTTGTATTGTATTTAAGATCAAAATCAATATCATCCTTTGGCATGGCAATACTTCCCGTCAAACCAAGGGTGAGATCATTGATATTCATATCGTTTTCCTTCAAAGTAAAGAGCATTTTGTCCATATCGGCAGCCAATAGTAGATTGCTGGCAAAATGTGTATCTTTTAAGTAACGAATTCCATCCATATAGAAATTAACTTTCGATATGGAAGTTTTAATATCAACATCGGTTGTACTGGCAGTAAAATCGCCTGTAAGAAACAAATCCCAATCGTCCAGTTGCGCTTTCATCATAGAGGAATCGTCCTGATATATAATCCGGGCATCGCGAACCTCGAATTTCTTCAACCCAACTTTAAATTTTAGAGGTTCCGAGGCTGTGGTATCTTCGGGAATAGAATCGTTTGTAGGCTTAACTATGTCCCAGTTTACCCGGCCATCCTTTAATATATGCGCAAAAACAGTGGGTTGATCCAGAAAGATGGATTTAATTTTAATATTCTCCATTTTTATGGCACTAATCAAGTCGATTTTCAGACTGAAGGTTTTAAAAGCCACCAAAGTGTCTTTATTAAAATCGCCCAATCCAACTACCGATAAGTTCTCCATAGCAACATAAAAGTTTGGAAAACCACGCAACAAGGATAATGAGAAGTCAGTGAATTCCACTTTAGCGTTCAGGGAGCTATTAATTTCTTCTTTCACCTTATTCATAATAGGTTTTTTAAAGAAAACCGGAATAAATATGATAATGATGAGAAGTGCAATAATAGTAAAGAATGCTATTTTAAAAATCTTTTTCATACGGCTTGAGGTTTAATTTTGAAATAGAGACTAAAATTACGTAATTACCAGGAATAAGATACAGGATGCATCTATTTATTTGCCTTTTGAACGAAAAATTAAAAGAAATTATTTTACCTTTTGTACAAGAAAAGCAAAAATGATTATCTTTGCGCTCGCAAAACAGAAAAAAGTTTTGGACTCGTAGCTTAATTGGATAGAGCATCTGACTACGGATCAGAAGGTTGGGGATTCGAGTTCCTTCGAGTCCACTAGAGGCTGTGTAAAAAGACTTTTAGGTCTTAAATACACAGCCTCTTTTATTTTTTAAGATGTTAATTACCAGAGAAAAAAGTTGATAAAAAATGTTCCATGTGGAACATATATATTTGTATATCAGA
>Ga0316608_1000353_pt1 | contig 22843 bp, 16 predicted proteins | sample MIS2016152B_MG_FD_207673 | JGI IMG/M metagenome (GOLD analysis project Ga0316608, IMG submission 207673) | Microbial mat bacterial communities from Middle Island sinkhole, Lake Huron, Michigan, United States - MIS.2016.152B | ecosystem: Environmental > Aquatic > Freshwater > Lake > Sediment...
TTATAGATGTCCAACAAAAAAAACGTGGAAATCTCAAAATTGGAATTCTGATGTAATTAAGGAATATTCATATATTTGAAATTTCAAAATTATTTAACAAACAATATATTTAAATAGAGCCAAAATTTAAAATGAATGTCCGTTTTAATCACAAAAGAAAAAGAAAAATCTGTCATCGCTGTGCGAACTATTCTCTTGAGCGATAGCGAAAAACTTGCTTAAATTGAAATACTAATGTTAATAAGTGCAATATGTTCTTTGAATGTACATAGTTATTAGATTTTCTTAAGTATTTCAATTAAAGCAGGATTTACCTAACGGTGAAAAAGTTCTCCAAAATGACATTTGTTGGTGATGTTTACGGACAATCATTAAATTTAACGAACTGTTGAGTAAAGAACAATTAGAAATTTATTCAAAAATTATATATTTTTTAGAAACTTGCAATAATTATTAAAAATATATTTCTTAAATTGCAACTATTATAATTTTATTTGTTCTTTTAAATTAATATCAGTAAAAAGCAAATAAAAAAATTCATTGTTAATTATTTATAAAAATAAAATTATCGGTATATTTATTGACGATATTTTTCTAAAAAACAAGGAGGAACATAAAATGAAAAAAATAATTTATTTACTAGCAGTTGGATTGTTAGCATTAAGTTCGTGTGGAACTCTTACGCAATCAACTTATTATGACGATGTTTACTATTCACCAAAAGATGATGAAGTAGTTAATAATGTTGTTGAAAATGAAACTGAAGTTTCAGATGTTGTTACTAATGACGACAATTACTACGAAAATACCGAAACAGAATATGCATATTACGATGATTATTACGATGATAACACTGAATATGTTATTATTGATGATTCCTATTCTGCACGTCTACGCAGATTTAATTCTTCGTATTACTATCCAAGTTATTGGGATGCATATTATTACAATCCATATTCATATAACTATTATGGATATTCTTCTTATTATCCAACTTGGTCATTAAGTTGGGGAAGTCCTTATTATCACAGTTATCCATATTATTACGATTCTTATTATTATGGAAATAGTTGGGGATACAATAGTTACTGGAATGGATATTCTGATGGTTACTGGGACGGAAATTCGAATAACTACTGGAACGATAACAATTATTCCTATGATAATGATAACGTTGTATATACACCTAGAACGTCAGTTGTTAGTAGCGGAAATACTAGAACAAAAGATACATCAGATGGACTAAAAAGTACATCAAGCCGTACAACTTTAACAGATGGAACTTCAACATTAACAGATGGAACAACAACTGTAAGTAGAACTTCTTTAACTGACGATGGAACAACTTCATCAGCAAGTAGAACCTCAACAACCGGAAGCACTGTAAGCAGAAGTTCAATTTTTAATACAGATGCAGATGATGACAATACGTCAGTTTCAAGAACAACAACGACAACATCTACTCGTTCAACTTATAGCGAACCATCAACAACAACATCATCAAGAACAAATATTTTCAGTAATTCCGGAACTTCTTCAACCAGAAACAGTTCAACCGGAACTAGCGGTTCAACATGGAGTGGTTCAAGTTCAAGCAGCAGAAACAGCTCATCAGGAACAAGCAGCTCAAGTTCTTCTTCAAGCTCTTCTTCAAGAAGTTCGTCATCAAGTTCGTCATCAAGCGGAAGTGGACGAAGATAGAAATATTAAATAATAAATAAACTTGGTTAAATTGTTATCAGGCAATTTAACCTTTTTTTTTACTTTTTTTGTTTAATATTGCAACCTGTGAGCAAAATATTTGTCAGTTAATTTAAACTTATTTATTAAAAATTCTCTAATTGTAAACAACTTAAATATTTTAAAATATGAAAAAATATATTGTATTAATTATCTCAATTTTTGCAGTTTATACAACTTACGCACAAACACCGCTAGATGCCCTCAGGTATTCACAAAATCAATATGGCGGAACTGCACGTTCAGTAGCGATGGGAAGTTCATTTAGTGCTTTGGGTGCAGATTTGTCAACTTTGGCAACTAATCCTGCTGGAATTGCATTGTACAGAGGTGGAGAATTTAGTTTTACTCCTGCAATTTTAAACGACCAGGTTAAATCGTCTTTCAACGGTTCATCAAATTCAGATTTTAAATATGGCTTTCTATTTAACAATCTAGGTTTTGCAGTTACTTTTGACGATAACAACAGTACTTCAGGCTGGAAAGGTGTTTCATTTGGAATCTCCTACAACAGATTACAAAACTACAATCAGAATATTGTAATTGAAGGCGTTAATAATGTAGGTTCGATGATTGACCTTTTTGCTTATAATGCAAATGCTCAAGACCCAAGCGGAGCATACGACCCATTGAATGATTTTTATGAAGCTGGTGCTTATGAAACTTTTTTAATTGATTATGCAGATGGTGAATATTGGTCTCCTGTAAAAGATAATGGAGTTTATGGACAAACTCAGCGTAAATTCATTAATCGAAAAGGTGGATTAGGTGAATATGATTTTACTTTTGGAGCAAATTACGAAGATAAACTTTATATTGGAGGAACAATGGGAATACAAAGTCTTCATTACAAAGAAAATACAGTTTATAAAGAAAGTAATATCCCATTTTCTTCTGATACAGTATATGTTACTAATCCAGAATCTTCAAGCTCATATATAATTGAAAGTCCTGATTTTTTTACTTTAAATGAAGATTTAATTACCAGCGGTACCGGAATAAATTTGAAACTCGGAATAATATATCGTCCAATTGATTGGCTAAGAGTTGGTGCTGCTTTCCATACTCCTACTTTTTTTAGTTTAACCGATAGATACAAAACCGAATTTTATGCGAAATATCTTAATAAACTACCAACAGGTGAATATGATAGAGAATGGCCACCAATCGAAAACCGAGAATATAGCAGTTTTAGTTATGAACTTGTAACACCATCGAGATTTATTGGAAGTTTGGGTGTAATTATTAGGAAAGTTGCATTATTAAGTGTTGAATATGAATATGTAAACTATACACGTGCAAAATTCAGTGCTTATGAAGATGATTTTTCGTCAACAAATCAGGATATCCAAAACTCTTTTATTGCGGCAAGTAATATTAGAGCTGGTGGCGAATTAAAATTAGGACCCGCCAGTTTACGAGCCGGGTTTGGATACTATGCAAATCCTTATTCATCTGAATTAAATAGACTTAATGCTTCTCAAATTGTAGTTTCCGGAGGAGTAGGTTTAACAAGTGGCAGTTTTTACGTAGATTTTGCTTATAATCAATCAATGTACGAAGATAATTATTTTTTGTATAATGGTTATGTAAATGAACCCGTTCCGGCATTAAGTTTGAAACGAGGAACAGGAATGGTTACTTTTGGAGTTAAATTTTAATTTGCAAAACTCACACAATATAAAAGGTACAAATTATTTTTGTACCTTTTTTTGTTATTTTACTTACAATCAATTTATAACTGAGATGAAAAAAGAAAAAAGTGAAAAAGATACTCCTTTCTGGGAAAAATATATCTGGAATTTCAGAGATTTGGCAAATTTAAACCCAAATATTATAGAAGGTAAATTGTTCAGGTCTAATTTACTGGCAAGTGTTCAGAACAAACATGACATTGTAAAATTTTTAGAAGAATTTAAAATTTCAACAATTTTAGATTTACGTGCAAATCACGAAGTTAGAAGAATAAAATATAAACCTGAAATTATTAAACAATTCAATTACATTAATATAGCTTTTGACCCATACAATTATTCAAAAAAATTCAGTAAACAATTTGTACAGATTTCTGAAGCTGAAATTGCATACAATTATTTTATAAAAGAATGTAAACCTCAAATTAAAAGAGTATTTGACTTTATCAGTAATAATTTTGAAAATCCGCTTGTAATTCACTGTATTGCAGGAAAAGACCGTACCGGAATTATTGTTACTTTAATACACTTACTTTCGGGATTAAATTATGAAGAAGCAAAAGTAGATTATCTTGCAACAAATCATGCTATTGACGAAAAATTTATACAAATTGTAATTAACGAAATAATTAAATATCAAGGAATTGAAAATTATTTATATAGTTGTAAAATTGAAGATATAACTATAAAAAGTATAAAAAAACAACTATTCAAAATTTAATACAACTTGGTTTTGAATTACATATCAAGAACAAAAGCACCAGAATCTGGTATAGAATAGTAATTTACACCCAGTTCGGTACATTCTTCTTTCCATCTTTCAATTCTGTTTGCTTTGTTTGAAGAATCGAAAATGAGCATTTCAAATTCAAAATTTTCGCAAATATCGTCAATTGAAACATAAATATTTTTCGACAAAATAATGTAATCCAAATCAAGTTTGAAAGGCGAAACGTTTTCGGCAAACTTTTTTTCACGCATTATCAATATTTTCTTGTTGTTAAGTATCAAAAATTCATCTTTAAAATTCAGTTTTTCAGCAAAAATAGTTCTTGTTGTATCTTTTTGTAAAGAGTCAATATTAATTAGTTCGTAATCTGAAACTTGTCTATTTAACCAATTATTTTTAAAAATAAAATCTACAGTTTTTGTATTATTTGAAACTGTTGTATCACAAATTAATACATTGTGTTTTCCATCAATTACATTCAAAGCACAGGCGTTTTTGACATTATAAACAATAATACTTTTTTGATTTATTGATTTAATTTCTTGATAAGTATCGGTTAATAAATAAATTACAATTAAAAATAAGGATAATTTCAAAGTATTTGTTCTTTTGTTAATAAGAAAATAAGTAATGCCTAAAATTATGAAATACATTAAAATAACCTGAGGCATACTTATAAATAAATTTTTTGTAGATGAAAATGGCAATTTGTCGATAAAATCAATTGACAGATTCAATCCTTTTACAAGGATATTCAAAACAAAAGCAACAATATTTACTATCGGATTTATATAAGATACAGCCAGCAAAGCCATTGAAACATACAAAATTAATGATGACAAAGGCACAACAATTATATTTGTAATAAAAAAATAATTTGGAAACTGATGAAAATAAAACAAGCTAATTGGCATTGTACCTAATTGAGCAGCAATTGAAACTGATAGTAATGCCCAAATTTTATCAACAAATTTATTTTTAACATAAATAGCATTATAAATTTTTGGTTGAAAAAATACTATTGAAATAACTGCAATATAAGATAATTGAAACCCTACATCACTTATTACAAAAGGATTAACCGCTAACATTAACATAGCTGATGCTGCAATTATGTTGTAAATATTTTTATCTTTGCCAAGTAGCTCACCAACAAGCATTAAACTAAACATTGCAGCAGCTCTGATAACAGATGGCGACAAACCTGAAATATAAGCAAAAGCCCATAGTAATAAAATAGTTACAAAAATTTTAATGTTTTTCAGATATTTCTTTTTATTCATAAAACCGAACAAAAAGTTAATTACAAGATACACAACGCCAACGTGCAAACCCGATACCGACAAAATATGCATTGCTCCGGTTGACGAGAATGCTTGTTTTGTTTCGTCATCTAAATCTGCTGTATATCCAATAGTTAATGCTGCCAAAACAGAATATTCTTTTGGTGCAAAATTATATCTTTTATAAATACTTCTTAGATATTCGTTGATTCTGTGGGCATAATAAACAAAAAATCCCTTTTTTGAGTTCTGAAGTTTTTTCCATTTTCCGCTTGCAACATACATCTGAGTTACAATATTTCTGTTTTTCAGATAGTTTTTATAATCAAAAACATGAGGATTTCCCGAATTTTCAATTTCAGAAATTGAATTGTTAAATATTATTTCATCTCCATATTTTAATAATGCAGATAGACTATCTTTAGCAAAGTAAACCAGCGATTTACCTGTCAATGATTTCCATTCTGTACTATCTTCAACCGAAATAAATTCGATAATTGTTTTTATTGATTTTTCTTTTTCGGTAGGATTTTCAATTATTCTTCCGGTGAAAGTTACAACTTGGTCTAATTTTGAGTTTGGCAATTTAACTCTATGTAAATCTGATATATATATTCCTAAAATAAAAAAAAGGAGATATAACAAGCCACCACACAACCATCTGAATTGATAATTTTCAGAAATTTTTTCGGATAATATAACAATAGAAATAATTAAACATAAAACAATCAGACTTTCAAATAAATAACTTATTGAAAAGTCAAGTGTAATTTGAATAATTATTCCAAAAATAAATGGTATTAAAAGTCTGATTAAGGGAACTTTTCTAAGCCATTTTAAATCCATGATTATCAGGCAATTTTAGCTTTATAACTAGCCTCAAAATCACCACTGGCAATTGTTTTCAGTTTGCTTTTAATTAGTTTTTTTCTGATACTCGAAAGTTTATCGACAAACAAAATTCCATCAAGATGGTCGTATTCATGCTGTATAATCCAAGCTCTTACGCCTTCAAATTCTTCTTCATGAAATTTAAAATTCTCGTCAAAATATTCAATTTTTATTTTCTCAAATCGCTGTACATCTTCTCTTACGCCCGGAACACTCAAGCAGCCTTCGTTATAGTATAATTTTTCGCCTAAATAATCAGTAATATAAGCATTTATAAAAACTTTTTTGAAAGTCTTTAAACTAGGGTCTTCATCGCCCATCGGAGTTGCATCAACAACAAACATTCTTATTGATTTTCCAATTTGAGGAGCAGCTAACCCAACGCCATCAGATTTGTACATTGTTTCAAACATATCTTCAATCAATTGATTGAGACCTTCATAATTTTTTTCAATTTCTTCAGCTTCTTTTTTTAGTATTTTTGAGCCTATTACGTAAACCGGTAGTACCATTTTTAAATTTTATTTTTTATTAATTCAAGATAGTTTTGAAGTAAAATTGCAGCACTCATTTTGTCGATATTAGATTTATTTTGACGGTCTTTTTTTTTAAAGCCAGCCTGAACCATTGCATACGAAGCCATTTTTGATGTAAATCTTTCGTCAAAAAGTGTTATTTTAATGTCTGTAAATTTTTTTTCTAGTTCTTCGACAAATGGTTTTATATACTGAAATGCCTCTGAGTCTTCATTATTCATCTGTTTTGGATAACCAACAACTATTTCTTCAACTTTTTCAGTTTTTGTGTAATCAATCAAGAAAATTAAAATTTCGGAACTGGAAACAGTTGTTAAAACTGTAGAAATAATTTTCAACGGGTCTGTAACAGCAATTCCAACTCTCTTAAAACCATAATCTAATGCCAAAATTCTACTCAAAATCTTTTTATATAAAATATTTAGATGGCAAAAATATAACTTAAAAGCAAATTTTCAAAATAATATCTAAAATGAAAGGTAAAAAAACGAAATTTTTAATATTCTATTGTCAAAAACAGAGATAACTATTTGACAGAAAAATCTTTATACAGTTGCTTTGATTTTTAAATTGTAAATTTTAGAAATTTCACTAATTATCAGATTTATATATTTTATTGAGTCATTTCTAAGTTCGTCATAATGTTGGTTTAAAACATCAATCGCAAATTCAGTATGGTTTGGTAGTGAAGTATTTTTTGACATAATTTCTAATGTTTTACGAATTCCTTCAATATTATTGTACGAAACAAGTCGGTTTGAAGCAATTAAATAAGGAAGAAAAATTTTAACCTGAATTGGTAAAATGAAGAATTTACTAATCAACAGTCTGTAAAAATCATAAGCATATTTTTCAAGTTCAATATCAGAAAACAAATGCCAGTTGTGAGCCAGAAAATGGTCGTAAATAATATCAGTAATAACTTTTGAATAATGTCTGTATTTTTCAGAAAACAGCGAAGCACTTTTTTTTACAATTTCATGTCTATCTGTAAAATCATCTATAAATCGATGAATAATAATACCTTGCTTAATGTCTTCAGTATATTTTGTATTCCATTTATCTTTTTTTCCTTTAACCCAGTCACCAAAAAAATTTCCAAGTCTTATATCTTCGTTATTACCAGATAAATATATATGTGCTAAAAAATTCATGATTTACATATTTTAATGCAAACTTATAAAAAAATAGCAATTAATTAATATTTTATCAAAATGTATGTTATTTAACATGTTTTTAAAAAAACTTAAAAATAGTTATAATCATGTAATACAAGTATATATGTAAAATATGTTTAATCATTTTTTTTAGGTTTATATAATTTAAAGTTTTTATATTTGTAGCGTTTTTAATGTAAAACGATTTAAAAAATTAAAAAGTCATGGCTAAGAAAAATGTTATAATTATCGGTGCAGCCGGTAGAGATTTTCACAATTTTAATACTTATTTCAGAAATAATCCTGCGTACAACGTAGTAGCTTTTACAGCAGCACAAATTCCTGATATTGATGGAAGAAAGTATCCATCACAACTTGCCGGCGAAATGTATCCAGCCGGAATTCCTATTTTTGCAGAAGAAGAACTTCCAAGATTAATAAAAGATTTAAATGTAGATGATTGCGTATTTTCGTATAGCGATGTTCCTTACAATAGAGTAATGAATGTTAGTGCTTTAGTTAATTCATGCGGAGCTAATTTTATTCTTTTAGGAGCAAAAGATACATCACTAAAAAGTACAAAACCAGTTATTTCTGTAACTGCAGTTAGAACAGGTTGCGGTAAAAGCCAGACTTCTAGAAGAGTTATTGAATTATTGATGGCTAAAGGATTAAAAGTAGTAGCAGTACGTCATCCAATGCCTTATGGCGATTTGGTAGCTCAAAAAGTTCAGCGTTTTGCAACTGTTGCCGATTTACAAAAACACAAATGTACAGTTGAAGAAATGGAAGAATATGAACCTCACGTAGTTAGAGGAAACGTAATTTATGCTGGAGTTGATTACGAAGCTATTTTAAGAGCTGCTGAACAAGATCCTGATGGTTGCGATGTAATTCTTTGGGATGGTGGAAATAACGACTTTGCATTTTTCAAAGCAGACCTTGGAATTAATGTTGTTGACCCACACAGACCAGGTAACGAATTAACTTACTATCCTGGTGAAGTTTCGTTAAGAATGGCTGATGTAGTGGTAATTAACAAAATGGAAACTGCTTCACCTGAAGGTATTCAAGTTGTTAGAGAAAGTATAAATAAAGTTAATCCAAAAGCAGTAGTAGTTGATGCTGCTTCTCCAATAAAAGTTGATAATCCGGCAATTATAAAAGGAAAAAGAGTTTTGGTTGTTGAAGATGGTCCAACATTAACTCATGGTGAAATGAAAATTGGTGCAGGAACGGTTGCTGCTCAAAAATATGGTGCTGCTTGTTTGGTTGACCCAAGACCTTTTACTGTTGGTAAATTAGCAGAAACATTCGCAATTTATCCAAACATTGGAACTTTACTTCCTGCAATGGGTTATAGTGCACAACAATTGACTGACCTTGAAACAACTATCAACAATACCGACTGTGATTCTGTTGTAATAGGTACTCCAATTGATTTAAACAGAATTATTAAAATAACTAAACCTAACACTAGAGTTTATTACGATTTACAAGAAATTGGAACTCCTGATTTAGTTGGCGTTATTGACGAATTTGTTGCTAAATTTGTAAAATAATTCTCTTAAAAAAATATTTATAAATAAAAAGTCGTTACAAAACCAGTAACGACTTTTTTTAATGATACATGTAACTAATATTTTGTAAACTGAAAATGCCTGATAAGTGTATTATTTACAACTCATTTCAGGTATTTTCTACTGAAATTTAAGTGTAATTTAATATTTGACTTTATAGCAATATCTAATAAAATAAATAAATATTATCATGATAAAACCAAGAATACCGGAGAACGAAAAAGAAAGAATTGAAAATCTTAAATCTTATGCTATCTTAGATACACTTCCTGAAAAAGAATATGACGAAATTACATTTCTTGCATCTCAGATTTGTGGTACGCCAATTTCGTTGATTAGTTTAATTGACGAAACCAGGCAATGGTTTAAATCTCATCATGGTTTGCAAGCAACAGAAACCCCAAAAGAATATGCTTTTTGTGCACATGCTATTAACGACCAAGATAAAATATTAATCGTTCCAGATTCAAGAATTGATGAAAGGTTTCATGATAATCCATTAGTAACAGATAATCCTTATGTGATATTTTACGCTGGTATTCCTTTGGTTTCCCAAAAAGGATATTCATTAGGTACACTTTGTGTAATAGATAATGTCCCGAGAAAGCTAGATGAAACTCAAATTCTGTCTTTAAAATCATTAGCTAATCAATTAGTTAAATTAATGGAATTAAGAATTTCACTTATTGAAATAGACAAATCAAGACTACAGTTAAAAGAATTAAATGCTACCAAAGATAAACTTTTTTCAATTATCGGGCATGATTTAGCTGGACCACTTGGCAGTTTTAAGTCGTTAGTTGAATATATGATTTCTGACTTTGATTTATCAGATACAAAAACTATCATAGAATATTTAAATATAATGCAAAAATCGGCAAATTCAACTTATGATTTATTGGAAAACCTTTTAGCTTGGGCAAAATCACAACGGAATGAAATTATTTATGCCCCAGATAAAGTAGAAATAAAAAAAATAGTTTCGTTAACAATTGATTTATTTGTTGAATTAACTAAAATTAAAGAAATATTACTTATAGATAATATACCTGAAAAAACAATTGTTTTTGCTGATAAAAATATGTTAATGACAGTTTTGCGAAATTTAATTTCAAATGCCATTAAATTTACACCAAAGGGAAAACAAATTCATATTTTTGCAGAAAGAACAGATAATGAATATGTTATAACAATTAAAGACGAAGGAACAGGAATAAAATCAGAAAATTTATCAAAACTTTTTAAAAATAATGAACATTTTTCAACATTCGGAACTAATGGTGAAAAGGGTACTGGCTTAGGTCTTTTGTTATGTAAAGATTTTGTAGAAAAACATGGTGGCAAAATTTGGGTAGAAAGTGAGGTAAATAAAGGAAGTAGCTTTAAATTTACTTTACCAATTAAATAATTACCAATTTTTTATACAAATATACAAGTTTTGAGTTTTTTAAAAAAAATGTAGATGTTTTTCTCAAAACTTTTTACTTTCGTCAAAATATACTGTAAAAGGAATTGTTTTTATAGGATGCTCCATGTCCGCATCTTGTCCTTCGTAATATGTTCTGACAGGTGCAATTCCAATAACTTCTTTTTTAATATGCAGGTTTTCAGGATTTATATACCATTCTTCAATGAAAATTACTGAACGGATTTCGGTTATATCGAAGTTTCTGTAAAAAAATGCTTTAACAAAATCACATTCATAAGACTCAACCCAATCTTGTTCAAAATTTGCACCCAAATTAGAAAAGGCTTTTGATTTTGAAATTGTATCAACTTTATAAAAATCATAAACAGGATAATCCTCTTTAAACACTTTTTCAATCAATGTATTTACTAAAATATATTTACTGTAACTTGTGAAAAACGGTGAAAATTTATTTTCAGAATAAGTATCTGGAGTATAATAAAAATCCTTGAAAATAACATAGTTTTCATAATTCTCGAAAAAGAATTCGTATTTCACTTTTTTGAAAGGTATATATTTGTCTTTTTTGTGAATATCTTTGAAAATAAGTGAATAATTGCTTTTATAAATTGTATCATTCCACTTTTCTTCACGAATTTTATTAATAGACTGATAACTTATTACTTCTTTTGTAAATTCAAATTTTTTTGCATCAAAATTCCATTTTTCCACAAATTCAAACCCAACATTTGATTCTAATAAAGTTAATTTATTAATATTCTTATTTTCAGTTGATTTATTTAATAGTTTAGATTCAAAAATTGAATATGGAAATTCTCTGATATAATTTATAAATTTATTCTGATTTTGGAAATATTCGTAACTCAGTGGTTTTAAAGTATCTTCATCAATATCGTTATAACAGTCAATAATTATTTCCTCAATACTATTCGGATAATAATTATATTGATGAAAAGCTTCATAAAGTTGTAAATTACTGTCATTTATTCTTTCTATTAATAAAGAATCAAAATTTAGATAAACTTCATTTTGAGTATAATAAAAGAAACTATCAAGATTAAAATTGAAATTTTCATTTTTTTCACAATACTTACATTCAACCAATTCTTTCCAATAATCTTTTTCAGAAATAATCGGATAATAAACTAATAAATCTTCCCGAATTAAATCGTTATGCACTTTTCGTGATGAAATACAAGAGCTGAGAAAAATTTGAAGAATTATTAAAATTAGAAGATGTTTGGATTTCATCGATTCATAATATTGATAATAAAAAAACTAAATATTACACAAAACTAAAAAATATTTTTCTCTGTGACTGATTTAATTGAATATTAAAATCATTTAGTTTTCATTTTATTAGGATTTTGTCTTGCATCAAAGACTGTATGAATATAGATTTTATTATTTCTGATTGAATAAATTATTTTATAATTTCCTTCTATAAGTTTGCGATATTCACGTTTTAATTTTGTCAACTGCAATTCAACAGAACCAGCTTTGGGAAAGATGAATAATAAATCTACTTTTTCAACAATATTTTTGATTATTTCATAAGATTTTTCCTCGGGAATTTCACAAATCAGAAAATTATAAATTGAATTCAAGTCTTTTTCTGATTTTTTTGTCCAAAGAATTTCTATTATTTTCTCCATGCCTGAATTTTATTTTTTAATTCTTCATGTGAAATGAAATCTCCTTGTAAAATATCATCCTCAGATTCTGAAATTGATTTAAATAATTCTTCAATATTATCATTTTCAATCATTTCAATACTTTTCACGAAAGAAAATTCTTTTAAAAGGTTTATCAAAAATTCTCTTTTTGAATTTTCGATTTCTATCAATAATGTTTCCATTTTCAATTATTTTTATACAAATATACAAGTTTTGAGTTTTAAAAACAAGATATTGATTTTATTTTGAAAACTGTGCTTATTTTTTTGATTTCAAATTTTTTTGTAAAATCTTATCAAATAACTTAGTATAATGAATAATCAAAAAAAATATTCCAATTAAAGCATTAATTTTAAGTAAATTGTATTGAAAATTTTAATTATGTAACAAATAAATTATTAGTGTGATGGTACAATAAATACCATAGATTATACCTAAAACATTTTTTGTTCGAATGATTAAATTTCTTTCTATTTTTTTGCTATAATCTAATATATAAAAATTATCTCCTTCAAAATTAATATATTCTTTAAGATATAAATATCCGATAAAAGGTCTGAAAGTATATAAATCAATTATTATTTCATAACAAAAATCAATGTGCTCTGTATTTATCAGATACTCAAAATTATTTTTATTTGGGATTATAATTTCAATCAATTGTTTAGTAAAATAGATACATTTTTTCCATTTCTTAATATTTGAATAACAAATTATTGCTGCCTTGTACATCGCAATATTTGATTTTATCGGAAATTGTTTTATTATTTCCTTTTCATTTGGAATCCAAATTTTTGTAGCTTCAATAAATTCTTTTTGATGAAATTTTAAAAGAAATTCCTCTACTATTTTTTTCATTACAATATTTTTATAACAAAACCCGTCGGATTTTTAAAATCCGACGGGTTTAAAAAAATTAATTTATTCCTTCAACAGTTACTCTAATTCCTTCTGAATGAGATGTAAACTCAGGTGCATACATACATTGGATTGTTGTAATTCCGTTTGAGAAATTACCATTGTGTGTAACTCGTAGTGGATATTCAAATACAAAAGTTCCTTTTGGCAAACTGCTGATAAAGAAATTTGTAGCTGCGTCTTTTGTACTTTCATAATATCCTAAACCGTCTTGCCATTTGTATTTTGAAATTACGTTAATTGGCTCAAAACCTGAGGCTCGCATGTCTTTCATGTGTACGTAATCCATTTCTCTATCAACTCGCAATTCGATTCTGACAATAATTTTGTCGCCAACCTGTAATTCGGTATCTTCAGTAATTGGCTCAATAACATCTCCTTTATCAGTAATAACTTCTTTAAAAAGTTTCTTTTCGAGTTTTAAAGGCGTTTCAGCAGGAGTAATTTTATCTAAATCTTCAAAATATTGCCAGTAAACAGCTCCCCAAGCAATTACATCATTTGTATTTTTTACTGAAATTTTACCCATATCCGGTTTAATTTCATCGCCCGACCATGATGTTTTAAAATATCCGGTTCCTGCTTCAATTTCCGTATCATCAAGTTGTTTTGGGTCAATTACTTTACCACCCATTGTAATTTCACATATTTCAGAATCTGCAAGCCATTCTGTTCCTTGTAAAAGTAAAGCATAAACAGCTTCAACTGTGGCTTTTGTGGTTTTCCAATCGTTGGTTTGTTTGTTTTTCAAAAGCCATATTTTTGCTTCGTCAACTGCTTCCTGGTCGTCAGCAACTTCGTGGAACATTTCAATCAAAAGTGCTTGTGTTTCAATAGGAGCTTCGTACCAGTAATATCCGGCAATGTTATCTTTCCAGAACATACCAAGTTCGTCATCAATAATTGCAAATTCTTTTACCGATTTTACAATTTTCATTGGAGTAGTTTTATCACCATAACGGAAACGAGCTAAAGAAATCATGCCTTGATTATATTTACTTTGCGATAACCAATATTTTTCGCATTGTCCTGAAAAATAATCAAATGCTTCTTTCGATTTGCTTGGAATTTCAACATCAGTAAAGAAACTTCTGGCATATAAATATTGAATTGCAATAGATGTCAAATGATTTTCTTCCAATTCTTGTTCGGAATAATATTTTTTTAGCCATTTGTAATCATCAGCTATTGCTACATCAAGATAATCAATACCTTTTGTAACCATGTTCCAAACTTGAGATTCTTCTCGAACTGAAGTAACTCCTAGTTTATCAAGATGTCCCATTCCACAAACAATGTGTTGCGTAATGTATCTGCTTTCAGGCATTCCTTCAAACCAGGACCATCCACCATTTGCAGCCTGAGCTTTTATTAATTTTTTCATTGCAGTTTCAAGTTCTGTTGACATTTTATTTAGGTCGAAAAGTAAACCAACTTGTTTTTTTCGTGCAGTTTCATTTTGTGCCTGTAAAACCCAAGGAGTTTCTTCCAAAAGGACCTGTTTTAGTTCTTCATTTTTCTCTAAATTAGATAGTAATGCATCTTCATCATAATTTTTCCAAGCATCAAAAACTGCTTTAATTTTTGGATTTGAATTTGCAATATGTGAAGCTAAACTGTTGGCATAAAACCGACTAAAAGTCTGTTCGGCACATTCATAAGGGTATTCCATCAAATAAGGAAGTGATTGCACCGCATACCACGCCGGATTTGAAGTAAATTCCAAAGTTACTTTGTGATTTTTCAAAGTTGATGATTTTCCTGAATTAATAAGTTTTGTAAATTCAAACGATTTTTCTGAATTTCCTCTCACCCAAAGCGGTAAAGATTCTGTAACTAACATTCTGTTTGTAAGTACAGGAATTGGTTTTTGTTCGCCATCAGAAAGATTATCTGTAACAGCAACAACTTTGTAAGTAATTAAACCATAACCTTCAGGGATTTCCAAATTCCATGTTACAGAAGTGTTTAAACCTGCTTTTACTTCAAAAGTTTGAGTTTCGCTTGTTTTTTTAGCAAAAATATCTTTTACAGGTTCTAAAGTTAAAGCATCAAATAGTTCGAGTTTAATATCACCTTTCAAATCGTCAGTTCCGATATTGCTGATTTTCACCGGGAATTCAATTTTATCGCCTTCTCTGAAAAATCTTGGAGGATTTGGAATAACCATCAATTCTTTTTGTGTAACAAGTTCGTTTTCAACAAATCCGTACTTTAAATCTTTAGTATGTGCAAAACCCATCATTCTCCAACTTGTAAGAGATTCCGGAATTACAAATCTTATTACAACTTCTCCTTCCTCATTTGTTTGAAGTTGTGGATAGAAAAATGCAGTTTCGCTGAAATCTGTTCTAACTTTAACATTTTCAAAGCGTCCATCAATAATATCTTTAGCAAAACCTGTTGAAGCTGTTGCTATTTCGTTTTTTCCTTCAAGTAATATAGCAGCAGGGGCATCTGTAACTTTATCAGCAATAGAAATATCCTCTAATTTCTGTTCTTCCATAGGAGCTTCATCCAAACTTTCTGCATAAACTTCTTTAGTATCTCTTTTTGAACCACCTAAAGCTTTAAACATAACTCCATCGTCATAATCACCTTCGTAATCATAATAACGATAATTATAAGAATTATATGAATAGTAGCTGAAACCAAACCAGTTAAGAGCATCATAATAACGATACGGAAAATAAATGTAAGGGTCTAAACCTACTTCGTAAGAATAAGAACTTGTTGTGTAAAATGTATTTGTACTCCAAGGCATTGAAGTATAATAACTTTGGTAGATATTAAAATCCCAGTAATTTTTCACAAATTCGTCAAGCGAAGCATCGTATAAAGTTGCAAGCATTTCAGCCATAACTTTTTCGCCATTTTCACCTTTTATTGTAAGTTTCCATTCTTCTTCGGCTCCCGGAAGTAATTTGTCGCGGAATGTAGTAAATTCAATATCAAGCTGTTTATCTGTTCTTGGAACATAAACCACACTTGAGTGCGAATACATTCTGTTATCTTTTATAAATACAAAATGTACTGAAAAATTACCACGGTCTTCCTCTGTTACAGGAATTTCGATGAGTTTTTGAGAATTATTAAGTTCGAGCCATTCTTCTTTTACAATTTTATATTTACTTTCAATCTGATAAAGAACTTTTACATTTTTTAATGAAGAACCAATCAAAAATTTAGCTGTTTCGCCGGGTTCACAGAATGTTTTAACTTCAGAAAACCAGTCGATTGTATTATATGGCACAGTTTTATCTGTTTCGGAGTATAAAACAAAATTTTCCTGATAATTAACTTCATTTCCAAAAGCATCTTCAGAAGTCATTTTTGCAACATAAACGCCACTTTCCCATTTTTGCATTTTAGAAATGTCAATAATATTTGTATCAGCAGTGTTAAATTTAGATTCAAAAACCATACTTTGTTCAACATAGTTTTTAAATTGGTCTTCTTCGTCATAAATATTTCCTGCAAACTGTGTATTCCATTCATTTTGAGTGTAAAGATAAGTATCAGGTTTTGTCCACATTCTGCTTCTGAGAGGTTCGGAATTATCTTTTAACTTATAAATTTTTATAGTTCCTGAGGCATCAACATCTTCATAATTCAAATTTTGAGTATAAATTCTGAAATCGTAAAAATCTTCCTCAACTTGAGCTTTGTTAATTGTTGACATAAGATTTATATCGAGTTGTAAAGCTCTGTAACCAACTGTAACACTTTTATATGTTGATTGAGTTTCGCCATTAATATCGGTTACATCAGCAGTAATTGAATAATTAAAAGCCATATATTCGCTAACCGGAAAAGTTAAATCAGGAATTGCTTTGAACTTAATTTCAAACTGTCCAGTTTCGTCGGTAGTTATTGTTCCATTCGCAATTTCTACCGTTGTATATGGAATGTATCGATACCACCAACCCCGCCAAATTGGCTGACGCTGAACTCTAAAATCGACAGTTGCATCGGTCAGATTTGAACCTGCAAAATTTGTAGCCTTACCAGTTACAGAAACACTGTCGTCGAGAATATAATTTCCATCAAAAGGTAACATTTCTACTTCAAAAGTTGGTCGTTTATATTCTTCAACCTGAATGTATTTACTACCGTACGGTGTATAAATCTGATAACTTCCGCTTAGCGAAGTTGTTGGAATTGTGAAACTTCCGTTGAAAGAGCCAAAATCGTTTGTTGTTAAATCCAATGTACTTTGAACTTGCCAGTTAGGGTCATATAAAGTTACGGTTGTAGCGTAATTTGGAACAATTTCGTTATCATAATCATTCTTTTTAAGTACAATTCCTTTGAAAAAAACAGTTTGTCCCGGACGATAAATTCCTCTGTCGGTAAAAAAGTTGACACTGAAATAATCATAAGTTTCATATTTACTGTAATATAACCACATATAATCATCTGAAATAAGCAAGTCAGTGCCTTTCTTAATTTTCATATATAAACTTATGGATTCTTCTTTTGCATTGCTCTGAATTTTGAAAAAACCATTTTTATCAGTAACATAATTTTGATAATTTTTTTCAACATATTCTCTTGATAATGAATTCCATTTTTGATAATATGTTTCAACATTCACACCTTCAAGAGGTTTTCCTGTTTTTCTGTCCAAAACAAAAACATTAAAAGAGCCGTCTTCCTCTTCCTGTTTAATATAACTTAAATCAGAAACCGTTAAAAGTGCATAACTTACAATATTTTCCTGATAAGTAAATTTTTCGTTATTTGCTGCAACAATAAAGTAAAAACCATTTGCTAAACCATCTAAAAGAACTTCGGTAGAATGATAATTATAATCAATGTCTCCCGGAATATCTTTGTTGAAAGTATTAACTTGAGTTGAAGCTTTAATCAGCTCATCATACAATTCTTCACCCCAGTATTTCTGGTATAAACTTTTGTATTTTTCTCTGTCAATTGTAGCTATTCTGAAGTAAATTTTATCAATATTTGAGTAACTTACTTTTGCTGCAAATTTTACCGATGATGAAACAATTTTTTCGCATAGAAAAGATAATGAATGATTTGTAATTACTGATTTTAAATACAAACATTTTTCGGCAGCTACAGATTTTGGATATTTTTTTATAATATCGTTGCAAATTTCCAAACCTGTTTGTTTGTATGATTTGTATTCAAAAGTTGCTTCATCATCAGCCGAATATTTTGAACCTAGTGTATTGTAAAAATCTGCAACTTTATAAGCAATTTCGCCTTCAACTTCTTTTCCTTTATAAGTATTCCACAAATTTTTAATTGAATTGAAATAAAGTTCCGATTTATTTTCGTGAACTGAAAATGAATAAATATAGCTTAAACGTTTAAGTTCTGCATCAATGAATGAAGCATCTTCGTCGGTTTTTGAAAGCCGGAATGAAATTAAATCCTGCAAAAGTTTAAATCCATTATAATGAATTGAAGAAGTGTCATTTGAAACAATATCTAGTTCGGTAAATTTTTTTGCATCATTAAAATAAAAATCTTCTTTTAACTGAAAATAATCAGCTGGACGTGAAAGTGAAACTTCTGAATTTGTGAAATAATCTATTGCTCTGTTAATCAAAAAGTCGTATAAAGTGGGACGAATTGTTCGGTCGTAAGTTCCCCAAGTAATGGATTCTGAATAATAGTAATCAATTTTTGTAACCTTAAGTTTATCAACATCTTCCAGAGATAGCAAATATTGAGTAATAACTTCATTTGTAAGCTGGTCGAGTGTCCATGTTTGAATATCATCGTTATCAAAATTTAAAGTATTTATACGATTTTGAAACTGCCAGCGATTTGCAGTGTAATACATCCAGTACATTTCAGCTAACATGGAGTGCATCATGCACCTAGTAGGATATTGAGCTGAATCAGCATCATTTCTCAACTCATATAATAAATCTTCAAAAGCATAATCTTCGATTGAATTTTTTAATTTTAGTCTGTAAATGTATGATTTAAGTATCTGGTCTGAGTTTCCTTTTGATTTTGCTTTAGTATAAATATCTTCGACTATTGTCAGAGCAGATTTTGGCAAACCAAGGTTTATAAGCGAGTCAACCTGTGTCCATTCTTTGTCGTAATCACCAAAAACTGCACGAGGTATTAAAACACTGTGTTTTTTTACTTTAATAGCATCAGAACTGCCTAAAAACAATCCGAAAAAAAGTAAAATCGTTACTGAAATTAAAGTCTTCATAATTTTATGGATTAGATTAATATTGTTTTTAAAATTTGATACAAAATATTAATAATTTCCATATAAAAGCTATGAAAAATTCATTTTATTTTTAAGATAGATTTTTTGAACAACTTATGGTGAGTATATTCTTTTATTGTATTTATTTAGATATAAATATATTACAATTGTTAATAATTCTAACTTTGAAGTTTATATAATTAGAACTTTAATAAAGTGTTGGAACTTTGTCAAAGTTCTAATTATCACTACTTAAATTCAATACTTCGATAAATTTTTAAATATCAAAATTTCAATAAATTGAAAAAGTCAACGAAGTATAGTAAATTATGAGCTTAAAAATAAAAAATCTCAAATTTTACATTTTCATCTTCTCTAATTTTCACATTCTCTCATTTTCAAATTCTCCCATACTCAAATTCTCACATTCTCAACTTCTTTCATTTTCAAATTTTACCAAACAATAATTCAGGTTATTACAATTAAATTGCATTTAGGCAAATGAGTAAATTCAAACTAACATACATAATCATAACACTTAATAAAAGAAATTTTTCCGTTTTTTTTGTTGCGATTTTTATATGTTTTAAAGTAGCAACCGACAAAAATATTAATACTGGAATTGACAAAACAATATATATAAGCGAGTTATTGGTTTGTTGTTCGACAATTATCCAAATATATGAAGCAATGCTTAGAAAAGACAGTATGTAGTTGAAAATAAGAGATTTTTTAAATCCCATGCTTTTGCTGTATGTATCTGTTGATATAGGTTCTTCGGTGGATATTTTAATTTTCCTAACTACTTCTAATACAAATATATTCAAGTAAACAAAAAGTATTAACAGCCAAACAATTTTTGAAGATATAACACTACCCGTGAGTAATGCAAATATATACATTTGCAGCAAAATCATTTGTGGTGAATTGATTATGTGATAAAGTGTATTGTATTTTAAAATAATTTTGCGAAGAAAGAAATCTTTCGAAGCTAAAGTTGTAAAAACTATTAAAGCTGCAGCAAAAATCATAGTTCCTGTTCCATAATACACAGATATAATGATGATTAACACAACACCAACTATATCAACTGCAAAAAGTTGCTTTAGAGAAATAATGCCTGAGTGTATTGGATTATCAGGGTGGTTTTTAGCGTCATCATTAAAATCTCTGAACTCGTCGATTACTCTTACATGAAATAAAAAAAACATAACTGCAAAAAAAGCAGCAACAATGCTGAAAATAGAAACTTCATAACTCAAAACAGCAGCCGAACACAAAACTGAAGCAGAAGTAGTAAAAAACAAATATTTTATAGGAAAACGCTTTTGCTGATAAAGATATAGACTTTTTAATAAGCTCATTATTTTTGTTTTAATATATACTCATTTATTAATTTCGTAAATATAGAATTTTTCGTAGAAAAAAATTTTATCTTTTTCATTCATTTTATTTATTAGCGTTTTGTTTAAAATAAAATTTGTTTTAATATTTTCAGGAATATCTCTGTAAACTAAATTGTTCCAAAATATTATTCTCGCATTATTTTTTGCAACTCTCAGTATTTCTGAAAATAATTTTTCTGAAAATTCAACAGACAAAGCTTCAAAAATATCGGATAAATTAAATTTTGAAATTGAATTGTTGGGCATTTTTTCTAAAAAACCGAATAAATTATTTTCAATAATTTTGATATTTTTGTCAGTAATATTTTCTTTTATAATATTTAAATTTTCTTCATTTAAATAAAAAGGTAAATTTCTGAAATAATTTCCTTTTAAAATATATTCAAGATATTCGTTTTTAAAAATATTTCCAGATTTTAATCCTTTTTCAAATCGTCTGAAAAAAATTTCACCAGAACTTGTATTTTCCTCATAATCAAACATTACCTCGCTCCTACCCCTTTTTTTCATAATTCTTTTACCGAAAAATAATTTAAAAATAATTTTCCATCTTAGATTATTCCATTTGCTGTTGTAGAAATTTAATTGCTGATTTTTATCTTCACAGTTTAATATAAAATTCAGATTTTTAGTTGGTTGAATAAGTGGTAATATAAACTTACGAAAAAAGTTCAGGTATTTTTCAAATTTTCCTGAATGAATAACCCCTTTGTTGATAATATCTTGATTTTTAGTCCAAAATAAAATTGTACTCTCAGGAAGATTATTTTCAATATTTTTATAAATATATAAACGCTCTGTTGATTTTGTTACACCTAAAAATTCAAGTAAATTATTATAATTTAATGTTTTAATTGCACAAAATTTTAAATTTATCAATTCTATTTGTGCATTATTGCTGTCAACAATAAATAGTTTAGCTGGATTTTTTGAAATTATTGAAAAACTATTACATCCACCTGAACCAATTGATAATACAACATCTTCTGAATTAACATCTAAAGCCGATAAAACAATATTTGTATCTTCCCAACATTGACTGTATCTGATAGTTTCTTTTTTAATTTTTGTCAAAATTTACAGTTTTAAATTCAGTGTTAGAATTATTTTTCAAATCTTCTAATATGCAAGAAGGCACTAATTTACCGTTATAAATTATTCTATCCGGACAGTTTTCGCATAAGTCCCATTTTTTGTTTTCAATTTGCAATGGACCTCGCAAAATTAAAAAAGTCTGAAAATATAATTCTTTGTATTTTTCAGTATTTTTATTTCTACTTTTCAGGAAATTAGATATAATTTTTATATTATTTTCAATCCAGAAATATCGTAGTAAGCTACTAATTTTAAGATTACTATGTCTGCTAATGAATAAATATTTGCCTTTAAGTTTTCGGTATCGTTCGTGTGCAATTTTGTAGAATTTTGGCGAAAAATAACCTGTATTTATTCCGGGTAAACCGGTTTTAGTTGCAAACAACCAAGTTGGGTCGTCATCATTTTTTTCAGACGACAGATATGCAGAAGGAATATAATTATCAATTTTCTGTAAAAATTCAACTGTTTGTTCTACTGTAATATTTGTGATAATATTTTTT
>Ga0316608_1000354_pt1 | contig 22789 bp, 23 predicted proteins | sample MIS2016152B_MG_FD_207673 | JGI IMG/M metagenome (GOLD analysis project Ga0316608, IMG submission 207673) | Microbial mat bacterial communities from Middle Island sinkhole, Lake Huron, Michigan, United States - MIS.2016.152B | ecosystem: Environmental > Aquatic > Freshwater > Lake > Sediment...
CGTTTTCAATAACAATTTTGCTTGTTTTTTGGGCAAAAAGTAATGAGGTAAAACAAAATAATAAGACAATATGGAATAGACTTTGTTTCAATGAAATCTTTGTTTGATGTATGTTTTCTATTTTTGCTTCCAAAATTAGAAAATAATCTTGTATAACCGTAGATTTTATTAATGTATTAACTTTTATTAGATTTCAAATTAGGAATAAAATTTCTATTCTTTCAAAATTTTAAAAGAAAATCAATTAAAAACCAAATGCGTTACACTTCCATTGAAGAGTAAAAATTAGTTTTTTATGAAAACGCATCATTTTCAAAAGTATCAGTACATATATTTGAATAACTAAAAGGGCAGGATGAAATTTGATTTATGAATTTAAAGTGCCATAAAAAGATTTAAACACATTTTTTTTCAAAATCAAATGCAAAAACAGAAAGAACATGCTGCTTTTATCAATTACAATCATTTATAAAAACAGCAAATTTAACAATGGTTTTGTAAATTGAAATAAAAACTTTTTCCTACACTACTAAGAAAATTTAAAGAAAAAACTATTCTTTAGTTTCTTCCTTTTTTGAGTTTGCAGGTTGCTCCTCGCCTTTTGAAGCTTTCTTAAATTCGTTTAATCCTGAACCTAATCCTTTCATTAATTCTGGAATTTTTTTACCTCCAAAAAGTAACAAAATGATGGCCAAAATTATTATTACTTCTGTTGCTCCTATTCTTCCCATGATATATGCTTTTTAAGTTATATTTTGTTTTTTTGTAAAAAAACAGTTTTGCAAATATAAAAATAAAAACTGTATTTTGAATTTTCTTCAAAACATTTACAGTCAAACAACGCTAAAACTTTAATAAAGAACAAAAACTAATTTCTATATTTGTATAATAATTTAAAAAGAGCATGTTGAAAAATAGTTTTAAAAAGCAATTACTCAAAAAAAGACTTTTTACCAAAAACCGTTTGGTTATTTTGAACGACGATACTTTTGAAGAAGTGTTTTCGTTGAAATTAACTTTGATGAACGTGTTTGTTTTTGCTTCAATTGGTGCTATTTTAATAATTACAATTACTACTTTTATTATAGCTTTCACACCTTTACGAGAATATATTCCAGGCTATCCATCGGGTAAATTGAAAAAAGAAGCAACCGAATTGGCTCTAAAATCAGATTCTTTAGAGTTTGCCATAAAAAAAAATGAAGCTTATCTGGAATCCATAAAAAAAGTATTGACCGGAAATTTAGAATATTCAAAAGTCAATAAAGATTCCATTCTAGCCATTTCTGTTGATACCTTGCCCAATTTAGAACTAACCGCTTCTCCTTCAGAAATAAATTTAAGAAAAGAAGTTGAGGAAGAGGAGAAAAAGAAAATAGAAAATAGAGAATAGAAAATAGAGAATAGAGAATAGAAAATAGAAAATAGAGAATAGAAAATAGAGAATAGAAAATAGAGAATAGAAATAATACTTTACGACTTAGTGTCTTTGTGGCAGAAAAAAAATAAACATGTCAATAAAATCAATTGCAGCACAATTATTTGCAAATATAATTCACAATAAAACCCAAAAATGGGCGTCAAATCCAGTTGAAACACAACAAAAAGTGTTGCAATCTTTACTTTTTCAATCAAAAAACACACTTTTTGGTACAAATCATTACTTTTCCGATATAAAAAATCATGCTGATTTTGTAAAAAATGTTCCTATTCGAGATTATGAAAAACTGAAACCTTATATTGATAAAGTGGTTGCCGGCGATGAAAACATTCTTTGGAAAGGAAAACCCATTTATTTTGCCAAAACATCAGGAACTACCTCTGGAGCCAAATATATTCCGTTAACCAAAGAATCAATGCCATATCATATTGAAGCAGCTCGAAATGCCATTTTGAGTTATATTCACGAAACAGGAAACGCCAATTTTGTTGACGGAAAAATGATTTTCTTGCAAGGAAGTCCAATTTTAGAAGAAAAAAACGGAATTAAATTAGGAAGACTTTCTGGAATTGTTGCCCATTTTGTGCCCAAATATTTACAAAAAAATAGAATGCCAAGTTGGCAAACCAATTGCATTGAAGACTGGGAAACCAAGGTTAATGCTATTGTAAATGAAACGATTAACCAAGATATGGCAGTTATTTCTGGAATTCCGTCTTGGGTGCAAATGTATTTTGAAAAGCTACAACAAAAAGCAAATAAACCTGTTGGCGAAATCTTCAAAAACTTCAATTTGTTTATTTATGGCGGTGTAAATTATGAACCTTACCGAGCCAAATTTGAAAATTTAATTGGCAGAAAAGTCGATTCAATTGAACTTTTTCCGGCTTCCGAAGGATTTTTTGCCTACCAAGATTCGCAAACCGAAAAAGGAATGTTGCTGCTTTTAAATTCGGGCATTTTTTATGAATTTGTAAAAGCCGATGAATTTCATACCGAAAATCCAAAAAGACTAACCATTGGCGAAGTTGAATTAGACATAAACTATGTGCTGATAATCTCCACAAATGCCGGACTTTGGGCATATAATATTGGCGATACGGTGCAATTTACAACCCTAAAACCCTATCGAATTATTGTTTCTGGACGCATAAAACACTATATTTCAGCTTTTGGCGAACACGTAATTGGCAAAGAAGTAGAATGTGCTTTGAAAGAAGCTATGCAAAATACAGATGTTCGAGTAAACGAATTTACAGTTGCGCCACAAACTGCACCAAATCAAGAACTTCCGTATCACGAATGGTTTATAGAATTTGAAAACGAGCCCGAGAATATTGAAGAATTTGCTTTAAAAATCGATTCCGAAATGCGTAAACAAAATCTATATTATGACGATTTAATAGTTGGAAAAGTTTTGCAAACATTAAAAATTACAAAAGTTGCTAAAAATGGATTCCAAAACTATATGAAATCCATCGGAAAACTCGGCGGACAAAATAAATTGCCAAGATTATCTAACGATAGAAAAATTGCAGAGTTTTTTGAGATAAAAGAATAAAGATGAAAGACAAAAGAATAATTTGGGTTTTTATTGTTTTTTCACAATTTGCATTTTCACAAATTCAAGGCATTGTAAAAGACAGCCTATCTGGAAAACCAATTCCGTATGTAAACATTTGGGTAGAAAACGAAAACATTGGAACAACAACCGAAGAAAATGGCGAATTCAATATTTCTGTTTCCCAAAAAAGGAAAAATCTAATTGTTTCTGTCATTGGTTATCAAAAGAAAATCATTAAAATATCCCAATCCAAAAACATTTTTCTTTCTCCAAGCGATTTTCAAATTCAAGAAGTTATCATTTCAAACAGAAAAAACACCAAAGAAATTGAAATAGGAAAAACCAATAGTTTAATCTCTCAAGCCTTTGAAAGCGGACCAAAAATTGACTTGAAATATTTTCCTTATTTTCCATCTTATAAAAAAACAAAATACATTAAAAAGATAGTAATAAATACCGATAATAGATTAGAAGAAGCATTAATTAGAATGCATCTTTATAGCGTTGGAAAAGACAGTTTGCCCGAAAAAGAATTGCTTACTAAAGATTTAATAATTTCGGTAAAAAGTGGCACAAGAAACAATAAAATAAACCTTACTTCATTTGATTTAAAAATGCCAACAGAAGGCGTTTTTGTTGGTTTTGAAAAATTAATGATAGAAAAAAATAAATTTGAAAAAAAAATAAAAGATGCCAATTCAAATTTAGTAAAAACACAAATAACCTATTGTCCCTATATTCTTTATAATACTGTTGAAAGTCAATATAAATATACTTTTTCTGGTGGAAAATGGATGAAAAGCGCTGCTAAAATTACAATTGATGAACCTGCAATAAATTTAATTTTAACCAATTAATCTTAAATCACTATATTTGCGGGTTAGAAGAGATAATTTAATGAAAGAAATTAAAAACATTTCGCGTTCTCGAGCGCAAGAATCGTCGGCAGCTATCGAACGATTGTACATTACTATGAGACATCTGTTTAACAGAGGTTTCTATAAACCAATGGGTGTTTCAGGAGAAACTTTAAGAGAAGCTTTATTAGAACTTCGCCCCGAAATTTACGGAAGTATTGCCGAAGAAAAAGTAGAACTCAACGGTTTACTTTATGTAATAGAAAGGCTTCCTATAGGAATTGAAGAGTGCCGTTACATCAACTTAACTTCGGATGAAGGCTATTCAAAATCACATTTTCAAGCCATTGTTCCACCAAAACGTAGAAGAAATTGCTACCGAATTGATGAAGAACAAATGAATGTTGAAATTACACGTGGACGATCAGATATTTATGATATTTTAACGCATTTAACCTTTATTTTCATAGAATCGCATAAAATAAAAGATAGAGTTTTACTTGACGAAAGCAATGAAGTAACCCGAGATTGGTTGAAATTAGAACAAGCTGCTTTACAACCAAAAAAACTGACACAAATTGAAAAAGAAAAAGCTATTTCTCATGCAGCAAATGTTTTAGGAAGAACATTTATTGAGGTTTTAGATATTTACGATTCTTTTGGAACCAGCGAAAAACCAGACCGATTTTTACATATTATTTATTGGTTAGGAAAATTAGCCATTGAAGAAGTAATGGAAAACAATAAGCGAACCATAACTTTTAGTCCAATTTTAAGAGAAAGATTAGGACATCATATTCATGGAGAAATTTGGGCAACCAACATTAAAGAAGTTTTAAAGCAAAACAATTTGCTAGAAAGACCAATTCACATCATTAGTGCCAACATGCATAGTGTTATGAATTCAATTTTTGCAACACATGTTTTAGGTCCAAAATTTAAAGGAAAATCAGATTTTGATGTTTTTGAAGAATTAAGCAAACAAGGCGCTCACGAGGTTAGAGATAAAGTAGAAGAGTTTGCCTTAAAACACGGAATGATTTCTTTGCCAGACGAATCGGGAACTAATATTGATGTTCAAATATTTGACACAGAGAAAATTGATTGGACAAAATCGGCTTTTCCAAAGGCAAAAAACGAAAAACAAAGTCCTGTTATAATTGTAATGGATTATGCTTTTGGCGAGCAAGCTTATGAAACCATTGACGAATTATTGAAACCCTATAAAAACGGAAATGATAAAACATTGCTCAATGTAGAATCGGTTTCCGTCATGGGAAAAGCAGGGATTCTAGAAGGTGGAAAAGGCGATATTATGATTCCAAATGCACATATCAATGAAGGCACAGCTGATAATTATTTTTTCAAGAATGAATTAACTGCCGAACTTCTTGAAGGAAATGGAATTCCAGTTTTTGCAGGACCCATGATAACTGTTTTAGGAACCTCACTTCAAAACAAAGATTTATTAAAGTTTTTTCATGACTCTACTTGGGGCGTAATTGGTCTAGAAATGGAAGGAGCTTATTATCAAAAAGCCATTCAAAGTGCATCAAAAATTAGAAAAAGCATCAATCCAAATGTCAAAGTTAGATATGCTTATTATGCTTCAGACAATCCATTAGAAACAGGAAGCACTTTAGCATCGGGCGGATTAGGAACCACCGGTGTAAAGCCAACCTATTTAATTACCATCAAAATATTAGAACAAATTTTTAACATAAAATAAATTTATACAATGAGTACAAACGATCAAAATAATTCTTCAGAAGAAATAGATTTAGGTGTATTAGTAAAAAAAATTAATGGATTTTTCAGTAATATTTCTTTAACTATTTTTAAAGGAATCTTATTTGTAAAGAAAAACATTTTAGTTTTTGGTGCATTATTCATTATTGGTGCTGTTCTAGGTTATTTTTTAGATAAAACTAATCCAAGTTATGACAGTGAAATTATTGTTGCACCAAACATGGGTGGAACCGATTATTTATATTCAAAAATTGAATTACTAACATCTAAATTAAATGAAGGTGATAAACCATTTTTTAAATCTATTGGCATCAACAATCCAGAAAAAATTAGTTTAATTGAAATTGAACCAATAATTGATATTTATAATTTTGTAAATAATTCTACTTCAGCAGCAAGTGCTCAAAACACTCAAAATTTTGAGTTAGTAAAATTATTATCTGAAAGTAGCGATATTACTAAAGTAATTAATGATAAATTAACCAGTAAAAATTATCCTCATCATAAAATTCATATTGTTACTTCTGATAAAACTTCAATTGATGCAACAATTAAACCTCTTATGAAGTTTTTGAATACTGATGAATATTTGAATAAAATTTTAGAAATTTCTAAAGATAATATAATAATTAAAATGAAAAAGAATGAGGAATTAATTGCTCAAACCGATTCATTAATTAGAATTTTGACGGTTAATTTAATGAAAGACCAATCAAAAGCAAGTTTAGTTTATAATAATGAAAACAATCAATTTAATGATTTTTTTAATTTAAAAAATGGATTAATTAATGAAATTGCTGATCAAAGAATTGCTTTAGTTAACAGTAATTCGGTAATTATAGATATTAGTACCGTTGTAAATATTAGAAACAATAAAGGAACAAATGGTAAAATGAAATTAATTCTTCCTGTTTTATTTATTTTTATGTTTCTAATAATTAAATTATTTATGGCCTTTTATAAATCACAAAAAGCAAAATTAAATCAATAAACCATGAAATCGCCATAAACACTAGTTTGCAAATGCAATTGAAAATCACTGAACACCTATAAAAAATATTAAATCAGTGAAGTAAACACCAATGAACCTGCCTGTCGGCAGACAGGAATAGCGATACACCTGCCTGACGGCAGTCAGGTATGCACCAAAAAACAAATAATATTTACATATGAAAGGAATAATTTTAGCAGGAGGCTCTGGAACTCGTTTGCATCCGTTGACATTAGCCGTAAGCAAACAGTTAATGCCAATTTACGACAAACCCATGATTTATTATCCGTTATCAACATTGATGTGGGCTGGAATTAACGAAATTTTAATCATTTCAACACCTCATGATTTGCCCCATTTTGAAAAACTTTTAGGCGATGGAAAAAAATTAGGTTGCCGATTTGAATATGCCGTTCAAGAACATCCAAACGGGCTTGCCGAAGCCTTTATTATTGGAAAAGATTTTGTTGGAAAAGATAAAGTTGCTCTAATTCTTGGAGATAATATATTTTATGGTTCAGGTTTAGGAAGAGTTCTTCAAAACAACAACAATCCCGATGGTGGAATAATTTATGCCTATCATGTTCATGACCCTGAACGTTATGGTGTGGTAGATTTTGATAAAGACGGGAAAGTGCTTTCAATTGAAGAAAAACCACAAAAACCAAAATCGAATTACGCTGTTCCTGGAATTTATTTTTATGACAATGATGTTCTTGAAATTGCAGCCAATATTAAACCGAGTCATCGCGGAGAAATTGAAATTACCGATGTAAACAAAGAATATTTGCGAAGAGGAAAACTAAAAGTAAGCATTTTAGATCGAGGAACCGCTTGGTTTGATACTGGAACTTTCCAGTCATTAATGCAAGCCAGCCAATTTGTTCAAGTAATTGAAGAACGACAAGGTTTAAAAATTGGAGCAATAGAAGAAGCCGCTTTTAGAATGGGATATATTGATGAAAAGCAACTTAAAGTATTGGCACAACCTTTATTAAAAAGTGGATATGGAAACGGACTAATTAGTTTAGCAGAAGAAAAGAGATGAATTTTAAAGAAACAAAACTCAAAGGATGTTTTATTATTGAGCCAAAAATAATTCAAGATGAACGAGGCTATTTTATGGAAAGTTTTAACGAAAAAACGTTTCAAAATGGCATTGGTCAGCAAGTTCATTTTGTGCAAGACAATCAATCCTATTCCTCAAAAGGAGTTTTGCGTGGTTTGCATTATCAAACAGGCGAATATGCGCAAGCCAAGTTAGTTCGAGTGCTTCAAGGAGAAGTTTTAGATGTTGCAGTTGATATTCGTCCCAATTCAGAAACGTATGGTCAATATGAAGCCGTTGTTTTATCTGCAGAAAATCAAACGCAATTTTTTATTCCGAAAGGTTTTGCACATGGTTTTTTAGTCTTGAGCGAAACAGCAACTTTTTTTTATAAATGCGATACTTTTTATAACAAAGAAAGTGAGGGCGGAATTTTATATAGCGATTCTGAAATCAATATTGATTGGCAATTTGAAACCAAAAACTTAATAATTTCTGAAAAAGACCAATTTCTTCCAACATTACATAATGCAAAAAAAGTATGGTAGTTTTAGTAACAGGCGCCAACGGTCAATTAGGGCAAGCTTTGCAATTTATTGCACCAAATTATCCTAAAATTGATTTTGTTTTTTGTTCATCGTCTGATTTAGATATTACTAATTTAAACAATTGTAAACAAGTTTTTAAACAATACAAACCTAATTTTTGTATAAACTCCGCTGCTTATACTGCAGTAGATAAAGCCGAAAGCGAACCTGAAAAAGCACATTCAATAAATGGAATTGGGCCAAAAAATTTAGCCGAAGTTTGCAAAGAATTCAATGCCATTTTACTTCATGTTTCTACTGATTTTGTTTTTGATGGAATTAATTCAAAACCTTATACCGAAGAAGATTCTCCAAACCCAACAGGTGTTTATGGACAAACAAAGCTTGATGGCGAAAAAGCCATTCAAGAAACTTTTGATAATTATTTCATTATTAGAACCTCTTGGGTTTATTCGCAATTCGGAAATAATTTCATGAAAACCATGCTGCGATTAGCCTCAGAAAGAGATTCATTATCTGTAGTAAATGACCAAATTGGAACACCAACAAACGCAGTTGATTTAGCCAATTCTTTGGCAAAAATTTGTACAACCTACAACCTACAACCTACAACCTACAACCTTTTCGGTATCTACAACTTCTCAAACGAAGGTCAATGCTCTTGGTATGATTTTGCAAAAGAAATATTTGAAATAAACAACATTAAAATAGATTTAAAACCCATTCCAACAACAAGTTTTCCAACACCTGCAAAGCGACCTGCTTATAGTGTTTTAGATAAAAACAAAATAAAAAATACATTTGGTGTCAATATATTGGATTGGAAAGAAAGCTTGAAAACCGTTATTTTTTCAACCTGATGGAAAATTATCCATAGGTTTTTCGATAATAATAAAAATTGTTATTTTTTTCCAATATTAATCTTCAATTTTATTTTTTTACAAAATCATCGTCAGCTGTACTCTTTTTCTGTCCTCATCAACTTCAACTACTTTAACATGAACGTGTTGATGAAGTTTTACTACTTCATTTACATCGGACACAAAACCAGCTTTAAGTTGAGAAATGTGTACCAAGCCGCTTTCCTTGATTCCTAAATCCACAAAGCAGCCAAATGCCGTAATGTTATTGACAATTCCAGGCAATATCATTCCGGTGCGCAAGTCTTTTATAGATTTTACATTTGGGTCAAACTCGAAAACTTTTGCAGCTTTTCTTGGATCTAATCCTGGTTTTTCAAGCTCTTTTAAGATATCTTTTAGAGCCAAAATTCCTATTTCTGATGTAACGTAATTTTCGGGTTTTATTTGGTTAATTTTTTCTTTATGGGCAATCAATTCTGTGATATTTATACCCAAATCTTTAGCCATTTTCTCTACAATTGGATAGGCTTCTGGGTGCACAGCCGAGTTGTCCAAAGGGTTATTTCCTTCTTTAACTCTAATAAATGCTGCTGCTTGTTGATAGGCTTTATCGCCCAATCGGGGCACTTTTTTGAGTTGTTTCCTTTCGGTAAAAGGGCCGTTTTCTGAGCGAAAATTTACTATATTTTCTGCCATTTTATCTCCTATTCCTGAAACATAACTCAATAGCGACTTACTTGCCGTGTTGATATTAATTCCAACCGAATTCACACACCGGATTACGGTATTATCCAATTCTTCTTTCAATTTATTTTGATCCACATCGTGCTGATATTGCCCTACTCCTATTGACTTGGCCTCGATTTTTACTAATTCTGCCAACGGATCTGAAAGTCGGCGACCGATAGAAACGGAACCTCTTACAGTAACATCAAAATTAGGAAATTCTTCTCGAGCAATTTTACTTGCCGAATACACAGAAGCTCCAGCCTCAGAAACTACAAAAACCTGAACTGGCTTATCGAAAGCAATTTTTTTAATAAAAAATTCAGTTTCTCGACTTGCAGTTCCGTTTCCGATTGAAATAGCTTCAATATTATAAGCATTTACCATCGATTTAATTTTTTTCATCGCCATTGCTGATTCATTTTGTGGCTGGTGCGGATAAATAGTTTCGTTATACAATAAATCGCCTTTTTCATCTAAACAAACAATTTTACAACCACTTCGATAGCCTGGATCAATAGCCAAAATTCGTTTTTCGCCTAATGGTGGTGCGAGAAGCAGCTGACTTAGATTTCCTGCAAAAACTTCAATCGCTTTGATGTCAGCTTTGGCTTTGGCATCTTGCACAGTTTCATTGGAAATTGCGGGTTCCAACAATCGTTTATAACTGTCTTTTATAGCTAATTTCAAATGGGTTTTAGCTTCTGAATGTTTGTTTGTAATGACATTTTGTTCTATAAAATCAATCGCTTCCTCATTTTCAATTTCAATATTAAATTTAACAAAACCTTCTTTTTCTGCTCTCAACATCGCTAAAAGTCGATGTGATGGAACTTTTGAAATAGGTTCTGCCCACTCAAAATATTGAGAGAATTTTTGGGCTGTTTCTTCATTGATTTTTGATTTTACAACTTTAGTGGAAACAATACCATTTCGTTGAAAAAGACGGCGCAAATTTTTTCTGACGTAACTATTTTCATTAATCCATTCGGCAACAATATCTCTTGCTCCTTGCAATGCTTCATCTTCGTTGGCTACTTTATCATTCAAATATTTTGATGCTATAAAATCAAAATCATCGTTTTTTTGAGCCATTATTATTTTGGCCAAAGGTTCCAACCCTTTTTCACGAGCTACATCGGCTTTGGTTTTTTTCTTCTTTTTATACGGCAAATATAAATCTTCCATTTCTTGTAAATCAAAACATTTTTCAATATTAAATTTTAATTCTGGAGCCAATTGACCTAGCTCTTCAATGGCAATTAAGATACTTTCTTTGCGTTTTAATATTTCATCGTATTGTTTAGAAAGTTTGGCAATAGTTTCAATTTGTACCTCATCAAGATTACCAGTTTGGTCTTTTCGATAACGAGAAATAAACGGTATGGTGCAGTCATCAGAAAGCAATTTTAGGGTTGCCTCTATGTTTGCATCTGCAGTATTTAGTTGTTTTTTAATGAATTGTATTTTTGTCATTGTTGTAATTTGTAAAATATTTGTAGGTAAGATTCAGATATTCTTTTTTCTATTTTTCAATAATTTTAAATGCCTTTCCAATATTTTCTATAACATCAGATATAAGCATCGACTCTTTAGATTGAGTTTCTAAAGTAATATCGGCTGCAAGACCGTGAAGATAAACCGATAATAAAGAAGATTCTAAAGACTCATATCCTTGTGCCATCATAGCAACAATCATTCCTGTTAAAGCATCCCCCGATCCTCCTTTTGCTAATCCAGAATTTCCTGTGGAGTTTTCAAAACTTTGATATCCATCAGTTATAAATGTTTTATGGCTTTTCAAAACAATAATTATTTCTAATTCTTTAGCCTTTTCTACTGCTGTTTTTCTGCGATCATGTTCCGAATTATGATTTCCAAATAATCTGTCAAATTCTTTGGAATGGGGTGTGAGGACAGAATTTGGGAAAAGATTTTTTAGCCAATTTTGATTTTTTGATAAAATATTCAGGGCATCGGCATCTAAAACAATAGGGGTTTTTGCATTTTTTATAACAAAATCGACCATTTCTTCGACTTTATTTTCTGTTGAAATTCCTGGTCCAATTGCTACAGCATTATATTTTGAAAAATCCAAATCGTTGATTTCAAAAGCAACCATTGCCTCTGGAATTGAAGAAAAAATGACCTTTTTTTCCTTTTCGGGCACTTTTAAGGTGAGCAGCCCAGCTCCTGCTCTCAAGCAAGATTTTGATGCAATAATGGCCGCACCCATTATGTTGCTACTGCCAGCAACCAATAAAGCGTGTCCAAAATTTCCTTTATGTGAATTTGGATTTCTTGGGTTATAAATGGTTTTAATTTTTAGAAAATCTAATTTTGAAAACATATACGATGCTGTTATATTTATTTAAACCAAATTACGCATTAGACCAGAGTGAAGTGAACAGATGAAATAAATCTACTTCAAAATCAAACTACTTCAAACAATTTTCCTGGTAAAGGACGAACAACTCCTTTTAGCTCCATATTTAATAAAATAGAGGCCGCTTTAAAAACAGGCAATCCACATTCAAGAGCAATTATATCAAGCAGTTGTTTTCCATTTTTCAAAAGATAATCGTATAGTTTTTGTTCGTCGTTTTCTAGAGTAACAAAAAGTTGTTTTTGGATAACTTTCTCTTCTTTTGAATTCAATTCCCAGTTTAAAATATACAAAATATCAGCAGCCGATGAAATCAAATGAGCCCGTTGCGTTTTTATTAAATTATTGCACCCTTGACTAAATTTATCAGTGGTTCTGCCTGGAACTGCAAAAACATCTCTACTATAGTCATTTGCTAAATTGGCAGTAATAAGTGAACCACCCTTTTCGGCACTTTCAATAACAATAGTTGCTTCGCTAATTCCAGCCACAATTCGATTTCGTTTCACAAAATTTTCTTTTTCAGGATTCGAAGTACTCCAAAATTCTGTTAAGAAACCTCCATTTTCTTCAATTTTTCCTACATATTTTTTATGCACCTTTGGATATACTTGATTGAGTCCATGAGCAATGATGCCAATAGTTTGAAGATTGTTATCGATTGCTGCTTTATGAGCCACAATATCGACACCATAAGCAAAACCACTTACAATAATTGGGTTTAATGGAGCTAATTCTTCGATAAGTTTTTTGCAAAAATCAGTTCCATAGGAAGTAATTTCTCGAGTTCCAACAATGCTAATAATTCTTCTATTATTGAAATCTATATTTCCTGATGTAAATAATAAAATTGGTCCATCAATACAATGTTTCAACCGATTAGGATATGTATCTTCTTTATAAAAAAGTACATTAATATTGTTTTCTTCAATAAATTGAAGTTCTGCTTTTGCTAATTCAAAAACAGCTTTGTTTTTTAAATTTTTAATTAAAACCTGCCCAATTCCATCAATAGCAGAGAGTTTCGAAGCTTTTGCTTTGAAAATAGATTCGGCTGTTTCAAAGTGATTGAGAAGTTTTTTGGCTAAAACATCGCCAATTCCATCTACTTTTAATAAAGCTAATAGGTGTAGTAATTCGGTGTTGTTCATTATATTAAATCTGAGTGGTGCATAATTTTTATTCTCCAAAAGTAATAACATTTAAAATTGTTAACAAAGTTTGTTGATAAAATTTTGCAATCGTAATAAAATAATTAATTTTGTAGTTATGAAGATTGATTTATACATATCAGAATTATTATATCGTTACCAATGTGTAACCATTCCAGGATTTGGTGCTTTTTTAACCGAAATTCAATCGGCACAATTGCAAAAAAATTCACATTCGTTTTATCCACCAAAAAAATTGGTTTCTTTTAATCCGTATTTAAAAAACAATGATGGATTACTTGCCAATCATATTGCTCAATTGGAAAAAGTGAGTTATGAGGTTGCTGTTTCAATGATTGAAAATCAAGTGTTTTCATGGAAAAATAAACTTGAAGATTTTGGAAACATTGCAATTAAAAATATTGGGGAGATTTCATTAAACAATGAAAAAAATTTAGTTTTTATACCCTATGATCAAGTAAATTTTTTAACGTCATCCTTTGGATTGACTACCTATATTTCGCCTGTAATAAAGCGAGAAGTTTACAAACAAGAAGTTGAACAATTAGAAGAAAAAACACCAATTGCCTTTACCCCTAAAAAAAGAACTTCTTCTAATTATCTGAAATATGCAGCAGTTTTTGTTCTTGGAGCAGGATTGTTATCCGTGGGGGGGTATTTTGGAAATCAATTATATCAAAATAAAATTCAACAAGAAACCATAGCGGTTCAAACAAAAGTTCAAAATGAAGTTACTAAAAAAATTCAAGAAGCTACTTTTGTAATTGATGTTTCACTTCCAAAAGTAACCCTTTCAGTCGATGAAAATGGCACGGAATTAAAAGCCTATCATGTAGTAGCAGGGGTTTATCAACGAGAATTTTATGCTAATAAATTATTTAATGATCTTCAATCTTTAGGTTTCAAACCCATTCGTTTAAAGCCCAATAAATTTGGGTTATTTCCAATATTATATGGAAGCTATTCAAATTATACAGATGCGTATAAAGCAATGATGGAGATAAAAAAATCGCACAATCCTGATGCCTGGATGATGATTAAAGAACTATAAATAACAATCCAAAATTTTGAGATTATTCCTTATATTATTTTGGCTTATAATTTATACTCGATTACCCCTTATAAAGAATAGCAACATTATAAATAACTATGACACCAAAACATCCTATAGATTCATTGACTATTTTAACCGATTTAGTATTGCCAAGTGAAACCAATCCGCTAAACAATTTATTTGGAGGCGAACTACTTGCAAGAATGGACCGAGCTGCAAGCATTGCTGCAAGAAGACATTCTAGAAGAATTACAGTAACAGCTTCTGTAAACCATGTTGCTTTCAATCGGTCTATACCCTTAGGAAGTGTGGTTACTGTGGAGGCAAAAGTATCTCGTGCGTTCAAAACTTCAATGGAAATTTTCTTAGATGTTTGGATTGAAGATAGAGAATCTGGTATTAAAACCAAAGCCAATGAAGCCATCTACACCTTTGTTGCCGTAGATGAAACAGGAAATCCTGTAGAAGTTCCACAAATTGAACCTCAAACAGAAGAAGAAAAGTCTAGATTTAACGCAGCTTTAAGACGAAAACAACTTAGCTTAGTTTTAGCTGGAAAAATGAATCCGCATGAAGCCACTGAACTTAAAGCGTTGTTTATTTAATATATAGTTTGTTTTTTATCTATCTTCTAGTAATCCATAGTGATGGATTATTTGGCGTGGTGTTTTGAGTAATCATAAACTTTAAAATGGTATTTCCATCTGAATCGGTTTTGATTTTACCCAAACTTTGTTTTGCTGAAACCATATCGCCTTCGTTAACAGAAACGGTGCTTAAGTTTTGATAAACAGTAAAATATTCTCCATGTCGAACCATTACGGCAAATTTATTTCCAATTTTTTGAATTTGCGTTACTTCACCTTTAAAAACACATCTTGCAGAAGCACCGCTTTCGGTAATAATTTTTAAACCACTATTGTTTTCTTCTAAATTTTTATAAACTGGATGTGGTTGTTTTCCAAACCCCATATAAACATCGCCTTTTTCGACTGGCCATGGCAAACTACCTTTATTTGCTTTAAAATTATCAGAAATAATTTTGCCTTCGGGCGTTAAAACTATTTTAGTTGACGACTCTATTGCTTTTAATTCGGCAGCTGTAGTAGTTTTTGGGTTCGCTTTTGCTTTAGCTGCTGCCGCTTTTCTGTTGGCTTCAGCAATTGCGTCTCGAATCATTTTTTGAATTTGAGCATCAATTTTTTTAGTTTCTTGTTGTTTTTTCTTGATTTCAGCGGCTATTTGTTTTTTGTTTTTGTTTAAACTATTGGCAATTTTTTCTTGTTCTTGCTTTTCTTTAACCAAGTCTTGTTTTTGCTTTTCTTGTTCTACAATAAGTTTTTCTTTCTCAGTTTTTTGTCCTGATAATTTTTTATTGTGTTGGTCAAGTTTTGTTGATTTGTCTTTTATTTCTTCGCCTTGCATTTTTCTGTAGCTTGAATATTGCTTCATATATTGCAACCTTTTGTATGCTTGAAGAAAATTTTTAGAGGATAAAAGAAACATGGCTCTACTTTGAGTGGAACGACTCTTGTATGATTTTACAATCATATCAGCATAGTCATCTTTAAGGATTTTTAACTCTTTTTTTAATTTGTTGATTTCTATTTGATTGATATATATATCATTGCTCAACAATTTGGTTTGTTTTTCGGTTGTTGAAATTAGTTTTTGTTTTAAACCAATTTTTTCTTTTTGAATTGTCAATAATTTTACTGCCGACTTTTCTTTTTTTCTAACTTCTTGAAGCATCATTTCTTTTTCGCGAATTTCAGCTTGAAGTTTTGCTTTTTTTTGTTCTAATTCTTCTTGCGTTTGTTGTCCCCACGAAAGTGAAGTCAATAAAACTATGAATAATGTAAATAGTGCTTTTTGCATACTTATTAATTAATATAAATTCTTTCATAACCCTCTGGTACACTGTATGGAAAAGAAAATTCTTCGTTGAAAGTTACGTTTTTGTAATCTATATCAATGTTCGTTTTTCCTTTTTTCTGATTGGCTTCAATCGAAAAGTTCAAAGGTACTATCTTATCGGATAGTTTTTGATATTCAGGATAATTAATTTGCAACTTTCTTTCTTGCAACGGCTGATTGAATTCTTGTTTTTTTAATAGAAAATTTTCGGCTTCAAAATAAAAAGCTTTTTTGGTGTCTGTTTCTTTTGTGTCTTCCAATTTATACAATTTATCAATTATTGTTGTTTCATATTTAGAGTCGTTTAAATTATCTAATGCTTGCCCGATAAGTAAATTTTGAACCTTATTAAAATCTAAATCTGTTCCAAGCCATTGACTTAAAGAAATGTAATCGCCTTCAAAATATTTTTTTCCTAAAACATCATAATATCTAACTGTCGTTGGAGTTATTAAAGATTTTGCCATTGTAATTCCAATAAATCTAATTATTACAAGAATCTTCTCGTCTTTTTTTATTCTTATATCTGCCGAAACACTTTGCGAGTTTTTTTCATCTTCATATTTTGCATTTGCTCTAATATATAATGTAGAAAACTCAAATTTATTGTTGTTTTGGCTATTTATTATTTTGTCTGATTCTATAATTTTGGTGGCAATACTTTCGGTCATAACTACTTTTGACTTACAGGAAATCATCAATAGTAATATCAAAGTTAAACTTATTATATTCTTCATTTATTTTTTTGTTTTTTAAGCAAATCATTTGCTTTTGTAAAATAGAATTCTTTCTTTTTCAAATCGCCCAAACCGCTGAAAGCTTCACCAAGTTGGATATTGAAATTGATTTCTAAAGCATTATCTTCAACAATAAAATCGATTCCAGATTCTAATGCTTCTTTTGCTTTTTTATAATTTTTAAGTTGATTGTTTGATAATCCATTATAATAATATAATTGAGGTTGTGTTGGAAATAATTGCATTTGCTCTTCCGAGAATTTTGCAAGTTTTTCAAAATCAGAACTTTCGAAATATACTTCCAATAGAAGCAAAATAGTTTCCATATCTTCTTTAGAATTTGAAAGATGCTTTTCATAATATTTAGAAGCATTGATCCAATCTTTTTTTAATTGATAAAACTTGCCAATTTCTTTGGCAACTTGAACTTCTTTATCGTTTTCAAAATAGCGAATTGCTTTTTCTAAATCGGCTTCATATTTAGGGTTATTTCTTGAAAAAATTAAAAATTCGTTTAAAATTCTATGTTTTATTTTTTTATCTATTTTCTTACTTTCTAGAACAATATTCATAGCTCTTACAGCTTTATCTCCATCATTGTTGTTTAAATGAAACTTGAATAAACTTACTTGAGCCCAATCGGATGTTGGAATTTCTATTTCTAATTGTTTGGCTATTTCGAGTGCTTTTTCTTCTTGATTGCTTTTTGAATACATATAAATCAACTCGACATAATTAGCTTCCTCCTTTGGATTTGTTTTGATTTTTTCAATCAAATCTGCTTTTTCGGCACCCTGATATTTTGCATCTCTCAAAATATCGGATTTGTATAGATCTCTTTTTTCTGATTTTCCAACCGTTTTATTCAATTCGTTTATCAATGAAAGTGCTTTGTCAAATTGTAGTGTTTTCATATAAAGCGAAACTAAATCTTCTTTATAATCTACTTTGAAATCAACTAGTTTTTCAACAATAACGATGGCTTGATTAAAATCATTTTTTTCATAACAAACGTCATACATTCCAACCCAAGCCCAACGGTTTTTAGGATCCATTTGGGTTACTTTTTCAAAATTATCATAGGCTTGTTTATAATTTTTTTGATATAAATAGTTTTTACCTAATTCAAAATAAACTACTGCATTTTTGGGTTGCATTTCTTTACATTTTTCTAGGGCTTCAATTGCTTTATCATAGTTTTCAATGCTTTTTTGTTTTAAAGATTCGAAAAATTGGTTTTCAAAATCATCGTTTATTGATGCAATATCTTCGGGTTCAGTTTGAGCCAAAAGAGAAGTTGGAACAAGAACCATTGCGAAAAGAACACAAAATAAAATTATTTTTTTTATCACTTTTAATAATTTAAAACAAAATTAATTTATCAATATATTTAAAATCTTTCTTGTTAAGTGTATATAAATTAACATTATAATAAATTGAAGTTGCGGCAATTAAAGCATCTGGCAAATTCAAATTGTTTGATAATGAGAACTTTTCAATTAACGAAACTGCATCGGTTGATATTGTTTCATTTATTGGATAAACTATTAGTTTTTTTAAATCTTTTTTTATTAATTGTAGTTCATTTTTATTTCTTGCACCATATAAAAGTTCAGCACAAGTAACGTTGGAAATGGCTATTTTGTTTTGTCCAATATTTTCTAAAATATTTATTATGCGCTGATTTTCCTTATAAACTTCAATAATAATATTTGTATCACAAAGAATTATTGTTTGATGTTCCATGCTTCTTTTCTTAATTGATTTGCATCTACATCGAAATCTTTCCAAATTCCTTTTGATAAAGTAAAACCAACATTTTTGCTTTTCTTGATTGATTTTGTATCTTTTAATTCGGCATCTACATTCCAAGATTTCAACAATCGAAACAACATATCAATTTTATCTTTATTTATCTTATTTTTTAAAATTATTTCTATCATAGTTATAAAATTTAATCAAAATTATTGATTTAGCTTCTGAATTTCAACTATTTACTCTAAAACCGAATAATCTCCAATACTAATACTGGTAAAATTGCCATCAAAACTGGCATGATTTCCAATCATTGCATTGTCAAGATTGGCGTTTTTTATATGTGCGTGTGTTTGAATCAAGCTGTTTTTTATAGTAGAATCGACTATATGACATCCTTTTCCTAATGAAACATTTGGTCCAACCATTGCATTTATTAAAACCACGTCTTCGCCAATATAGCAAGGCGGAATGATGGTTGAATTTTCTTGTTTTACATCAAAAGCTATTAGATGTTCACCATCGTTATGTAAAAAACCTAACATCCTATTGTTAGTGTCAACGGTTACATCTTTATTGCCACAATCCATCCATTCATCTACTTTTCCTGGTACAAATTTCATGCCTTTTGCCATCATTTGTTTGATTCCGTCATTAATTTGATATTCGCCACCATGAATAATGTTATTATCTAAAACCAATTGTAGTTCATTCTTTAAAACGGCAACATCTTTAAAATAGTATATTCCGATAACGGCTAAATCGGAAACAAACTCTTTTGGTTTTTCAACCAATTCAATAATTTCGTTATTTTCGTTTAGATTTATAACACCAAAAGCTTCGGGTTGATTGACTTGTTTTACCCAAATAACACTGTCGGCATTTTTATCTAAATCAAAATCGGCACGAATTAATGTGTCGGCGTAGGCAATAACGGCTGGACCACTTAAAGAATCTTTGGCACACATAATGGCGTGACCCGTTCCGAGTGCTTCGTTTTGATAATAAATGGTTCCTTTGGCACCTAATTTTTGAGCTATTGCAATGAGTTCTTCTTCAACTTTTTTGCCAAAACTTTCGTGAATAATAAAAGCAACTTCGTCAATTTTTTGATTTAGAACACCCGCTATGTCTTCAACTAATCGGTGTACGATTGGTTTTCCGGCAATTGGAATTAATGGTTTTGGAATGGTTAAAGTGTGCGGGCGTAATCTTGAACCACGACCTGCCATGGGTACTATTATTTTCATGTTAGCCCCCTAACCCCCGAAGGGGGAATTCCTATTAGGGGTCAATAGGATTCTAATAATTAATTCAAAAATTTATTTATAAACTATTTTCACAATTTTGTCAACTCCCACTTCGGGGGTTAGGGGGCTTTACTTCACCCCAGTGCTTCCAAAACCGCCTTCACCTCGCGAAGTTTCAGATAATTCTTGAACTTCAAGCCAATCGGCTCTTTCGTGTTTGGCAATAATTAATTGGGCAATTCTTTCACCATTTTCTATAACAAAATCATTTGCGGATAAATTTACTAAAATTACGCCAATTTCACCACGATAATCGGCATCAATTGTGCCTGGCGAATTGAAAACGGTAATTCCGTTTTTGGCAGCTAAGCCGCTTCTTGGTCGCACTTGTGCTTCATAACCAATTGGTAGTTCTATAAAAAGACCCGTTTTTACAATGGTTCTTTCCAAAGATTTTAAAGTTATTGGTTCTGATAAATTTGCTCTTAAATCCATTCCTGCTGAAGCGATGGTTTCGTAAGATGGAAGTTGGTGGTTCGATTTATTGATAATTTTGATTTTCATTTTTTATACTTTTCGTTTGATAATTTTTAAAAGTGTGTCTTTTTCGTTGAAATAAATGAAACAAGTAAATATCATTATTAATGGGATTCCGACCCAATAATTTTCTCTAAAAAAATAAAAAGAAATGATTGAAAATAAAATTGAGATAGTTAAATATCCACTAATTTTTTTCATATCATACGGAATAGGATAATATTTATTTCCGAGAATATATGAAATTGTCATCATGCTTCCATAGGCAACAATTGTAGCTATAGCGGAACCCATATAACTGTATTTTGGAATGAATAGATAGTTTAATACTAATGTAAATATTGCACCAACAATTGAAATGTATGCTCCTATTTTTGTCTTGTCGGTTAGTTTATACCAAACGGAAAGATTGTTGTAAATTCCTAAAAAAAAGTTGGCTAAAATAATTAACGGAACTACTTTCATAGCTTCCCAATAGGATTCATCTTTAATCATTATTAATTTTAATAAGTCTGCAAAAACGATAACACTTAAAAGAATTAATGAACCAAAAATTACAAAAAACTTAGTGATGGTAGCATACGTTTGTTTTGCATTTTCATTCTTAGAATGGCTAAAGAAAAAAGGTTCAATTCCTAATCGAAAAGCGGTTGCAAATAAAACCATGAATAAACCTAGTTTGTAACAAGCAGCATAAGCTCCAACCTCAGATTTTCCAATGTCTTTAGGTAAAACGTATTCTAGAATTATTTTGTCTAAGTGTTCATTTACGGCAAAGGCAATTCCTGCAATTAAAATTGGAAATCCGTAAAGCATCATTCTTTTCCATAGTTGAACATCCAAATTCCATTCCAATCGGAAATAATTTGGTGAAAGCACTACAAAAGTAGCCAAACTCGCAATAAGATTTGCCATAAAAATATAGCCTATTTGAAAATTTTCAAAATAGAATGTTGTAATGAAAGAATCTGGATTATTTATAGTAATTTCTGGTAGATAAAGAAGGAAAAACAAGTTTAAAAACATGTTTATTACAACATTTCCAATCTTTATAAATGCATAAAAAATAGGTCTTTGTTCAGCTCTTAATTTGGAAAAAGGTATGATAACTAACGCGTCTAAAACAAGAATCCAAATGGCATAGGTTACATATTCTACCTCAACATTTATCCAACTTGATATGTTTTTTCTTAAAAATAAAGAAATAAATAAAAATCCAATTGACGTCCAAAAAACTGAAATGGTAGAAGTTTGAATAACTCCTTTTTTATTTTCTTCGGAATTGTAAAATCTAAAAAAAGCGGTTTCCATTCCGTAAGATAAAATTACATTGAAGAAAACCATATAAGCCAAAAGAATAGTAGTTTCTCCATAATCGGCTTTTACAAGTTTGTCTGTATGCACCATGACCAAAAGAAAACTCAACATTCGGGGCAAAACTGTTGCCAATCCGTAAATTAGAGTTTGCTTAAATAGATTTTTATAGATACCCAAAGTTCGATTTTTAGACTGCAAAAATAACTAATTTCTCGGCTTAGCCGAAGGATATGCTAAAAGTTCTTTTTCTTTTATGTTAGAAATTTTATAAAATTTGATTTTTTTGTTGATTTCAAATTCTAAAATGGCTTCGTTATCTATTAATTTGAACTTTGGCTTGCTTATTTCTGGAGCTGTATTTCCGTATTCATTTGCAGGATTTTGATCTAAAATTAAATCGGAATCTTTTGGTCGTTGAACGAAATTTGCTGTGTAAACCGTTTCATCTTTCTTTTCTAAAGGAGCTTCCTTTCCTTGAAAATAGACTTTTTTTAGGAAAAAATTTACTGAAAAAGGTTCTTTAAATTTGATATAAAATTCCGTGCCACCACCTGTTAATCGTTGACCTCCAATCCATCTTTGAAAATAAACTTCGTCTGTTGCAAATGGAAGGGTTTTTACATTTTTTTGAGCCGAACATGAAATGAAAAGCAATGCTGACAGAATGATTTTAAAAACAATTAATTTCTTCATTATATCATTTAAAGTGTTTGTAATTAAATATTTACGGTTTCTGAAAAAAATTATACCTAGTTGTTTGTTGATTCTTTTTTAAAACTTATGTTTGAACCTAAATGTTTCAACTTTATTGGTTTTTTTGAAATTGAAAGAATGAATATAGCATTTAAATAATCTTAATCAAATATTTTTTCAATTT
>Ga0316608_1000355_pt1 | contig 22752 bp, 12 predicted proteins | sample MIS2016152B_MG_FD_207673 | JGI IMG/M metagenome (GOLD analysis project Ga0316608, IMG submission 207673) | Microbial mat bacterial communities from Middle Island sinkhole, Lake Huron, Michigan, United States - MIS.2016.152B | ecosystem: Environmental > Aquatic > Freshwater > Lake > Sediment...
ATCTTTCGATAATTTAAGAAATAATGCTTTTATTTGTTCAATTATTTGCATAATTTTGCTATAAAATTTTTCGCAATATAGCAATTTTTTTCAACAACAACGTTTTTAATTAGAGCCATTTTTAATGACATATTTTGTAAGTTAGTATTTCAGATTTACAAATATAATTTAAAGAAATGTTATTTTAAAGTATATTTAATTTTATTTTTTTTGATAAATTAATTTAAAATCTAATTCCCATTACCAATATATCATCAATTTGATTATAAGAGCCTCCCGATGGTTTTTCGTGTGCTCTCCAATTTTCAATTTCGTCGTCAAGTATTTTTTCCTGATTAGCCATTGGAATGTCGTACAAACTTAATAATAAGGTTTTAAAATTTTTTGATAAATATTTTCGTCCCATTTTTCCACCAAACTGGTCAACATAACCATCAGTAAATAAATATATTGCATCACCTGAATTAACTTTAAATTCGTTATCTCTAAAATCGTCAATTACTGTTTTAGAAATTCCTATTGGTGATTTATCCGGAATTATTTCATACAACATCAAATCGTTATCCTCGCTAGCAGTAATTTTAATACTTTCGTCTGGCAGTTCGAGAATATTGTCTTTTGAATTCTTTCTAATCAGATACATGGGGTTATTTGCACCGGCAAACTGAATTTTTCGAGTATCAATATCAAAAATACAAAGAGCGATATCCATTCCGTCTTTGGCTTCTAGTTGTTTACCTTTCTGATGCAGCGACTTAATAATATTTACTCGAAGTTGATTTAGAATACGACTCGAAGAAATATCATTTGCACCCGAGTTTTCAACTATTTTGGTAACAATTTCATTAAGGAAAGAAATTCCGAGAATGCTCATAAATGCACCCGGAACGCCATGTCCGGTACAATCTGAAATTGCAATTAAGATTTTGGTTTGACGACGTGTAATCCAGTAAAAATCGCCACTAACAATATCACGAGGTTTGTAAAGAATAAAATGCTCAGCTAGAGTGCGGTCGATAAAACGTTTTGGTGGTAAAATTGCAGACTGAATTCTTCGAGCATACTGAATGCTGTATTTAATTTTTTTGTTTTGATTATCAATTTCGTTTTCAGCAAGTTTAATTTTTGAAATATCGGCGTCTATGGCAATAATATTTACAAGTTTATTTTCGTCGTTATAAATTGGTGTTAAAGTAGTTTGAACCCAGATTTCCTGTCCTTCTGCGTTTAAGTTTTTGGTTGAATAAACAGCAGATTTTTTATTTATAATGCTTTCTTCAACAATATCATAAATATTTTCAAACTGACTTGCTTCAAAAATAGTATCACCTTTTTCTTTAATAAATCCATGTAAATCAAATCCATATAATCTTTCAAAACCTTCGTTAATCCATTCAATTTTACCTTGAGCATTTGCAATTAGAACAGCATTGTCGGTTTTGCTTGCAACTATAGATAGTTTTTCTAGCTTTTTGTTATATTCTTCTACAATTGCTGACGTGTTTCTAAGTTCTTCGACTAAATTATGCAATTCCTGTGATTTTTCTAAAATATGTATGTTTTTCTTTTCAATTTCGTCTTTCTGTTGATTCAAAAGTTCGTTTGCTTCCTGAATTTTCTGCTGGTTTTTAATTCTTTCAGTAACATCTCGTGAAACCTGAATTGCACCAATAATTTTGCCATCAGAGTCGTATAAAATACGTGCTGCCCCCCATAATATTTTTTCGAGTTTTGGTACAAAAGCCTGACCTACCAATTTTCCTTCATGTTTTTCTATATCGGAATATTTATTTTCGAGGTCAATTGATGGATTTAAAATTAAATCGCATAGCATTGGTCTTCTTTCTGAATAAAAGGCAAGAGAATGTTCATAATTATTTTTTCCTATTACATTTGCAGCAGTTATACCTGTAAGTTCTTCCATACTTTTATTCCATGCTAAAACTTTTCCTTCGTAATTAATAACCAGCATTGGGTCTGGGATAAAGTTTATTATATCAGACATTTGCTGTTCAGATTCTTTCAAGGAAATTAAATTAGATTCTAGTTGATGTACAAGTTCCTGAATTTCTAATTTTTGTGTTTCAAGTGCTTTTAATGTATCATTAACTTTTTCGTTTACATTAATTAGTTCGTTACGTTGTTTTTCAATTTCTTCGTAAGAATTTGCATTTACAAGTGCTGTTGAAATATATGTAGCTAATGTGCGAATGATATTTAAATCGTTTTCTTTATATGCTTGTTTTTCAAAAGACTGTACAGTTATTACTCCAAGTTTTTTCCCTTTATTGGCTAAAGGTAAATATATTATCGATTCTGGTAATTCGCCATGATTTGCAGAAGGTGGTTTTTCAAAATATTTTGAATATTCAACACTTAAATCGTTAATAATTATTTCTTTGTATTCTCTGAAACATATTGCAGAAAGTTTATTTTCGTCGAGATTATCGTATGCAAAAGGTAAAAACATTCCCTTTTCAATAAGTTTTGGAAATTCAATTCTATTTTCAGTCTTGTTGTACAAGCCAATTCCAAAAGTAGTGGCATCCATAAACTTATCAATATTTTTATAAATATTTTCGGTTATTTGGTCGTGTGTTAAACTTGCTGTAATTTCCTGACCTATTTTGCTTAATAGTTTAATATCGTTAAATGCTTCTTCTAATTGTATTTTCTGGTTTTCGAGATTTTCGTTTATGTTTAAAATTTCTTCTCTTTGCTGATTTAATTCTTCATTTCGTTCTAAAATTTCTCTCTGATGGTATTTTATAACTTCAAATGATTGAGCATTTTGAATTGCAATTGCAATGTAAATACCTAGATTATTTAAAATATCGAGATGATATTGCTGATATGAGTTTGGATGTTTGAATTTTGTATAAATAACTCCAATATTATTTTCGGAAGTGCGTAAAGGTACAAATATCATTGATTTATTCAGACTTATGCTAACTCCTATTTCGGCAATGTAATTTTTATACTCTTTAAAAAAATCATTAATAATTATTTCTTTCGATTCTAAAAATGAAATTATCGCAATATCATCACTTTCGTTAATTTTTTCAAAATTATATTGAATTTTTCTGCTGTAAGCATCTAATTTCCAAAAATCAAGTACATTTTCACGTTTATTGAAAATTCCAATTCCGAAGGCTGTAATTGGAATTAATGGATTTATATTATCATAAACAACTTTAACAATTTCTTTTACATCTAGTTGTGTAATTACTTTTTTCCCAATTTCACTTAAAATTTTGAAATTTTGAAGTGCTTTATCTGTAAATTGTTTTTGGTTTGATAACTGGTTTGTTTTTTCATCAATTTTTTGGAGCATTAATCTGATATCATCTGCCAGAAAACCAACTTTGTTATTGAGGTTTAGTTCAGGAAGTTTTTCTTCTTTGGAAAAATCAGTTTTAATAATCAAATTTATTGATTTTGAAATTTTATTTAATGGCGAAAGGTATTTATTTGAAACTATATAGATGAAATAAAAAATAATTATGAGTATAAAAACTATTGATAACGAATAAACTATAGTTCTTTGTTTCTTATATTTTTCGAAAACTAAAATCAGATTATTTTCAGAATCTGTTATAATTGTGTTTAACTGTATAAAAATTTGTGCAATTATTTCTTTTGAATTGAGAATTACATAATGATTACGTTTCTGTTCAATATTTTTTACCAAACTGTCGAGTAATTTTTCGTGAAGTTCTATTTTAATTTGTAGTTCTTCAATTAGTTCCTTTTCTATGTATTGATTTTGATATAAAACTTCGATTTTATATTTTAACAGCTCCTGATTTTTGTAGATATTGAGAACATTAGTATTTTCAATTTTCGAAAGTGCATAAATAACATACTTATCCTCTTCCAGTTCAATTGTTTTGCTAAGTATTTTTATTTCGTTTAGTTGTATTGAAGTATTGTTTATTTTTGATAGATAATTACCTGTATATGAATAAAAAAATGCATCAAAAATTATGATGGTAATAAGTAGAAAAAGTAAAACTAAATACTTGGTTATATGTGCATTTTTGTTCATCGTATGATTTAAAAGAATGACAAATAAATCTATCCAAAAAACTTTTCCTTATTTTATTTAATTTTAAATTAATTAAATGTTTGATAAACAATAAGTAATTTTTTTTGTAAAAAATTTGCTTTAGACTGTTTTTAATGACAAACTTTATTCCAAAAAATAATATTATGCAACTATCTAAAAAAAAAGACCGATAAAAAATCGGTCTTTTTATTTCATAATCAAAATGTTTGATTATTTTGTTTCTTCTGCTTTTTCTTCAGTTTTTTCTTCAGTTGCAACTTCAGCACCTTTTGCAAAAGTCATAGTCATATCAACTTTCATTTCACCTTCTTGGTTAGAAATAGTTAATACCATTTTTTCTTTTGTAATTTCGGTAATTGCTATTGAGTCAGCTACACCTTGTTCGTCAGTTGTAGTTAAAATTTTACCGTCTTCGGTAATAGCCCAAGTTCCTTTAGCACCTTCTAAAACGTTTTCATAAGATTTGTCTTCATTGAAAATCATTTTAAATTCGTTTTTCATTTCTTCAAAACTTGCAGTAAAATCAGCTTTTACTTTATCAACTGTTAATTCAGCTTTTTGTTTGTTAGCTTCGTCTAACTGAGCAGTTAAAGTTTGAATTTCTTGATTGATTGATTCAATTTTTTTCTTGTCTTTTTCTTTTTTTAATGATTCCTGTAATGGAGCAATTTGGTCGTTAATTTGTTGTACTTGCATATCAACAAAAGGCATTTGCATATCAACCATACTTTGAGCATATTCGTCCATGTTATTAATTGTAACATCAGATAAAGCCCAAGTTCCTATGATTAATTCTTCAGGTTTTGGAGTGCAAGAAGTGAAAATGCTGATAACAGCTAAAACTACTAGTGAATAAAACAATTTTTTCATATTAATTTTTATAATTAGTTAATAAATTCGGGACAAAATTATAATTTTATTCGTTAAAAAAAACATATTTGTTAAAATTTATTTAAATTTATTTAAATTTATTTTTTTTCGAATGTTAGTTTCGTTATAACTTGTTGTTTATCACCTATAACCTCTGCTACTACTAAAATCATTTTTTTTGAAGAAATTTCTTCGACTAGTAAAGCATCGCCTCCTTTGTCGGGATTTTGGAGCGAAGTTAATATTAAAGTCTTGGTCTGTTCGTCAATATTCCAATTTCCTTTTTCTGGTTGTGGTTGAAAACCAATTCGTTCAAATGAATTATCTTCGAAAAAACTTAGCGAAACATTTTGTTTTAATGTTTCTATTGATGTTGCCAAAGTTGCAACTTCTTCGGGCGTTCGTTGCATATTATCTTCATAATTTGTTAATTTCCAATTTCCAACTATCAATTCTTCCGTACTCATATCTTCACTTTTTTCAGTTTTAGAATCAGGATAAAACAGAAATATTCCAATTATAATTAGTACTAAAACTGAGATGCTACCTATAATCAAATTTTTTTGTTTCGGATTAACTTTTGTGCTTGTTTGTGATTTTGTAGAATTTTTTTTAGGTTTAATTTCGGTCTTTTGTATGTCATTTTCGTTATCTTCCTGAATTAACTGAATTAAATTTGAAGCAGCTTCATCAAAACTGCAATCAAAAGCATTTATCCAGTCGTGTGTATTTAAAAAATGTTGCATCGAAACTGTTAATTCAACATCACTTACAATGAATGGTATAATCGACAGTTCATGTTCAAAAGCTAAATCGTACTGTGCTGTTAATTCCGATGATTTATCTGAAATCGAAGAAAATATAATTACTTGAATTTTAGCAATTTCAAGTTGCTTTTTAAATGCTTCCAATTTATCGGTTCCCGGTTCTATATCTCTTGAATCAATCCAGCATGAGTAACCACCGGATTCTAATTTTGATACTAATTTTCTTGCTGTGTTTTTTTGTTCTTTGCTGTAGCAGACAATAATATCGCTCATGTGTTTAATTTTTTGTGAAAGTTAATACTGAAGTAATTTCATCACTTGTTTCCTGTAAAACCACTTTTTTTGATGAAATTTCTTTTATTATAGTTGTTGCAGTGTCGCCTGTTTTAGCATCTGAAATTTTTAATATCATGTTTTCGTTATCTACTTTCCAGAATCCACTTGCAGTATCGCCCCAAATTGATGCTTTATAACTGTAATCATCTTTAAATATTAAAAATGTACTTGCTTTAATTTCTTCTTTTGCTTTATTAAAGTCGGCTAACTGGTCTTGTGGAATAATTTGATTTGTTTCTATTGAATCTAATTTCCATGTTCCTACAAGAATTTTTTCGGGACTTTGCTGGCATGCAGCCAAAAAAAGAAAAAATATGACGATAAGAATAATTACTTTTTTCATAATATATTGATTTAGTTTTCTAAAGCATTTTTGAAAAACCTTTGTTTTGCAAAAATAGATAACGATTATTAATTTACAAAAGGTTTTGATTTTTTTATTGCATAATAAAATAAATATTATTTGAAAATTTTAATAAAATAACATATAATATTTATAATTAAGTTGTAAAGTTAATTAATAAACTTTGTTTGATGCAAGGTAAAAACATAAATCTATAAATTTTATTTTGAAATTTAGTAGCATTACAAAAAACAATTTCTCTACAAAAAGTTTTTTATATTGTATTAGAATTGTATTTTTGGACAATAATTTCTGTTAAAATGACTGATAATTTAAATATTAATACAAACAAAGGTTTTTTCAGAAAACCTTATAAATACGCTGAAGGTTTTACAATAGCTTCAATATTGATTATTATAGGTTTAATTTTAGAAATATTTATAAAAGGAAACGGAGTTGTAATACCTCAAATGCCATACAATGTGTATATTGGGTTAATTTTTTTGACTTTAATAGTTTATGTTCAAATATTTCATAAAGATAAATACATAATAAAATTTTTATCAAGTGTACCGGCTGCAATAAGTGCAATTTCTTCGCTCACAATTATTGTGTTAATGATGGGCTTAATTAATCAGGTTGACAAGGAAGGTTCTTTTTTAACTAAAATTGGACTTACACATTTATCCGAAAGTTGGATAATGATAATGTTAGCCCTTTATTTTTTAATTTCTCTTGGACTTGTTACAATGCGTAGGGCTATACCGTTGAACAAAAAAAACTTTGGATTTTTGCTTAATCATTTTGGATTATGGCTTTTGATATTTGCTGCCGTTATTGGAAATGGTGATTTGAAGCGTCTTGTGATGTACACTTACGAAGGTGAAGATGCAACTTCTTTAGTAAGTGATGAGTTAACATCTTATAATATGCCTTTTTCTATAAAATTAATTGATTTTAAAGTTCTTGAATATAATCCAAAAATTGTGTTGATTAACAATTCTACCGGTGATATTGAAAATGAAGATAAAAAAGGAATTATTCAAGTTGAAGAAGGTGTTGAAGTAATCTTGAGTAACTGGAAAATTAAGGTTGATACACTTTTTGAATCTGCCATTAAATCAGATGCTAAATGGATTAGTTCGGATTCTATTGGAGCTGTACAAGCTATAAAATTTACGGCAACAAATTCGGAAAATAACGAAATTATTAGTGGTTGGATTGCTTCTGGAAGTTTTGCCCAACAATATCAAATTCAAATGCTTGACAATAAATATTCTTTAGCAGTTCTACAACCCGAACCTGAAAAATATTCTTCGGATATTGAGATTTTTTCATTAAATGGAACTAAAGAAACAACTACAATTGAAGTTAATAAACCGTATAATTATGGTGGTTGGAAAATTTATCAGATTAGTTACGATTCGGATATGGGAAAGTGGTCGAATTTAAGTGTTCTAGAATTGGTTAGAGACCCTTGGTTTCCTGTAGTTTATGTTGGGATGTTTATGGTACTTGCAGGTGCTTTGTACCTTTTCTGGATTGGAAAAAAAACAAAAGATCAACCTGCTGAGGAAGAAAATAATTCAGAAATAAAAAAATAAAAAAAAAATTATTTTTTTTCAACATAGATATACATTTTTTTCATTTCAACATATTTTTCAAATAATTCTCTTAATTTAAAATATTGACTTACAGGAAATTCTGTCGAGTTTATTTTTAACGAAATATTGTATTCAAACAAATTTTCAGTTATTTTAGAATTAAAGATTAAACTTGCGTCATCATTACCTACTATAAAATTTTCTGGTTTTGAAAAATCTTTAACAGAATATCCATCAGGAATTTGAAAATATAATTTGTAATTTTCTTCAAAAGGATATCCAAAATTAACAGGGTTATTACGTTGAAAATCTGAAAATGGATTTTGTAAATTAGTGTAAGTTTCAAATGGATAAATTGTTATTGAATTTTTATCTTCGTCAAAAATTTTATCAGTTTTAACTGAATATTTGGTTATCAATTCTTTTTCAAAATTTTCTTTGTTTATGTTTTCAAAATCTGGATAAATCGGATTTTCGATATTTGTAAATAAATACATAGGATTTGTTTTGTCTAAACGTTTATTATAAGCATAATAGCCAAAATCATTAATTTGCTTTTTTACTATAAATGCGTTGTCTTCAAAAATTATTGAATCGGTATATTCAACTTTTGATTTTTGATAATTTTCAATGTCAATCCATTCTGAATTAATAGATTTCAATAATAATCCTGATTGATTTAAATCTTCAATAGAAAGCAAATTAAAAGGTTTGTTTTTTTCGGTTGCATCTAATAAAATTGTTTCACCCTCAATTTCAACTGCAACAATTGTGTGATTAAATTGGTAAAATGAAGGTAAATCTACATCAGGTTTTCCTTCGGTGCGTGTTTTTATAATAACCGGATTTGCTTCAAAATCAGCTTTTCGCAACAGCGATATTAATAAAAAATTAATTTCTGTACTATTTCCGGATTTTTGATTCAAAACTTCTTCAATTGTTTTTGATAGAAACAGATAATAATCACCATTCCAATTAATTGAGTCTCTTACAAAATTGTATATATTTTTAATATTTGTAATTTCTGTAGAGTCTTCACTGTAAATTTTATTTAAAACGGTTCTAAATTTAAAAGATTTAACAAGCTGAAGTCCATAATTTTCGTCATTTTGCATTTGTGTTGAAAAATCTTCCCATGTTTTAGTGTTATACAAGATGTACCCTGCCGGATATGTTTTAAAGTTTGATGTGCTTTTTGTCAAGATATAACTGTTTTCGGTGGTCAAATAAAGTCTTTTGGTTAAATCTTTCCATGCAAGTTGATATATATATGAGTAATAACCAATATCTTGTGTTACTTTCGTCAGATTTAATTTTACACTGTATATATAATTGAGATAGCTATCTGTGTAATTTTCTTGCTGATAAGCCGGAATGTTGCTCATGGTATATCTTGTGTAATACGAATCAAACTTAAAATTAATAGGAACAGTATAATCTCTTGATGTATAAGCCGAACCGCTTGGAATTGGGTCGTTATGCTTGTAAATCCAACTTATTCCAATATTACTTTCTTCTTGTTCAGCGGTTTGTAGATTTTCGTATCCGGTTATGTTTATTTTGTATGTCATAAAATCAGGTATATTTGCCCTGAATTCACTGTATCTTACCGGAATTTCTTTTTGAAAATAAAAAGTTTCAGGTTCTATAAAATTCAGGCTGGCAATACTATACTTATATTCAATTACAGAACCAACTTGAACATCAGGCATTGTAAATTTTTTTGTAAACACAATTTTATTACTATCAATTTTTTCAACACTTTTTAATTTTAATTTTTTCTTTTTAATAACTCCATTTTCGAAATTGTACGTATATCCTGATAAAAAACTAACATCTTCATAATCTTCAAATCCAATGTATGGAATTTCAATAGTAGCATATTTTTTGCCTTCTTCCGTTAAAATTTTAATTCGTTGATAAACATCATAATAAAGGCGAAGTTCATCTTGCCATACTTTAAAACTGATTTCTACATATTCCTGAAGAATAACTGCGTCGGCTCCAGGGTCTTGGTCGTAAGTAATCATTTTTAAATCAGATTCTGGAATTTTTTTCCACGAAAGTAAAGTATCTTGAGAATAAGTATTTACAATAGAAAAAAAGAATAAAGAAATTCCAAATATTATTTTTCTCATCAGGTTTAAGATTAAATATTTATTTTGCAAATTTTCAATACATTAACTGGATTTTTACTTTTTGTTTTTCAAAATTGCTTCTTCAATTAAATCAGAATATAATTTTGTAATATTAACATTATCATATTTAACCATTTTAGGAATAAGGCTTTCGGCTGTCATACCCGGAATTGTATTAATTTCGAGAAAGTAGAAATCTGTATCTCTCAAAATATAATCAATTCTTACTATACCTGTACAATTCAAATAATTATAAATATTCTTTGAAATATTTTTACATTTTTCGGTTAAATCCTCTGAAATTCGTGCTGGTATAATTTCTTCAGCTAAAGAAGGTGTGTATTTTGCTTCGAAATCGAAAAATTCGTGTTTGCTTACTATTTCAATTAACTGAAAAACAATAATTTCATCTTTAACTTTTGTTAATCCACAAGTAACCTCAGTTCCTTTTATAAATTCTTCAATTATTACTTCGTCAGATTCTGTATATGCCTTATTTATTGCATTTTCAATCTCTTCTTTATTCTTCACTTTTGAAATTCCAAAGCTTGAACCTCCGGCAGCAGGTTTCACAAATATTGGTAAACCCAGTTTTTCAATAATTTTATCAGTTTCAATTTTTTCACCTTTTCGTTGTAATTGTGAATTTGCCATCAAAACATTATAATTTCTTAGATAAGTATTGCAGTAATGTTTATTGAAAGTTAATGCAGATACTAATGCTGAACAAGTTGTGTACGGAATTTTTAATAAATCAAAATAAGATTCCAGAATACCATTTTCACCCGGAGTTCCATGAATCATTATTACCACACAATCAAAAGTTTGTTTTTCACCATTTTTTAAAAAGCTGAAATCTTCTCTCGAAATAGTAATATTTGCCTCATTATCAATTTTCCAGTCTTTACCTCTTAGCAAGACCGGAATTATATTGTATTTTTCGGCATCAATTACTGATGCAACGTGGTTTCCACTTTTTACAGAGATTTGATATTCAGAAGAATCCCCACCATATACTACAGCAATATTTTTTTTCATTTCTTTATTTTTCTATAAATTGATTAATGATAAATGCTTTATAATAAATTGTTTTCTTGAAAATTGATACAATAAAATATATAATTTTAAAAATTTTTATAACGGATTTTTATAAATTTCAAATTTAATATTTGCTATTGAAATTTATTATTTAATCCCAATTTTTTTGTAATGAAAATTGAAATACTTTTTTCTACTCTAACTTTTTTTGATTTTTTAAAACAAAGAGTATAATTCTAAATTTATTTTTCACACAAACTTGCAAAAAAATAGCTTTTTTATTATAAGTACTTTGCGATTTTGCTTCTTTGCGTGATTTTTATTTTATGACTAAGTTATTTTGTAAAAAAAATAATTATATCTTAATTTTTAGATTGTTACATTTCTTATTAAATAGTTATTAACAATGGTGCTAATAACGTAAAATTTGTATATTTTTACCTAAGATTTTCTATTACTAAAGCATTGTTAAAAATACTTGACTTTTACCAGATTAAGTACAAAATTCGAAAATTATTTTGGATAATAGAAAATAGAAAAGCTAAAATTTGTTTTTCATGTAATATTAAAAGAATTATAACAACACACAAAGATAATAGTTTAACATAAAAATGACTAATTTTACTCATTTACACGTACATACTCAATATTCAATTCTTGACGGAGCGGCAAGCATCGACAAAATTCTTGCAAAAGCTAAAGAATATGATATGAAAGCCTTAGCAATTACCGAACATGGAAATATGTTTGGAGTTAAGCTCTTTCATAAAACAGCTAAAAAACTCGGAATTAAACCAATTCTGGGCTGCGAAGCATACATAACTCGAGGTTCGAGATTTGACAAAGACGGAACCGAAGACCGAAGCGGAGACCACCTTATATTATTAGCAAAAAACAAAGAAGGTTATCAAAATCTGGTGAAACTTGTATCTTATTCGTGGATTGAAGGTTTTTATTACAAACCAAGAATTGACAAAGAACTTCTGAAAAAATATTCAAAAGGTTTAATAGTTTCATCAGCTTGTCTTGGAGGTGAAGTTCCTCAATATATTATGCAAGGAAAAATTGACCTTGCTGAAAAAACGGCTTTAGAATATAAAGAAATTTTTGGTGATGATTATTATCTTGAATTGATGCTTCATCAATCTGGTTTTCCGGATATTGATGCAAATGTTTATACAAATCAGGTTCGTGTAAACAAAGAAATTATAAAATTATCACAAAAGCTTGGAATAAAATATATTGCAACAAATGATGTTCATTTCATAAATAAAGAAGATGCTGAAGCTCATGATATTCTGATTTGTTTAAGTACTTCAAAAGAAAAGGACGACCCAAATCGAATGCGTTATACCCGAAAAGAATATTTGCGTACATCTGCAGAAATGGTCGAAATATTTAAAGATTACCCCGATGCAATTTCAAATACAATGGAAATTGCTGATAAAGTCGAAGAATATTCTCTTGACAGCAAGCCTGTAATGCCAATTTTCGGTATTCCCGAAGATTTTGGAACTGAAGAAGATTATAAAATTAAATTTCCTGAAGATAAATTAATAGAAGAAGTTACGCCCGAAATATTCGAAAGATTAGGTGGTTATGAGGGAACTATCAGAATAAATTATGAGACTGAATATCTTCGAAAAATTGTTTACGAAGGTGCAAAAAAAAGATGGGGAACTGTAACACCGGAAATTTCCGAACGTCTTGATTTTGAATTGAACACAATCAGAAACATGGGTTTCCCCGGATATTTCCTTATTGTGTGGGATTTTTTGAAAGCTGCCCGCGAAATGGGCGTTTCTGTTGGACCTGGTCGTGGTTCGGCTGCAGGTTCTGCTGTTGCATATTGCTTGTGGATTACTGATATTGACCCAATTAAGTACGATTTACTTTTCGAAAGATTTTTAAATCCCGACCGTATTTCAATGCCCGATATTGATATTGACTTTGATGAAGATGGTCGCGAAAAAGTATTGAACTGGGTTGTAGAAAAATATGGTAAAAAACGTGTTGCTCATATCATTACATTCGGAACAATGGCTACAAAAGGAGCTATTAAAGATGTTGGTAGAGTCGAAAAATTACCATTATCTGAGGCTGACCGATTGTCGAAAATGGTTCCCGAAAAACCAGGAACTAATTTCAAAAAAGCTTATGAGGAAGTACCTGAATTAAAGCAGGAAAGAGATAAAGGTAGCGAAATTGTTCGTCATACTTTAAAACTTGCCGAAACTCTCGAAGGCTCTGTTAGACAGGTTGGTGTACATGCCTGTGGAATTATTATCGGAAAAGACGATTTAGAAAATTATATTCCACTTTGTACAAATAAAGAAGCAAAACTATATGTTACTCAATATGATGGAAAGCATGTTGAAGACGTTGGAATGTTAAAAATGGACTTCCTTGGTCTTAGAACTCTTTCCATAATAATGGATGCAATTGACAATATAAAACTTTCTAAAGGTATTGATATTGACATTTCTACAATTCCGATTGACGATAAAAAAACTTACGAACTTTTTGCAAAAGGTGAAACTTCGGCAATATTCCAGTTTGAGTCCGATGGAATGAAAAAATATCTACGACAGTTAAAACCAAACCGATTGGAAGATTTAATTGCTATGAATGCTCTTTATCGTCCTGGTCCAATGGATTATATCCCAAGTTTTATTGACAGGAAACACGGCCGTGAAAAAATTACTTACGACACACCTTCAATGGACAAATATCTTGCAGATACTTATGGTATTACCGTTTATCAGGAACAGGTAATGCTTCTTTCTCAAAGTCTTGCCGGATTTACTAAAGGTATGGCAGATTCCTTGCGTAAAGGTATGGGAAAGAAAGACAAAGCAATGATTGACAAATTAAAACCAAAATTTATTGAAGGTTGTGCGGCAAATAATATTGTTGAAAAAACAGCAGAAAAAATCTGGAAAGACTGGGAAGCATTTGCATCTTATGCTTTTAATAAATCACATTCAACATGTTATGCTTATATTGCCTATCAGACAGCATATTTAAAAGCTCATTATCCTGCAGAATTTATGGCTGCAGTTTTGAGTCGTAACTTGAGTGATATAAAGAAGGTTTCGTTTTTTATGGACGAATGTCGCCGAATGGGCTTAGATGTTAAAGGTCCTGATGTTAACGAAAGTTTTTTACGTTTTACTGTAAATAAAAAAGGTGCTATTCGTTTTGGAATGGCTGCAATTAAAGGTGTTGGAGGAAATGCTGTTGAAAGTATTGTAAACGAAAGAGAAAAAAATGGAGCTTATGCAACAGTTTACAATTTTGTTGAAAGAGTAAACACTTCGTATGTAAATAAGAGGGTTATGGAAGGTCTTGTACTTTCCGGAGGTTTTGATAATATTTCGGAAATAAAACGTAGTCAGTATCTTGAAGAAGTTGAGCCAAATGTAACCTTTATGGAAGCTTTAATAAAGTACGGAAATAAAATGCAAGGCGAAAATTCATCAAATCAACAAAGTTTGTTTGGAAATTCAGCTCCTATCCAAATCCGAAAACCGGAAGCCCCAAAAGGTGAAGATTGGACTGAATTAGAACGACTTAATCGCGAAAAAGAACTTATCGGAATTTATTTATCTTCACATCCTTTAGATAGAGAAAAACACATAATTGAAGCACATTGTAATACTCAACTTTCAAGCCTTCAGGATTTAAAACAACTAAACGGAAGAGAAATTAAAATAGCCGGTATTGTTACAAATGTAGAACATAAAACCACAAAAACCGGAAATCCATGGGGGTCGGTAACAATTGAAGATTTTACAGATTCTTTTAAAATAGCAATGTTTTCAAAAGATTATATAGAGAACAAAAAATATTTAACTTTGGGCTATAAATTGCATGTAACCGGAAAAGCGGAACCACGGTATAACAGTCCGCAAGAACTTGAATTTAAAATAAAATCGATAAAAATGTTAGCAGAAATGAACGTTAAAAGTATAGCTGTAAAAATTCCTATTGAAGTTATCAACGACAGCTTTATTACTGATTTCTATAATGTGGCAAACTTAAATAAAGGAAGTGCAGAACTAAAGTTTTTAATTTATGACCCTTCATCAAAAGTTTGGGTACAACTCTCCTCCAGAAGTCATAAAATAAATGTTAATGACAGTATAATCTCATTTTTGGAGCAAAATGAAGGTGTAGAATACAAGATAAATGCATAATTTTTTTAGTGATATTATATTATTTTGATAATAATTTAAATTGTTTTTTTACAGTTAATTGTAATTCATTCTGAATAGCATTTTTAAAAAATGTTTTGTAATAAAGAATATATTTTAAACAAAAAATATGTATAATGCATTAAATACAATTAATATAATATTAATTTTAAAATTTAACTCATGTCCGATACTTCTACTATATTTCAGCAAATAAATTGGTTTTTACAGCCGGTTTCAGATTTGCTGATTTATTTATTTACTAAACCTACAGGTTACATTATATTAGTTTCATTTTTAGTGCTTTATATATTTTTATCAATTGCTAATTCTTTGAAAATAAGAAAATTAGCACATAAAGCATCAAATGAAAACTATGTTCCCTTAAACGAAATAATTTATATTACCGGAAGTGAGATTGTAAAAACTTTATTAAAAATAATCTCAAATTTACCCGTTTTGCTTGTTACAGTTTTACTTTTAATTGGTATTGTCGGTCTTTCTTCAGCATTTCAAACAGTTGATGAATTTATAGCTAATCAACAAAAAATAAAAGAATTACAGATTGTTCTTAAAAATCTTAACCAGCGATATGAAGTTGCAACAATTGAAGTTAAAGATGTAAATTTATTGACTAATGAAACAAATTTGGAAATAAGTTTTTACGATAACGAAAAAAAATCGTATCTTGATAATAAACAGGAAATTACAATACTTGGAAACGATATATATTTCTTGTCGTACGTACTAAATTTCGATTACTCGGAAATAGAATCTGGCGACAAAAAAAATATTGTAATTCCGTACAAAATTTTTACCGATAAAGTTGCAAGTAAGGACGGAATTATTTTAGATGTTAAAGACGAAAATGGAGTTCCTTTCATTTTTCATCGAAACGATGAAGATGTATATGGAATTAACTTAGATACATATAATTTACGACTCAAAGAAATATCAGAATTAATGCTTGATGATAAAAAAGCTAAAGAAGCTGGAGTTAGAAGCTTTTATGAAGCTGCACCTCACAATTTTAAAGTATTAAAAAAAGGACAGAAAATAACAATTTGGGTTGAGCAAACTGGTGGACTCGTTATAAAAGAAAATGTAGATTTTTAATTGCCTTACATTTTTAAAAACAAACTATCGTTTTCAGGAATATGATTTTTATCACTTTATTAATTATTTGTGTTAAAAAAATTCTGTATTTTTGAAATTTTGATAATTTTGAGTTTTGTATTAATAAAATCACAAAACTGACCTTCCATGAATAAAAATGTTTTTATAGGCAGAAACAAAGAACTACAAACGTTAGAAATTTTATTAACAGAAGTAGATAGTGGCACTGGAAAAATTGTGTTAATTCAAGGCGACCCCGGTAGTGGAAAATCAACTTTAATCAGAAAGTTTCTTTCACAAATTTCTGCAAATACTAATTATCTTATTGCAGAATCTGAATGTGTGGATAAAGAAGGAATTAATGCGTATTTACCTTTTAAAGAAATACTTATAGAAATAAATGCAAATACAGTTTCTGAAAATCCGGAAGAAACCCGAAAACAAAAAAAAGAAAAGCTCAAATCGTTTATCACTGAAGCTGGTACACATTGGATTGGTTTAATTCCGGTAGTCGGAAGTTTTGCTCAAGCCGGACTTGAAACCTATAATACCTATAAAGACCAGTTTGGAAAAAAAGAACCAGAAGCAATAAAAAGTGAATTTGATATTCAGCAGTCGTTTGAAAAAGAATTTAGACGACTTGCTCAAAATAAGACAATTGTAATTTTTTTAGACGATTTACAATGGGCTGACAATGCAAGTTTAAATTTGCTTTTTTCGCTTAGCCGCTCAATCAGGAAAAATCCGTTTAAAATTATGTTAATAGCTTCTTACAGACCAAATGACATTAAAATCGGTCGAAATAAAATATCGGAAAACGGCGAAAATATAGTTGTAAGACACCCTTTATCAGATACTTTGAACGAACTTCATAATTATACAAAAGAAGACCTTAATAATTCAAATAAAAATAAATGGTTACACGAAATAACTGTTACTTCGTTTTCAGAAAATGAAATTAATTTACTGATTAATAAGAAATTTGAAAAAAATAAATTTGATTCTGATTTTTATACTAAATTACAAAATATTACACAAGGACATCCTCTTTTTGTAAATGAAATTTTGCAAAACCTCGAGCAAAAAGGAATTATTTATCTCGACAATCAAAATTATTACATTGTTAAATCATTAGAATTAAATCAGTTACCAACATCAATTAACGGGATTATTGCTGAAAGACTCGAAAGACTTGATAAGGAACTTAGAAAAATTATTTCTTATGCAAGTATTGATGGTGAAGATGTTACAATTCAAATTCTTGAAAAACTCTTGAAAATTGATGAACTCGACCTTCTCGACCATATAGAAGAGCTTAGCAAACAACATGGCTTGTTACAAGAAGCAGAGCCAATTAGAATAAACAATAAATTACTTGATTTATATCATTTCACTCACACTCTGGTTCATAAATATGTTTACGAAAACCTCGATGCATCTCGCCGAAGAGCTTTACATAGAAGACTTTCTGAAGTTTTAAAAGAAATTTACGGTGATGATTTATCAAAATACAAAGAAATAAAACAACGGTATGATTTACACAATCAGATTGGACAAGGATTAATTGACGGAATAACATTCAAAATAACAAGTAATCAGTTAACTGAAGAAAAAAATAATACCGAAAATTCCGATTTTAATAATAGTTTACAGGAAGCTGTAAAAAGCGAAATTGAAGCAGCTAAAGCAAATTTTGAGCAATTTGCAATGCTCGAATGTATTGACCACTGCGACAAATCTTTAGCATTTATTTTGCAACTCGGCGTAAATACCGAAACGAATCTGCTAAAATTTGAAGCATTAAAAATTAAAACCGACGCTTTGCATTGGAAAGGAAATTATCAAAAGGCTTTTGAAAATTCTGAAAAAATATTGAAAACAGCCTTAGAATTAAATATTTCTGAAAAAATAGCATTAGCTTTAAGTTTAAATGCAAAATGTCTGGAAGCAATTGGAAAATATGAACAAGCAATCGAAAATTATTCTAAAGCATTAGAAATAAATAAATTATCAAATCAGGTTGAATATGCAAATAATCTAAATAGTTTGGGATATGTTAAAGTAAGATTTGGAAAATACAGCGAAGCCATTCAAAATTTTGAAACTGCACTTAAAATATTTGAAAATCAGAATAATGAAGAAAAATCAGCAGAATCAATTATGAATCTTGGTTATGCAAACCGAATGTATGGCGACTACGATAAAGCAATAAAATACTATGGGAAAGCTCTTTTAATTTTCGAAAGACTAGATATAAAACGCAAAATTTCTGATTGTTACAATAGCATTGGTTTAAGTTTTAACTGGAAAGGCGAATATGAAAAGGGGATTACATTTTTTGAAAAAAGCCTCGAAATAGACAACGAAATTAATGATATTGTAAATAAAGCTAATCACTTAAATAATATAGGTTTAGCAAAAGAAAATCTTGGACTGTTTGATGAAGCCATAAATTTTTATCTAAAAACTCTCGAAATAGATGAAAGTTTGGGTGATAAGGTTAAGATTGCGATAAGCTATTCTAATATAGGAAGTTGTTATACGCGTGAAGGAAATAGTTTTTCAAAATCACAAAATTTTCTTGAGAAAGCACTTAATATTTATGAAGAATTAAATGATAAAATAAATATAGCAAGTACTTATCAGAATATTGGCGAAAACTACAGATTACAATCCGATATCGAAAATGCGTTTGATTATTTTAACCGTTCTTTAAAAATTGATGAGCAAATAGGTGATATTAAAGCAATTGTTGGAGATTATATTAATATTGCAAATGTATATTCGTTAAAACAGGATTATTTAAAATCAATTGAATATTATAATAAAACACTTAAACATTTTCAGGAAATTAATGATAAAATAAATTTAGCAATAATTTATAATAACTTATCTGAATCTTACAGAATGTTAGATGATTATGAGCAAGCTAAATCGTTTATTTTTAAATCAATAGAAATAAGTAAAAGTGTTAACGATAAAATGGCTTTAAAGAGAAATTATCAAATTCTTGGCTCAATTTATCTGGATTTAAAACTGTATGACCAGGCACTCGAAACTTATTACACAACGTTAAAAATATCCGAAGAACTTAATCTTTCCAATGATACAGCAGAATATAATTCAAAAATCGGATTTATTTTTGAACAGAAATCAGATTTTAAAAAAGCAATATCATATTACGAAAAAGCTGCAAATGAATTTCAAAATTCAGGTAACTTTGAAGCTCTTATAAACAATTTCAACAATATTGCTTCAATATATACCGACGATAACAAAATAGATTTAGCATTAAATTACTATAATAAAAGTCTTAAAATTGCACAAAATTATAATCTTTTAAATCAAATTGCTGATAATTACAATAATATAGGTTATACATATTACAAAAATAATGATGTAAAAAAAGCAATAGAATTCTACCTAAAGGCTGTTGAAAAATATAAGGAATTAGATGATATTGAAGGACTTAGAAGAAATTACTCCAATTTGACTTTCTGTTATGAAGATATTGAAAATTTGCAAAAAGCAATTGAATATCAAAAACTTGTAACTGATTGTTTGCTTATAATCGGAGATAACGGATTACTTGCTGATGCTTATCAAAGTTTAGGAATTTTGAATTATAAAATTGAAAACGACGACCAAGCTCTTGATTCTTATTATGATGCTTACGATTTATACAAAAGTTTAAATGATTATATCGGAATGGCAAATACTGTTTACAATATTGCAATAATTCAGAAATATAAAAATTTATTCAAAGAGGCTCTTCATAATTTAAATATTGCCAAAAATATTTACTCCGAAAATGATATTGATGCAGAGGAAGTTGAAAATCAAATAAAGGAAGTTATGAAACTAATGAATAATAAAGATATTGATACTAATCCGTGGAGTACTAAATAATTATTTTACAAACAACCACTAAGACACATAAATACTTATTTCATATAATGTGTCTTATTGGTTAATTATAAGTTATTTAAAACATTTTTGTAAATAGAAATCATATTAAAGTTGAAATCAATCTATAATTTGCATCTTTTTTACAAACTATTTATAATCAATAGAAAAGAGTAACATTACCTGTTACTAAAAACTCTTCGCCGTTAAAATATTTACCTTTTACTGCATACACATAAACTTCAGGGCTAACAAGCTGATTATTAAAATATCCATCCCAACCTATTTTAATATCATCTGTAGTAAATATAATAATTCCTTTTCTATTGTAAATTGTCAAATTATACTCTTCAACTCCTTTAGCTATAACAGGATAAAAAACATCGTTGTTTACATTAGTCAAACTATATGTACCTCCATTTGAACCGGAAATATTTGGAGTGAAAGCAGTTGGAAACACAATCTGATATTTTTCTTCTTTTATTTCCAATTCTTTGCTCGATGAATCCGAGCAATTTGCTGAATTTGTAACTTTAAGCTTTATTGTAAATTTACCAGCCTGAATATATGAATGTTCAGGTTCAAATTCAGTATTTATAGTATTATCTCCAAAATCCCAGTTGTAAATTGTTGCATTTTGCGAATAATTCACAAATTCAACAATTTCCTTTTTTTGTAAATTAGAATTACTAACATCAAATTTTGCAACAGGTGTCTCATTAACATAAACAGTGTCGAAAAACTTCGATTTTTCTCCGTTTACTAAATATTCAACACATACAACATACTTTCCATGAGTATTATAAATATGTTCAGGATTTATTTCTGTAGAAATATTTCCATCACCAAAATCCCATTTTGCTAATCCAATATTTTGTATTTTACTGTCGAACACAACTTTAAAAGGGGCACAACCTTTACAATCAGATAATCCGAATTTTACATTTTTTTGCTCGGCAAATTTTGAAATTGTATCTGCCTTTTCATTTGTAATATTCACATTTACAGCGTCAGAAATTCCGAAAATTATTTTTGTATTATTGATTTCTGATTTCTGTAATAAATCATTATTAACTTGCTCAATTTCAGTTGTAAATATTTCACTATTTGTTGAAATTAAATTATTTTTTTCGACAACTTCTTCTTTAAATATTGTATGATTTGAAGCTATTACTTTATCATTTGAAGCTTGAATTTGATTTTCTGAAATTGTATTACGCGAATTATTAATAACAGAAGTTACATCAAAAATTTGGGCGGAAAATTTAGTATCGGTTTTTTTGTTCAGCAAAAAAGCAGAACTTAAACCTACTGTTAATAAAACAATTATTACAGTATAATAAATATTTATTTTTTTGGGATTAAATTTGAAAAAACTTTTTTTCATTAGTTCTTTTTCAATATTTCCCCAAACTTTATCAGATGGTTTTAATTCGTAATTGTTAAAAGCATCTTGATAAAAATTTTCAATATCTTTTTTGAAGTTTGACATATTTTTTTTGTTTAAGCTCTAAAAGTTTTGTTTGAATAATTTTTTTTGCTCTCGAATATTGTGATTTAGAAGTATTTATATCAATACTCATCATTTCTGCAATTTCTTTGTGTTTGTATCCTTCAACAGCATATAAGTTAAAAACCATTTTGTAACCATCTGGCAATGACTGTATAGTTTCGAATAACTCTTCTTTTGAAAATTCAATTTCTTCAAATTCGTTTGTTTCTATAGATATTTCTTTAATATCTTCAATATCATAGTGATACTGATGTTTTAAATTTTTATGATAATGTGTAATTGCCGTATTTACCATTATTTTTTTTAACCATCCTTCAAAAGAACCAATTGCTGCAAAATATTTTATATTTAGAAATATTTTTAAAAATCCTTCTTGTAAAATATCTTCTGCATCCGACAAACTTTTTGAATATCTTGAACATATACCCAGCAACAAACCGGAATATTTATTATATAAGAATTTCTGAGCTGATGAATCCTGCTTTTTACACCTGTCTATTAATTCAATTTCATCCATATCTTACAATTCAATACTAAGACTTAAACACCTAAAAAAAGGTTGCATTTGTTGCATTTTTTTTTATCTATAATTTCAATAAATGATAAATAGTTTATAAATTTTAATTTTTACAACATACAACACAACATTATTCAATATTTTATGAAAGTAATTATTAAAAAGTTATTTCTGAGATATTTTTAATGTTCTATTCCCTAACACTGTGGCAACAATTTAACAAAGAAAATATCATCACTTTGCGAACTTGCTTAAATTGAAAGTATTAAGTTAATTAAACTTCAAAAGTTCTTTGTATTTACGTTGCTATGTCGTTAACTTTAGTATTTCAATTAAAGC
>Ga0316608_1000356_pt1 | contig 22745 bp, 18 predicted proteins | sample MIS2016152B_MG_FD_207673 | JGI IMG/M metagenome (GOLD analysis project Ga0316608, IMG submission 207673) | Microbial mat bacterial communities from Middle Island sinkhole, Lake Huron, Michigan, United States - MIS.2016.152B | ecosystem: Environmental > Aquatic > Freshwater > Lake > Sediment...
TTGTCTGTTTAACTGTAATCATCAAAAATTCAAACAAATATATTAAATTATCAAACAAAGAAACAAGATAAACGATACTTAACTACTTGATTTAATGTATTTGTTTTTCCTCAGAAATATTAGTTAAATATATGCAAATTAAGCAAAATGAAGTCGGTCTTGTGTTTAAAAACGGGCAATTTGTTAAAATTTTGGACGCTGGTAAATATAATCTGTTTTTTGATGATGTAGAAATTTTTAATCTGAATGAAAAATTCTTACCAAAAACATCAGAATTAAATATTTTATTGACTTATAATACAATAGCTGAAAAATTACATTTAATTGATGTAAAAGAAACTGAAATTTGTGTAAGATACGAAAACGGCAAATTGGTTGAAATTCTAAATGCCGGAAAACATGCTTATTGGAAAAAAACTACTGATATTACAAAATTTGAAATATTTTCACTTTTGTATCGGTTTGAACCTAAAAATATTGATTTAAACACACTTCTGCAAAATGAAGAATTTTCAAAATTGGTTCAGATAGTTGAAGTAAAAGATAATGAAATATGTCTTCATTTTCAGGATAAAGTTTTTAAAGATATTCTGAAAGCTGGAAAATTTGCCTACTGGAATACTTTGACAAAACATGATTTTCAACTAATTGATATAACAAATCCTCATATTCCAGAAGATTTTAAAAAACAACTTTTACTTAAACCCGAATTTGCTCCTTTTGTGAATTTATTTATTGTCGAACCTTATGAAAAAGGTCTGTTTTTCATTGATAAAAAATTTCAAAATCTTCTGGAGCCCGGAAATTACTATTTCTGGAAAGGTAGCAAAGATGTTAAAATTGACAAAGTTGATATTCGTCAGCAGCAACTCGAAATTTCGGGTCAGGAAATAATGTCGAAAGATAAAGTTACACTACGTTTTAACTTTGTTTGTCAATATAAAATCAGCAACCCGCATAAAGCACTTCTCGAAATAAAAAATTATTCAAATGAACTTTATATTCTTCTGCAATTAGTTTTACGTGAGTATGTTGGTGCTTTTACATTAGACGAAATTTTACTAAAAAAACAAGAAATTGGAGATTATGTAACTCAAAATCTTAAAGAAAAAGCATTGAATTTAGGTTTGGATTTAATTTTTGCAGGAGTAAAAGATGTAATTCTTCCAGGTGATATTAAAGATATTTTAAATCAAGTACTTATTGCCGAAAAGAAGGCTCAGGCAAATGTAATTATGCGAAGAGAAGAAACAGCTTCAACACGAAGTTTACTTAATACCGCCAAATTAATGGAAGACAACGAATTGCTTTTCAAATTAAAAGAATTGGAATATATCGAAAGAATCAGCGAAAAAATCAATCAGATTTCAATTTCAGGTGGTTCGCAAATTCTTGACCAATTTAAGCAAATATTTGTTTCGTTGAAAGAGGAAAAAAAGTAAAAAATTATTCTTAATTTTACATTTTTCAAATTCAATTATATAATGGAACAAAAAATTATCTTAATTAAAGAATATTTCCAAAAAGTGAATTCAGCAAATAAAGAGCTTACAAAAAAAGAAGCTTTCAAAGATTTGTTGAATCGGTTGTATTCACATTCCGATGAAATTAAACGAATTATAGATAAAATAACTCTTGGTGCAGAAGCCGCAATTGTAAATATTCCGCGAAAAGATAAACTTCATCGTGGAAGTGCTGATACACTTTACAATAAAATTATTATCGAATTTGAAAATAATTTAAAATCAACATTCAAACATGCAAAAGAGCAACTAGCTGGTTATTTGCTAGGACAATTTAATTCGGGAGAAGGTTATAATTTTACTTTAATTGCTTCAGATTTCATTAACTGGAAAGTTCTTGCTCCCGATGTTTCTTGTCTGGAAAATATTAATAATCTGACAGAAGAAACTTTAATTTTGGATGAAATAACAGATGTTTCTTTTACGCTTACCGAAGAAAATTCATCAGATTTTTATTTCTGGCTCGACCGTTTTCTTTTTAAGGAAGAAAAACAACGTGCAACTTTAAAAAGTATTGAAGAAGGTTTTGGTTATCAGAGTCATGTGTTTATTGAATCGTTTCGCGAATTGGATAAATGGTTTAACGATGCTAAAAAATTCGGCGATGTTCAGGTTGCTTACGAACAGTGGCACAGATTTTTAAGTATTGCATACGGTTCGTTTGATGCTCGCGAAAGCATTTTCATGATACACACATACATGAGTATTTTTTCAAAAATGCTTGCATATTCGGTAATTTCAAACGACGATTTTATTGATGATGATGAAATGGTTACAATTTTGGACGGAACTGTTTTTGAACATTATAACATCGAAAATTTTGTTGAAAACGATTTCTTTCAATGGGTTAAAAATCCCCGAAATTTTCCGAAACTTAAAAAAGTATTCAGATTAATAGCCCAGGAAATTTCGACCTACGATTTTGAAAAAGTTGACGAAGATATTTTAAAAGGTGTTTATCAGGAACTTATTGATTTGGATACTCGTCATGCTCTTGGCGAATATTATACTCCCGATTGGCTTTGCGAACGTATTGTAAATGAATTTGATTTCAAACGTACAGACAAAATTCTTGACCCTTCGTGCGGGAGTGGTTCGTTTTTAAGAGCTGTAATTCACCGTATGAAAACCTTAAATCCGGATATTAAGCCTCAGGAACTTTGTGATGCTGTTTACGGAATTGATATTCACCCGCTTTCGGTACAAATTGCAAAAACTACTGTTTTACTTGCTATAAACGAAAATTTTAAAAATACTCCAAAACCTTTGCAAATTAATGTTATTCAAGCAAATACTTTGCTTGTTCCCGAAGGTTCGGATACTTTATTCGGCAACGAATTTTCAATTTCAATTGATAAGAAAAAATATCTGCTCAATACGCAAATTCTTGATAATGATATAATTTTTAATAAAGCAATTGATTATTGTGAAGAAACTGCTGAATTATCACAAAATAAAGCAACTATTGAAATTGATGTTCTTAGAAAAAAGCTAAAACAGTTATTTCCTCAAAATGGAATCAACGAAAATATGGTAAAAAGTTTTTACGATATTTATTTAGCATTCAAAGAAGTAAAAGAGAAAAAAAGAGATTCAATATGGTCATTTATTTTGAAAAATTTGTACAAACCATACTTTTTTGGAAACAGATTCAATTACATAATCGGAAATCCTCCATGGTTTACTTTCAGTTCTATTAAAAATGTAGAATATCAGAATATTCTGGAAAAACTTGCAACAAAATATCAGGTTAAACCTGAAAAGTCTAAAAACTTTCCACATCTCGAAATTGCTGCTATTTTTCAGTCATATTGCAGCAGTTATTTTCTGAAAGAAAACGGAAAAATAGCTTTTGTACTTCCTCGCTCATTTTTCAGTGCCGACCATCACGATAATACCCGAAGCGGTCTGGCTCAGGGTTTTCAGATTGAAAACATCTGGGATTTGGAAAATGTTTCACCGCTTTTCAGAATTCCGAGTTGTGTAATTTTTTCGGAAAAAGCCGATAACAAAGTTAAACGTTCTTTAAAAAGTTCGGGAATAAAAGGGCTTTCTTTTTCGGGAAACTTACCAAAAAATAACTGTAAATTAGATGTTGCCGAAAGCAAAATTATTGAAAACGAAATACTTTTATACTATTCGAAACAAGGAAAATCGTCAGCTTTTTCGACAAAAAAACTGAAAAAACAAAAGAATGTAAATCCATATAAATCAAAATTTAAACAAGGTGCAACAATAGTTCCCCGTTCATTTTATTTTGTCGATTTTCAAGCCGAAATTGATAATATTACAAGAGAAATAGTTGGAATAAAAACCTCAGATTCAATAAAAACAGATTCAAAACCGCCTTGGAAAGGTTTAAATTTGAAAGGCAGAATCGAAAATCAGTTTTTGTTTAGAACTGCACTTTCAAAATCAATTTTGCCATTTGCATTAATAAATCCTCAACTAATTGTTTTACCTATTTTTATAGACAAAAATGAAAAAGGAGAAAAAAATATTTTACTTAAAAATTCAAACGATTTGATATTTGAAAATTGCAATAAATCAGCAAAATGGTTTCAAAATTCTGAAAATATCTGGAATATAAATTGCACTGCGAAATCAAGAAAAATGTCAAGTAACGATAGAGTAAATTATCAAAAAGGTTTAACATCCCAAAATTTAAACGCTTCATATTTAGTGCTTTACAATGCTTCGGCAAAAGATGCAAATGCACTGGTTTTAAAACGCACCGATTTGGATTTGGAATTTATTGTTGAAAGTAAAGCTTATGTTTTTTACACCAATAATTTGAACGAAGCATATTATCTTTCATCCATTTTAAATTCAAAAACACCAAATCTTATGATGAAAGATTTTCAAAGTCGCGGATTATTCGGTGCAAGAGATGTTCACAAAAAAATTCTTGACATATATTTCCCGAAATTTGACGAAAAAAACGAAATTCATAAAAAACTTTCTGATTTGGCAGAAGTTTCTCACAGAAAAGCTGATGAATATTTAAAGCAAAATCCGCCAAAACAAGAACTTACACCTATGCACTTAGGAAAATTACGTTTAGAAATAAAAAAATATTTGTCAATTGAATTTGCTGAAATTGACGTACTTGTAAAGAAAATAATTTGATGGAATAAAATTCACTATTTGAAAAAAAAGATGTAAATTTGTATAAACTGTAAGTATTATGAATTCAAATACAGATAAATTGAAATTTCTGAAAAATAATCTTTATTCTATTTTTGGAAATATTATTAAAGAAATTATTCTATTTGGTTCCCAGGCAAAAGGAAATGCTTCGGAATTTTCTGATTATGATTTATTAGTTTATTTATCAGTTGATTATGATTGGAAATTTAAAGATAAAATCAGAGATATTGTCTGCGATTTTGAAATTGAAAACGAAATAATTATTGATTTACATTTTATTTCTGATACTGAAATTGATACAATCAGATGGAATAATCCTTTAATTAACAATGCAATAAAAGAAGGAATTTATTTATGATAGATGATAATCAAAGAGATTTATTAATTCAATATCGAATTTCACAAGCAAAGGAGATTGTTGAAGATGCTAAACTTCTTCTCGAAAATCAAAGATTAGTTTCAGCCTCTAACCGGATATATTACAGCATGTTCAATATGCTTTTAGCTTTAGGGTTAAAATACAAATTTGAGACATCAAAGCATTTACAATTAATTGGTTGGTTTAACAAAAACATTATCAAAGAAAAAATTCTGGATGCAAAATACAGCAGAATGTTAAAAAAAGCGTATGAATATAGAACAATGGCAGATTATAATGATTTTATTGATTTAAAATTTGAAGATATTTCTCTAATGTATGATGATATGTTGAAATTTATTACAGCAATTGAAGAAATTATTTGAATTTTAAAAATTGACTCACAAAAATGGAAATCCTCTACCTAATCATCGGAATTATAATAGGTTTGATAATCGGAAGATTTATCGGAATTCAGAAATCTAAAACTGAAGTTGATGAAATTGCACAGAATCTTAGTGTTGAAAAAGAAAACCGAATTCGTGCCGAAGCCGAAGTTAAAAGCATAAAATCATCGTATAACGAAGCTCAAAGTCAGTTGAAAAATACTTTTGAAGCTCTGGCTGCCAAAGCAATGCAAAATAACAACGAAAGTTTTCTTCATCTTGCAAAACAAACTTTGGAAAAATATGTAAATCAGGCTGACGGAAATTTCAAAACTCAGAAAGAAAGCGTAAATTCTCTGATTAAACCACTGAAAGAAAGTCTCGATAAACACGAAGAACTTGTAAAACATCTCCAATCCGAAAGTAATAAAACTTTTGGAAGTATGCGACAATACTTGGAAGAACTCAGTAAAAATCAAAATCTTCTGACAAAAGAAACTCATTCGCTTGTTACGGCTCTAAAAGCTCCGAAAGTTCGCGGTCGCTGGGGCGAAATTGGTTTGAAACGAATTGTAGAATTTTCGGGAATGTCCTCATTTTGTGATTTCAGCGAACAGGTAAACGTAAATTCCGATGACGGAAAACTTCGACCCGATATGATTGTAAATCTGCCGAATCACAAAAAAATTGTTATAGATTCCAAACTTCCGTTGAATGCCTATCTCGAAGCATTAGAAACTGATGATGAAATCCTGAAAAAGCAATTTCTTGAAAATCATGTTAAAGCGGTGCAAAATCATGTAAAGAATTTAAGTTCAAAAGCATATTGGTCGCAATTTGATGAAAGTATTGATTTTGTTGTACTTTACATCGAAGTTGAACCTGCGTTTGGTGCAGCACTTTCACAAAATAATAATCTTGTTGTGGAAGCAATTCAAAATCGAATTGTTTTTGCAACACCGACAACATTAATTACACTTTTACAAACAGTTGCATTCAGCTGGAAACAACATCAGGCAACCGAGAATGCACAACAAATCTGGATTCAGGCAAAGGAAATCTATCAACGAATTGCAATTTTTACCGAATATTTACAAAAAATAGGAACAAATATTAACAGTCTGACAAAGGTTTATAATCAAGCAGTTGGTTCGTGGGAGTCGCGTGTTGCACCAAGTCTGAGAAAGATTGAAGAACTTGGAATTAATTCAGAAAAAAAACAAATTGACGAACTTGAGCAAATTGAAACACTTTCGAGAGAGTTGAAATAATTTTGGATTTTATTGCTAAGTCGCAAATTATCAATTAAATTGATTTAAAAAATAATTACATCCTAATGTTATGATAAGTTACAGTTGTCAGGTGAAAAACACCTGACAAGTGCAATATTATCAACACATTTCAGGTGTATTTACCTGAAATTTAAACTTCAATTTACGATTAAAATATCGCCAGCTAGATAAAATTACAGTAAATTACTGAACTGAAATTGTTTTGCAAACAATATCCTTACCTATATTTAACTTTACAAAATAAAGTCCTTTTGCATAATCAGATAAATCAATTTCAATTGTTTTTGAATTACTTTTATTATTTATTTGAATTACTTGTCCAAGTTGATTTATAATTTGATAACCCAAAATTTCTTCAAAATCATTTTCGATTGTAAATTTTCCTGAACTAGGATTTGGATAAATTTTCAAATTAATTGCAATTTCTTCTATTTTTGAAGGAATAGGTTGAATTTGAACATCTATAGTTTCGTTTCCATCAATAATAACATTTCCTTGCAAGCTAAAATAATTTGTAAAATTTACATTATATTGCAAACCCGGAGTTGGTGTTAATGAAACGTTTGTAAAAATTGATTTTCCTTCACTGTCTGTATTTATTGTTCCATATCCTAAAAGTTCTACTACCGCATTCTCAATTACATCATTTAATTGATTTTTTACTACAAAAGTAACATTGAATGAAGTTGTTGCAGGTGTTAAACTAATATCGACAATTTCATCACTGTCAACAATTACATTTCCCTGAAATGAATTATATCCAGCCATTGAAATAGTATATTGAATTCCGGGACTTGCAAAGCTGTTAATATTCTGAAATATTGCAACTCCCGACTCATTTGTTGATTGAGTTCCATATCCTGTTAAAGAAACAGAAACATTTTGTATTGCAACACTATTTGCTGAAATATTAAATGTTACTCTGTAAGTTGGAGCAGGCAAATCAGGAGGTAAATTTACATAATCTATCCAAGCACAATCGCTTCCACTTATTGTTGATTGGTCTTTTGAATATTCCCATTTAAATGTGTGATTTCCATCTGTTACATCATAAGTTTGTTCGCTCCATGCAACATTACCGCTCCATGAATCCTGAATTACATCATCTATATAAAACTTTAAAAAATCGTAATTTAATTCTGATGAAACTTTTTTGTAAAAACTTATTTCACCTGCCATACAATCTTTTGTAACCAATAAAGTTGATGTTGCATTACTGCCAATTGTCCCTGATTTCATGCAGTATGTACCTGCATAAGCTCCGGTCGAAATTCTTGTCCAGTTTGCATTTCCGCCAAATGTCCAGTTTACCGGAATTTCTGTTTCAAAACTAATTGGATTACTAACACTTAAAGCAAAATTTATATTATTATTTGTTCCATCAACTGTAAAAGTTTTGGTTTGTGCATAATATCCTGTTTTTGAAGCTTTTATTTGATAAGTATTGTAGTACACACTAGGAATAGAGAAAGTTCCATTAGAGTTTGAAAGTATTGTTCCTATAGGACTATTTAAAATCTCAATTTCTACACCATTTAAGACTTGTCCAGACGAGGCATCTGTAACAACACCTGTTAATATTGTACTTGGCAATGAATTTAAAACTACATTCTTGATAGTTGTAGTTTTCCATCCTGAAACAGTAACTGACTCTGTTTTTGAAGTATAACCAAATGCAGAATAAGTTACAGAATAAGTTCCGGGTGCAATTGGTCGGTAATAATCTCCATTTTCGGGATCTGTTACAACCCATGAATTGTCTGCATCGTGAGATGTGATTTCAATTTTGGCATCAAGAGGTGCGTTTGTCAATGCATCTTTTACAGTTCCATTAAATCCGTAATTTGCTTCTTTTATAAAATCAAGCAGTGACTGAAAATTATAATTCCAATAAGCTGGAAGTAAATCAGAAGATAATAATTTTGTAGTAGAAATTTCGATTGTAATTTCTTTGCAATGTGCAAAATAATTCATATAATCCTGTCTGCTTCCCATTGCATAATACCAATCAGCCCCTTCTGTAACACCGCTTGAATATAAGTCTGTCATATAACTAGGGAAAACAGTTCTTGCTGTTTGAACATAATCAGTGCATACATTAAAAAACCATGCGTCATCAGAATGAATATTTTCAGCTGATGTCCAACAATCCCAAGGATAATTCATAACTTCAGTTCCTCCATGAAAATTTGCAGACATTACAAAATTATGAGATGTGGCAAAATTCATCATCGCCTGAGTTTCGGGTTGGTAAGGACTATTTGATGATAATGGGTAAGGAAAATCTCTATTTATATCTTCTCCATTAGAATTGTATCTCTGAGAATTGGAAACAGTATTATTTCCACCACTATAAGTTCCATCTGGATTTGCATTTGGATTTATGTATAATTCAAAATTATTCACAATATTTGTAGCTTCAGTATTTGTTCCATAATTTGATAATAACCAATTTGCCAACCTGAGTAGAAGTATCATTCCTGTTGTTTCGTCACCATGCATTGTGCTTGTATAAAAATATTCTGGTTCTGCTTCATGTTGAGTTACATTATCAGAAATTTTTATTCCAATTAACTGACGACCATCAACAGAAGTTCCGATATTTACTGTTTGACATAAATTTGGATAATCGGTAGCAAATTTGTTCATCATTTGGATGTAAACTTCGTAAGTTGGATACTTATCCCAGCTTGACATTTGGGCAATAGTTGTTGCCATATTTATAACTTTTCCATAAGTTGGATGCGGTAAAAGTTCAATTTTATAGCCTAATGTTAAAAACTTTTGAAATTTCGTTTCATTAGCATAAGCCCATACAGTATCGTTTTTAAAATTATCGATTGAAACTATTTCAGTAATTTTAATTATTTCAGATTTATCTGATATTTTGAATTTAAAATGTGTTATTTTGGACTGACCAAAACTTAATGTTGTAAACAACAAAAATGCAATCAATAATTTTAATTTTGCCATAATATTTAAGGTTCTTTTATTTTAAAATATTCAGATATCAGATTAAAGAATCTAGCTATAGTTGCAAAGTTGCAGAATATTTTTTTTATTTTTAAGATATTTTTATTCCCAAAAGAAGGACATCATCAATTTGAGTGTGGTCAGATTGCCAGTTTTCAAAATCCAGTAGAAATTCAGTCTTTTGTTGGTGCATAGTTAAATCATAAGTCTGTGTAACTATTTGTCTAAGTCTGCTTTCTTTATATTTTTCTTTCTTTTTATTAAACTGGTCAGAAAATCCATCAGTAAACAAGTAAATTTTATCGCCTGCTTCTATTTCAATTTCCTGATTAATAAATTTTGTTTCTTTAAGATAAATTCCTATCGGATTATATGTAGGTTCAAATATTTCGACTTTTTTAGATTTTCCAATTTTTAGCAATGGTCTGTTAGCTCCCGAAAATTCGAGTTTGTAATTTGCTTTATCCCAGTAGCAAAGAGCCATATCAATTCCATCTTCTCTGCTTGTGTAGATTGAAGTTTGTTTCAGTAAATATTTTACTTGCCTTCTGATTTCTTCGAGCACTAAGTTAGGTGAATTTACAAAATTACGGTAAAGAATTTCGTTAAGAAGTGATATTCCTAAAATACTGACAAATGCTCCCGGAATACCATGTCCGGTACAATCGGCTACTGTAAAAACTATTATTTCTGAGCCATTTACATAAAATTTGTTTGCCCAGTAAAAATCTCCGCTTACTATTTCTTTAGGTTTGAATATTATAAAAAAATCGGAAAAAATTGAATTAATAAATTCGTCTGTAGGTAGTAATGCTGCTTGAATTTTTTCTGCATATTTCAGACTCTCAGAATATTTCCTGTGTTTTTCTTGTAAGTCATAATTTAAGCCTTTCATTTGTTTTGAATGTTCAATCAATGTATTAGTTTGATTAACTATTAATTCGTGTGATTTAAATAATTCATCTCTTTGTTTTTGTATTTCTTCGTTTTTGATATTCAGTTCTTTGTTTTTTTCAATAATTTGATTTAGAAAAGCTTTGCGTAACTGAACATTTTTTGATAGTAAATATAACAAAATAAATACTATAATTGAGGCAATTATAAAAAGATATATCCAGATAATGATTGCTGATTTTAAATTTGAGCTTATAATTGATTTTTCTGTAAATGATAATATTTTCCAAAAACCGGTTTGTTTTACCAAGTTTGTTTTTTCGGATGAATATCCTGTGAATTTGGTAGTTCTGTAAACCAAAATTCCTTCATCTCCAATAATATTACCATTTTGTTCGTATTCAATTTGTTTCCATAATTCGGGCGAATTCTGATTAAAAAACACACTTGAAGTATCGTTAATAACCGGTAACCAGTTACTTTTACTTTCATCGCTTATTAAAACCTTAGATTCACTGTCGATTAAGAAAAGAAAACTAGAATTTTCGACACTGAAATTGTTGAAAATATTTATTAAATCAGAAAACTTATAGTTTAATTTCAGAAAACCTATTTTTTTATTGTCTGAATTGTAAACAGATGTTATAAAACTGATTACTTGATTGTGTATATTTGATTGTAAACTTTTGTTAATTTCTACATTTGACGAATAAATTTCACCATTTTCTAAATTATTGATTTTATCAAGATTGTAATTGTTGTTATTTAAAGGTAACAGATTTTGTAGAATAATAATGGGAATTGTGTCTGAATATTCTACCAAAAATATTTCGTTTCCGAGTGTATCTGTAAATGCAATTTGTTCATAAATTTGCTTTGATTTAGAAAAATTGTAAAATAGGTTTATTTCGTTTTGCTCAAAGTCTTTTGGATTTATATTATACTTTTCAAGAAATTCAAATTCGGTTTTTAGAAATATAATGTCTTTAAAAATATTTTCAAAGTTGTTATCAATAATGTGTTGTAAAGATTTAATTACTTCAGTTTCCTGAAAAATTATTTTCTTTTTTGAGATTTCGACATAATTTTTTAAAATAAAAATAATAACAATCGAAACTGTTATGATGTACAAAAAACTCAATCCAAAAAAAGTTTTAAATTTTCGTAATTTATCAGAAATTATTTTCGTAATTTTTTCTTTTACCACTTTATGTATGTATGAAAATAAGTATTAATATCCTTTTACTGTAATTTGTTTTAAAAATCAGAATGAATTGATGTTTAAAATTTTATCGAGATAATATAATTTAGAAAAATTATAAATTCTGAATTTTTGCACTAATAATATATTCTTTATTTTCAAAAGATGCAATTTTGGTTTTATCATCTGTAAACCAATTTGTTGAATGTCTTATACTTTGAAGGTATAATTCGAAATGGCAAAGAGCAATTCCTAAGTCAATTTTTTGTAAATCAATAGAAAATGCTTCTTTTATTATTTTCTTTCTTTGCAGAAAAAAATGAAAAATATTATCGGTAGTTAAAATTACCCGCCAAGGTTGAAAGTTTTCTGCTGATGGTGCTAACCTAATCATTTCAAGTGCTTTTAAATATTCTGGCTTTGCATTTTTATTAAGTGATGTTTCAAAATCATTCAAAAAGAATAAATCTTCGCTTCTTTTTCGGTTTTTTGCATTAGCCAAAGCTCTTATAACTTTTTCTTTAACACTTCTTTTATCAGCAGCAATTCCAACCGGAGTTATTGCCGGAATAATCTCATTTTCTGCAAGATTAATTGTTTTTGCAAAATTATCGCGGCTAAAAGTTCCTCCAAGCCAGCATGTTCCAATTTCTAAATCGCACAATTGTAGTATTATTTGTTCAAGAGCATAACCATAATCTTCCAGATAATTATTGTTTTTTACAGTTGCTCCAACTATAAAATACTGAGCTCCAGAAATAAAACCATAAGTTCCAAGTTTAACTTTTCCTGAGAATTCCTTTTTATTTATAAGTTCAAATCTTGGATTACTGCCAAAAGGTGTCTTTATTTTTTGATTTATTATATTTCTAATTTGCTGAATTGTTGAATTATCTAATTCTTTTTCGCTATAATTTCTTATTGAAGTGCGTTTTATAATTATATTTTCGACTTTTTTATTTTGGAACATCATTTTCTGTATATTTTTCTATATCAATAATTTCAATATCTTTTTTCAATAAAAATTTAAGATAAGTAATATTTTTTCCTTGATTAACAAATATTTGCTCGTAATGTGTTTTTATTCCAAGTATTTCGTTGTGATATTCAGAATTATATAAATTGTCTGTTGAAACCAATGGTGTAATACTGTTATTATTCAATAATTTAAGTGTATAAAAATGTAAAAGTCTGCTGTCGGTTTTAAGATGCACTAAACCATTATTTTTCAGAATTTTTTGATAAAAGTTAAGGAAATATGCAGAACTTAATCGTTTTTTTTGTTTTGTAGGTTGAGGATCTGGAAATGTAATCCAAATTTCATCTACTTCATTTTCAGAAAAAAAGGAATTTATTAAATCAATTTTAGTTCTGATAAAAATTACATTGTTTAGTTTTTGTTCTAATGCTGTTTTTGCACCTCTCCAAATCCTTGCTCCTTTAATATCAATGCCAATAAAATTTTTCTCAGGATATTTTATTGCAAGTCCAACACTGTATTCACCTTTACCACAGCCTAATTCCAGTACAATTGGATTTTCATTTTTAAAATAATTCTTTTTCCAGTTTCCTTTTAATTCAAAATCTGTCTGTAAATTTATTTTGATTTCCGGTTCAAAAACATTAGAAAATGTTTTAATCTGTTCAAATTTTTCTAATTTTCGTTTTGCCATCGCAATATGTTTTATTCCTTTTATTCTTTTTCCTGTATTTCTGTTTTTTCAATTTCAATTCCTATTTCCATTATCAAAGGAAGTTTTTCTATACGCATACCGTGCTGTACAGTTATTAGATATTCACCAGATTCAGGAAATGCAATATTCTGCATATAAGGAATTTTCACATCCCAAATATCTCCACTTCCATCTCCAAACCAATCGCCTTTTTCGTCGGCTAGAATGCACTCAAATGTATCGACCTGCATTTTTCCATTCGGCGATTTGGTTGAAATAAAAAGCCACAAATTCTGGCTGGGATACAGATGTGCATGCCTTATATTTAGTGAAATATCATAAGGTGTATTTATACTGTCAATTGTTGGTTTGAATGTTGCAATATTGTTCATATCCCAAACATTGTCAGGTATTTTGATACTTTCGTCATAAATTACGTTATTGTTACAACTCAAAAGAAAAATGGCTGTAAATGTAAAAAATATCAATAAAATATTTTTTGTTTGACTTTTTTGCCGAGTATATATCATTTTTTTTGATTTAAATTCTGATTGTTGTCTGGTTTTGTATTTGGTTTATTTACTGGTTTATTAACTGGCTTATTTACTGGTTTATTAACTTGTTTATTTGGTGTAACAGCATTATTTGTTACAGGGTTATTTGTAACATTGTTATTTGTTGTTTTATTTGTTACAGCATTATTTGTTGTTACATTATTGTTATTAACAATATTATTTTGATTAGAATTTTGATTTACTGCTATTTTTTTCTTTTTTTTCTTGAACTTCTTTTTTATATTATCTTTTGATTCAAATCGTTCAATATTTTGTTTTCCTGCATCATTTTCGTATCCAATATTTTTTTCACTGTTTTTAAGTGCTTCTTTTGCATTTAGTTCGTCGTCAAGTAATGATTTAGGTGTTTTGCCAATTTTATTCTGGTCAATTATAAATTTCACTCTTTCAACCGGAACCGGAGTAATGTTAATTGGAATTTCTGGGTCAAATGCGTACCACATAATTTTTTTGTAAACATCTGTTTTCTGATGATATGCAGTGCCTTCTTCAATTAAAAGCTGAATTGCTGTATTTGGAAAATCTTTAGAAGCATCAATATAACTGTCGAGTTCGTAATTAAGGCAACATTTTAACTTACTGCATTGTCCGGCAAGTTTTTGAGGGTTTAACGAAAGTTCCTGAAAACGAGCTGCTCCTGTGGTTACTGAAACAAAATTTGTAATAAAAGTTGTGCAGCAAAGTTCTCTGCCACAAGAGCCTATACCTCCAATTCGACCTGCTTCCTGACGTGCTCCAATCTGTCGCATTTCAATTCTGATTCTGAATTCTTCAGCAAAGATTTTTATTAACTCCCTAAAGTCAACTCTTTCATCTGCAATATAATAAAAAATTGCTTTTGTTCCATCTCCCTGAAATTCTACATCTCCAATCTTCATTTCAAGTTTCAAGTCTTCAGCTATTTCTCGGGCTTTTTGTAGTAATTTTATTTCTTTGTCTATTGATGCTTTCCATTTATCAATATCAACTCCTTTAGCTTTTCTGTATATTTTTTTGAAAGCTGCGTCAAGTGGAATCTCATAACGTTTTAATTGCAAATAAACTAAATCGCCAACAAGTGAAACTATTCCAATATCATGACCGGGTGAAGCTTCTACTGCAACTAAATCACCCTGATTTAGTTGACTTCCGGTTTCATTTTTATAAAAATCTTTGCGTGTATTTTTAAATCTAACTTCTACAATATTTGATTCTTTGTGTGGTGAATTTAATTCTTTCATCCAGTCGTAAACATTTAGTTTATTGCAACTACTTGCATTACAATTAGATTTTTCTTCTTCAATAACAACACAACCTCTTGTTAAATTTATATATTTATTTATAACTTCTTCCATATAATTATTTAATCTTTAGTAGTTTAACGAATTTTAATGCTAAATCAAGAAAAACTATTCTGTCGTAAGCATTTCTTTCGATATGCTGTTGAGCATCATTTAGTTCCTGATTTAGTTGAATTATATTATTTTTACTGATAAAAGCATTGAATTTCAGTGAAAAATCCAGTTCCTGATTTGCCAGAAAAACTAAATTATTTTCAGAGTTTTGAGTAATATTCATAACAAAATTTTCGCGTACCATTCGCATACAGTATTCCAGAAATGTTTTTTGTTTTTCGCGACCTAGACCTGCAACATCCTCTGTCCATGTTATAAGTTCAAGCACTTTCGCGGAATAAGCATATCTCATTAATTTTGAAAAATGTTCGAAATAAATATTATCTGTGTGATTTTCGCCTTGTTCTAATCTTTCTTTGATAATCTTTTCTGCATCAAGCATATTCCCATTTGAAACCCTTGATATATCATTAATTACAATTTCAGGAGTATTTGGATATTTTATTTTTAATTCCGTTTTTATTTCTTCTTCTGATAGTCTTGATATTTTAACCAATTGTGTTCTAGAACGAATTGTTGTTAGAATTTCACCTTCGTCCTCAGTAATTAAAATAAACAAAGTTTTGGCTGGTGGTTCTTCTAATATTTTCAATAGTTTATTAGCTGCTGTAATATTCATTTTTTCTGCCATCCAGATAATCATTATTTTATATTCTGCTTCAAATGTTTTTAAATTTAATTTCTTCAGAATTTCCTGACTTTCTTGTGCATAAATACTTCCTTGTAAATTTTCTGTTCCGATAAAGTCGAGCCACTTGTTGTAACTGTGGAATTTAGAAGATAAAACAAATTCACGCCATTCTTTAATAAAATCATCGCTAACCGGTTTTGTAAATTTTGTATTTTTTGCAACCGGAAAAACAAAATGTAAATCGGGATGAATTAATTTATTGTATTTTACACACGATGAACATGTTCCACAAGCGTCATCTTCGTGTTTATTTTTACACGAAATAAATTGTGCATAAGCAATTGCCAATGAAAGTTTTCCACAGCCCTCTTGTCCTAAAAACAACAAACCGTGACTAATTCTATTCGATTTAACTGTATCTAATAGCTTTTGCTTTACAACTGTATTTCCTGCAATTTCTTTAAATAGCATAAATTATCGGTAATTTTTTTATGGTATTAAAATTTAAAAACGTATAACTTGGCAATGTATATTTCTAAAAATTTGCTCACAAAATTAAATATTTTATAACTATATTCTAAATATTATTAAAGTTAATTTTTTAGAGTTGTTTTTTATTAACTTTTTTCTGATTAAAAATGATTTATTCATTTTGCATAAATTTCAGTAAATTAATAATTAAACAAATTATTATTTTTTTTTGAAAATATTTTTTTGAAACAACTTGCGTTTTGCAACTATTATTTATAATTTTGTTGCAAAATGCAAATTATATATTATGATTGAATTAGAAAGAAAAAAAACTGATGAATTGCTTTTTTCGTTTCTCGAAAATATTTATCAGTTTCAACAACTCGAATTTAAATTGTTTGGTTTAAACTGGCAGCAAATTTATTTTCTGCAAATTCTTAAAAAAGAAGAAGTCAAAACGGTTGGAGATGTTTCACGCAAATTAAATGTTGAGATGTTTCAGGCAAGTAGGATAGTTAGTACACTTGTTGAAATGAATTATATTTCTAAAATTCAAGATGATATTGATAAACGTTCATACAAAATTTCGATTTCAATAACCGGATTAGAAATCATTGAAAAAATTGAAGAATTTAATTTCAACACAATATTAAAAAATATCGAGAATATTGAAACTAATCAAATTGAAGTATTAATAAAGAGTTTAAATAATCTGAAAAAAATTATTTTCTAAAATAATTTAAAAATGAAAACAAGTGAAAGAAACAGCTACATGCTAAAAGGTCGAAAAGCAAAAAACGGATACGATTGGTGGTGGCATGATATTATTGCAATCAATGATTTAACCGGAAAACCAGAACGTTTTTTTATAGAATATTACATCCTAAATCCAAAAATTAGTCCTTCGAAAATAGTTCTAGGTCAAGAAAATAAAGAATTTAAGCTAAAACCTTCGTATTCAAAAGTTATTGCTGGAAAATGGGGCGAAAGCAAAAGTCAGATTCATAATTATTTTCCTTCAAACAATTTTAATTCAGCAAAATCTGGACTTGATATTAAAATTGGAGATAATATTTGTTCAGAGGATTATTTGAAAGGTTCTGTATTTCAGAGTAAAGAAAATTCTGCAAAACCTGAATTAATGACTGATGCTGGAGAAATGAGTTGGGATTTACAAATTTCTGAAAAGGTTTCATATAGTGTTGGTTATGGAGCATCTTCTATTTTCAGGAAAATGAATCTTTTTAAAATGTACTGGCATGTAGAAGGTTTGCGGACAAAATATTCAGGGAAAATAGTTTATAATGGTCAATCATACTCAGCAAATCCATCTAAATTTATAGGATATCAAGATAAAAACTGGGGAAGTGATTATACAAATCCTTGGATTTGGCTTAGTTGCAGTAATTTTTTTGATAGCGAAAATAAAAAAGTCGATAATGTGAGTTTTGATGTTGGAGGTGGACGTCCAGTTGTTCTAGGAATTCCTTTAAAAGGCAAAATATTAGTTGCTTACTACGATAATGGCCAAATTTTTGATTTCAATTTTACAAAATTATTTTTTCAGAAACAAAAATGGAATTGCTCAGAAGACGAAAATTATATTTATTGGAATATTGATGTTGAAAATAGACTCAATGCTTTGGAAATAAATTATAAATGCGAAAAATCAACAATGCTGAAAATAAATTACGAAAATCCGAAAGGAGAAAAAAATCACAATAATTTGTGGAATGGCGGATTTGCAGAAGGAACTCTGAAATTTTACAAAAAGGAAAATAAGAAAAAGATTTTGATTCGCGAATTGTACGGTAATTTAGGAGGTTGCGAATTTGGAAAATACTAACGGATTGTATTATTCTCAATTTTTTAACTTTGACAAAGTGTTAAAACTTTGTCAAAGTTGATTTTTTTTAACAATGTTCCTAAATTTTTTCAAAAACATATTTTGCAAAATCTTCTAAACTGTTGTCTCTTGCCCCCATAAGCAGCAAAATACAATCATCGGTAAAATGCGATTTTATTTTATCCGGCAAATCAATCCTATTTTCTACAAAAAAAGCATTTTTATTGTTATTCTTAATTCCTTCAATTAAGTCGTTTGCTGAAATATCTTTAACAGCCGTTCCTCCTGCATAAAAAATTTCAGACATCCAAATTTCATCATCAACTCTCAGGATGTCAGAAATTTCTGAAATAAATTCATTTTTTAGAAATCGGGTAGGAGTATAGCCGTGAGGCTGAAACCAAGCAATTACTTTTTGTGTAATTTGCTGACATGCATTAATTGCCGCTGATACTTTTGCAGGATTGTGTGCATAATCATCTATAACCAAAACATTGTTTTTAATGCCTATTTTCTGCATTCTGCGATAAATTCCTTCGAAAGTTTTTAATGCAGTAGAACAAGTTTCTAAACTAATATTCAAATAATTTGCAACTGCAATTGCTGCCAAAGCATTTTCCATATTATGTTTTCCGGCTACAGGAATTTCGAAATCAACATTTTTAACTTTAAAAAAAATATCCAAACCTGTTTGTTTAAAATCACTTCCGTGAAAACCATTTTCCGAGCAGAAATCAAAATTTTCATCTTTTGAATATTTTTTGGCTCTGGCGTTTGATGAATTTACAATAATCTTATTTTTAATACTTTTGGTAAAAGTTCCGAAAATTTGTTCCAACTCTTCAAATTCTTTGTGGTCTTTTTCGATGTTCAGAATTACGCCAATTTCGGGAGAATATTTTGTTAATGTTCCGTCAGATTCATCGGCTTCAATTATCAGCCAATCACCGCACCCGACAAAACAGTTTCCTATTTTTCCTGTTTTTTGCAACGAAGTTAAACCTGCTCCACTGATTATTGATGGCTCAAAACCTGAAAATTGCATTATATGAAAAAGCATTGCAACAGTTGTCGATTTTCCCGATGTTCCTGATATTGCAATTGTTTTCTTCCAATCCGAAATTATTTTCAGCATATCGGCACGATGAATAATTTCCAAACCAAGTTCTTTGGATTTTTTAAATTCGGGAACAGAATTTTCAATAGCAGTCGAAATTACAACAACTTCAAAATCTGAAGTTAAACCGTTTGAATTTTGCGGAAAGCAAATAATTCCTTCGTTTTCGAGTTTAATTTTAATTGAATGATTTTTATCTTCAAAAAGACGGTCTGAACCTGCAACATTTTTACCAATACCTTTTAGATACTGGGCAATTGCACTCATTCCCGAACCTCCAACACCAATGAAAAAAAAGTTGTTATATTTTTGTAAAAGGTTATACATGTTTGTAAAATATTTTCAATAAATAATTCCCAAAATTAAGTATTTTTTCAACTATACAAATTTGTTTACTATTGAAATTTTTAAATTTCAAATTGTTATAAAAAATCAATATATTTATTATTTCGCACTAAAACTTTTCATATTGGTCTTCTGGTTTTTTTATAATGATTTTTGTTAGAAATGAATGATTTTGAAATTATAAACCAAAACTAAGGATTTCTATTTTTCAGAAAAAAATAAAACCCACAAAATTTATATTTTCATGGGTCTATATTATATTAAAATTCTATTAAAATTTGATTATTCAACCGGAACCAAATAATAAACAACTAATCTGGGTCTTAATGATTCATCTGTATTATCACTTGACGCAAAATAAAGTGCTTTATATTCGGTTTCATCTTGTAGTTTTAATAAAAAGCCAAAACAATTATTTTTATTTATCATCATATCACGTACAAGTGAAAGTACGTTGATTTTTGTAAAATCTTGATTAGAAGACGTAGATTTAGAAACAGTTACTTGATTGGTTTCGGTGCTTGAAGGTTGATTGGTCCAGTTAACTGTACTTTCGTCCCAAGTTGAAGTTATTCGTTGAACAAAAAATCCATTTTCGCCACTGTGTTCAGTACCATAAGTCGATGTTTCATTATAATATAATGATAAGTAAGCAGAATCGATAATTGCGTTTGAAGGAATCGACGAAATATCAAAATTAATCACAACTCTGTTTATGTTTAAATTGCCACCTTGTGTCCAAGCATATAAATGAATATCTGCAATATCACCAAAGTTATTGTCTGGTACAATTTTGCTGAAAACTGCATCTTCCCCTTCTGTGCCGTTTGGTTGAAGCGTTAATGTTTGCTTTTCAAATTCTGTATTACACGAACTGAAAATTGCTAAAAATAAAAGAGATAAGTAAATTACATTTTTTAGTTTCATATCAAAAAGTTTTAAATTTGTTTTTGCAAAATTAGTTTTTTTTCTAAGCTATAATAAAACCATAATTATGTTTAGCAGCAGTTTTTAAATTTATTTATCCAGATTTTGTAAAGTAACTTTGATTAGTAATAAGTAAGATATAAAGTCAAGATTAAAATTACTTTTAGCTAAGTGATAACTATTTTACCCAACTTTAGGATTTGAATTATTGAAAGTCCAGGCAACTATGCGACTGGTTTTATTTCCTTGCCCCATTGTAATAGTTTTGTAATCTGCAACTTTAACTTCATTTAATTTTGAATAAACACTTTTCAAATTCGATTCTTTTGAAATTAATGTCGAAAACCAAAAACATGATTTTTCAAATTCTTTACTTTGCTTAATCAGTGTGCTAACAAATTGAATTTCCCCACCATCGCACCATAATTCATTATTTCTACCACCAAAATTCAGAATTGGTTTTGAAATGTTCTTTTGCTTTAAATTATTCAGTTTACGAATTGTTCCAGCTTTTGCTTTATCATAAGACGAGTGAAAAGGTGGATTACAAATTGTTAAATCAAAAAAATCATCTTTATTAATAATACCTCTTAAAATATCTTTAGGATTTTTTTGAAGTCTCAATTCAACTTTACCTCTCAGAATTGAATTTTGTTCGATTATTTTTTGTGCCGATTCTATTGAAATAACATCAATATCAGTACCTGTAAAATTCCAGTCAAATTCTTTAACACCGATTATTGGATAAACACAGTTTGCACCAACTCCAATATCAAGGCATTGAATTTTCTTTCCTTTTGGAATTTTTCCGTTATATCTATTAGCCAGTAAATCTGCAATATGATGAATATAATCTGCTCTGCCCGGAATTGGTGGACATAAATATCCTTGAGGAATATCCCAGAATTCGATATCGTAATAAAATTTCAAAAGCGATTTATTCAGCATTTTAACAGCTTCAGGATTAAAAAAATCAATAGATTCATCACCATAAATATTTACTTTTACAAACTGAGCCAATTCAGGACAACAAGCTATAAGTTGTTTGAAATCATAACGACTACGATGTTTATTTCGCTCGTGAAGTTTTATTTTTTCTTTAGGATGTTCTTTTTTTATGTTTAGCATGATTATTTTCGAGTAAATATTTTAAAATTGAGATGTTTTGCAATTTTATTTCAATGTCTTGATTTAAAACATATTAAACTATTGAAACTAAACTTCTTTTTTTTCTTCACTCTTCAATATTAAATTCATAAGTTTTAGGATTAAATTTTGCATTTTTTAAATATATCAGATTAACCCAATCGCGAATAGTTTTATTGTTCCTAAACAATCATTAATTTAAACAAAAATTTACAGGAACAATTCTAAAGGTTGATTTTCTAACTTTAAAGTCAAGATTTTCATCCCAATTCCAGTCTGGCATGTTGGAAAATACTCTTATAAGTTCATTATCAATTTCTGGTGAAAGTTTGTTTAAAAGTGAAATATTAGAAATTTTTCCATTAACATCAATCTGAAATTTAACCAGAACCTTACCTTCTATTCCATCTTTTATAGCTGTCTCAGGATATATAATATTTTTGTTTATAAAACTCATACAAGAATCTATGCTAGATTTTTCATCTTTACAACCATTGAAATAAACATATAAATCAGAATCGTCAATAAAAATAAAATCATTATCAATAGGTTTAATATTTTTTTTTTCACTTCGAAAAAACAATACCGAATCATTAACTATGCATCTCTGTTTTACAACTAATTGAGAATTTAAATGTTTTTCTTGGCAAGACATAAAGATATTTTGAATAATAAATACAAGAAAGATTGTTAATTTTAATTTCTTATTATTGAACATTGATGTTGCAAAAAAATATCTTTTCATACTTCTACTTTACGAAGTTAGTTCTATTTGATTAATAGCTTGTTGCTTATAATTTAGGTCTTTATCATATTGTCTTTTTTGATGTCTTTTTGCCATTT
>Ga0316608_1000357_pt1 | contig 22712 bp, 20 predicted proteins | sample MIS2016152B_MG_FD_207673 | JGI IMG/M metagenome (GOLD analysis project Ga0316608, IMG submission 207673) | Microbial mat bacterial communities from Middle Island sinkhole, Lake Huron, Michigan, United States - MIS.2016.152B | ecosystem: Environmental > Aquatic > Freshwater > Lake > Sediment...
CGATCGCACTTGCTTCGAGAAGGGCGATCGTCTTTTACAAGCTAAGACCAACTTTTCTCTTTTATTTATGTAAAAGCTTCTAATATCCTAGTCATGGGAATAAAAAGTGAAAGCTCATCGCCTTCTAAGCTAATGAATCCGTATTGCAAATAAAATCCCTTAGCTTGTTCGTTGAAAGCGTCAACTATCACTCCCAATACTCCTATATCTTCCGACAAACGAATCACTCTGTTAAAAGCATCGATTAGCAGTGTCTCACCTAGCCTTTTACCCTGGATGGATTGAGTTACCGCCAGTTTGCCGATTCGCATAACTGGAAGGGGGTAACGCGGCAACCCTTTTCTGTAATTTTCAGGTAGTAACTCTAGTTGTAATTCAGCCATACTTATTGAATAATAGCCTGCTACTTGACCGTCACCGTCTTGAGGAATTGCCACCCAAGTTTTAGCAATGCCTTTTCTTTGATTTTGTCGGGCGTATTTTTTGAGATACTGATTTAACTCCGGCACACCGCAATCAAAATTCTCCCGAATCACCCTGCTATCATCTATAGAGCAAAAAATCCATTCCATTATTTATTTGCACTCGTATTCTTGCCGATACCTTTCAATCGCCGTTTTCAGCTTAGAGTTAAGTTCTGGTGGGTTTTCAATCGCTGAGGTAACAATTTCCCAATTTGGTTCGGAAAGAACGATCGGTTCTGGTTTAAGTGGCATTTCTTGGGCTAGATTTAGAGCAACTTCGAGCAGATATTCGCTCAGACTAAGACCCCACAGGGTAGCTGCTTTTTCTAACAGTTCTTTTTGTTCCTGATTGATAGTTATCTCAAGAGTGCTTGTTTGGGGAGTTTGTGTAGGGGTTGACATATTTTTTCACTGACAGCAAGGTTGGCCCATGTGATATTATAGCAATTTTTCAGGCGATCGCTCCGACAAGAGTGTTAAACTGAATCTAGCGGTCGTGTTAAGCAAGGAAAAAATAGCCGTGATACCTATCCAAGAAAAACTTGTTGACAAACTGAAAAAGTTCTCTGAAATCGAACTGCAAGAAATCCTCAACTTTGCTGATTTCCTGTTATGGCAGCGGAGAAACCAGGAAGTAGCTTCGCCGCCAGATGAAACTGACAACACCGAACCAGCAAATATAGATGAAGAGTGCGAGGTTCATTATGTTGGTGGAGTCTTAGTCGTCAAAGCATCATTAATAAAAAGTGAATAAATAAAGTTATGATCAAGTTAATCATTCTCAGCTAAAAGATACTTTCTCAATTATCGTTCAGTATTCGAGGCCAAAAATGGGGCAAATTTCAGAGACAAGCCGTTTTCAAGGACGAGTGGTAAAAATTCTTAGTGATAAAAGAGGCGGATTCATTGCACCAGACGATCAAAGTGATAACCTTTATTTTATCGCTTCACAATTTGACTGCGATAAATTTGACACATTGAAGCCGGGAGATGTCGTTACTTTTACTGTTGGCAAAGGCAAGGATGGCACGCTGTGTTTTGCTAATAAAGTAGAATTAGTTAGCGCAGAAAAGACTAATAATAATTATACAACAGAAACTCGCTTTTCTGGTCATGTAAAAAAAGTTTTTCCCAACAGGCAATCGGGTTATATTACACTTGAGGGTAGCACTCAAGACCTCTGTTTTATTGCCAAGCAAGTAGAAGAGAATAAATTTGAAACTCTTCAAGTGGGGGATGCAGTTACGTTTACTATTGGTGAGAGCCAAGATGGGAAAAAATTTGCCAATAAAATCCAGCTTATTGATGTTGAGCAAATAGAGCCAAATGATTATCCTGCGGAGTCTATCCCAACGCCTATTACCTGTGATGAACTTAAAAACCAAATAATTGAGCAATTTAAGCGAATAGTAAATACAACTAATTCAAGTGAATTTGAAGACTTGGTTTTTTTGTTGCTGAGAACTTTGGGCATCCATTCTCTTTATCAATATGACAAAAGAAACCAAGCTGGTAGAGCCGATGGATTTTTCATTATTGGCAACCTTGCAGTAATGTATGATTGCACCCTGAGACCAGATTTTGAAAAATATAAAAAAGACCAAATTGAAAACTATATTAATAAGCTTGAACAGGCTCATTTGACATTTGAGATTAGAGCTTCAGAGGGTGCAAAAAGGAAAAAAACTCTGAGAATTGATGGCAAAAGCAAACAAGTTTGGATTATTACTACAGATCAAACGCGAGAAATTAGTGATTACGGGAATATTAAAGTTAAGGAAGTTTCTGTAAATCATCTTATTTGGCTACTTCAAGAAAAATTAAACAGAGATGTGATAGAAGAAGATGATTTAGCCCTTAATCTACTATCTCGTATAGAAAAAGTCATTCCTGGTTAAAGTAGTTTGGCATTTTAACTCAGGTGGGCAAAAGCCCACCCTACAACTAACTATGCGCCGACAGATTCCTTCGCTGCGTAAAGCACCTCAACCGTAATCTGATCAATCCCCCGATCGCGCGCGAACTTCTCAGTATTTCGCTTGACTTTACCCCGCACAAAACCGGGGATTTTGTTCAATTCCGCTTGTCCTTCCTTCGTCCAATTCATATCAGAATCAGCCGAAATTCCCTTGGTAATCACTTCCTTGGTATCGTGGCCACCGAAGATTTCTAACAGGTGGTCTTCCATTCCCAAAGTAAAGGAATTGTACACCAAATCTACGCACTGATTCGTACCTTCATAACCCAAAAATGGCTTGTAGCCGATCGGGAAATTTTGGACGTGAATCGGTGCAGCAATTACCCCGCACGGAATATCCAACCGCTTACCGACGTGACGTTCCATTTGTGTACCGAAAATCGCCGAAGGTTCTGCTTTCGCGATCGCATCCCCGATCGCCCCATGATCCTCCGTCACCAGCACTTCATCGCAATACCCTTTTACCTCTTCCCGGAACCAATCAGCATCGTGTTTGCAGTAGGTTCCTGCCCACACAACGTGAATTCCCATCTCGCGAGCCAAAATCTTCGTCATAGCCGCAGCGTGGGTATTATCGCCAAATACGACCGCTTTTTTGCCAGTTAAATTCTGACAGTCGATCGATCGCGAAAACCAAGCAGCTTGAGAAACAAAACGAGTTTGGTGATCGATAAAATCTTCGTAATTAACATCAGCACCTTGAGCATTCAAAACTTGCTGAATCTTGCGAATACAGCGCGCAGTTTCTACCACACCCATTGGCGTAATATCCACCATCGGCGTGCCGAATTCTTTTTGCAAATACTCCCCAGTCATCATCCCCAATTCCCGATAAGGAATCAGATTGAACCAAGCCCGCGGCAGTCTTTTCAAGTTATGAACCGAAGCACCTTCGGGAATAACTTCGTTGACTTCTATGCCCAAATCTGCCATCAAACGCTTCAACTCAGTGCAGTCGTGCTGGTTGTGGAAACCCAGCGTTGACATCCCGATGATGTTGACAGATGGTTTTTCGCTTTTGGCTTCTACTAAATCGCCTTTTTTGCGGGCTTTGTTGATGTAAAATTGGACGATTTGATCCAAAGTGCGATCGGCAGCTTGGAGTTCGTTTACGCGATAATGGTTAACATCCGCCAGCAAAACATCGCCTTTGGCCTCCAATTGAGCTCGCTCCACGAAGTTTTCCAAGTCTTCTTGCAGAATGCTGGAAGTGCAAGTCGGAGTCAACACGATTAAATCTGGATGTTCTTCTCTGTCTTTGCGGGTGATATTGTCCACCACTCGTTCTTGGGAACCGCGCGCGAGTACGTGTCTGTCAACGACGCTGGTAGTTACCGGGGTGAAGTCCCGTTCCCTCTCCAGCATGGAACGCATGACGTTGAAATAGTCGTCTCCGATGGGTGCGTGCATGATCGCATGGACGTTTTTGAAGGAAGTCGCAATGCGCAGAGTGCCGATGTGGGCTGGGCCTGCGTACATCCAATAAGCCAATTTCATAGGTATTTTTCCTGATGCTGGTTGAGAATTGCTCGATCGAGCTATTACTGCTAGATTTTAGAGTTGTTTCTGATTCTCTCACCGGATGAATCCTTTAGAAATAGTGAGTTTCTGAAGATTTACAGATGGCTGCGATCGCTCAAACCCTTTGCTGAACAGGGATTTGACTCCAAACTAAAACAACTTTGCGGTTGTTTTACTGCAATAATTCTTAATTTATTGTCAATTTTCGTTAAGAGTCAGGAAAATGTGCTCCATGTAGGGTGCGCAATGCGCACCTTACCCTAGACATCACTAAGAGTCACGCAAATGTGCTCCATGTAGGGTGCGCAATGCGCACCTTACCCTAGACATCACTAAGAGTCACGCAAATGTGCTCCATGTATCAATGCGCACCTTACCCTAGACATCACTAAGAGTCAGGAAAATGTGCTCCATGTATCAATGCGCAATGCGCACCTTACCCTAGACATCACTAAGAGTCACGCAAATGTGTTCCATGTATCAATGCGCACCTTACCCTAGACATCACTAAGAGTCACGCAAATGTGCTCCATGTATCAATGCGCACCTTACCCTAGACATCACTAAGAGTCACGCAAATGTGCTCCATGTAGGGTGCGCAATGCGCACCTTACCCTAGATATCACTTCAATTTATTGAGTTTTTAGACAACACAAAATAGACTATTAGTGACAGCAGAATTTTCCCCATAGCTAAAGTTGCGAAACCGGGAAGATTTTGAGATGAGTTGAATTCTTTGATAAGTCAGGTAGAGTTTATTGAAATTAGCGCTCCCGAAGCAGCTTGGCAATTGGCTAATAATTCAGTCCACAAAATTAATATTTCAGGACTTGCGTATTTTCATATAATATGGTGGCGATCGGTCTTCAATCAAGCAATTTCCTGAAAGCTGAGATTGTTTTGTGGTCAGCGTGGCGATCGATACGCTACAGTAAACCCTTGCACAACTCATATATTTGTGCTTTCTTTACCCAACTGCATAACTGCGACTTCATCAACAGCGCGCGCAGACAGCAGCAGTCGCCGTCTGCTGTCAAGGCCTCCTTTCCCACACATCCCAAAAGATAACTCTTGAGCGATAATGGAGGATGATATTGACCAAGCACCTAATTTGAGAGAACTTTTTTTATGATGGCAATTCCCGGCGTTGCAGTTCTCGCTCTCATTTATGAAAGCAGCACCTCCCTAGTTTACCGTGGTCGCAATGAGCTGGACAATCAACCTGTTATTATCAAACTGATCAAAGAAGAATATCCGACTCCTGAAGAACTGAATAGATACAGACGCGAACATGAAATAACTGCCAACTTAAACCTAGAGGGAGTTGTTAAAGTCTACAATTTGCAGCCTGTTAGAAACAGTCTGGCAATGATCTTAGAAGATTTTGGCGGCGAATCTTTAAGAATATTCATGGCTTCCCAAAAATTTACAATTTTAGGATTTCTGACTACTGCGACCAAAGTTGCTGAAACCTTGGGAGAAATTCACGCAAACAATGTAATTCACAAAGATATTAACCCCTCCAATATCGTTTTTAATCCGGCTACAGGACAAGTAAAACTCATCGACTTTAGCATTTCAACAGCATCAGATCAGGCAAACATTCCTAATAAAAATCCCAATTTTTTAGAAGGTACTTTAGCGTATATGTCGCCCGAACAAACGGGCAGAATGAACCGCGTAATAGATTACCGCACCGACTTTTATTCCCTCGGCGTCACCTTCTATGAATTGTTGGCAGGAAAACTTCCTTTTAGCACTTCCGATCCAATGGAGTTAGTTCACTGTCACATCGCCAAACAGCCAGTACCTCTCAATGAAATTGCACCTGAAATTCCTCAAGCTGTTTCAGATATTGTGATGAAATTGCTAGCGAAAACCGCTGAGGATCGCTATCAAAGTGCCTGGGGACTGAAAGCAGATTTGGAATCTTGTCTTTTTCAGTTGCAGACATCCGGGTTTATTTCCGAGTTTGCTCTCGGCAGTCAAGATATTTCTGATAAATTTCAAATTCCTCAAAAACTTTACGGCAGACAGCGAGAAGTCGAAACTCTTTTAGCCGCATTTGAACGGGTAGCAGCCACAAATAATCGCTCTTACCCGCTCGAACTTTCCCAAGTTTATGCAACCACAAATAATCTAAGATTAACCAGCGAAATTTCCCATTCAGTGCGAACAATAGGGGAACATAAATCCCGCAGCGAGATGATGCTGATTGCCGGTTATTCCGGTATTGGAAAATCGGCAATGGTCAAGATTTTAGAAAAACCTATTACCCGCAGGCGGGGCTATTTTATTTCGGGCAAGTTTGACCAGTACAAACGGACTATTCCTTACTCTGCTGTTGTCAGCGCTTTTTCCGAATTGGTGCGGCAACTGTTAACTGAAAGCGCAGCTCAATTAGCAGTTTGGCGCGAAAAACTCCGCACTTCCTTTGGCCAAAACGGGCAAATTATTATTGATGTAATTCCCGAAGTAGAACTGATTGTTGGGGCTCAGTCTCCTGTAGCTGAATTGGGGCCGACGGAATCTCTCAACCGCTTTAATTTAGTATTTCAAAATTTTATTCGCGTATTTTGCCAGCCAGAACAACCCCTGGTAATTTTTCTCGACGATTTGCAGTGGGCTGATTCTGCTACTCTCAAGCTGATCGAATTGATGATGACAGATGAAGCGACGCAATATCTGTTTTTAATTGGCGCTTATCGGGATAACGAAGTTAGTCCCACTCATCCTTTAATGATGACTGTGGAGATGCTGCGAAATCAAGCAGCTATTATTAATCAGATTGCTTTGTCGCCGCTGGGAGTGGAACATATTACTCATTTGATTGCAGAAACTTTGCATAGCGATCGAGAATCAGTCAAACCCTTGGCTGAACTGATTGTCAGCAAAACAGACGGCAATCCTTTTTTTGTTAATCAATTTCTGCAAACCTTGTATCAGGAAAACCTGCTAGTTTTTCACCCGCCACAGTCGGGGATCAAGGGCGGCTGGCATTGGGATATGAATCAAATCGAGCAGTGTGCCATCACTGACAATGTAGTAGATTTGATGGTACAAAAATTGAGGAAACTTCCCATTTCAACTCAGCAAGTTTTGCGTTTAGTTGCTTGTTTGGGCAATGAATTTGATTTAAATACTCTGTCTCTCATCAATGAAAAGGAAGCGTCAGAAACTTTTTCACAGTTGTTACCAGCGATTAAGTCGGGATTGATTTTGCCAAGTTCGGAGTTGGAAAGCAAGTCATTAGATTATGTACTTTTTCCGCTGTTAATTCTCAATTATAAATTTTTGCACGATCGGGTACAACAAGCAGCTTATGCTTTGATTGACGACTCGCAAAAAAAAGCTGTTCACCTGAAAATCGGGAGACAAATACTAGAAAATACTCCGGCTGAGTACCGGGCTAACAGAATCTTTGAGTTAGTCGATCATTTGAATGTGGCTCGATCGCTCATTATGGACGATCGAGAATTAATCCAACTAGCAACCCTGAATTTAGATGCGGCTCGCAGAGCAAAAGATGCCACAGCTTATGTTGCTGCATTGCAATATTTGACCGCAGGCATGGACGGTTTGAGCGATGATATTTGGGACTCCCACTACGATTTGGCCTTTGCACTGCACATAGAGCGAGCAAACGTTGAGTATTTAAACGGCTATTTCGAGAATTCAGAAGAATTTATCAATATAACTTTAGAAAAAGCCCGATCACCCTTAGAAAAAGTAGAAATTTACAACCTGCTAATCGTGCAGTACACCCTGCGCGCCAAGTACGAGGAAGCAGTCAAAGCCGGCATCAAAGCTTTGAATTTACTAGGCATTGATTTGCCACTAGACGGGCTGGAAACAGTGATTTCTGAAGAATTTGAGGCGGCAAAAAGCATTTTAGCCGATCGAGAAATTGCTTCCCTGATCGACGAACCAGCCATGACAGTACCCGACAAAAAAGTTGCCGTCAAATTAATCACAAACTTGTTAACACCTGCGTACCTCAACAATCCAGATTTGTGGAAACTCAGCGTTTTAAAAGGACTGAATCTTTCTCTCAAATACGGTTTGGTTCCCGAAGCATCTCTTTGCTACGCAGGTTATGGTATGTTCTTAAACGCAGTTTCTGGAGACTACAAAGCAGCTTATCAATTTGCATTGCTGTCCCTAAAACTGAGCGAAAAATCTGGAAATATCGGGTTGAAGTGCAGAGCTTGTTCATCGCTAGTCAGTATTTTTTATTACTGGTTCAATCATATCAAAGATTCCCATGCTATTAGCAATGAAGGATATCAAGCAGCTTTAGAATCAGGAGATTTAGAATATGCAGGTTATATTTTGTCCAACCGCATAGCCAATTCATTTTTTCAAGGTAAAGAAATCTCCCAAGTTCTTGCCGATACAAGCAGGTATTTGCAGTTCAGCCAAAAAACCAAAAATCAGCTCGTCACCGATACATTATTAGGTGTCGAATTAATCCTGCGAAACTTGAGCAAACTTACTCCTGAAAAGTTTGTATTTGAAAACGAAGAAATCAGCGAAGCGCAATATGTACATAACTGCCAAGTCCATCAAAACCTGTACTCGCTCTGCCTTTATCAGATTCGCAAATGCCAGGTATTGTACTTGTATGGTCACTACCAGGAAGCATTACAACTAGCTTTAGAAGTGGAAAAACAGCTATCTTTTATTACAGGAGCAATACCCGCTACCGAATGGAATTTTTTCTTTTCTCTAGTCTTACTCGCCGTCTATCCAAAGGTTTCTGAAGACAAGAAAAAGCAATATTTGGAGAAGTTAGATACAAATCAAAAACAAATGAAAATTTGGTCAGACAACTGTCCCGAAAATTTTCTACACAAGTACGTTTTAGTACAAGCAGAAATAGCCAGAATTTCCAGGAAAGACTCAGAAGCTGTAGAGTTGTACGACTTCGCCATAACTTTAGCTCAAGACAATGAGTTTGTCCAAAATGAAGCCTTGGCTAATGAATTAGCAGCCAAATATTGGTTAAATAAAGGCAAATATCAATATGCCAAAATCCACTTGCGCGAAGCTCACTCGTGCTACTTGCGCTGGGGTGCATTCCGAAAAGTTGAAGATTTAGAAGAGAAGTATCCGCAGTTGCGGGAAATGACGCCTTTGAGCGGAAGTTTTGCCCAAAACGAAACTACAACAACTATTCATACTTCTACTGGTAGCGATGCGAGAGTCCTAGATTTAGCGACAGTAATGAAAGCATCTCTGGCGATTTCTAGTGAAATTGTCCTCGATAAGTTGCTGGCTTCTTTGATGAGGATATCCCTGGAAAATGCGGGGGCTCAATTAGGTTTTCTGATCTTAGTCAGAGATGGAAAACTTTTGATTTCAGCTCAAGCGTCAGTAGTTGCTGAAGATGTAGCGGTGCTGCAATTTACACCTGTTGAAGACTGTCAGGATTTACCAGTAACAGTGATTAATTATGTGGAGAGAACTCGATCGGACCTGGTGTTGAGCAATGCGGCGGCTGAGGGACTATTTACCGCAGATCCTTACGTCATCAGACAGCAACTCAAATCTCTTTTGTGTACGCCAATTGTGAATCAAGGCAAACTGATCGGCATTCTTTATTTAGAAAACAATTTAACTGTCGGGGCGTTTACTCCCCACAGATTGGAAGTTTTAAGGCTGCTTTCTTCCCAAGTTGCTATTTCTTTAGATAATGCTCTGCTTTATAATTCAGTCGAACAGAAAGTGCTAGATCGGACGCAGGAGTTAAATGAAAAGAACGAGCGTTTAGAACAAACTTTGCGCGAGCTTAAACTGACTCAGGCTCAATTAATTCAAACTGAAAAGATGTCGAGTTTGGGACAAATGGTAGCAGGTGTAGCTCACGAGATTAATAATCCTGTAAGTTTCATTTACGGCAATCTTACGCCAGCTAGTGAATATGTCAAAGACTTACTGAAATTAATTGAACTGTATCAGCAGCACTATCCAGAACCGGTGGATGAAATTACCGAGGAAATAGAAACAATTGAACTGGACTTTTTGATAGAAGATTTGCAGAAACTGCTGGATTCTATGAAAGTGGGAGCGGAAAGAATCCGCGATATTGTGCTGAGTTTGCGGAATTTTTCGCGACTTGATGAAGCGGAAATGAAGTCGGTTGATATCCATCAAGGGATAGATAGTACGGTGATGCTGCTGCAACCGCGTCTGAGAAAACAGGGCGGGCGTTTGGGAATTGAGGTGATTAAAAATTACGCGAAGTTGTCGCTAATTACTTGTTATGCGTCGCAGTTGAATCAGGTGTTTATGAATATCTTGACAAATGCGATCGATGCGCTGCTGTTGGCTATAGATTACCAGGAAAATTATCAACAAAAGCCTGCTATTACTATTACTACGGAGGTGACATACCGGAATTCTGTGATAATTAGAATTGCTGACAACGGCCCCGGTATGAGCACTGAGGTGCTGCACAAGATTTTTGACCCGTTTTTTACTACTAAGCCGGTGGGTTCTGGTACTGGTTTGGGACTGTCTATTTCGCACTCAATTGTTGTTAGTTCTCACGGTGGAAAATTGACTTGTGTTTCTGCACCGGGTGAGGGGAGTGAGTTTATTATTGAAATTCCGATCGCCCCCAGGCAGGTTTTGTAAAGGAGTTTAATCCTTTCAGTATTTTATGGTAGATTAAATTGGGTTTGCAGTTGCGATCGGGCGACATTGAGGGTGCAACTACAAACCTGTAGTTCAGACAATTCGGTAGGTTTCGGAGTTGGCGGGCCAGGAATTGGGACGGTTGTAGGTGGGAATTGTTTCGGCACAATTATGAGACAAACGGACTAGCAGTAAGTCATCTTCGGCTGCTAAAATATTCTCTAATTCCCATCTCAATTTCTCGCGATCGCGCGGGTTTAGCCAACAGCGAAAAACCGAATATTGGACTCTTTCACCGTAGGTTTGAACTAATTTGTAGGCTTTTCGCCAGCGCTGGGGGCTGCGAGTATCGTAGCAAATTAGATCCCAATTTTTTGCTTCTGCCACGATCGGACCTCAGCGTACAATTAATTGACCGAATAAACCGCTTTCTCCAGACCATTCTTTTTCCAGAAGGCGAACTTCCAATTCAAACAAACGGCGGTAAGTTAGGGAATAATTGGCGACTGGGTGCTTCCAACTTTCCTGTTTGCGCTGTTCATAAAGATTGATAAATTTGCGACACCCGGATTCGCTCAACCAAACTCGATCGCCCCGAATGTCAAAATCGGCTTGTACGTCCCACTGATTGCGGTTGATGGATGCGATAACTGTCATGTCAACTATTGGGACTCGGAAGATTTCGATTAAATCTAGGGCTAAAGGTGCTGCTTGAGAGCGGGGCTGGTGGTAAAAACCGAGGGCTGGCTCTAATCCAACTGTTAAGATGGCGTTCATGATATCTTTGAGCAGCAATGCGTATCCGAAGCTGATTAAAGCATTGAATCGGTCTTTGGGCGGGCGGCGGTTGCGGTGAGAAAAGTGCATTTCAGGGGCTGCACCGGCCCGGATTAAATAGGGCAAAGTGCCGAAATAGAGAGCAGCTAAATTGCCTTCAAATCCGAGGAGCGATGCTAAAGATTCTACTTTGGGAACTTGTTTGAGGAGAATTTGCATTTGAGATATCGCCCGTTTCAATTCCTCGGAACCTTCCTTAATTCCGCGGCTTCCCCGCATCAAGAATTTGCGCTGTCCTTGGCCGCGACAAAGGACTAATTTGCGGGCTAATTCCAAACAGCGATCGGGATTTGTGAGGGCGGCATATTGACGGATGCGGCGCTGAATGCTGCCTGTTCTGCTGTCGAAACTGCCGACGTAGCGGCCGCCGCCGGAGATAAAATGCACTCCGATCCCTGAGTCGGCGCAAAAGTGCAAAGCTTGGGTGGAAATTTGGGAAAAACTGTGGAGGACTAATTGACCGATTTGCTGGCTGGGAATGGTTTCTACGGGCTGATTTCGGCGGGAGATTTTGATTTGTCCGCCGGTGCGGCCGACGGATGTTCCGGGTTCGAGAACGTGAATTATTTGGCGTTCGTCGTCGGCGGGAAACAGTCGAGTTGGCTGCCCTTGGCGATCGCGCGCGAGTCGGGCTTCTTCTGGAAGGCAGACTGGGGCGAGGGAACAGCGGGTGCACAGGCGTTCGTTGTCGGCGACGGGGGGTGCTGGGTGGACATTCGGAGCGATCGGGCTGTTTGGACGGCTTCGCGAACGGCGGCGCGGGCTGAGTCGTCGAGGGGGACGCGAACGAGTACGTTGTCGGCGTGGTAGCGAATTCTGCCTTCTGGGATGGTGATGCCTTTGGCGGATTCGAGGAGGCAGGCGTAGGCTAGGACTTGGATGCGATCGCTTTCCCAGGCTGTTGGGGCACAGTGGCGATCGTCCCGGTGGCTGCGGCCGCGTTTGTGTTCGTAGGGGATGGTGTGTCCGTCGCGAGTGCGGAGGGCGTCTACTCGGCCGCGCAAGCCTAATTCTTGGCTTTCGAGGAAGTGTTCTTCCCATTCTTGTGATCAACGCCTAACGGCATCAAAGGTAATTTCAGAATTAGCGGCGGAGTAGACAGTGGCGCATCCTATTAGTGATCAACGCCTAACGGCATCAAAGGTAATTTCAGGATAGCCAACTGTTGATTTAGGGTGTTCGGAGAGAGTGATCAACGCCTAACGGCATCAAAGGTAATTTCAGGGGGAGGAATTAGTAAAAATTGCGATTCGAGTGCAAAGTGATCAACGCCTAACGGCATCAAAGGTAATTTCAGAACTCCTCCAATTTGAGCCGATTTGATAGCACTCCAGTGATCAACGCCTAACGGCATCAAAGGTAATTTCAGTGTAATCTCAGATCGGTTTATAGCCAGAGAAACAACAGTGATCAACGCCTAACGGCATCAAAGGTAATTGTAGTAAATATATTCAGCACTTTCCACGCAGGTTAGATAAGGTGATCAACGCCTAACGGCATCAAAGGTAATTGTAGTAGACTTAAATGCCATTGATTTATCATCATCTCGGTGATCAACGCCTAACGGCATCAAAGGTAATTGTAGTTTGAATGTGCTGTGTGTACTCTGGACTGTGTGAGTGATCAACGCCTAACGGCATCAAAGGTAATTGTAGACTCTTATGAGTTGGTTGTTGCGCGGTGCAAAACAGTGATCAACGCCTAACGGCATCAAAGGTAATTGTAGGTTCACCTTCTGGGGTTTTAGGAATATTTGCAAAGTGATCAACGCCTAACGGCATCAAAGGTAATTGTAGCTTTTAACAAGTCTTCATAAAATTCTCCTAAAGGAGTTACAGTGTGATCAACGCCTAACGGCATCAAAGGTAATTGTAGATTAGTTTAGAATAAGTGGTAGCACAAACACTGACGTGATCAACGCCTAACGGCATCAAAGGTAATTGTAGAGTTGATGTTGAACGAGAATTGGTGATTTGGTTTCGTGATCAACGCCTAACGGCATCAAAGGTAATTGTAGACCGATCGCCCAACCCCTTCCACAATACACCCTCCCAGCCATTTTTGCAAGCACCTTGCCAAACTAAATCCATAAAACCTCCTTCCAAGTGATCAACGCCTAACGGCATCAAAGTATTCAAACCATGCAAGCACCCAAACATCAAACACAACAACCTCAAAACCAATCCCCACAAACAATCCAGACATTACCCGCACCCAAAAACCCCCAACACTCAGAGATCCTTGCAACTACTCAGGCCCGATCGCACTCCAGCAATCAACCCCACCCAACACATCAGCCAGCAAAAAATCCTCAGCATCAGCCAAAACATAGCGCCGCCACCTAGTCTTTTTAGAACCCGCATGATCCACCCAGCAAGGCAAAGCCAAATACCCATTTCGATCTAAAATCAACCACTGACAAATATCAGCTTCAAACTCATCCCGCCACAGCAAAACAGAATTAATTAAATCCCGACTTTCCCCCAGCGAAACCCCACCAAATCTACTCACCGACTCCGGGCGCAAAATTGCCTCCCGCAACCTTTCCAACAGCTTAGGATTGCCAACATCCCCGCCAAAATCCACCCAAATCCCCAAATCAATACCAGTCAGCAACACCTGAAAATCCGGCCGCGCATTCCTCGCCGCAAACTCCTCCTTCGCAACTTTCACCCGCCGAACAGTCCGCAGCAAAGTCGAACTTTTGGGAGCAGACAAAAGGGCGATCGCAATCTTACAACCACAGTGAGAATAGCGGTTAATTTCCCCCACCATAGACAGCAGCATTCCGTACACCGTAGCCGGCGGCGGCACCGGATAACTTTCCGCATATTCCCGCGCATAAGACTGTCGCCAGCAAGCAATTGGCACTTCAATTCGCAACCCGATCATGCAGCCTCCCGATCGATATCCGACAAAATCACAGACTGCAAATCCCTCACCGCCGGCTTAACTCCCCGAAAAACTTTCACACCCAATTGCTCCAATTCTTCCACCTCCGGCGCCACAGAAATTGCACCGCCAATCCACACCTCATTCGGGTCAATATCTCCAGCCTCAATGCGGCGCACCAAATCCGATATTGAAATCTCCCCTTTGCGATTTTCCTCAAAGCAGTAAAGAATCCGGGGAGCAAAATCGTGAGTCCACCTGAGCACGATACTTTCAGGAGAAAAATCATAAAGAAACCGAGCATGATTTCCCGCAACACCACCGAGGGAAGCCAAAGCATCCAAAACAGAAATCACCCGATTCGCCACCTTCAAACGGTGCGGAGTCATCGCAAAACCGTACTGATAGCGAGTAGCGTGAGCCTCCGTTTGATGAATAGATTTCCGGTCTTTTTTGCCGCTAGTCGAGCCAAAAAACAAATCGCCAGTATCCGCAGTCAAAGAAATCGCGCGAGTCACTTCTAGCACCCCCCTGCGAGCAATGCTTCCCCCTGGTTTCAGTTTAGTTTTAGCCTTGCCACCTTTAGCAGTTGGTTTGGTGTCGCTCGACTCTGGAACCCCATCATTATTGATATCTTCCGTTGCAGCTTTCGCATCCATGTAACCCAAAACATCATCATCAATGTAGATTTCTGGATCGAAAACCCCTTCTTGAACGCGATAATTTTCATTTTTATCATCATCCCATTTGCGGTTGACATCTTCCCCTAAAAACTGCCATTGATAGCGAATTGCCCACCGAATCGCTTCAGCAGATACAGTAGTCCGCAGCGAATTTTTCCAGGCCAAGCGCTGCAAAGTTGTCACGTTACCTTGGTTTTCACCGCGATTGTTAGCGGCGATGCCGTAATTTGTCAAAATGTTGCCAAACAAATGATAAGTCATGGTATCTCCTCAGTTACAGATATAGTGTGTGTGTAAGTTCTGCCTAACGTAAATTGCGAAGGGATGATGGCAAAGGCACGCTTTCACCATCATCCTCATCGTCATCTTCTTCTTCCTCATCCCCATCATCCTCATCTAAATCAACATCAGAATCTTCAACCTCCACCCGATTGCTGCTTGGCAATTCAGGCGGCGATTCAGCAGATTTCCTGCCTTTGTAACTGACGAGGGAAAGCAGGACTAAATTTCTTGCCATTTCCCAATCATCTAATACTAAATTCCACAATTCTGCTTGATATTCTTGCTGCACTCGCGAAAATGCTGCTTGCGACCAAAATTCCGTGATAAAAGAACAGAATGCGGAAAAGTTTTTGCAGCGAATCATTTTTGATCGCACTTTTTCCCGCTCATCTGATATCCGCTTTTGACCTAGATTTTGACCTTGTTCTTGGCTGGCTTTTTGGCGCTTTGCTTCAGCATTTCCTTGCTCTAAACTTCGACGGTAAATACCTCTCAAAGCATCGTGACAAGCTTCAACAAACCGCCCGTGAGATGCTTCTTTCCACTCTGCATATTCTACCATATCTTGAAATCCTTTACTTTCATAACACAGTCGATCGAACAATTCTTTGCTAGTTATTTTCGCCGCCAATTCTCCGTACCAAGGAAGGTGTTTAATCAAAGCATCAGCGATTAAACCTTTAGCCAAGCTGGGGACAATGGCACTGCCAGAATCTCCGTAAACTATATACTTATCATTGAAAGCATTTTGCGCTTTTCGATAAGCATCGCAGATTTTTGCATCCGCAGTTACCAAATACTTGTCCGTAGGAGATTTTTGCTTTTGATTCCACGGCGTTTTCCCAAAAATCACAGCGCGACAGCGACTGACTTTGTAAGTTTTCGCAATCTCTACTACGGATTCGTAAGTGACTAAAAAATGCAGCGCTGCATCTCCAATCCCGGAAGCATGAAAATTTTTGTACGCTTGATGGCGTTTGGCATAACTCATTCTAGTTTCAGCAAACTGTTTGAAATTCAGGATTTCAGGAATTATCAAAGCCGCAGATGCCTTTTCTCCTTTGGCGAAGGATCTAATTTTGAAATAACAGCAAACTACCGGCGCGTAAAGCAACACTAAAGCATCTAAAGCGTTTTGTTCGATGCTAGTTTTGCCTGTGAAAGCAGTGTGTTTGACTGTAGCGCCGGGATTCAGCCAGCCCGCGACTGCTAAGGGTTTTTCTAGCAGGAAACCAGTGCGATCGCACAAATTTTTAGCAAACTTTTGATGGCTGTATTCAGTTAGCGATTTGTAATTTACTACTAGCGGTAACTCCCCCTCATCAATTTCAAAAGATCGAGATTTTATGCCGTCGCTTTTAGAAAGTATCCCTTGCTGCAAAAAAGTATTTAACAATCCTTGATGCAGCGCCACTCTCGACTCGATCGACAGATTTTGCGAATCAATTCCCCGAAATCCAATCAATCCGTCATTCAGCAAAAAAGACTGTGCTATTAACCACTCAATTGCTGTTAAATGATTGCCTTCGATCGCGAGTTTAATTTCGGATGCTTCTAGCTCCCATTTGAGTCTATCGTAACTAATTCCCTCCCGATCTAATTGCTTTAAAGTCATCCACAAACCAGCCAAACCCGCCGCGTGCATATCCGTATAATGCGGGCTGTGCAAGTTAAGAACAAATTCAACATTAGTATTGTTCACAAGCTCCCGTTACCTCACTGTAAATCACGTCATCTGTTGGGGCGATCGGATAAATTTTTTGGAATCTCTTCCAATCTGTGAGTTTAGAAATAGGACGGGGAATCCGCACGGGAACAGCCCATCTTTGTGCTTCCTCAGCCAAAGCCTTATTTTTGCTTATGCCTTTTTTCGCCATTTTTTCCTGTGCAATTTGATTGATTTCTTTCCTATCTTCTGCTAAAATCACATTGATCGTATTCCCAGGTTCTCGCAAAGATTCGCGACTGGTACACCACAAGCCGTCAAGCCATGCCGAGTGATATTCTGCAATAGGTTCGCCAGTGATTGTGAGAGCCGAATTCATCAAATCTGTCTGGGAAATTGTCCCCAATTCTGCAAGTTCTCGAACGAATTCTTGACCTGCTTTTACCTGTTCTTTCCCATAGGGATAGGGAGTTTTAGTTGGCTAAAAGATAGCTTGGCAAATTCGTCCCGATGCGAGTACCAAATTGCCAGCCACATCAAACTCAACTTGCCTGTTAAGCCGCCCCAGCCGCTGAATCAGCGCCGCAAAAATTGCAAAGGGCGTTATCAGCAAATCCGCGCTCAAATCGAGGGACATTTCGCAGATTTGATTGGTGACAGCCAGCACGCCTTTAGTTTGCTGCGAAAAAGCTGACATTACTTGAGAATGCCGATCGATTCGATCTTTGTACCGATATCGATCGTGGTAAACTAAAGGCGAAAAATCTAAATTTGGGTGCTTTACTAACTCATTCACCGCAAAATTGTAAGTATCAACGCAACTTTTCACAGAATTGTTGACCCACAAAACCTTTTGATTTGCTGCTAAAGCTGCGACTACACCCAGCATAGCATCAGGCGGAGTTGCCACAACTTGAAATTGATAGCGCGGCAAATCTTCCAAATCTTTCGGACCCTCAATGACGGTCATTTCCTCGCCCAACTCTGCCACAGTAGCAGAGATTTTTGCCAATTGTTCCTGAGTGAAACTAGCGCTCATCAGCAAAATCGGCGCGCCTTTAAACGTCTGGATAAATCTCAGCAAAGCGCTAAATAATTTGTCATCGTAAGCGTGAACTTCATCAAAAACAAAAGCACCTTGGGCGATCGCAATCCACGCATAAATAGGCTTGCGGTTGTTCTGCATCAATCCCAAAACTGAATCTACCGTACCGACGATTAGTTTGGCAATCCAAGTTTTGAAACTTTGCAGTCTCGACTCATTTTCAATGTGGTCTTTATTGTCATTAATCAAAGCTTGGTAAACCTCTAAATCGATGTTCGATCGAGAGTGCATTAAAGCCGTTTCAGCCGCAGTCAAAGTGCCGTAATCCAAAAAGCCCTGAGGAGCAGTCCCAGTAGTAGGATAAAGTACAAACAGCTTCCTATCAATTGCCCAATTTAATCCCCACAAATAAGCAGCAATCGTTTTACCAGTTCCGCAGCCAGCTTTAACCAAAGTAATTCGAGTTTTGCTCGCAGCAACAGACTTTTGAAAACCCCGTGGCTGCTTTTGATTGAGCCGGGAATCGATAACTTGCTGTAAATCTTCCCGGCTCAATACTTGCTCCAAAACTTGTCTCAACCATTGCCACTGATTGGCGATTTGGGGCACCGCAGAACCGGCGATATCCGCTGCAATGACAGTCGCTTTGACTGCGGCAATGAACCGCTGGCGATCGCCCCGCCGCCCCACAGTTTTTGCCATTGCTTCGCATTCGTCCGTTACTGCCTCAACAGCGGCTTTTAGTTCCTCCTGCGTCCAACTTAATTTTTTGACATTTGGCAGTTTTGATGGCAATTTTAACTGGCTGCCCGTACCAATTTTGAGCAGCGCCCTAAAATCATTTCGGACGGGTTTTAAATCTGGTTTAGAAGTGGCTTTTTGCTGGCAAAACACATAAAGGGGGGCATTGCCACAGCCCTTAGTTTTGACAAATTTCTCTGTAGGATCGACTTTGAGATGGTGACCGATCGCCCCCCAAACAGCCACCAACAAATCGACATCTTCGCAACTTTCCAGCCACTGCCTAAATTCGGGAACTTGCAGCACCAAAATCCCGCTCAAAATTTCGTGACGGATTATTTGGTCAACTTGCTTTCTCTCGTTAGTTGGCAATTTCGCTCTAATGCTTTGCAACCATGCAGCCTCATTGATTTTGAAATGCACTGACTCGGTTGCCATCAATCCCAAAAAGTGCTGGTTGGCTTTCCCCCAATCGTGAATATAGCATCCCATCAAAGTTGTTTTCAGCAGCAATTTCGCCCATTCATCGCCCAAATCTAATTGACGCAAAATAATCGGTAGCAATCGGTTGAGAATGATTTCAGCGGAACGGTACACCGCAGCAGTATGTCCGGGCAAAAAGTGAGCTGACTGAATTTCTTTAGGTAGCCTGGAAAAATCCTTGGGCAAAGATTTAGCAAAAAGTCGGGGAAAATTCACTTTCATTTATCCTCCCAGTGAGGAACGAAAAAGCCAGCTCCCATGTGTCCTTTGCCGCCAATACCGTTATGCTGCACCAACAAAGAATCTTCATCAGTCAGCCCGGATATTTTCAGTGAATAACCTACCTTTGTATCGCCCTTAACTTTGATAGTTTTTCTGGCAATTTTGCCGTATTGATTGAGGGGAATTTCAGCATTTCCCGATCGCACTCCGAGCTCTTTCAGTTGCCGATTCACCGCCGCTAAAAAATAATCCTGCTGTTCATAGCCAGAAATCACCACAATCCGAGCAAACAAGTCAGCAGCAGGCTTTAACGGCAATATTGTCGGCACTCCCAGCACGATTTGGTGGATGCCCACAGACAATTGTCGGCCACCGAGTTTAAAGAAATGGTGGGCGTTTTCTGCGGCAACCCTGATCCGCATGCGCGACGATCGCCCGATCTCGCGATCGCGCTTGAGAGTAATTTTCCCCAGCCTGTTTGGATATCCCGCCACCGTCAGCAGCCGAATTGTGCGATCGGCCCGCAACATCGGCACTACTTGGCAAATCGCTGCAAACAGCCCGTAACCGTGGTCTGCTGGGAGTTCTAAGCCGTTGACTCTGAAAGAAATGTCTGTTGCACTGCTTACTCGGAGTGCAGACATTTGATTTTTGAGAGACGTAGTATTCACTAGCCTGCTCTGGAATAATTAGTTAATCGCCTGACGGCATCAAAGGTTTTGGGGAGTTTAAAGCAATGGCTGTTCGCGTCCCTGCATGAATCTCGTAGCTTTCACTACTCGGAGGGCAGAGTGATCAACCGATCAACTGATCTACACCCAATCTATAGTTTCAGGTATAGCACTTGCCGCCACTTTTGTCAACCGTATGATGTCAATAAATGTGTACAAGGAGCCATCACAGAGTAAGGTGCGTCGCCCGAAACAATCTGCAAGCTCCATCGAACAAGTCCCAGCGACGCACCCTAAAAAGAGGCATCACACAAACGCGAGACTAAGGAAATTGTACAGGACTTACGCATTGTAACTGTGTGGCAAGGGTTTGAGATGCTTCGGTTCCCTCAGAATGACATAATTAGGTTATTAGTGCGTCCAGGACTATTGTACTTGGCGGTACAAATCTGCGATCGCAATTTCTACATTCACTGATTCAAGTTGCAAGGAATCGCCCAAATTATACTCGGAGAGCACCCATTGCCCCTGTTGATTGCGCCGAAACATCTCTACTCCTGGCTGTTCAACTTGCACCAAGACATACTCTTGTAGTGTTGAAAATTGGCGGTATTTAGCAAATTTGATGCCGCGATCGACTGCTTCGGTGGAAGGTGATAAAACTTCGATGATCAAGCAGGGAAATTGCACTAATTGCGGATCGTTATCGCGATCGTCGCAAGTTACCACAACATCAGGATAAAAATAGTTTCGCCCTCCTTCTACTCGTAGTTTCACAGCTAAGATGTAAATTTCGTCGGGCAGATTAAGGCGATCATCTAATAGCTTGAAGAAGTTGATGCAAACCCGATTGTGATTGCGGGTTGCACCGCTGATCGAGACTACTTTGCCATCCCAATACTCGTAACGTTCCTCTTGGGTGGATTCCCAAGCTAGGTATTCTTCTGGGCTCATCAATGTGCGATCGGGTAAGGCAACCATAATGCGATCGGGGAATGAACTATGTTTCTAGAATAGCTCAAAAATGGCGATCGGCAATTAAGCTGAGTTTTGCTAAGATGTAATAAATAAGCTAAAAAGCAAGCAGGTAGCCATGACAGCCACCCTAATTCAAAGTCAAACTTCTGGAGTTTTGCTTACAAACATTAGCTGGCAGACTTACGAATCTCTGGTAAACGAGTTAGCGGAACAGCCGGGAATTCGTTTGACTTACGATCGAGGAACATTAGAAATTATGACTCCATCAGCACCCCATGAGGGGAACAAACAAATCTTAGGACGTTTTGTAGAAACAGTAACCGAAGAATTAAATATAGAAATTCGCAGCTTGGGTTCTATGACTTGCAGGCGCGAGGATTTAGAACGCGGATTAGAACCGGATCAGTGTTACTATATTGAGAATGAGCGACTTATTCGCGATGTCAAGCAAATTGACTTAAATGAATATCCGCCGCCTGATTTAGTAATCGAAATTGACATTACTAGCAGTTCGATTAACCGCAGGGAATTGTATGCGAGTTTGGGTGTGCCAGAGGTTTGGCGTTATGACGGTTCGCGTTTAATATTCTATCAGTTAGAAGGTCAGGAATATGTAGAACGGGAGGTTTCTCCTCACTTTCCTTTTTTGTCACCCTCTGAGATTATGGGATTTGTGGAAACGCAAAAAGATGTGGGGGAAACTTCGATGATTCGAGGGTTTAGGCAGTGGGTGAGGAGTCAAATTCAGTCTGGGGAATGAAAGGGCAATTCATCTGTATGATGGTTTTGCGGATGTCATTCTAAACCATCCTCTAAAGTGATATCCCAAGCTTCCCGCTCTTCAAGTTCTTCTTGCCAAGCTTCTGGGCGATCGCGTAAGGCAAGATAAGCTTGGTTGGCGGCTGCTAAAAACTGTTGTCTTCGGTATTGTTCGATCGCTTGTTCGAGAACTGTTTCGATTGGTTTTCCTGAGAGTGCAGAGATTTCTGTGAGGGCTTGATAAGATGTATTGCTAATTGTAACTGTAGAAGTTTGATCCATATTACTTTTCATCTGTTAATCCATCGGCAACTGTTAAATCCCAAGCGGAGTCTACTTCGCTAGATGCTTGTCGGTAAGCAGATTCTAGTTCTTGATTCCGCAACAATTCCAAAGCTACTTCTATTACTTGGGATGGGGATTTGCATCCTTTAGCAATTTTGTAGCTTTCAATAAACTGTAGTAGCGATTGTGATAGAGAAATTGATATTTTTTCAGCTTGCATTATCTTAGCAATTGGTAATTACAAAGATTTTTACTTGATTATAGCACACAAGTAGTAAATTGCAGAATTGTAAATTAGCAAAACCCATAAACAGTTTATTTGGGGGCGGGGATCAGAAACCGGGTTTCTTCGGAAAATCTGGTGAGGATGCGTAAATTCTCGCAGAAACCCGGTTTCTTGGATTGGGGGCGGGGATCAGAAACCGGGTTTCTTCGGAAAATCTCGTGAGGCGGCGTAAATTCTCGCAGAAACCCGGTTTCTTGGATTGGGGGCGGGGTTCAGAAACCGGGTTTCTTTGGAAAATCTGGTGAGGATGCGTAAATTCTCGTAGAAACCCGGTTTCTTG
>Ga0316608_1000358_pt1 | contig 22662 bp, 13 predicted proteins | sample MIS2016152B_MG_FD_207673 | JGI IMG/M metagenome (GOLD analysis project Ga0316608, IMG submission 207673) | Microbial mat bacterial communities from Middle Island sinkhole, Lake Huron, Michigan, United States - MIS.2016.152B | ecosystem: Environmental > Aquatic > Freshwater > Lake > Sediment...
ATTAGCGCCTATCTTTTTCGAAAGAAATGCAAGGTTTTTTACGCTCCTTTCGATGTACGTTTACCCAAGAACGGTGAAAAAGAAGGAAAAGACATTTATTCCGTTGTGCAACCAGATCTTTGCATTATATGCGATCCCGCAAAACTTGATGAACGTGGTTGTCTTGGAGCACCGGATATGATTATTGAAATCGTTTCGCCTAACAATTCGAAACATGATGTGAAAACCAAATTCGAATTGTATCAAAGTCATGGTGTAAAGGAATATTGGATAGTGTTTCCTTATGAAAGTACGATATACGTTTATTTGCTCGACGAAAATAATATGTACAAAAATACTGGCGTTTTTGCTCAAGACGAAAAAGTGAAAGTGAATATTTTGGATGATCTTTTTATCGATTTGAGCGAAGTATTTGAGGAATAATATTGACTATTATATAGAATCTGTAGGATTTTCAATTCGCGTAATAAACAATAGTTTGCATAAATATATCTTCACCTTTTTAGATATACTAAAATTCGTGGATTCGTGTAATTCGTGGGCAAACAAAAATACTTGCTGATTTCAGGAATTATATGCAATTTTATTTTGATCATTATAACCTGCTCTTGCAGAATGGAAGGTAAAAAGAATAAACATTTTTCAATAATATTTTCACATTTCCTTTAATATTGCTATTTTTGACTTGTAAAATTTGCTGAAACAATATTCACATCAAGGAAACATACAATCTTTAAACCGATGAATTTCTTCGACGAAATAAAATTACAATTCCAGAAAGGCTCTTTGCTCATCAAATTAATATTGATCAATGTAGGAGTTTACGTCATTGTCAATTTGGTGCATTTGATCTTGTTTTTTGCCGGAGCCGAAAGTGCCTTTATTGATTTCATTTATTTCCTTGCTGTACCTTCCAATGTTTCGGAGCTATTGTTCAAACCTTGGACAATTGTGACCTACATGTTTCTCCATGAAGATTTTATGCATATTTTATTCAATATGCTGGTATTATTTTGGATGGGGCGAATTTTCACCATGTATTTAAATGAAAGACAGCTTCTCACCGTTTATCTCTTTGGCGGAATCAGTGGTGCTGCTTTTTACATACTTGTTTTCAATATTGCTCCCGTATTTGCTGGAATGGCTAGCATTTCGTATGCGTTGGGAGCTTCGGCTTCTGTTATGGCTGTGGCCATTGCGATTTCCATTCATCAGCCTCGGTTTCCTATCAATCTTTTGTTTATTGGTCAGGTTGAATTGCGCTGGGTTGGAATTTGTATTGTGTTTTTAGATATCATCAGCATAACCAAAAATAATCCGGGTGGACATTTAGCTCATCTTGGCGGTGCAATCTTTGGTTTTCTTTATATTCAGCAATTGAAAAAAGGCAATGACATTTCTAAGGGAACCGGGCGATTTTTTGATTGGGTTGGGAACATATTCAAGCCGAAACCTAAAATGCATATCAGTTACAAGAATCCAAAGGGAAAACCTTTGGATGATATGGAATTCAATCAAATGAAACATCAAAGACAAGCGAAACTTGACAATATTTTAGAAAAAATCAAAAGAAGTGGTTATGATGCTTTGACAAAAGAGGAGAAGGATTTTTTATTTAAAGAAAGTCAGAAATAATAATCAGCTTTAAATCTATTAACCCAATTTGTAGATTTGAGAAAATTTATCAGAGCACTCATCTGGATTGCTAATATTATTTTTGCTATAATATTGGTCGTTTCGTATACGTGTACGATTGTTCCACCGTCTCAGTTTATTTTACCTTCCCTGTTAGGATTGATCTATCCCTACCTACTCTTCGTAAACCTTTTTTTTGTGATTTTTTGGGTGATATTCCGAAAAAGAAGATTTTTACTTTCCCTCATTTGTATAGCTTTAGGATACAATCATTTGTCAGGTCTTTTTCGGTTCAATACAACCTCCCATAACACTGAAAGCAAGGAAAGCTATAAGATTCTTTCCTTCAATGTTCGTCTTTTCGACAAATATAATTGGATTGAAGGAAAAGATACCAAACATAGAATCCTTCGCTTTTTGAAAAACTCCGAAGCTGACATCATTTGCTTCCAGGAATTTTTATCCTACAGCATTGATAAAACCACTATTGCCGATACACTCGATTATTTTCTTGGCGAAGGCGAATTTCACTTTTCAAATTACAATGAAATAAGCAAGAAACAAAGTTTAGTTACTTTTACAAAACTTCCCATTGTTCATAAAGGTTTTATTAATGATCCGATTTTAGGAAAGTCGGCTATTTTTACCGATATTGTCATAAAAACCGATACGATTAGAATAATCAATATACATCTGGCATCAAATCATTTAGGTTATGCCGATTATACCTATATTGACAATTTAGAAAATCAAAGCAATAAGGAGCATATACGCGGAATTTCTACCATTATATCAAAAATTAAGCAAGCCTATATTACAAGAGAAAAACAAGCAAACATTTTGCATGATTTTATTTCTATTTCTCCTTATCGGGTTATATTATGTGGTGATTTTAATGAACCGCCTTTATCCTACGTTCATAAATTGGTAAGTTCGAATATGCTCGATGCATTCAAGGTTTCGGGAGTTGGAATGTCCAATACGTATGTGAGAAGATTTTTCCAGTTTAGGATTGATTACATCATGGTTAGTCCAAGCATCAATACATACAATTATAAAGACTATCGATTGAAGATTTCGGATCATTATCCGGTTTCATGCAGGTTTAATTTGAAATAAAATGGAATATACTCAGGAAGCATCCTATTATACTTGTATTGAAAACCAAAAAGTTCAATGTGCGCTTTGCCCACACTATTGTAAAATAAATCCCGGTCAGTCAGGAAAATGCCAGGTCAGGAAAAATATAGGAGGAAAACTATTTACAATGATTTATGGTCACATCGTTGCTTCTAATTTGGATCCTATCGAAAAGAAACCCTTATACCACTTTTTCCCCGGCAAACAGATTTTTTCTATTGGCACACAAGGATGTAATTTTCGCTGTAACTTTTGTCAAAACTGGCATATTTCACAAAATCCTCCAGAAAGCCCCGAAACATGTAAAATCATCGAGCCCGCTGAATTATTTGCTTCCGTATTGAGAATGAAGAAAGAGAATATTGGAATTGCTTATACCTATAACGAACCGGGTATTGGGTTCGAATACGTAAAAGATCTTTCTGTAATGGCTCACAATGCGAATCTGAAAAATGTTTGGGTTAGCAATGGTTTTATTGCTCCAGAACCGTTGATGGATATTATGGACTACACCGATGCTTTTAATATAGACTTGAAAGCTTTTGATGAATCATTTTATCAAAAAGTTACAGGTGGAAAATTAGAACCTGTTAAGGAAACGTTGATCCGTATTGTAAGAAGCAAAAAGCATTTGGAAATAACTTTATTATTGATTCCTACTTTGAATGATGATGAAACCAAATTTACAGAAATGATTCAATGGATAAGTCAGACTCTTGGCGATGCTATTCCCCTTCATATTTCAAGATATTTCCCTCATTATCAATCAACGATAGCTTCAACATCGGGTAAACTGATGGACCGCTTTTATGAAATTGCTGTCCAAAAATTGAAATTTGTTTATTTGGGAAACGATAACTCCAATTCAGGAAAAAATACAAAATGCCCTTCCTGTGGAAATCTATGCATAACACGAGATGGATACCAAATAAACACCAGAGGTATAGATTTTCAGGGAGCATGCAATCAATGTCATGAGCCAATAGCATTGAAGAAATAGACAGAGCCTATATCATCTATAAAAATAACGCTGAATGTTTTAAAATGCCAACATTTTTTCCACTATATTCTGATAAACTAAAATCTTAACGAAAATTTCACCTTAAAACCACTTATAGAAAATATTTTACTTCTATTTTCGAACGGTATTTATCCAAATTATTGGTATTGTTTATATTCGTTTATAGGTAAAACTTTTTCTTATGGAACAAAGATTATTCATCCTCCTCATTCAGCTTATAATTTCTATGGGAATTGTCAATGCGCAAATAGCTGTGTATCCATTGACATCAGACGGAATCCCAAGTTCAACCGATCCCAACCTCACTGCTTCAAATTTTACCAATGGCGTCGGAACGGGAAATTTTTCTTTTGGAGCTTCGGGAGCGTCTGCCAACAACTGGTCTGTGGGCGCAATTGATCCTACAGATCACTTTCAAATCAGCTTAACAGCAAATACGGGCTACACAATTACAATACAACAAATTCTCTTTAGCGAAAGAAGAAGCTTAACCGGACCTCATAACTATGCTGTTCAATGGTCGAAATCGGCAGATTTTTCAAGCCCGATAACAATTGCCGATGTAGTTGTTCCAGATGATGATTTGGAAAGATCCGGCAATATAAGCAGCTTAAACATACTTGTTTTGAGCGGAGAAACAATTTATATTCGCTGGTCTGGCTATAATGCTGAAGGAACGAGCGGTACATGGAGAATAAATGATAACAGCCTGAGTTTTGTTGGATTGGTAGAGGAAGAAAATACCAATAATATCAACACAAAAATTCTTGCTCCAACCGCCCAAATTGCGGCTTCCTCTGTATCGTCTTTATCAACAAGCCCTGCTCAGGCTTTTGATGTTTTTAAATTCAAAATTTCGGATTTAGGAACCAGTGATGGTCAGGCAACACACATGAAGCAAATTTCCATAAAAAACAATAACCCTGCAAGCTCTGCAGATTGGATGCAAACGCTTGCAGGTGTGAAATTGAAGATGGGAGCTACAGAAATTAACCTTACCAACACAATTATAAGTAATTCATCGATTGATCTATCTTTTGCCGAAGGTGCTTTGAATATCACCGATGGTGCAAATCAGGAAATAACATTGTCCGTTTACTTCAAAACTTCGAATCTTGTTGATAACACCAAGTTACAATTCTGGATCGATAAATCTAATCATGGCTTTATGACTTACATGAATGGATCGGGCATAGAACCGGTTTTGGATAATGATATTGTTTCCAATGTATTCAATGTTCAGGTTACTGCTTCCAAAATTAGTTTTTCGGATTACTCACCCTACATTTTAAAGAATTCAAATTTTGAAGTAAGAGTTTCTGCTTCAGATTTTTTTGGCAATGTGGATATAGATGCAAGCAACCAAATACAACTATCTAAAGGTACAGGAACAGGAACTTTAATAATTCCAACACCTGCAAAAAATCTGGTCAATGGAGAAACAAGTTGGAACGACTTGCAATACAATACAGATGGAGAATTTACCATCACAGCAACCGATATTTCCTCTGCACTCAATCCGGTAACAACAAACGAAATTCATTGCCAAACAAATGAAGGGAGTATTGTCATCAATGAAATTTATGCCGATCCTACTCCACCTATAGACCTTCCTGAATTTGAGTTTCTTGAAATATATAATCGCAGCGTTAATGCTGTCAATTTATTAAATTGGAAATTGATAATCGGAACAAAAACCATTACCTTACCCGCTTATGAACTAAAGCAAAATTCGTTTGTAATTCTTTGTTCATCAGCAGCTCTGGCAGACTATAATTCTTTTGGCAGTACATTGGGTTTACTATCTTCTACAGACCTTACCAATAGCGGGAAATTATTGACTCTGGAGAATGATTTGGGCGAAGTAATTCATAACGTAAATTATAACATCGGATGGTACAAAGACAATGCAAAAGACGATGGAGGCTGGTCATTGGAAATGATTGATCCGGAGAATATCTGTAGCGGAGAATTTAATTGGAAGGCAAGTTTTGATCCTTCAGGCGGAACACCGGGTAAGAATAATTCTGTAGAAGCCGTAAATCCAGATCTTTCTGCACCCAAACTTTTGGGTGGAATTATTTCCGGCGCAAACGAAATAAAGTTATATTTTGATGAAAGAATCGATTCTGTTGGCGCGAAAAATTTAAGTAATTTTTCTGTAGATCAATCGATAGGAAACCCAAGCATAATTTCATTTTTATCAGAAGATCCGACTACATTGCTTCTGGCTTTTCCCAGCAATTTTACTCAGGATCATAAATACATACTTTCTGTAAATAATCTGAGCGATTATTGTTCTAATGCAGTTGCTTCTGCCGCTTTGGATGTGTATTATCATTTAAACCAAAAAAATGATGTAGCCATAACCGAGATTATGCCAGATCCCACTCCCAAAGTTACACTTCCCGAATATGAGTATATAGAAATATTCAACAGAACAGCCTATCCGATTGATTTAACCTCATGGACTATTTCTGTAAATCAAACTAAAGTAGATTTATCACCTTCTATCATAAACGGGAACGATTACGTGATTTTATGTGATAATAGCCATTCTTCTGAATTTGCAAATTATGGAAAAGTGATTCCTGTCAATGGGTTTCCCTCCATAAGTGACGATGGATGCAATATCATTTTGAGAGATTCCCTTGACACCATCATGTCGCAGGTAAATTATACCCAAGCCTGGTTCAGGGATGCAAATAAAGATGATGGTGGTTGGTCATTGGAAGTTATCGATCCGGATAATTTTTGCAGTGGCGCTTCGAATTGGAAAGAAAGCGAAAATATAGCAGGAGGAACACCTGGAATCATCAATTCCGTCGATGGAATCAATATAGATAATACAAAACCCGAAGTTGCGCAAATTTTTATTGATTCTGATCATTCTATTGCTATTCAGTTCTCCGAAACTATTGATACGTTGATTTCCTGCATAAAGGAAAACTTTTCGATTGAATCTTTAGGTGTCCCCGATTCTATAGTTGTATTACAGTACGATCCGCAAACGATTATTCAACTCAATTACACGAATCCTTTTACATCGAAACAAACATATTTTTTAAGCGCCAATTCGATTCATGATTTTTGTGGAAATGTATTGAACAACTATTCTAAGAGTCTATTGTATTATAAAGCAAATCCTTATGATTTGGTTATCAACGAAATTATGCCAGATCCTGAGCCTGCAATAGCTTTACCGGCAGAATCCTACATCGAACTGTTCAACACCTCAGCATATCCAATTCAACTTTCAGGCTGGAAACTATTTTATAATACATCTGTCAAAGAATTCCCTCTAACAGAAATTCTTGCTGGTCAATATATTATACTTTGTGATAAAGAGTCTGAAACTCTTTTCCAAGCTTATGGAAAAACAATTGGAATTACTTCATTTCCTGATTTATCAAATTCAGGCGCTAAACTGACCCTCAAGTCTTCCGAAAATGAAGTGATTTCTTATATCGAATATAAACCCGATTGGTATCAGGTATCTGCCAAATCGGATGGAGGATGGTCATTGGAGCAAATTGATCCCTATAACCCTTGCGGAGGTGTAACAAACTGGAGAGCCAGCAGCGATATAAGAGGTGGCAGTCCGGGAATTATTAATTCACTCAATACAAGTAACCCTGACAGTATTCTGCCCAAAGTATGGCATGCAACAGTCCTTTCGGAGCAAAGCATCAGACTTTACTTCACTGAATCTTTAGATAGTTCTTCATTGGTAAATTCCGTCGATTATCTTACTGCGAATCTTGGTTTCCCTAACAGTGTGCGGCCAGTGGGTCCCGATTTTTCATCCGTAGAACTTTCATTTCCTTCATTGATCAACAAAGATTCGGTTTACACGCTGGAAGTCCAATCGAATCTAAAAGACTGTGCTGGCAATTTGATAAGCTTTCCCAATTCCGTTAGGTTTCAATACCCGCAATTTCCGGAAAGTTCCGATATCGTTGTGAATGAAATTCTTTCCAATCCTCATTCAGATGGTGTCGATTTTGTTGAACTTTACAATAAAAGTAATAAAACAATAGACCTGAAGAATTTACGTCTTGCCAAACGCGATGACGATGGAAATTTGGATTACGTAAAAAGTATATTTCCAAACGGTTATTTAATGTTTTCCGGTGACTTTCTTGTCCTTACTACAGATAGGGAAGATATCTTAAAAACTTACTCAACACCAAATCCTCAAAATGTGCTACAAATTGATTCTATGCCTGCATACAGCATAGATTCCGGTTATGTAGTTCTTGCAGACAGAGCTTTGAATGTGATAGACGAGGTAAAATACACCGAGGATATGCATTTTGAATTGATCAAAAATCAAAAAGGAGTTTCTTTGGAAAGAATTGACTATAACCGTTCGTCATTTGATGTATCTAACTGGCATTCTGCTGCATCAACGGTAGGTTTTGCCACACCGGCTTATGAGAATTCTCAATATTCTAACTTTTCAGAAAACGAAAGTAAATTTAAGATAGAGCCCGAAGTATTTTCACCCGATAACGATGGTTATCAAGACATCATGAATATTCGATACAATTTGGATGAATCGGGATTTACCGCCAATGTATTTGTCATTGATTCGAAAGGTAGAGTCATAAAGCATCTGGCACAAAATGAATTACTTGAAAAAGAAGGTCAATTATCTTGGGACGGCATCAACGATGAAAAACAAGTGGCCAAAATGGGGATTTATTTGATCTATATGGAAATATTCAATTTGCAAGGAAAAGTTGAAAAATTAAAAAAGGTTGCCGTTTTGGCAGGTAAATTTAACTAAGTAATTTGCTAACTAAAATACTGTAAATAATTAATTTAGGTTTACAAAGGATCGTTTTATATATTACGAATCTGACTTACTCTTTTTACTCAAAAACCCGGCTGAATTAATTATTCAGCCGGGTTTTTGAGTAAAATTTTCTTACTTTGAGATAATGCAGAAAAAGCAAAATAAGAAGCTAATTTTTACGTATTAATTCTATGAATTAACCTTAAATCTTTTGTCATGAAAAATTCACCTATTTTCATTTTGCTGCTGGCTATTTTGTCTTCCGCTTTCGGGCAAACTAATTACAGCGATTACACTTCCGCCAATAAGTCACCTATTTTTGTTGATGATTTTAAAAACAACGCAAATAATTGGTGGACGGGTGATCAATATCGTACCTGCAACTATGCCAATGGTCAGTTTTATTTTTCTACTCATGGCAACGAAGAAGCAGGAATAACTTTCCGACAAATCGAAATCAATCAAAGCAAAGATTTTGAAATTGAAACAAGCATTGCATACTTAGACGGAACGAGCGATCTGCTCAATGCAGTACTTTTTGGCCTGGACAGAACCAGCGTCAATCACTATAAATTTGGTTTTTCGAGTACAGGCTATTACCAGTATGTAAAAATCATCAATTCAGAATGGTATCCTGTTCGGGATTGGATGCAGACCAATTCACTCAAAACAGTTGGAGACTATAATAAACTAACTATTAGGAAAATACAGTCCAATTATTACTTCTTCATCAATGAAGTTTTTGTGTACAATTGCGATGCAGATCCATTTTATGGCAATTGGATTGGCTTTCATGTAGCTCCCAAAACCTCTATTGCAATAGACTACATTTATATCAACTATTTAAAAAAATCACAAACCGAAGTAGCTGATCAAGATCCTCCTGTGGTCGAAATAACTTCGCCACAAGTAACAAGAGGTTACAAAATTGTAGAAAGTAGTGATAATATACTAATTAAAGGAAGAGCAAGCGACAAAAGCGGTATTTTTGAAGTAACAATCAATGGGGTTAAAATTCCCGTTGATGCTTCCGGTAATTTTCAATACAACCTGAAACTTGCAATCGGCGATAATTCTTTCACTCTACGTGCCTCCGATACCAAAGGAAATATGGCCACACATTTATTTGAAATATTAAGAAAACAGGTCAACGATAATGTGGTAAATAATAACAATATCGTTGATGATGTTCAAGTGAATACCGGTAAGAGGGAAGCCTTAATTATCGGTAATGGAAATTATGGAACTGCCCCCCTTCGCAATCCTGTGAATGATGCCAATGTTATGTCCTCAGAGTTATCAAAATATGGTTTTTCTGTAGAAAAATATACCGATGCAAAATATCAGGATATGAAAAGAGCCATTTCCAATTTTGGTACTAAATTATCGAAAGACAAAAGCATTGTAGGTTTGTTCTATTATGCAGGACATGGTATTCAGATGAAAGGAAAAAACTTTCTTCTGCCCGTAGATGCTATTATAGAAAAAGAAGCCGATGTGGAAGTTTATGGAATCGATATTGACGGCTTATTATCCAATCTTGAATACGCTGGAAACAATCTAAATATAATTATTTTGGATGCTTGTCGCAATAATCCATTTGCAAGAAGCTTTCGTTCTGCTGCTTCGAATGGATTGGCCACTGTAAATGCTCCAATAGGAACGATCATTGCATTTGCAACTTCTCCAGGATCTACAGCAGCCGATGGGGATGCAAACAATGGTTTATACACCCAAGAACTTGTAAAAGCAATGCAAAGTGGGGGCTTGAAAATTGAAGATGTATTTAAAAAAGTTCGTTCCCAAGTAAAGCAATCCTCTAATGGATTGCAGATTCCGTGGGAGAACTCATCCTTGGAAGGAGATTTTTATTTTAAACCCTAAAAAAAATGATTAAAAATATTTTTTTTTTAGAAATATATTGTTATCTTTGCATTGTTGATTTGATAACAGTATTAACAATGATGAAAATGTTAAAGAGCTGAAAACAAATTGAAATGATAAATTGAAAATGTTCTTTACGAAATAATGATATTGAGATTACAAATTTTTAATATTTGTAAACTTAAGTAGATAAATGAAATGTTATTTTTTTATTAAAATACTTTTATTTTTCGAAAATAAAATGAAACCTTTGTACAGCTTTTTACATATAAGAGCTTAGGTTAATAAATAGTTTTGGATTGGTTGATAATTCTTAAGGAACGTCTCGAAGTGATTTCGAGGCGTTTCTGTTTTTTAGGGCTTTCCTGATTCTTATTCTTTATCCTTTTACAAACTGATTATCAATGATTTTTCAAGTATAAAGCAATTTCTTCATCATACAATTTCATAATTTTCCTCATCGTGAATTGCTCCATTTCAAACTTGTTTCCTTTGATTTCGGAAACAGGCAATACTTTTGGGGAAGTACCTGTCAGAAATGCCGATTGAAAAAGGTGTAAATCTTCAACTTTAATTTTCTTTTCTATCAATTCTATGTTTTGCTTGTTGCATAGTTCAATAATTTTTTTCCTAGTCACTCCCAACAAAACATCAGAATCGGGTGCTGTATAAACTTTTCCATCGCTAATAGCAAAAAAATTGGATCGACTACCTTCATAAATAAAATCCCTATCGTCAGTCAACAGAACTTCAAATACTTTTTCAGACTCCATGAGATGTTTTGCTTGTGATACCAAATTTATATTTTGAACTTTTGCATGGGGCTTGTTTCGGGTAAATTCAAGAATACCAACCTTTACACCATTTTTGTAATCTCCGGCATTGGGATAGTAATGAGGTATAAAATATAATATATGGTGAAACTCTTTTTTCCCAAAAGCAAAAACAATTTTAATGTTTCCATTTTTTACTCTATTACACTTTATAAGTTTGAGAATTTTTTCATATATTTCAACTTCGGTTAAGGGGGTAATTCTATGAGAAATTTTTATGGATTTGTGTAATCTTTCTAAATGGTCATCCAGAAAAAGAGGTTTACCGTTCATCACTCGGATAACTTCATAAACCTTTAGATCGTTCGAAAAATCATATTTTTCAAAATCATTGTAAAAGCAAATTTGATGGTCGAAAATGAATTTACTGCGAAAACATTCCATGATTACCCTTTTTTAAGAATGAAACTATTTATATAATTTGAAAACTTAGCAAAATCAAAAATTATTTGGCTTTTAAATCAAGAATTGATCGTACTAAAATAGGAAATATTTTATGGAATCAGGAAAATTTAATTTCAGCGAAACAGCGTTTAAAAATTTAATGCAAATGCGAATTTACAAAGTGCTGATCCTTTGTAGCAACTTCGATTTTTTTATGATTGAAGAAGATGAAAGAATTGATGAGCAAATTTATAATGAATATGTTTCATTGAATATGCGTCAACCTCCTGTTTTTGTTCATGCATCCAGCGTAACAGAGGCAAAATCCATCGTTCAAAACGAAAAAATTGATATAATAATTTCACTTTATAGTACAAGCAGTAAGTCTTCAATCGAATTTGCGAATTGGGTAAAAGCATACTACAAAAAGATTCCTTTTGTTCTCTTAACTCCGCATGTACATCAGGATTATTTGAATACGAAGCAAAGCGATCTTTTGAATATCGACTATAAATTTATGTGGCTTGGATCATCGGATATAATGTTGGCAATCATTAAGCTTATTGAAGATAAAATGAATCTTGAAAATGATGTGCAAGAAGGAGTCCGCATCATTCTTTTGGTCGAAGATTCCGTTCGTTTTTATTCTGCCTACCTGCCTATTATATACAGAATTCTTCTGAAACAATCCCGATCCATGATGAAAGAGGGATTGAATGAATATAAAGAAATGCTCAGAATGCGGGGGAGACCCAAAATCATTCTTACGACAAATTTGGAAGATGCTCAATGGATCATCAAAAACCATTTTGATAATATTTTGGGCGTTATCTCCGATATTGAGTTTTTTCAGGCAGGAAAATTAGAAAAACTGGCGGGAATCAATCTTCATCGCGAAATAATGAACATTGACCCTACAACACCCTTTCTTTTACAATCCTCAGATGCAGAAAGTATTGAACTGGCTAAAAGCTTAAACATAAATTGTTTGAACAAATTTTCACCCTCACTAACATTAGATTTGAGTAATTATCTGATTGAAAATCTGGAATTCGGAGAGTTTATTTTCAAAGATCCAGTTTCTCAAAATCAAATTGATAAAGCAATCAATTTGAAAGAGATTCATCAGAAAATAAAAACTTTGCCTGATGAATGTCTTGAGTACCATTTTAACCGAAATGATTTGTCCCGATGGCTCTATGCACGTGCTCTTTTTCCTATCGCTGCATTAATCAAGCACCTGACATTGGAAGATTTCAAAAAGAATGTGAACTCTGCCAGAAAATTTATTTTTAATGCAATTTCATCGTACAGAATTAGCTCCGGCAAGGGAGTTATTGCAAAATTTGAAATAGAAGAATACGATGAATTTGTGCGTTTTGCCAGAATAGGCTCTGGATCATTGGGGGGAAAGGCGCGAGGATTGGCTTTCATTGATTCTTTTCTGAAAAAGTTTGATTTTCAGGATTCATATCCCAATGTTCAAATTGAAGTTCCCAGAAGCATTGTTCTTGCCACAGATGTTTTCGATCGCTTTATGGCAGAAAATGATTTATACAAAATTGCTTTATCGGATTCGAGTGATCAGGAAATTTACCAGAGATTCACAGAGGCTAATTTTTTATCCGATGTTGAAGAAAAACTTTGGTCGTTTCTTTCGCATACTAAAAAACCTATTGCCGTAAGATCTTCAAGTTTGTTGGAGGATTCACATTATCAACCTTTCGCTGGAGTTTTTAATACCTATATGGTCTCGAATCAACAAGTGGATCAAACGCAATTTTTGCGTCAAATCGTTCTGGCAATTCAATCGGTTTATGCTTCGGTGTTTTTTATAAATAGTAAAAAATATATGAAAGCAACCGGAAATATTATAGACGAAGAAAAAATGGCCATCATTCTGCAAGAAGTTTGTGGAAACGTACATGGAGAGGTTTTTTACCCTGCATTTTCGGGTGTTGCTCGGTCTGTAAACTTTTATCCTGTTTTGCCTGAAAAATCAGAGGATGGAGTTGTTCGGCTATCATTTGGTTTAGGAAAAATCGTTGTAGATGGGGGACAAAGTTTACAGTTTTCGCCAACCTATCCCAAAAATTGCTTACAGCTATCATCCACGGAAATGGCTTTAAAAAACACACAGTCCTATTTCTATGCACTGGACTTGAGCCCAAGTGCATTTCGTGCCTCATCCGATGACAAAGTAAATCTGAAAAAACTAAGAATTTCACAAGCAGAGGGGCATCGCTCACTTCAATGGGTAGCATCAACCTACGACTTGCAGGACAATGTGATTCGGGATGGAATTTTATCGACAGGAAGAAGGCTGATTACTTTTTCAAACGTATTAAGGCATCAAAAATTTCCATTGGCAAACATTCTCAAAATGCTTTTAGAGATTTCGAAAAAGGAAATGAATAATTCTGTTGAAATCGAATTTGCCGCAGACGAAATCTATGATCAAAACGGAAAATTTGTTTTCAACTTTTTACAAATCAGACCGCTTGTGGAAAAATCTCTCTCGGTCAACGACCCGATTAACTTTGATAAAAAGGAAAATGCACTGATTTACTCAGAAATGGCATTAGGAAATGGCATTTTTCAAAATTTATACGACATTGTTTATGTTATACCCGAAAAATTTGATTCGGCCTACACAAAGCAAATTGCGACGGAAGTAGAAAAGCTCAATGATCAAATGCTGGAAGAAGAAAAACAGTACATACTTTTGGGGCCAGGGCGCTGGGGATCGAGCGATTCTTGGTTAGGAATTCCGGTAAAATGGGCACAAATTTGTGCAGCCAAACTGATCATTGAATCCGGGCTGGAAAATTACAGAATAGACCCCAGTCAAGGAACGCATTTTTTTCAAAATTTAACTTCTTTTCAAGTTGGGTATTTTATTATAAATCCGTATAATGGAGAAGGAGCTGTTGATTTTGATTTTTTATCGAAAGAGATTGCTTTATCCGAAACCAATTTTGTTCGCCATATAAGATTCAAGAGCGAGCTTCTGGTAAAAATAGATGGGATCAACAACAAGGGAGTTGTGCTTCGCCCTAAAAAATACTAATTGCATATTTGGATACACAGAAGATGCTATTTGGGAATCCTTACTAAATAGTTACATTGGATTAAAAATTAGGAATATCACCTTTAAGGAAATTAGTTTGTAGTTGTGATAAATTGGTGTTGAACTAAACCTTCAGTAAATAATGAAATATATAGATCAATTTTCCTATAAATATGCAATAATGAGCATTGTAAGGCATAAAAAGTGTCTATACCATACCCTATATATAAAGTATGCTGGCATCGTTCAACGATTTGTATCCAACATTGAGTTTTTTCATGGTGACCATATTATTATTCAATCTTATATACTTCGATCAGAGTCCTATTTTTTTTGGGGCTCAACGGTGGACACAAGATAAAAGGGTTATACGCTATGCAAATTCAACGATAATACTAATATGAAAAATGAATAAAAATTGTTAGATTTGCAGCAAATAATACAACGATAAATGGAATTAGAAATTAAAAATATAAATAGTTCATTAAATAAAGCTTATTTAGCTCAAAGTTTATTCATCGATGAAATATCACTGTTTAAGGATAACTTCGCAAATCTATATAAATCTATAAAGCAAAATGATAATGAAGAAACATTAAAAGATTTTATAAATGTTTTTTTCCGAGATACCTATTATAAAAACAAATTTACAATAAAAGAGAATGTAAATAACATTGACCTTGTAATTTACAACGGAAAAGAAGAAAATGATAAAATTGGAGTAATCGTTGAAACAAAAGCGATTAAATCAAATGAAATGATTACTACCAAAGACCTAAATAAAAAAGCATTTCAAGAGCTTATTCAATATTATTTAGAAGAAAGAACAACGAATAACAATTTAGAAATTAAACATTTAATTATTACAAATTCAATAGATTGGTTTATTTTTAATGCTTCGGAGTTTGAACGTATTTTTTATCAAAATAAATCATTTCTAAAAAAATATGTTGATTGGACAAATGGACAATTAGTAAATAAAAACAAAGATTGGTTTTATTCCGAAGTTGCAAAATCATTTATTCAAGACCAGCAAGATACGATTGTTTGTACGCATTTTCAATTATCTAAAAATCTGATAGAAAATGAAAATTCAACCATTGAATTATATAAAATATTTTCCCCTGAACATTTACTAAAATTACCATTTCAAAACGATAGTAATACTTTAAATCGAGATTTTTACAATGAATTACTTCATATAATCGGTTTATACGAAACAAAAGATAATACACGAAAAATAGAACGATTACCTGAACAAAATCGAAATGAAGGAAGTTTAATAGAAAACATAATTTCAATCATAGAAACTGATGATATTATTCAAAATTTGGAGCAACCTGAGAGATATGGAGAAAATCTTAAAGAACTAGTATTTAGTATTGCATTGGAATTAAGCATTACTTGGCTAAATAGGATTTTATTTTTAAAACTTCTTGAAGGTCAATTAATAAAGTACAATTATAATAATTTTGATTTTGCATTTCTTAATAATCAAAAAATTAAGGATTTTGAAGAACTGAAAACTTTATTTTTCGAAATACTTGCAGTTACACCAAAAGAGAGGAAAAGTGCTCTACAACAGAAATACGAAAAAGTTCCATATCTTAATAGTTCTCTTTTTGAATTAACAACGCTTGAAAAAGAAACTGTAAAAGTAAATCATTTAAAACACAATACTTCATTACCAATTTTTAGCGGAACAGTTCTAAAAGACAGCACAGGAAAAAGAAAAGCTGGAAGATTACCTGTATTACAATATATTTTTGAGTTTTTGGACAGTTATAATTTTGCAAGCGATAATAAAGTAGAAATACAAGAACACAATAAAACTGTTATAAATTCATCTGTATTAGGTTTAATTTTTGAGAAATTAAACGGTTATAAAGAAGGAAGTTTTTTTACACCCGGATTTATTACCATGTACATTTGTAAAGAAACTATACGAAAAGCTGTAATTCAAAAATTTAATACCGCTTATAATTGGAATTGTACCAATATTAAACCCCAACTTTATAATAAAATTTCTGAAATTGATTTAGAAAAGGCAAATGAAGTATTTAACTCTGTACGTATTTGCGACCCCGCTGTTGGTAGTGGACATTTTCTGGTATCGGCATTAAACGAGCTGATTGCGATAAAATCAGAACTTGGCATTTTAATTGACAGCGAAGGAAATCTTTTAAGAAACATTGAATGTGTCGTTAAGAACGATGAATTGGAAATTATTGAAAATCGTAGCAATTTTATATACCAACCTAGAAATCATATTAGTCAGCAAGCTCAGGAAACAATATTTAAAGAAAAACGAATAATAATTGAAAATTGTTTGTTTGGTGTGGACATTAATCCAAAATCTGTTCAAATTTGCCGTTTACGATTATGGATAGAATTGCTGAAAAATTCTTTCTATACAAGAGAAAGTAATTTTACAAATTTGGAAACCTTACCAAATATTGACATAAATATTAAAACAGGCAATTCGTTGGTAAGCCGTTTTACTATGAATGGAAATGGTTTTTCTGTGAATAATAAACAGAAGATGCAATTGGCTACGAATAAATATAAAGACCAAGTTAGTTTGTATAAAAGCACAAATGATAAAAAAACCAAAAATAATATAGAAAAAACAATTTCAGAATTAAAAAAAGAATACGCTGAAATCGTAAATCCGAATGATGAAGAACTTAAAATAATACGTCAAAAAATTGCTGAAATAAATAACAAACCATTATTTTTCTCGCGGGAAGAAGAAATTAACTGGCTTTCAAAATATGTCCAAATAAATAACGAAATAACTGAATTAGATAATAAATATAAAGAAAAACTTCATTCAATTTATTCTAATTCATTTGAGTGGCGTTTTGAATTTCCTGAAGTTTTGGACGAGAATGGTAATTACATTGGTTTCGATGTAGTTATTGGAAACCCGCCTTATATTGATATTAGAAATGTAAGAGACCATTTTAAGAAATTTTACAACAATTTTTATGTAGAACAAAAAAATAATTTCGATTTATATTCTCTTTTTATTCAGCGTTCTTTACAGTTGCTAAAACGAAGTGGTTTTCTTTCATTTATAGTACCAAAACCAATATTATATAATTCAACCTTTAAACATATTCGTAAAATAATTTTCGAAAATACATTAAATCAAATTTTTATACCTGATAAATTGGTATTCGACAAGGTTTATGTTGAAACAGTTTTATTATTTATTGAAAAAAATGGGATAAAAAATAATAAAATTAAAATAATATCAGGTAATAAACATTTTTCGATTTCAGAAAACAAAGAGCATAAATCCGGTAATCCAATTATTTTAGCAGACAATAATGTATTGGCTATAATTGAAAAATTGCGGAGATTTGCAAAATTAGCTGATTTTGTTGAAATTATACGCGGTTTGGAATTAGGTAAAAATACTATAAAACCACAAAAACATCTTTCAGAAAATTGTACAAAAATTTTTGCAGGTGAAGCAATTTATAAGTATTCATTTTTTGATGATAAACAGATATATGTTGCTAAAGACGATATAAAACCTTATAATAAAATTGTAGATATCAAATTTTTAAAGTATCCAAGAATTTTAATGCGTAGAGTAGCACAAGAACCTATTGCAACTATTATTTTTCAAGGTGAAAATTTTATTAATAACTTAAATTCTGTATATAATTTAGTAATTAAAGAAGCAAAACAATTTAAAAATGAATTTTTAATAGGAATACTCAATTCTAAACTTATTAAGTATTTTATGCAAAAATCTTTTTCAAGCGAAGAAAAAATATTTCCATATCTAAGAATTGAACAAATTAAGGAAATTCCATTTGCTTTAGGAAACAAAAAACAACAAGAACTTATAGCGAAAAAAGTAAATGAAATATTGAAATTAAAAAAACAAAATCCAAATTTTGAGACAAATGATTTAGAAACAGAAATTGATAATATTGTATATAAAATGTATGATATTCAAAATGATGAAATAAAAATAATTGAATATGGGAGTTAAAGAATATAGCTATACAATAGAAGCTCAAGCAGAAAATATTCGTTGCATTACAGAGTTTACAAAAGCATTTGAAGATTTGATACAAGAAATTAAAGGTGTTAAATTTATTATAAGCCAATATTATGCTGGTAAGAAAGTTCATTGTTCTTGTATTCCATATCACCATTGTGCTTTAACCGTTTTTGATGTCTTAACTCATAAAGGACAGATTATTGATAGAATAGAATTGGCTTCTGAAATTTCATTTGATAAAGTAAGTCAATTAAATAAAAGAAGTTATTCATTTATAATTAGAAAGTTTCAAACAAGAAGTAATAGTATTGAATTTTATTCTGAAAGAGTATTTGAAGACTATCATAATTTATTAAACCTTTTATCTACATACAGATTAAATTTTTACATGCAAATATCAGAAAACCGTTTTTTCCGAAATACAAGCTCGTAGTGTTGGATAATTACAAATTTATTTACCCAAAGACAAAAATACAATAAAAAAAATTGAAAAAATAGTTAATGAAATTTTAGACAATAAATTTAAAAAAGAAGACACAACGTATTTGGAAAACGAAATTGATAAAAATGTTTTTAAAATTTATAATCTTAATGACAGTGAAATTGAAATGATTGAAAAACAAAAATAAAAAGTTTTAAAAGTTTGGTCATATATTCTTGATGATGAAAACAGTTTTAACCTCTTTCTATAGCGGCAAACTATAATAAAAAACTGGAAAAACATAGCTTCAGAAATTCAAATACTATTCGTCCGACATAGGTAAATCCAGACCAGATGGCTTAACACATTCAATCAATTGCCTAAGTTCTTCGGCTTGAGCTAAATATTGTTCGCCTGCCTCTTTGATCAGGACATTCGCCTCCTTTAACTCTTTATAGGTCTGTTGTAAATCCAAGAGATTTTTAACTTTCAATTTCAGGATTTCGATATTGTAGGGTTTTGCCACAAAATCATTGGCGCCTAAAGATAAAACGTCAACGATTTTTTGCTCTGTTGTTGAAGCGCTTAGTGCTATTACCGGGATTTCAGACTGATTGTAATTTTTTCTTACTGCGGTTAGTATTTCAGTCCCCTCCATATCGGGCAGAATTAAGTCGAGAAGAATCAAATGGATTTCATTCTTTTCAATGAACTCCAATGCGCTTTTTCCATCATAAGCGACAGATACTTCGTAGTCTTCCAGTTTTAGTACCTTTGCCAATAAATGGGCAAAAAGTCTATTATCCTCGATGATAAATAATTTCATTTTATTGATTTTCTGATTTCAATAGATCTGATCAATATTTGGCATTGCTAAATGCAAAGATATATATTTGAAACCAGATAATCAAACAAATTTTCAGCACGCAATTTGTGGTATTATTTCATTCCCAAGTAATATTTTACTCTATCCAGATTTTTTAGTGCCCAAATAAATTCTTTGCCATTATGAAAAAACAAATTTTTCTGCTCGCTTTCAGTTTCATTATGAATTTTGTTTATCCCCAAACAGATATTTATAAAAATGATTTGAAATATATAAACGCATCCTTTAAGATTGATCCTGCAAAATACTTTATTCAAGGGGATGTCAGATTCAAATTTGTGGCCGTTTCCCCTATAAGCGAAATTGTTTTTGACCTTACAGATGGATTAACCATTGATTCAATACTTTCGGGAACCAGGAAACTAAATTTTATTTACCAAAATAATTTCATTAAGATTACACCACTTCACACAATTTCATCAGGCGCTACAGATTCTGTCAGAATCTTCTATCACGGGGAACCCAATTCGTCTGACGGTTCTTTTGTGCAATCATTTCATGAAGGAAAACCAATTATCTGGACACTTTCCGAACCTTATGGCGCAAAAGACTGGTGGCCTTGCAAGCAAACACTCAACGACAAAATCGATTCCATCGATATTTTTATTGAAATTCCCAAAGGAAATAAAGCTGCATCCAATGGAATATTAAAAGAAATTATTGACAACGATACCACTTTCATATATCACTGGAAGCACAAACATCCTATCGTTACCTATCTGGTGGCTTTGGCGGTTACAAATTATGTAGAATACACTGACACTTTTTATTTTGAAGACAAAAGAATTCCTATCCTGAATTATGTATATCCTGAATATTTCGGTGCATCAAAAGCAGCCACACCCAGCTTACTGCCAGCTATGGAGTTATTTTCGGAAACATTTGGCTTGTATCCTTTTGCCGATGAAAAGTATGGACATGCCCAATGCGGTTTTTCGGGGGGTATGGAACATCAAACGATGACTTTTCTCAATAAAATGGATTGGGGCTTGATGGTGCATGAATTGGCGCATCAATGGTTTGGGGATTTTGTAACTTGTGGAAGCTGGCAAGACATTTGGCTGAATGAAAGTTTTGCAACTTTTTGCCACACGTATGCCATTGAAAAATTACAAACAAAATCAAACGAAATCAATCGCATTACTGAACTAAGAAAATCGGCATTAAAAGAAACAACCGAATCTGTTTTTGTGTATGATACAAGCAGTTCTTCCCGAATATTTGATTATTCGCTATCTTATGCTAAAGGTGCTTTGGTTCTGCGTTTTTTGAGAAACCAAATAGGTGATACTGCGTTTTATCGGGCCGTACGAAATTACCTCTATGATACAAAAACCGCCAACGCTTTCGCACTATCACAAGATATTATTCGGCATTTCGAAAATGAAGCTCAAATAGATTTAGAATACTTTTTTCAAGACTGGCTATATGGCGTTGGCTATCCGCAATATAACGTGAATTGGTGGAATTGGAATGGCAAGATCGGGATTACAATTAATCAAACATCAACGAGCCATGATGGAAATTTCTTTGAAGCCCGCATCCCGGTTAAGATATTTGTAGGATCAACAGATTCATCCATTGTTCTGAATCATACATTCTCAGGGGAATCTTTTTTGATTGACTTAGGTTATCAAGCAGATTCGATTCAATTTGATCCAGAACGGGTAATACCTTCTTCTACTGTATCTCTTCAAACTTCAATAAAAGAAATTTCTCAGGAATTTTTGATCATGAATAATCCGTCAAGGGGGTTTTTAAGAATTCTGGTATCTGATAGCTTTAGAGCAAAAAAAGTAGAAATTCGTTCTATAAGCGGAAGTATTGTTCAAGGTCAGGTAGTTGACCCCAATAATTTGCACATTGAAATACCTATTTCTTTCATAAACGAAGGAATTTATTTTGTAGAATTGGTCGATATCGATGGCAGAAGGCAAAGACAGAAATTCGTTTCGATAAAGTAAACTCTGATCTCCTGAGTCAACAGTTTAAGGTAAAATCATTCCATGATTGGTGAAAGTGGTCGTTAGCCGAAGGCTTACTCCACCACTTCTACACTATACCTCCACCACTTCTATACTATACCTCCACCACTCCTACACTATACCTCCACCACTTCTACACTATGCTTCCACCACTTCTACACTATACTTCCACCACTTCTACACTATACCTCCACCACTTCTACACTATGCTTCCACCACTTCTACACTATACTTCCACCACTTCTACACTATGCTTCCACCACTTCTACACTATACTTCCACCTCTTTTGAGGTACTTCAACCATATATAAATAGAGATTATTTAGGCAAAAAGTATTCAAAAATAATAAATTGTTATAATTATTTCTACTTTGGTAAATTACAATATACAATGATTTTTCAAAATTTCTTTAATAGCCGCAGCCGTCAAGCAACGGTGGTAAATCATTGGTTGTCAATAACCCACCCCTTAGTCCCATAGCCGTCAATTTAGTAGGCACAATATTGATTTATAATAGAATACGAATGTTTGAGCAATAAGGGGGCTTTGCCCCCTTGGGCAAAAGCAGTCCTCATAC
>Ga0316608_1000359_pt1 | contig 22660 bp, 12 predicted proteins | sample MIS2016152B_MG_FD_207673 | JGI IMG/M metagenome (GOLD analysis project Ga0316608, IMG submission 207673) | Microbial mat bacterial communities from Middle Island sinkhole, Lake Huron, Michigan, United States - MIS.2016.152B | ecosystem: Environmental > Aquatic > Freshwater > Lake > Sediment...
AATGGGGTGAAAAATAGTATCTATTGCTCATTATCAATTATTTACAAGTATTAGCTTGAGGGCTATGGGGAATGGGGGGATTGAGGGGAGAGTGTAGGCAATTTATCCAACTATTGAGTTTTCTAACATGCACTAATTACATTTTTTGAAAATAATGATTCTTAGGATAAAGCTTTCATAAAAAGTCTTGGTCAACAGCTTTTTTTTAGTCGAATGTGCAGATAGTTACTATTAACTTATTGGGCGAAGTTGCCAAGTTTTAATCAAATTCATTCAGTGTTGTCAGGTAAAAAAACAGGTCACCGCTATGCGGCTTAGAGCGACTTGTTGTATTCGTTTGTCTAAAAACGGTTCGCAGCTATGCTGCTTTTTTTAGTCGCGTAGCGACGACTTGTTTGTAGTAAAATATATACTCGTCAAAAATAAGCCCCCGCGGGGCGTCCTGTTTGTAAACCGTTATATTAAAAGTTATGTGAGAATTAACAACTTTTTACCGGACAACAATCATATTCATTCAACAATTAAAATAACCTGTGGGAATTTTGGTTCATCCAGTCGATTGTTTTCCCCATCAGATATGAAAGCAGGAACTTAGATTTTTTAACTTTCAGGCATGTTGATAAACTGGAAGAAAAATAGTAAATTAAGGGTTCTATTGGTTGTATACAAAAGTGGTTTATCGCCAGGGGGCTTATTAGTCTTGATTTTTAAAATAGTAAATGAATTTCGTTTAGTTAACATACTATTTTTATTACCCACATCCCCTAAAGGGGCGATAATTAAGTCCCTTAAGGGGATTTAGGGGTATTTTAAAAAGGATAATATTACCTAACTAAACGACAATGATATATATTAAGTGAATAGAATATGGTGTATAGCAAAATAACATTGGCATTTCCTGAAAAAGACGAACTACTTTTTCGCAAAAAATACTTTACCGATTCTATAGTCCAATATCAAATTGCCTTTGTAATAGTTATCATTTTATATGGTGCATTTGGGTACCTTGATTTTAAAATGTTTCCCGAATATGCAAAACTATTTACCATAATTCGTTTTGTGTTTGTCATTCCGCTACTTTCATTGGTTTTAGTACTATCTTTTACTAAAATATTCCATAAAATTTGGCAGCTATTGTCGCTTGTTAGTTTTATTGCAACAGGCACTGGTATTGCCGTAATGACAATGTTTGTACCCGAAAATTACGCCTATTACTCTGGATTAATGTTAATTTTTTCGGGAGGGTATTTTTTCATTAAACTCCGTTTTTTTTTAGCTTCAATTGCAGGTTGGTCTATACTTATAATTTTTAATCTAATTGCAATATTTATCGCACATGCCCCCACCATTGTTCTTATCAATAATAATTTTTTCTTTGTAAGTGCGAACCTAATGGGAATGTTTGCCGCATATAATATCGAACATCAGATACGGCGCAACTTTTTCCTGAACCAAAAACTTGATGTCGAAAAATTATCCGTTCTGGAACTTAATAAAAGCCTCGAAAATACAGTAGAGGAGCGTACCAAAGAACTAAAAAAAGCAAAAGAATTTACAGAAGCGATTAACGCAAACATAACGGCAATTATTGAAGGAACCAACGACAGTATTTGGGCTTTTAACCCAAATTTCGAAATACTATTCATCAATCAGGTATTTCAAAAGGAATTTGAACTTTCGTTTGGAGTTAGATTAGAACCAGGAGCCAATTTACTCGAAGCATTGCCCGAACAAATAATGCCCTTATGGAGACACCGGTATGAAAGGGTGCTTAACAATGAACAATTTACTGTTGAGGATGCTATAGATATCAGGAACGAAATAATCTATATTCAGGTTTCCTTTAATCCAATTATTAGAAAAGGGGAAGTTATTGGAGGATCATGTTTTGGCAGCAAGATAACACATCGTAAAATTGCAGAATTAGAACTGATAAAAGCCAAAGAACGCGCCGAAGAAAGCGACCGCCTGAAAACAGCGTTTCTTCAAAATATGAGCCATGAAATACGAACACCCATGAATGCAATTATGGGATTCTCCAGACTATTGTCAAAGAATTTTAACGACAAGCAAAAGCTCGAAAAATATACAGGTATAATAAATCAACGGTCCGGTGATTTGCTGGATATTATTAACGATATTCTCGATATTGCTAAAATTGAATCGGGGCAATTATCCATTAATGTTGAAGAATTTGAGCTGAATGAATTGTTTTCAGAGCTCACATTATTTTTTCGTGAACAACAAAACCGTATGGGCAAGCAGGAAATTAAATTTAATTTGACAGCTAATTGCCACCCCTCAGCAACATTTATCATATCCGATAAGGTTAAATTAAAACAAATTTTTATTAACCTAATTGGCAATGCTTTTAAATTTACACAAACCGGAACTATTGAAGGTGGATGCAAGTTCGATAAAAATAACAACCTGATATTTTATGTTTCCGACACAGGAATTGGAATTCCTGCTGATAAACAACAGTTTGTGTTCGAAAGATTTTCACAGATTAATCAGGAATCTAATAAGGCAATAGGTGGAACTGGCCTGGGATTACCCATTGTAAAAGGATTGGTAGCCTTATTAGGAGGCGAAATATTTCTTAAATCCGAACTGGGAAAAGGAAGTGTATTTTCGTTTACGTTGCCTCATAAATAAAAAATACGTTGATCAGATTAACTTGCAAATTACTATTTTCCTAATAAAGTAATTCTAATTTTTAAATTCCGCATTTTGAAATCGAATTAACGAACAAAAACCCATAGATACCAGTTTATAAATTATGTAAGCTGCATCCTGTTATCAAACTTACCCCTATTTGAGAAAAACTTCTGAAATTGAGGATATTATCCAGATGCAGTTTGTTCCAAATTGGCTAAAAGTCAAAATGCTTTTTAAGCAGGGTATAACCATTATTTCAGCATACCTGCAAAACCTGAGAAATGCTTCTGTTAATTGGTAAGGAACTTAAAAATGTTTTAATGAGTTTGCTGATAACTTCAAAATATTTCGTATTCGAATTGTCATGCAAAAATAAACATACATGCATGAACCTGTTTTTATTCATCTCAATAGCTTATTTGGGTAAAGCGAATTCAATTTAAGCATTAATTCTATTGTTTTTTAAAAATAAGATGAGAGGCATTCAATGATTTTTCCGACCAAAATTTAAGACGCAAAATGGCCTTTTATTTTAATTAACCCATCTAAATGGTGCTAAAATCAAAGAAAAATAGTAAATTAATAGTTGTTTTGGAGTGTATTTATGCATCAGATTTTTCAAACAATCCCAATAATCTTGCCTTTAAAATAATTGTTGATGGTAAACTATAAAAATAAGGAAGATGAAAACTAATACTGGTGACAGGATGATAGAAATGGGTGATTTAAATAAAATTCAGTTTAGCGACATTTTCTCCCTTGATGAAATACAAACACTGCAAAACTTGTTTTCAGATGCTACTGGAGTGGCATCTATTATTACTCATCCCGATGGAATACCCATTACAAAACCCAGCAACTTTACCCGACTATGCAATGATATTATTCGCAAAACCGAAAAAGGCTGCGCAAACTGTTTTAAATCAGATGCCATACTTGGTCGTCATAATACAGGTGGCTCAGTAATTCAGCCTTGTTTAAGCGGAGGCTTATGGGATGCAGGTGCTAGCATAACAATAGGAGGAAAACACATTGCAAATTGGTTAATTGGGCAGGTTAGAAATAAGGAACTAGATGAACAGAATTTATTAAAATACGCCGACGAAATAGGTGCTGACAAGAATCTTTTTAGGGAAGCAATGTATGAAGTCCCTGTCATGTCGGTTGAGCAATTTAGCAAAGTCTCGAAAATGCTCTTTGCATTTGCTAACCAACTTTCTGAAAAAGCTTTCAACAATATTCAATTAAAAATGGAAATTGCCGAGCGTGAAAAAGCAACTAAATTATTACAGGAAAGCGAAGGGAATTATGCCGATATTTTTCAAACAGTTTCTGATGGAATCATACATACTACACTTTCAGGTCAGGTAATTTCAATGAACAAATCATTGGAAAAAATCCTGGAAGTTCCAGAAGGGGATATTGTAGGGAAAAACATTCTAAATCTGGCAGAAGAATTATTGTCTTCCAAACACCTGAAAGATATTTCTCCAATTCTGAAACGATTAATCCAAGGGAAAGATAACAGGGCGTTTCAGGTAGTATACAAGAATAAAATTTTAGAAATTACTCCTACGATTAACCAACAAACAAAACGATTAACCGGTTTAGTTAGAGATATTACAGAACGTAAAAAGGTAGAAGATAAATTAACTGAAAACAGTTCCTTGATTCGCCAAATACTGGATAGCATTCCTCAGAGTGTTTTTTGGAAGGATAGGAATTCAGTATACTTAGGTTGTAATAAGGTTTTTTCGAATCAAATTGCCCTTAGCCCCAGCGAAGTTATTGGCAAAAGCGATTTTGACCTGCCTTGGCCAAAAGATGAGGCAGAAGCATACCGGGCCGACGATAAACAGGTAATGGATAATAACATTCCGAAAGTAAATATAATAGAACCATTGCAAACTGCTGATGGCACAAGACTTTTTATAGACACTACCAAAATTCCTTTGAGGGATCTCAATAATAATGTTTATGGTGTTCTAGGTGTTTTCGATGATATTACCGAACAGGTTCAGGCAGAAGCAAAACTGCATGAAACCATGATTAGGCAGAACGCTATGATTTCAAATATTGTTGATGTTATTGCAATAATCGACAAGGATGGAATTAACAGGTATAAGAGTCCGAATATAGAAAAATGGTTTGGCTGGAAACCTGAAGATCTGGTTGGTAAGTTAACCTGGAATAACATTCACCCGGATGATTTGGAGAAGACTCAGCAAATATTCAGTTTATTGACAACTTTACCGAATAATCCCAAATCTGGAGAAAGCCGCTATTTATGTAAGGATGGCAGTTATAAATGGATGGAATATACCGCTGTTAATCTTTTGCACGATCCGACAGTAAAAGGAATTCTGCTGAGTTACCATGAAATTACAGAACGAAAAAATGCAGAAGACTTAATTCAATTAGAACAGCAATTAAAGCAAAAAATATTGGAAAGCCTTCCCGGAATTTTTTACCTATACACTTATCCTCAACTAAATTTGGTGCTCTGGAACAAAAACCACGAAACACTCTTAGGCTTTGAAAGTGATGAAATAAAAAACCGGCATATTATGGATTGGCACATTCCCGGGGCAAAAGAAATTGTTCAGAAGGCTGTTGATCTGGTAATGGAAAAAGGGATGAACATCCTGGAGTCGCCTTTGATGCACAAAGATGGATACTACGTTCCGTTTCTAATGACAGGAGTTCGATTTTCTACCCCCAATCAGGAGTATCTTATGGGAATAGGGATAGATTTAACTGATCGCAAAAGGGCAGAAGAAGCTCTAAGGGAAAGCGAAAGGATATTAAAAGAATCTCAAAAAATTGCAGGATTAGGGAACTACAGGTTCAATATAAAAACGGGTAATTGGACGAGTTCTGAAATTCTGGATTCAATTTTTGGTATTGATACCAATTATTTAAAAACAATTAGTGGTTGGATGGAACTTATTCATCCCGATTGGCAGGAAATAATGAACAACTATCTTATTAACGAAGTAATTGGAAATAAAACGAAGTTCGATTTTGAATATAAAGTATTACGGCAAAACGATAAAAAGGAAATTTGGGTACATGGATTGGGAGTTTTAGAATATGATGATAATGGAAACCCTATCTTCATGGTTGGAACTATTCAAGACATTTCTCACCGTAAAAACACAGAAATGCTTCTTAAAGAGCAACGGGAAGAAATTGAAATTCAAAACGAAGAATACTTACAGCTAAACGAAGAACTCATTCAATTGAACGAAGAAATGAGTCAAATAAACGACGAACTGCTGTCGGCCAAAGAACGTGCCGAAGAAAGTGATCGCCTCAAGACAGCGTTTCTTCAAAACCTGAGCCATGAAATTCGCACTCCGATGAATGCAATTATGGGATTCTCCAGCTTATTAATGGAAAATTATGGTAATAAAACAAAACTCGAAAAATTCTCAGAAATAATTAGCCAGCGGTGTAACGATTTACTCGAAATTATAAATGATATTCTCGACATTGCCAAAATTGAATCGGGACAATTACCCGTAAATGTTGAGAAATGCAACCTCAATGAGCTATTCGAGGAACTTACCTTGTTCTTTGAAGAGCACCAAAAACGTATTGGGAAACAACATATAAATTTTTTATTGAAAAGCAATTTAGACTTAAGGGATAATTTGATTTTAACCGATAAAGTTAAATTGAAACAAATATTCATTAACCTGATTGGTAATGCTTTTAAATTTACAAATGAAGGTAATATTGAAGGAGGCTGCAAATTTGAAAACGACAACCTGATATTTTATGTCTCCGATACGGGTATTGGCATACCTGTCGAAAAACATAAAGTAATATTTGAGCGTTTTACTCAACTATACCATAATTCAAACAAAGCTTTTGGTGGAACTGGTTTAGGTTTATCAATTGTAAAAGGGCTAGTGGAGCTGTTAGGTGGAGAAATTTCGATAGATTCAGAGCCTGGCAAAGGCACTACGTTCTCGTTTACCTTTCAATATCGAAAGCTACATCCTTCTCTTCACGAGTCTTTTGTAAAACAAGAACAATCGGAATATAATTTTTCAGGTAAAACGGTTCTGATAGTGGAGGATGACTTTTATAATACTGAATATCTAAAGGAAATTCTTACCCAATTTGGCATAAATATCCTTTATGCCACAAATGGCAAAGAGGCTGTTCAAATTGCATTATCACAAAAACCCGATTTGATATTAATGGACATTCGACTTCCTGATATGGATGGGTATGAAGCTACACGACAAATAAAGCAGCAATTACCCGGTCTAAAAATCATTGCCCAAACAGCCTATGCCTCACATGATGAGAAACAGAGGGCTATTAACCTTGGGTGTAGCGATTACATTAGTAAGCCCACCAAGCGGGAATTACTTATGGAAATGATTGGGAAACATTTTTTAAATGTTTGAACCAATGGTAGATTAGTTAGTAAATATACTGGTGTTATTGGGAAACGAGTCAGTTTATCAACAAAAAACTTAAATGAATTACCACGATAAAACGAAAGAAGAACTCTTAATAGAATTGCAGGAATTGCAAAAGAAATACAATTCCTTATATGATTTATATAATTCAGATATAACCAAAGGCAAGCAAGCAGAAGAATCATTAAATAAACTTGAAGAGCGGCAGCGGTTTATCCTTGAATCGTTGCCGGTTGCAATTTATTCATCACCGGTAAACCCCGATTGCGATACTACCTGGATAAGCGGTGATGTTAAAAAAATTACAGGATTTGAGGTGAGCGAATACCTTTCCGAAAACGATTTCTGGCGAAAACGACTTCATCCGGATGATCAGAAATGTGTACTGGATGCATTTGTGAATTTGCCATTAAACAAAGAAACAACCCTGGAATACCGATGGTTATGCAAAGATAATCAATACCACTGGTTTCAGGACAGGTCGGTTTTACTCGAAAACAATGCCCATAAAGAATATTTAGGGGTAATTGTTGATATTACCGAGCGTAAACAGTTCGAAGAAGAGCTTATTAAGGCAAAAGAGAATACCGAAGAAAATGAAAAGAGGTTTAATACAATTATCCAATCTCAGGTTGAAGGAATAAGCTTTGTGAACCAAAATGAAATTTTTGAATTTGCTAACCTGGCTGCCGATAGAATATTTGAAACCGAAACAGGCCTGCTTACAGGGACTTGTTTATTCGATTTCTTAATTCCGGCAGAGAAGGAAAAAATAATTTTTCAATCGCAGAACAGAAAAAATAAAATTACGAACACATATGATATCCAAATAATTACAAAAAAGGGAAATAGTAAATACCTTCAGGTTAGTGCAACACCCAAATTCGACGAAAATGGTATATATCTTGGGGCTTATGGCGTTTTTAGAGATATTACCAATCAAAAACTGGCCGAAAAGGCTTTAGCCTTGCAAAATGAATCGTTTTCAAAACTTAACCAATTTTCCATTGAACTTGCAAAATTGTCGTCAGAAGACAATCTCGAAGTTTTTATATCAAAAAAGATAAAAGATTTTACAGGTGCCACAGGGGTTGTGTATTCGGCATATAATAATGAAAATAAAACACTTAGTCCGAAGCATATTGAGCTGGAACAAGAAATACTTCAAAAAGTATTCAATCTGTTAGGCAAACAGGTGAGTAAAATTAGTTCTCCTGTTAACGATGAAGTGTATAAGAAAATTACAAAGAATATTATCGGCATTTATGGTTCCTTGACAGAATCCTCTTTTGGAGCTGTTTCGATCCATATTGGTGCTTTAATCCAAAAAATTATTAGGGCCGATAGGTTTATTGGGGTTGCATTTCTTATCGAAGGCAAACTATTTGGTTCTACTCTGCTTGCAATGGGCAAACATCAGCCAGATCCTCCAAAAGACATGCTGGAGAATTTTGCTTTTCTGGCAGCAGTTTCCTTAAGACGTAAAAGGGCAGAGGAGGCTTTAAGAGAAAGTGAAGAGAAATACAAAGTGATAACGCAATCAACTTTAGATGTCATTTTCATAATTGATAAACTGGGTAAACAACTTTTTTTTAATAAAAGTGTCGAAATTGTCTTAGGTTATAAAGCTGAGGAACAAGTTGGAAAATCGTTTACTCAGTTTGTTCCTAGAAATCAATTGCCATCGTATTTTTCAGCGTTGAAAAATGTTTTTCCGCATAAAGAAGTTTCCAATTTTGTTACCCAAATTTATCATAAGGATGGTCATTTGGTAGATGTTGAGATTAATGGGAAAATTGTAAAACTAAATGGAAAAGAAGTTGGTTTAGGTACAATAAGAGATATTACCGAACGAAAGCAATCCGATCGGGCACTTCAACTTGCAAAAGAAAGCTATTTCGATATTTTTAATTCGGTTTCTGAGGCTATTTATGTAATGGACGAAGCGGGAACATTTATCGATGTTAATAAAGGGGCTGAAAAAATGTACATGCTAACTAGCCAGGAACTTATAGGAAAGAACCCTGCCGATGTTGCAGCCTCCGATCGAAATAATATTGGAGAAATTCAGCAGATGTTAAAAAAGGTTGCAGAAACCGGAGAATCTGCACATTTTGATTTTTGGGCCATCCGTAAAAATGGAGAAGTGTTTCCGAAAGAAGTGATAGTAAACAGGGGTAAATATTTTGAAAAAAATGTCTTGATAGCCACTGCACGCGATATTACCGAAAAAAAATTCTCCGAAGAACAATTAAAACTTAAAAACAAGGAACTCATTATTGCAAATGCCGATAAAGATCGGTTTATGTCTATTCTTGCCCACGATTTAAAAAGTCCTTTTAATTCAATCTTAGGTTTTCTGCAATTATTATCCCTAAACATTCGCAATTATGACATCGATAAAATTGAAAAGCAAATATCCATTATTAATAAATCGGCACAGAGTTTTTATAGTTTGTTAGAAGATTTATTATTATGGGCACGATCGCAATCTGGTAAAATCCCTTTTGAACCTCAAAAAATTAGATTTAGAGATATCTGTAACGATATAATGGGGGACATAAAAATAATAGCAGATAGTAAAAACATTACAGTTAACCATCTAGTCGCAGAAGGGATATCGGTTTTTGCTGATAGGGATATGTTGAAAACTATAATGCGGAACCTGATTTCCAATGCCATTAAATTCACACTTCCCAATGGTAATATAACCATTGCTTCTGAGAAGAACGAAAACGAAGTAATTATTTCGGTTCACGATACTGGAATTGGAATATCGAAATCATCCATTGAAAAGTTATTTCGTATTGATGAGAATTTTACAACTCCAGGTACTATGAATGAACAAGGAACAGGTTTAGGTTTAATTATTTGTAAAGAATTCATCGAAATGCATGGAGGTGAAATTATAGTAGAAAGTGAAGAAGGGAAAGGGAGCACATTTCGCTTTTCATTGAAGGGGCTGGAATAATAATACTATTTATTTTGATTTTTAGGCCTGTTTTCCTACCTTAATAAAAAGTTAACCACTTTTTAAAAATTATTACATACTGGCAAATTACCATCTTGTTAAGAAACAATGTATATTATGAATGATTTCGAAATTAATAACCACCAAAGTATACTTATTGCTAAAATAATTGAAGCAAGCAGAACAGAATCTGTGGAATTCATAACAGAAATTGCCGGAGATATTGGATACGTTGCTGCAATTAATCAGGTTCTGGAACCCGTGCTTATTGAAATAGGTGAATTATGGTCGCAGGAAAAGCTTTCCTTGGCGCAGGGGTATGTTGCTGCAAAAATTACGGAAGATGTATTGCTAAGAGCGCTCGAAACCAAAGAGTGGCAGTCAAAAAGGACTGAAATTAGCACTACGGTTGTTTTGGCAAATATTGAAGATGATTTTCATTCCCTTGGTCGCAAAATGGTCAGCACTTTTCTACAAGCTTCAGGGTGGAAGGTTTACGACATGGGTAACGATGTAATAGCCACTGACATTGTAGATAAAGCTATAGAGTTAAATGCTCCGATAATAGGTGTTTCTGCGATGATGTACACTTCAGCTTTGAATATAAAAAAAGTCAGGCAGGAGATTAACGACCGTAATTTACAAAATAAAATAAAGCTGGCAGTAGGAGGAGCTATTTTCAAAGTTCGCCCTGAACTTGTTCACGAAGTGGGGGGGAATGGAACGGTTGCCAGTGCAACGCAAGCACCACAGCTTTTTTCAGAGTTATTGAAATCAATAACCCCGGCTTGATATGTTACCAATCGAAAGAATCTTCTGCCGTTTACAAGGTAAACCAACTGACAGGGTTCCATTTGCTCCGCTTACTCCATTGTATGGCGCAAGGTTAATTTCCTGCCCGTTAAATGAATATTATACCAGCCCTCAAAAGTATCTGCAGGGGCAAATAGCCGTGGTAGACAGCATAGAGCCCGATATTCTTTTTACACCCTTTGCATTGGTTATGGAAGCTGAAGCATTTGGAAGCAAAACAACCTATTTTGAAAAAAATCCTCCAAATCTAAGAATACCAGCTATAGGAAGCTTTGCAGACATATATAATTTGACAGTTCCTGATATTGAAAACCATCCCAGCTTGGTCTATATGCAGGAAAGCGCCCGTTTGTTGTTGGAACAGTATAAAGATCAGATTCCCGTCGCGGCTATAGTAAGCTCTCCAACTGAGCTTCCTGCCCTGATAATGGGCATAGAAAACTGGATTGATACATTGCTCTTTCATCCGAAGGAGGCGCTTCAGTTGATTGAGCTGACTTCAGCTTATTTTGTGAAATTCGCCAATTCAATGTTATCGTTAGGTGCTTCATGTATTTATACTCCTGCAAGTTTTTCGAACCCAACTATAATTACATATAAAATAGCAAAAGATATTTTGGTTCCTGCATTGCGAAGACAGTATACAAAAATTAACGGCCCCATTGTCTTTCATCATGGAGGTGCGCGGATTTTACCTTTCCTGGAATTATTGCATAATTTGCCAAACGTAATTGGTTTTGTGCTTGATCCGCGCGATAGTTTTAATGAAGCAAGGGCTGTAATAGGTAACGATCTGGCCATAATGGGCAATATTAATGGTCCATTGTTACTTAAAGCAAATCCGCAAACCATACAAAGCTGGGTACTGAAACTTCTCGAAAACCGTAAAGACGACAGTAAATATATTATGACAACTTCAAATGCCGACATTCCCTACGATACACCACTTGAGAATATAAAAATAATAGCAGAAACAATAAAGAAATACAAAAATTGAATTAAGAAATATATCAATCCGGAAGATGAACTAGAAAATATAGAAATAAAAGAGAAGCCCGTTATAAGCTGAAAAATAAATTGATAATAAAAAATGAGTTTTAGAATATAGCAGTTTTTTTAAGTATTTCAATTGTATTTCAATTGTATTTCAATTTTTATCAATATTTGACTAAATGTCAGAAAAAAGAAAAAAATCAGTAATTGCCTGTAGCATTTTCAAAAAGGAGATAGAGTGCCTTGTTGAAAATGGCGAGTTATCAGGGTCATTTACATTTGTCGATTCCGATATGCATATGGTTCCTCAGCAACTAGATATGGTTTTGGCAAAGTTGGTAACACCCAATTGTTTGCTTTGTTATGGTACCTGTCATTCCCGAATGACAGAGCAACAGAATGCCGGCCTTATCCACCGGGTAAACGGACTAAACTGTTGTGAAATTTTTCTGGGTAGTGAAGTTTATAAAAAACTAAGGCTGGAAGGGGCTTTTTTTTTTTACTTCCCGAATGGACGTTGAAATGGGAACATATTTTTAAGGAATTGCTAGGTTTTTCAGAATCAAAACTGGCATCACAATTTATGAACGAAATGCATACGAAAATTATTTATATAAATACAGGAACTTATCCGGTGCCATTCGAAACGCTCGAAGCTATCTCCTGCTATTTTTCAATTCCTGTTGAAACAATTGATATCGATTTAGTACATTTGAAAAACGCTATTGCAGAAGGTTTAAACCTGTTATAAATATGAAAGTAGACGCTGCAACAAATTTCATGATTTTCGATATGCTGAAAAATATACTCAGTTTATCCGAGAAACCTTATGAATTGGGAAAATACATTACTACTCAGTTGCGCGAACTGGTTGGAGCTAAGCTGGTTCTTTTATTAAGTCATACCGAGGAACTTGATTTAGAAGACCATTTACTTATAGGCATTTGCCCGGAGCGAAAACGCAATAGTCTCAATTTGAATTCTATGAAACAGATTGCCGAACTGAGCCATACATACCATGTTCCGACCATCGTTAGTCATAGTAACGAGAAGGGTGAATTAGAAAAATTGCTCCTTAATTTTGGCGGGCACACCTCAATAATAGTGCCTCTCGAATATGCTTCAAAACGCAATGGGCTAATTTTGATGATTGATATTTTTGATACGAATAATATTTCTGCAGTAATTGACTCGATGGAATCGCTGGCAGGTGTGTTGGCGCTTGAATTAAGAAATGGGCAGTTTTACCAGCTTTTGAAAAAAGAAGTTGATGAGCGTACAAAGGAACTTCAGGAAAGCGAAAAGAATTATCGGTTGCTTTTTGAACAGGCTTCGGATGGAATTTTTATTGGGGATAAAGAAGGACATTTTATTGAAGTAAACACCTGGGGATGCGGTCTTTTTGGTTATACGCGCGATGAAATACTCGGAAAAAGTATTCCGGATTTAATCACCCGGAAAGATGTTGAAAAAATGCCAATACAATATGCAGAATTAAAAAGGGGCGAGAATATTATTACAGAACGTCTTATGCTTCGCAAGGATGGATCGGAATTTTGGGCCGAAATAAATGGCAAAGTTTTGGGTGATGGCCGGATGCAGGGAATTGTACGCGATATTACCGAACGGAAACAAACAGAGAACACTCTTTTGTTTTTATTAAATTCCGTTAATATAGAAACGAAAGAAAACTTCTTCGAATCCATCGCACGTTATCTTGCTGAGAGTATGGCAATGGATTATGTATGCATTGACATTTTACATGGTGATTTACTTACCGCCCAAACATTAGCTGTATACTTCGACGGAAAATTTGAAGATAATGTTGAATATACCTTAAAGGAAACCCCTTGTGGCGATGTTGTAGGAAAAACAATTTGTTGCTTTCCTCATGAGGTGCGAAATATTTTTCCTAAGGATATAGTGTTGCAGGAGATGGTTGCCGAAAGTTACCTGGGATCTACACTTTGGAGTTCTACAGGTCAACCTATTGGATTAATTGCCGTTATTGGCCGAAAGCCTATTAAGAATCCTAAATTGGCCGAAACAATACTCAAGCTTGTTTCGGTCCGAGTTGCCGGGGAATTAGAACGCAGGCAAACGGAAGAAGAATTGCATAAAAGCGAAGAAAAATTTCGCAACTATATAGAAAGTGCCCCCGACGGAATTTTTATCATCAACTCCCAGGGTTATTATACCAATGTAAACAAAGCCGCATGCGATTTATTGGGGTATTCGCACGATGAATTATTAAAAATGCATGTTTCTCAGCTTCGGTTGAAAGAAGAAAAAGGGAAGGCGTATCAGGCAGTTGAAATGCTAAATTACAATTCGGTTACAAATAGTGAACTTGTTTTGGTGCGAAAGGACGGCTCAACATTAAACGCTTTATTAAGTGCCGTGAAAATTTCAGAAAATCAATACCTGGGATTTTTGAAAGATATTGATGAAATTAAAAATACACAGCTGGAATTATTAAAAGCTAAAGAAAAAGCTGAAGAAAGCGACCGTTTAAAAACAGCCTTTTTGCAAAACATGAGCCACGAAATACGAACCCCGATGAATGCTATTATGGGATTCTCTGGCCTATTAGCCGATCAATATAATAACAAGCCGAAAATTGAAAAGTTCTCAGGAATTATAACCCAACGCTGTAACGATTTATTAGATATAATTAATGATATTCTCGATATTGCTAAAATTGAATCGGGTCAGTTGCAGGTTAACAGCGAAGAATGTGACATATCCGGATTGTTTGCTGAGTTATCTTCTTTTTTTAAGGAACATCAAAAACGAATTGGTAAACAAAATATTAAATTCAGTTTACAAGTTCAGGGAGATTTTTCGGATACCATCATTATTACTGATAAAATTAAACTGAAACAAATTCTCATAAACCTTATTGGAAATGCTTTTAAATTTACCAATGAAGGAAAAATAGAAGGAGGTTGTAAATTAGATTATAATCAAAACCTCATTTTTTATGTCTCCGACACGGGAATTGGGATACCAATTGACAAGCAAAGCTTGGTATTTGAGCGGTTTGCTCAATTAAACCAGGAACAGAACAAGGCTATAAGTGGCACTGGATTGGGACTTTCTATCGTAAAGGGGTTAGTAGGTTTGTTGGGAGGGGAAATAGTACTAAAATCTGAACCAGGAGTGGGAAGTACCTTTATTTTTACCTTCCCATTTAAGAAAATGCAAACAGCAGGCAATGAGAATTTTGTATATGAAGAACTTTCAGATTATCATTTTCCTAATAAACTGGTACTTGTTGTTGAAGATGATATTTACAATGCCGAATATTTAAAGGAAATACTATCTGAAATTGGGTTGAACATTGTATTTGCCGATACTGGTAAAGATGCTGTTGAAATATCTTTATTGCAACCTGTAGATCTAGTTTTAATGGATATTCGTTTACCCGATATGGATGGCTATGATGCCACACGCCAAATTAGACAGCATAAACCTAACTTGAAAATTATTGCCCAAACTGCCTATGCTTCTTCACTCGAAAAACAAAAAGCAATAGATGCCGGGTGTAACGACTATATTAGCAAACCAACAAAACGTGAACTATTGTTGGCTTTAATAAGTAAGTACCTTTCAAAAGTCACCAATCATTGATATCATCTTTCTCAATAGATTTCCGAATAAATAAATCTCACCTGTAGCTTATTAATACGCTTACAACCCATTGTAAATAGTCTTTTATCAAGTAAATTAGCACCCGTATCATTCAATCTGCTTTTTATTTATGTCCAGGAAAATATCGGAGAAAACAATTCTTAAGGAAGTAAATTCAAATTCACTGGTTGTTTTTTTAACATTTATTGGCATTTCCTTTTTTCTATATGGAAATACGCTGTTTAACAGTTATTGCCTGGATGATGCAATTGTTATCACTGAAAATTCTTTTACCAAGCTGGGATTATCTGGCATTGGAGAAATCTTTGCCAACGAATCGTTTACAGGTTTCTTTGGAAAAGACAAGCAATTGGTTTCCGGAGGAAGATACAGGCCTTTATCCATTGCCTCTTTTGCAATGGAGTACCAGTTTTTTGGAGCAAATCCCTCAATCAGTCATTTTGTAAATATCCTCCTATATGGGTTAACCGGTTTTTTGGTTTTTCTGGTATTATCAATGCTCTTCAAAGCTGGAAATGAAGAAAAATGGTATCTGCAATTTCCCTTTATAATTGCTGCATTGTATATGTTGCATCCTGTCCATACCGAAGTGGTAGCAAATATCAAAGGTCGTGACGAAATATTCGCTTTACTATTTGGGCTACTGGCTTTTTGGCAAGTACTTAAATATGCAAATAATGCGAATTTTAAACATTTGATTTATAGTGCGGTATTTTTGTTCCTTGCCTTATTGTCTAAAGAACATGCGCTTGTATTTTTCATTCTAATACCGTTTGCCTTATTGCTATTTAAAAATAAGTCCATGAGACAAACACTCAAAATAACTGGCATTCTGTTAATTCCTTCCATACTATTTTTGGTAATACGTCAGGAAGTATTAGGAAAGGTGGTATTGACAAATGTGACTGAATTAATGAACAACTCCTTTCTGAATGCAGATTCGGAACAGCGTTTTGCAACCATTTCGTATACCTTAGGGAAATACCTTCAATTACTCGTTTTTCCTCATCCTTTAACCTACGATTACTATCCTTACCACATTCAACTTACCAATTGGAGCAATATTTTTTCAGTATTATCAGTAATTGCTTATTCGTTTCTGGTCATTTTGGGATTAGTTACATTGAAAAAATACCCAATTTATTTTTTTGCCATAGCAGTTTTCTTATTGCCTTTGATTCCAGTAACCAATATATTATTCCCAATAGGCACCTTTATGAGCGAACGGTTTATATATATTCCATCGCTTGGTTTTTGCATTATTGCAGGATATTTTATTTACAACGGTATTCACTCCAAAATTAAATATTACAGAATACTGACAATTTCGTTAATAACTACTCTGATTCTTGGTTTTGGCGTCAAAACCATTAGCCGGAATGTTGTTTGGAAAAATGATTTCACATTATTCACAACCGATGTTAAAACCTCAGTAAATAGTGCAAAGGGGAACTGTGCAGCTGGAGGAATTCTATTGGATACTTTTAAGGATAACCCCGACCAGCAGGTAAAAGACTTGAATCTGAAACTTGCTATCGGTTACCTGAATAAAGCCGTTGCAATTCATCCAACCTATATCGATGCCTGGTTGCTGTTAGGGAATGCCTATCTCATTTTTCCTGATTCCACCGATCTCTCAGTAAGCTGTTACGAAGAGATTTTAGAATTTTCCCCTCAAAATGAGAAAGCGATTCATAATCTGGAATTCATTGCATACAAAGAAAAAGTGCCAGCTAAAAAAGTAAAGCTATTGGAGAATGTGTTGAAATATGAACCTAAATCATACGCAATTTTATATCAACTGGGTAATATCTGGGGAAAAGAATTGTCTAATTTACCCCTGGCAACTCAATACCTGGAAAAAGCACTGGAAATAAATCCTACCGGAAAAGAAGCATTGAAAGACCTGGGTGTTGCCTTTGCCATGCAGCAGAATTTTCGAAAATCGGCTGATATTATGGAACAAGTTGTCAAAATTGACAGCACCGATGCGAATGTGTGGAATAATTTGGGACTGACATATACTTATTTGAAGCAACAGGGGAAAGCAAACTATTGCTTTGAAAAGGCAAAATCCTTACAACAGGTTGAAGGGAAAAAGAACTAAATAATTCTTTCAGCTTTAATCAATTTCCAATACTAATCCATCATAAGCCAATTGAATATTGGAAGGCAATTGTTTTTGCACATCATCATGCAATCCCATCTGATGACTGATATGCGTGATAAAACCATTTTTTGCTTTCACTTCTTCTATCAACGAAATAGCTTCGCCTAATGAGTAGTGCGAAATGTGCTTTTCTTTTCGTAAACCATTAATCACCAAATATTCAATGTCTTTTATCTTTTCCTTTTCCTCCTCCGAAATAAAATTTATATCGGTAATATAAGCGAAGTTCCCAAACCTAAAACCAAAAACCGGTAGCTTCATATGCATGCCACGTATGGGAATAACAGGTATTCCCCTGATTTCAAACGGACTATTTTTCAAGGTAAAGAAATCAACCTGGGGAATTCCGGGATATTTTTCTTCGGCAAATACATACGAAAATTCGTTCCGGATGGCCTTTTGAACCCTTTCTTCGGCATACACTGCCATTGGTTGCTGCTGAATATAATTGTAGGCTCGGATGTCGTCCATTCCTGCAATGTGGTCCTTATGCTCATGCGTAAATAAAATTGCATCAAGCCTTAGAACATTGGCTCGCAGCATCTGTTGCCTGAAATCTGGCCCGGAGTCAATTACTAACGTTAATTCGCTGGTTTCAATCAATATGGATGTCCGTAGCCGTTTATCACGCGGGTTGCCTGAATGACAAACAGCGCATGGACAAGCTATTACAGGAACGCCCTGGGAAGTACCGGTACCGAGAAATGTAATTTTCAATTTTTTGACATTCGTTTTGCTTACTACTAATACAATAATAGCCATTTTTTTTCTTCTAACCTTGGTTTTACTATTTTTACAACAAAAACAGTGGCCGGAAAAATCTATTTAATACCCACTCCGCTTGGAGTAGGCAGACAACAAAATTACCTCGATACTGAATCGTTGCAAATAATTGCAGGTATCCGACATTATATTGTAGAAGAAGAACGAACAGCGCGCAGATTTTTAAGCAGTTTAAAATTGTCGATACCCATTCCCGAATTAACGCTCCATGTATTAAACGAACATACCCAGCCCCAAGCGATTGCCCATTATTTAGATGCCATTACTGACCAAAACATTGGGCTAATGTCGGAAGCGGGAGTGCCGTGTGTTGCCGATCCCGGTAATCTCATCGTTCAAATAGCTCACCAAAAAGGGATTCAGGTGATTCCTTTAATTGGGCCCTCCTCCATTATTATGGCCTTAATGGCTTCGGGTATGAATGGTCAGAACTTTGCTTTTAATGGGTATTTGCCCATTCAGAGTAAAGAAAGGATTTCGCGGATTCGATTTTTTGAAAAACGTTCTTCAACAGAGCATCAAACTCAGATATTTATCGAAACACCTTATAGAAACGGACAATTGCTAAACGATATGTTAGAGGCATGTAATCCAACGACCAGGATTTGTATTGCAGCAGATTTAAGCCTGGAAACTGAATATATAAAAACACTTACAGTAAAGGACTGGAAACAAAATTTACCCAATATCCATAAGCGGCCGGCTATAATTTTGTTGCAGGCATAAAAATTGGGATTTGCAATTTGTAGCGACGCAACCTTTTTATTTTTTCGCATCCTATAAAAAATTCAAAATGAAAAAATGAGCCCTCTCCGGGAAGTCAAAATTCAACGATTTTCAGCTGTTTTACCCCTAACCCCTTCAGGGAACCATCTGAAAATCATTGAATTTTCAAGTCCCCCATTTGGGGGATTAGGGGGTAAAAGACTTTACAGAAGACTCAAATACCTAACCTTTGATGTTATGCTGCGCAATTCTTTTGTTCTGTTTACATTTTTTATTTGTCTGAATAGCTTTTGCCAAACGCCTCCAAAATCAAGAGTTAGTTTTCATTTCATGAAAGGTTCGAACATTCTTGTGCAAAACAGTGATTTAGTGGGTGCACCAAGTTACAGTGGTCAAGGTTGTTTCTTATATGGAGTGCAGTATTCCAAACCAATAATAAAATGGGTGTACCTGGAAACAGGTTTGGAGTATGTACATAATAAAATTGACATGAAACCATCCTTTTATCCTGGTATTGATATGTCGCCCAGGCGCAAGGAAATCGATCTGGTAACTATTCCTCTTCGGATACGGGTAGAATTTCTAAAATTTTTCTTTATAAACCCGGGTGTTTATTTGGATATGGACATGAAAAATAACGCTGTCGGAGACCAGACAGGTATTGGTTTTGCTTTTGGAGTGGGTGCGCAATATTCTTTAAAATCGGGTATTACGTTTATCGTAAATCCAATTTTACACCGTCGTTCTGTCGTTCATTTTTCGAGTGAAAAATATCCCTACAATTTATACGATACGGGGATTCAATTTGGTTTAGGCTATAAATTCTAACTGTTTATTGGGTAACTTTTAATTCCACCCTCCGGTTTAAAGCCTTTCCTTCTTCGGTTTCGTTTGTGCTTACCGGCGTACTTTCTCCAAAATACTTTATAGTAAGTTGTTCTTTTGCAATGCCATTTTTTACCAGATAATTTAAAACAGAAGTTGCCCTCGCCTTCGACAGCGCTAAATTATAGGTATCAGAACCATCTGCATCGGTGTGTCCATGTATTTCGTAGCGATAATTCGGATACTTTATTAATGCCTCTGTTATTCGTTGAAGATCGCTGAAAGAACTGGCAAGAAGTTCCGATTTATCAAACTCGAAAAAGATACAATTAAGCCGGATAGTTGCTCCCGGTTTGATTTCAGTCAGGAAGATATCACGATAAATCGTATCCTGAAGAATTGGCTGGCTCAAATCAATATTCAAACTGGTCGAAATAAAGTTTTCTTTAAGTGCCATAATTCCAAAATTTCTGTCGGCATTGAGCTTACCTAAAAATACACCGGAGGCGTCTGTTTCGAATGTTTTAAAAATTTTATTTGCTTCCAGGTCTATCCAGTTGACGGTAGCTGAAATTGGCAAGCTATCGGCACTGTTTAGTGTCCGGCCTTTTATCCAGGTTTCCTTGGGGGCAACTCCCTCTCCCCGGACTATAATCCGAAATGGTTCGTTAGTTAACGAATTGTTTATAAATAAAGTGGTACTTGTCCTTCCACGTGATGTTGGAGCAAATTTTACCGGAACAAATAATGTATCGCCCGCTGGCACATCGGTTTGCTCAGGGATGATTGTTGTTAAAAATTGGGAAGTATCCGGTCCGGCATTAAGGAGTTTTAAGATATGCAATGATTCATTGCTGGTGTTTACTAATACAGCGGCAAGCGTATCGCGATATTGGCTTACTGTTACTTTGCCAAAATCGAGGTAAGAGGTGGAAGCGTTTATTCTTCGTGGAATTCCGATTCCTGTCAGTATGGTTTTAAATGTATCGGTGGAGGTATAGGTATATAGCGCTGAATTTTTTGAACCGGCTGTTTTTGGAGAAAAGCGGAATTCTTCGTCTCCTTTAGATTTTGGAGAAATCCATCTGGGGAAATCCTTCGATGCTGCTTCAAAGGAAGTTTGATCGTTATGGCGAATTTCAAATTTTCGAATCTGAATAGGGTAGGGAGTTGGATTTGAAATAAATCCCGAAATTGTAAGTTCCTTGATGCTTTCAAGAAGTTCATCCCCAAATAAAATAGAGTCCTTTACAACTGGTTTTGGCGAAACAAGTGAAAAGTACCCCGATAAAACCTCTTCCTGCACTGGTTTAATTGCAGGCGACCATACCTCCATATGTGTATTGTTCGAAATAGTGGCAAACTGCTGAATAGTTGGGTGGTAAGCCAATAAATTAAGCTTTCCCGAAAAATCGTCCAAAGCAGCTAATAGTGCTCCGGTGTTTGTGTCGTAAGTTTCGAGCGTATTACGGCTTGTTAATACCATTACCTTGGTTTCATCAATGCGAAAACTGGCTTGCAGAATTGATTTGTTTGGCGATTTCAGTATAAATTTTTGCAACTTCAAATTGAACAACAACAGACTGTCGTTTTGAGTAAAAATCACAAAATTGCTTTGCGGGGAGCAGAGGTGATACTTTGGAACGGGTAGAAAAACTATTCTTTTTCCCGAATAAGAGTCAAAAAAAGTAGTGCTATTGTCGGTTTTCTGCCTTACTGTCCACTTGCCATTAAGACGTTCGTTATATTCTTGGGCCTCATTGTTATTTACTTTCATAAAGGCCACATAGTTGCCATCCGGTGTAAAACTTCGATATCGTAACTCTTTTATAGTAAATAGGATTTCACCTTTCACCAAATTGATCATGGTATTACTGTCTTTAAAACCCACCAAAGCTGTTTGGTTGTTCGGACTTACTAATACCGAGGTTATTTCTTCCTTAAAAAACAGCGAATTCAAAAGTTTGCCGGAATCGGTAGTATAAATCTTAATATTCCCTTTTGAATCTAGCGTTACAGCATATTGCCCATTGGGAGTGAAAGAGCACCATTTTAAATCGGGTTCGTTAATCAGAAATATTTTTTGTCCCCCTAAGCTATTCCAAAGCCTGACATTTTTTGACGGATCCATTACCAAATTTCCCGGAATTTGCATTTCTGTTCCATCGGCTAAAATATAACAGGTGTTTACCTTTTTACCATTTTTAGGAATGCGGCCCACCAGCTTATTGGAGGCAATATCCCAATAATTATACTCGTAAATAGAACTGATTACAAAGCTTTTATCATCGGCTGTAAGCATTACCTTTTTGGCATCAAAGCCCATGAGTGAAGTAATTATTTTTCCGTTTTCGATATTTCTGGTAGTAATGACACCATCTGAGTCGAGGGTTAAAAGCATCGTTCCACTTTTATTATATTCCAACTGAATGAAGGGAGCCTTTTCAGCATCGGCAACTGCCGATATCTCCATGCGTTGGTCTTCCGATAGGATTGGCGAAAGCCTTACCTGTGCTTTGGTACTGGTATCGGATGGTAATTTCCACAAGCTTTTCAGCCCTACCGTATCCTGAATTTGTTGCCAGTCCTGTTTCCTGTTTAATCGATAGGATACGGAAACTTGTT
>Ga0316608_1000360_pt1 | contig 22656 bp, 35 predicted proteins | sample MIS2016152B_MG_FD_207673 | JGI IMG/M metagenome (GOLD analysis project Ga0316608, IMG submission 207673) | Microbial mat bacterial communities from Middle Island sinkhole, Lake Huron, Michigan, United States - MIS.2016.152B | ecosystem: Environmental > Aquatic > Freshwater > Lake > Sediment...
GCACGAATAAATAGAGGATAAATAAGGCTTTTTCAGCAATGCCATCAATTGGCATTTTGGTTTGTTCCAACAAGATAAGAGCCACAATAATGGCAAAGTTCCAAGGTAATGCAGCAATAAACCTCATGTTTTCTCCTAAGGCGACAAGGCGTTTTTAGTCAATTTTCCTCATTATAACAGGTGATAAGCTGTGTAGGTTTTTCCTTCCGCATGGTATTCTTAGCCACTTTTTTAATTTTCCAAGTGTGTCATTATGTCAAAACTTTATCCTGTCGTATTGTCTTTTTCAGGTCACGACCCCAGCGGCGGCGCGGGGATACAAGCCGATATTGAAACCCTCAGCAGCCATCATTGCCACAGTATTAGCGTGATTACCGCGCTCACAGAACAAGATTCGCAAAATGTGAAAAAAATGCTGCCGCAATTGCCTGAAAATATTATCAGCCAAGCCAATACTTTACTTGCGGATATGCAGGTGGCAGTGATTAAAATTGGGCTGGTCGGGCATTTTCAAACAGCACAGGCAATTGCCCAAATTTTACAACAACATCCAACCATTCCTGTGGTGTTTGACCCTGTTTTAGCCGCAGGGGGCGGTGCGTCTTTAAGTGATAGTGCGTTGCTTGAAGCGATTAATACCTTGCTATTGCCGCATACCACCGTTTTAACTCCCAATACGCAAGAAGCCCGTGCTTTAACAGGACTTTCTGAAACACAAGTCTGTGGGGCGGCTTTATTGGAAAAAGGCTGTGATTATGTATTAATTACAGGCGCAGATGAGCCAACGGCGGTGATTGAAAATCACCTGTTTTATGAGCCGCAAAAAACCGAAATATTCCGTTGGGATCGTTTACCCTATCATTATCATGGCTCAGGTTGTACATTAGCCAGCAGCATTGCAGGACTGATGGCACAAGGGTTGGATACTTTTTCTGCTATCACTGAAGCGCAAGATTACACTTGGAATTCTTTGGAAGCGGCGTATCAAATTGGCAAAGGGCAATATAAACCGCAACGCTTTTTTTGGGTTGAGGCGTAACAGATGATGTTCCCTGGTTCTGGTTTATATGCCATCACCCAAACAGACCACAAGTCTGATGTGCAAGTGCTGACAGAAGTAGAGCAAGCGATAAAAGGCGGGGCGGTGGTTATCCAATATCGGGATAAAAATCGCGCCCGCCATCCTGAATTAGCAGAAAAAATCTTGTGGCTTTGTCGGGAATATACGATTCCCTTGCTGATAAATGACGATATAGACTTAGCCGCAACCATAGGCGCGGACGGTGTGCATTTAGGCAAACACGATGGCGATATTGGCAGTGCGTGGCACCATTTGGGAAAACAGGCGATTATCGGGGTGTCGTGTTATAACGATTTACCCTTGGCAATTGCCGCTGAACAGCAAGGCGCGACCTATGTGGCGTTTGGGCGTTTTTTCCCCTCATCCTCCAAACCCTTAGCCAGTCCTGCCCAGCTTGAAACCTTGCAACAAGCCAAAGCGGTGTTGAGCTTACCGATTGTCGCTATCGGTGGGATTTTGCCTGAAAATGGCGCAAGCTTGCTTGCCGCAGGTGCGGATGTGCTAGCGGTGATTGGTGGCGTTTTTTCCAATCATCCCGAACAAGCGGCGCGTGCCTATCAACCTTTGTTTGTTTAACTATGCCAGCCATTTTTTTCACTTTTTACCTGCTACTGTTTTCTTCATTGGCTGTCGCTGATGAAGAACGCGGCAAAAAAGTTGCCTTTACTTTTGAATTGGGCAATTGTTTAGCCTGTCATCGGATTGCAGAAGGTGACAGTCCAGGGACTATTGGTCCTGAACTGACCGCTTTGCCCAACCGTTTTGCCGATAAAGCACAATTACGCGCCTTTATTTGGGATGCCAGCCAATTTAATCCACAGACCAGTATGCCGCCGTTTGGTAAAAATAAAATTCTCAGTCGTGACGATATTGATGCGGTTGTCGATTATCTGTGGCGTGTGCCATAACGGCTGAAAAATAATTGGAGCTTAAAATGACGAACCCACGCTTTAGTAAACGCCGTGCTTTTCTAAAAACCTCATTAGCACTGAGTGCCTACAGTTTTAGCGCGGCAACTAGCCTAATTGCACCGATTGAAACCCAAGCCGAATGGATGGCTAATTTATTTTCACTGGGAACTTTTGATGAAAGCATCCAAAAAAGCTTTAGCATTCCAGACGTGACCCAAATTGAGGTAACGGACAAAATAGAACTTAAATTACCGAGCATTGCTGAAAATGGCGCGGTTGTTCCATTAACGATTAACACCACATTAGAAAGAGTGGAACAGTTTTTTGTGTTTGTTGAAAAAAATCCCGTGCCGCTGGTGGCGGTGTTTAATTTATCCCCACAGGTTGAGCCGACAGCTTCTCTTCATGTCAAACTGTCTGAAACCTCGGAGGTTGTCGTGGTGGCTAAAGCCGCTGGGCAACTGTATAAAATACAACAAACCGTAAAAGTCACCATTGGCGGCTGTGGAGGTTAAAATGTCGAGCATCAACATTCGCATGAAACGACTGGAAAATGGAACACAAATCAGAACCTTGATTTCACATCCCATGGAAACAGGGCGGAATAAAGACCCTAAAACAGGCAAACTCATTCCTGCCCATTTTATTCAAGAATTATTCGTTACGCACAATGGCAAAATTGTCGTGAGTAGCAGTTTAGGCGCGGGCGTGTCAAAAAATCCTTATTTTGCCTTTTTGCTGAAAGGCGGTGAAGTGGGTGATAAAGTCACCATTAGCTGGCGGGATAATTTGGGCAATAGCGATATTGAAGAAAAAATAATTGAGTAACAAATAAGTAAGTGAGACAAAGTTTTTGTACATTTTATTTGCTAGAGGGACTGCAAAACCTAGGTTTTGCATTCCAAAACTTTTGTTTTACTACTTAGTAACTTTAAAATCCCCCCAACTCTTTGGAATAACCGTGTCTTATACACTCCCTACTTGGGCTTATGCCTGTGGCTTTCCTGCGGCAACAGGCAACATCAAAACGGTTCCTGCTGATTTTATCGTGGAAGAAATATTGCCTTTTCAACCGGAAGGTCATGGCGAACACGTTTTTTTGCACATTCAAAAAACAGGTGAAAACACTGAATACGTTGCCCGCGCTCTGGCTAGAATCGCAGGGGTAAGACAACGGGATATTGGTTTTGCAGGGTTAAAAGACCGTCATGCCATCACAACCCAGTGGTTTAGCGTTTGGCTACCCGGCAAAGCTGCCCCCGATTGGTCAACACTAGAAACCCAAAACATCAAAGTTTTACAAACCCTGCGCCACCCGCGCAAACTCAAACGTGGTGTTTTAACGGGCAATCAATTTACTTTGTTGATTCGCAATTTTGCAGGTGATAGGGACAAAACGCAGGCGCAATTAGAAACGATTAAAGCCCAAGGTTTCCCTAATTATTTTGGTGAACAGCGATTTGGACAACAAGGGCAAAACTTGAACACCGCGCAGGCTTTATTTCAAGGACTGAAAATGAAACCTGAGCAACGCAGCCTTTACTTATCGGCGGCGCGGTCTTTTTTATTTAATGTGATTTTATCAAAGCGAGTTGCCTTACAAAACTGGAATCAAGCCATTCAAGGCGATGTCTGTATGATAAATCACTCGCAGAGCTATTTTAAAACCGACACCCTTGAGGCGGTTTTACAACAGCGTATTAATCAGGGCGACATTCATCCCACCGCTAGTCTCTATGGAAAAGGTGATAATGCCGCTCAAGCAGACGCACTTGCTATTGAACAGGCTGTTTTTGCTGCATATCCCGAATTGACCGAAGGTTTACTCAAATTTGGGCTAGAAATGGATAGACGGGCATTACGTTGTTATCCTGAAAATCTGTCTTGGGAATTTTTAGAACCTGAGCAATTAAAATTACAATTCTTTTTAACTACGGGCAGTTATGCTACCGTTTTATTACGCGAGTTGCTTTAATATAAGGTGCATTAAAGATGAACAGAAATAAAACTCAAAATTACACCGAAGCCGATTTAATTCTGTTGTTCAATTTAACGAGGATTAAAAGTCCCTATACCGCGTTAATGGTTGAATGGATGAATGCCAGTGTCGGTTTATCCACGATTGAACAGACTGTTTTTGATAAACTCATCACGCGAGCCATTCGTGATATTGAAGGCTGGCAAGAAGAGGATTTAAAAATGAAGTTTTTAAGTCCGGTTCTTGAATTAGCACATTTTATGGATGACCAAGAAGTGTATTCCTATTTTGAAAAAACCGTGTCTGCGACTGTTGACGGGCATTTTTTAAAAACAAAAACCGACTTTATGCTGGCAAAAGGCATTTTGGATAAACCGCAACAGCCGTATTTTCATTTTCAAGAATGGAAACCGCATAAACGACCCACAGGCGATTCGATGGCGCAATTATTAGAAGCGTTATTGATTGCGCAGGAATTAAATCAACATCAATTTCCGATGTATGGTTGTGAGGTGATGGGGAAATATTGGAGTTTTGTGATTCTGGAAGACAAAAGCTATTGTATTTCTAAGAGTTATGATTGTACTGAGCAGGATGATTTATTACAAATTATTGCCGTTTTGCGCAAATTTAAACAGATTTTAGAAAAGCTGTTGTTAAACTAATTTATGAGGAAAATATGATGATGCAATTAAATGTTTCTTTACCTGAACCTGTTTATGATTGGGTTCAAAGCCAAGCTATTTCCGCACATTTTTCTAATAGTGGTGATTATGTGCGCGAATTGATTATGCAAATGCAAAAATTACAAGCCTTGCAAAAATCAATCACGGAAGGTTTGGAAAGTGATGTGAGTTGTCATTCAGTTGCTGAGATTGTTGACCAAACAAAACCAGAATTACAAATAATTGAAAAAGAACGGGCAATTTATTTAACGACAGAGGATATGGCGTTCTTTTTCAATGCGTTGGAAAATTCACCTAAAGCCAATTCGTATTTAAAACGCGCCGCACAACGTCATCAGCAGTTAATTCAACATGCTTAAAATTGAGGTTTTGACTCGTGAGCATCACCGCAAAGCATTTGATTGTGGTGTGTCGGCGTTAAATGCTTATTTATCACAAACAGCGGTGCAACATGCTCAAAAAGGGCTGTCTAAAACGTTTGTCGCGGTAGAGGAATCGCAACCTTTAGAGATTGTAGGCTTTTTTACCTTGACCTTAACGGAGATTGACCGCGCTCTTTTACCTGAACAGTTTGCGAAAAAGTTGCCGAATCATCCGTTGCCAGTGATTAAATTGGCGCGGTTAGCGATTGCTAAGGCGCATCAAGGGCGGGGAATGGGTGAGGCGTTGTTGTTTGAGAGTTTGTCGCGTGCTTATCGGGCTTATGAATTGGTGGGCGCGGTGGCATTGTTTGTGGACGCGAAGGATGAGCGGGCGGCGTTGTTTTATCAGAAGTATGGTTTTGTGCCGATTCCGTCTTTTCCACTTCAGCTTTTTTTGTCGTTTGATACGATTGGCGATATTGTCGGTAAATGATTGATTTACAGAAAGTTTTAGGTTTGGAAATTTAAACGGGTTTTAGATTTGTATTATTACAAATAAATTTTTGAGAACAGGAATATAACATGAAAACTGAATTATTACTTCTTATACCAAATAGCGAACCTTACTGTAAAAACAAAAAGGCTCTCATTAACTTTTTAAAAGGAGATGAGCAGATTGTTATTACTGGCACTGAACATATAAAGCTATGTAATTTAGAAAACTCTAAAGAATTAGTTTCAGCAAAAATTCGAGTCAAGTCTGGTTCTGTTAAGTCAAAAGAAGAGCGTTATTTCCAAATAACCTTGGAATGTGATAATTCAGAATTGTTAGATGAGTTTGGCAGTCTATGTAATCGTGTTCATAATTTGGTTCAACGAATCTCCCCAGGAAATATTGTTGTTAATACATTATGGGATGATGTTGGAAGAATATACGCAGAAAATGCCTATCCTAGTATTAATGAGGTAGAAAATCTTATGCGTAAGTTAATTGCTGAGTTTATGCTGGTTACAGTTGGTATCAATTGGTCTAAAGAGAGATTAGATACTGAACTTATAAAAAAGATAGAAAATTTTAAAGATGATGACCCATTTTTGAATGATTTATATAAATTAGACTTCATTCAGCTTAAGAATGTTCTATTTGAAAAAAAGCGTGATATAGAAATTGATGAAATGGAGAAATTAATTTCTAAAACAAATTTTAATGAAGATGATAAAAAACACATAAAAAAGTTTATTCCAAAATCAAATTGGGAAAAATATTTTTCCTCATTAATTGATGAAAAAGAAAGCAGTTTATCAGAAAAATGGCGAATACTTTATGAACTTAGAAATAAAGTGGCTCATAACCGTTGTTTAAAAAAAGAAGAATATCAAAAAATAAAAGGATTATCTTTAAAAATAAAATCAATTATTGAAAAAGCCTCTGAGAAACTAGGAGCAATTAATGTAACTGAAGAAGATAGAGAAACAATAATTCATAATTATTATTCAAGTTTTCCTATGGACTTTTACTCTAAAGCAGAAGAGGCGGTAGTTAATTACTACTTAAACTCTGGTTACAAAGTAGATGTTAGCAATATAGGTCGAGATGTTGATGTAGATTTCATTGCAGAAAAAGACGGTGTTAAGATTGGAGTTGAAGTAAAAATTACTAGACATTCTATGGGGTTTCATCATGGATTAATTCAAAGATTGCAAAAGGCTTTAGAAAGAGAAGATTTATTAAAAGTCCATCTTGTCTTTGCATTAAAAGAAAGTGGTTCTTATAGAAAATATCCATCTCACATTATTCAAGCATTAAGTTCTCAAAATATAGAGATTTATTTTGGAATAGTGAATGATGATGGAGTTTTTATACCAGGTACAGAGATGGAATAAGCGTAACCCAATATAACCACTGCCTTAAAAACTTATCTTTCTTAACCTGTTTTTTGCCATGTTCAAAACCACCGAATACTTCAAGTTTATGAAACAACGCCCAGACCGTGCGCACATAAAAGACGAATGGATTGAACAAGCCATTAACAACTCCATTCATCAAGAAATCCAAACCGATAACCGCATTAGACGCTGGGCAAAAATTGCAGAAAATGAAAACCGTTATTTACGCATTGTTTTACTCGAAGACGGCGAAACCGTCCACAATGCTTTTTTTGACCGCCGCTTTAAGGAGTAACCACCATGAAAATAAAATACTTTCCCGAAACTGATACACTGTATTTTCAATTCAATGATAACGAAATTGTTGAAACGCAAGAATTAAATGAAAATACTTTTCTTGATTTAGATGCAAATGGTAATTTAGTTGCCATTACATTGGAACATGCAAAAAAATCAGCCTCTATTTCTGAATTTTCATATCAGCAAATGGCAATGGCGGCCTGAAAAACTTATCTTTCTTAACCTAAAGAGAAAACACCATGTTAGATATAGAATTCCCCCCTGCTAAGGAATCTGAAAAAATGCCATCATTAAATCACAGCTACATTTGCAGCCAAATCCTGCGCCAGCTTTTTACCTATTCACATATTGAAGTTTTAACCGAATTAACATTAGATATTGACAATGGATTAACACCGGATATTTGTATTTATTCCAGCGATATGATTAATCCTGATTTTTTGCATGATATTCACAAATTTCCACGAATGCCGTTTTTAGCCATTGAAGTTATTTCTGCCAGTCAAAATATTCAAACCTTACTGGAGAAAGCTCAAAAAATGATTGATTCAGGAATTAAAATTGTTTGGACAATAGAGCCTTATACGTTAACTATTTTTGAAACAACAGCGCAAGGAACGCAACGTTTTTATAACGCTGAAGTGGAATCTGAAGGTGTTAAAGTGAATTTTAAAAGCATATTTTCCAAATAACACGGATATAACCACCGCTTTAACCACAACAAATAAAAACATGAACTACGTTTTAACCGAACACGCTAAAGAAAGCCTGCAAAGACGTAGCAATATTCAACTACGCTGGTTAAAACAAGCAATAACAACACCGCATCGGATTGAAAAAGATGTAGATGACTCCGAATTAACCCACTATCTGCTAAAAATTGAAGACTTTGAAGGTCGCGTTTTGCGCGTGATTGTCAATCAAACCGTTGACCCCATGCGCGTAATTACGGCGTTTTTTGACCGCAACATGAGAAATAAATTATGAAACTCAGCATTGATGAAACCGCAGACGCACTGTATTTACAGTTAATTAATAAAGACGTATTGGAATCAGAAGAAATCGTACCTGGTATCGTGGTGGATTATGACGAAAACGGTGAAATTATTGGTGTGGAAGTATTGCATTTAACAAAACGTTTAAATCCGGTTGATTTACTTGATTTTCAATTCCAAGCTAATCGACAAAAAACAGCAACTCGTGCTGCTTTGCCTTGCTAATTTTGTAAAAAATAAAAATGCCCCTTGCCCTTAATATTTTAACAAAACAGATGTAGACTAATTATGACAGTGAATAAAAAATTCAAATCTTTTTCTGATGTCTTGCTATATTACGACATTCATTATATTCAAGAAGACTTTGATTTGATTAAAACCGCTCAAATAACTGAGGCGGTTAAAGATGAAATTTTATTTACATTAAACGAAGTCCCTTATAAAGTGTCAGAAGCCGCTATTTGTGAAAACCTGATTTATCCGCTTTTAAAAGAAGCCTGGAAAATGTATCGGGATATTTTTTCAATTTGGAGTCATCAATCCTTAGAAGATGAAGAGGGTTTTTTAAGAATTCCTGATTATTTAATTTCTAAACGCTCCGAATTGGGAAAAATTATTTTTGATTTTCCTTTATTAGCTGTAATTGAAGCCAAAAAAGATAATTTTTCATCCGGTTGGACACAATGCTGTTTGGATATGATAAAAATTCGACAAATCAATCATAACGAAAATATGGCTATTTATGGACTGGTGACAAATGGCGAAATATGGGAAATTGCAAAACTGGAACAACAACGCTTTATTTTATATAAAAAACGTTTTTATATTGAAGAATTAGAACTGTTATTTAATGCACTAATCTCAGTTTTGGAATTATGTAAACTGCAATTAATTGAATTAAACTTAGTTAAATAAATTCGTCTTTTGCTACCAGAAAATAAAAATGCACCTTGCCTTTAATATCCCTGACAATAAAACCCAAGAGAAACAACCATGATAACCAAAGAAGAATTAAAACAAGAAATCGAACAATTGGACGATAACTATTTAGACTTGGTATTTCGGCTATTACAACAATTTCCTCATCAAAAAAAATCACAACCCGATTTATTAGCTAATTCACGTTCTATTCATTATCCTGAAACAGAAACGCAAGACGGACTCGCTTTTACGGATATTGAAGATACCGTCGCCTTTAGCAAACAATTAAGAACTAACGCTTGGCAAAGAAACCATCATGCCTGATTATTTGCTTGTGGATACTTGCGTTATTATTGACTACATTAATAAACGCAATACTACGCTAAACGATTTACTCGATAATGGCGAAGTTCTATTTATCAATTCGGTGATTGAAATGGAATTATTGCAAGGAGCGCGAAATAAAATAGAATTAGCCGTGATTAAGAAAAAACTGCAATCGTTTCGTTTGCTGAATCTACAACAACCGATTTTCGATTTAGCAACTAGCTATGTCCGCACTTATTGTTTATCACATAATTTAGCTTTGCCGGATGCCGTGATTGGAGCAACTGCTATCTTTTATCAAGTGCCGTTATTAACCTACAATAAAAAAGATTTTAAGTTTTTACCTGAAATTCAATTGGCTTAAATAAAATCTTTTCAAATAATCAACTTTTTTAAACCTTTCATAAAAAACACCATGCAAGAAATTTACAATCCAGCCACCATCGAACAAGACGCACAACAACACTGGGAAACCTCCGGCGTATTTCACGCAGTCGAAAATCTGACACAAGAAAAATTCTACTGTTTAGCCATGTTCCCCTATCCGAGCGGCAAACTCCACATGGGGCATGTGCGCAATTACACCATCGGCGACGTGATTAGCCGTTACCAACGCATGTTGGGCAAAAACGTGATGCAGCCGATGGGCTGGGATGCGTTTGGTTTACCCGCTGAAAATGCCGCGATGAAACACGGCGTACATCCTGCCAAATGGACGTATGAAAATATTGACTATATGCGCACCCAATTGAAAAGCTTAGGGTTTGCTTATGATTGGTCACGCGAGTTCGCCACTTGCGACCCCGATTATTACCGCTGGGAGCAATGGTTTTTCTTAAAACTTTTGAAAAAAGGTTTGGTTTACAAAAAAACCGCGCCCGTCAATTGGTGTCCGCACGATGCCACCGTATTGGCAAATGAGCAGGTCATTGAAGGCTGTTGCTGGCGGTGCGATACACCAGTGGAGCGCAAAGAAATTTCACAATGGTTTTTAAAAATCACTGCCTATGCGGATGAATTGCTGAAAGATTTGGACACGTTGGACGGTTGGCCTGAGCAAGTGAAAACCATGCAAGCTAATTGGATTGGGCGTTCCGAAGGCGTGGAAATGGATTTTATTGTCGCGGACAGTGGCGAACCGTTGCGCGTTTACACCACCCGCCCAGATACTTTGATGGGCGTGACGTATGTGGCGGTGGCGGCGGAGCATCCCTTAGCAAAACGTGCGGCAGAAAATAATGCCGATATTCAAGCGTTTATTGATGACTGCAAAAAAATGGAAACGTCCGAAGCGGCAATGGAAACGATGGAAAAACGCGGCATTGCGTCCGGTTTAACCGCGATTCACCCAATTACAGGCGAACAAGTTCCGGTCTGGATTGCAAACTTCGTGTTAATGGGCTACGGCACAGGCGCGGTGATGGCAGTTCCGGCGCATGACCAACGCGATTATGAATTTGCACAAAAATACGGTATTGCGATTAAAGCAGTGATTGGCGCGGCAAATGGCGAAGATGACAGCATCGAAAGCCAAGCGTTTACTACCAAAGGTGTATTAAAAAATTCCGCTGAATTTGACGGTTTAACCTCGCAACAAGCGTTTGTGGCGATTGCAGAAAAATTAGAAAGTCAAAACAAAGGCTTACGCAAAACTAATTTTCGGTTGCGAGATTGGGGCGTGTCGCGGCAACGGTATTGGGGCGCACCGATTCCGGTAATTTATTGTGACGATTGCGGCACGGTTGCTGTGCCTGATGAGCAATTGCCTGTCACATTACCAGAAGATGTGGTTCTCGACGGTTCGCAATCTCCCCTCGCAGCGCATCCAACTTTTCCACATACCACTTGCCCGCAATGTGGCAAAGCAGCGAAACGTGAAACCGATACTTTCGATACCTTTATGGAATCATCGTGGTATTTCGCCCGTTTCGCCTCGCCCAAAGCTGACCAAATGTTGGCTGAAAGCGCGAATCATTGGCTACCCGTTGACCAATATATTGGTGGGATTGAACACGCGATTTTGCATTTACTCTATGCGCGTTTTTTCCATAAATTGCTGCGTGATGAAGGCTTGGTGACAAGTGATGAGCCGTTTAAAAATCTGCTCACACAAGGGATGGTCGTTGCTGAAACGTTTTATCAAGTGGATGAACACGGGCATAAACATTATTTCAATTTGACGGAATTGGAGATTGAACGCGATGCGAAAGGCAAAATCAGCGCGGCAAAATTGGCGACTGACGGCTCGCCAGTGACGATTGGCGCGATGGAAAAAATGTCGAAATCGAAAAATAACGGCGTTGATCCGCAAGTGTTGATTGATAAATATGGCGCGGATACCGTGCGTTTGTACACCATGTTCACTTCACCACCAGAGCAATCGCTGGAATGGAATGATGCGGGTGTGGAAGGGGCGCAGCGGTTCTTGAAACGGTTGTGGCGACAAGCGCATTTGCATGTCAGTGAAGGCGTGGTGAATGTTTTGAGTTTGGATAAATCCGCTTTAACTGACGGGCAAAAAGCGATTCGTCGCCAGTTACATCAAACGTTGGCAAAAGTCGGTGATGATTTGAATCGCCGCCATACGTTTAATACTGCGATTGCAGCGAATATGGAATTGCTGAATAGTTTGAGCAAATTTGAGGATAACAGCGAGAACGGTAAAGCGATTCGGCAAGAAATTTTGGAAGGGATTGTGTTGATGTTGTCGCCGATTGTGCCGCATATTGCCAGACAATTATGGTTTGATTTAGGTCATAGCACCGACATCGTGCATGAATTGTGGGCAACGGTGGACGAATCGGCATTGCAACAGGATTCTGTACAAATGATGATTCAGGTGAATGGTAAATTGCGCGGTAAAATCGAAGTAGCGTTGAATGCAACTAAAGAAAGCATTGAAGCGCAAGCGTTGGCTCAAGAAGAAATTAAACGGGTGATTGCAGAAAGTCCGATTAAAAAAATTATTGTGGTGCCGAATAAGTTAGTCAGTATTGTGATTTAACTTTAAACAAAAAACCTGCCGAAATTTTTAAATTTGGCAGGTTTTTAAGGAAACGTTCAAAATAAATGAAATTGATTTTTGATGACAATAAAAATGCCATTAATATCGAGAAACACAGTGTTTCTTTAGCGGATGCTGAAAAAATAAAATGGGAAACATTATTAGCGATTGAAGATAAACGGTATGATTATGGTGAAATACGCATCATTGGTTATGCGCTGATTGAAACACGATTATATTGTGTCGTTTTTACCGATAGAGAGAATGAGCGGCGGATTATTAGTTTGCGAAAAGCCAATAGCAGAGAGGTCAAAAATTATGTTAATTACAGCTAAATCAGGGCGATTAATTGAATTGCCGAATAATGAAGAAGACGATTTAATTAATGCCAGAATTGCAGCCGATTCAGATACTTACGAATTATCGGAAGCTGAGTTTTTGCAATTGAAACCGTTTAAAAATTCATTTAATCGTGATAAACAAGTACCGGTGTTTTTGTCGCAAGAAATTGTGGAGCGGTTTCAGGCAACGGGTTTGGATTGGCAAATACGGATTGATAATGCGTTAAGAGAATGGATGAAAGAGCATCCGGTGTAGTTATTGTGTCGAATAAGTTGCTCAGTATTGTGATTTAACTTTCAACAAAAAACTGCCGGATTTATTAATTTGGCAGGTTCATGGAACTTACTTTTTTAAACGACTGTTGAGATTGAAAATTTAGCTAATTAAGGATTTGGATGATGAATAGTGCTTTGATGAAACTTAAAAATATGAATAGGCTTGGAATAGTTTTTTGTTCAATTTACGCTTTAATAATTATTATATGTTTTACAGTTTCTTTTTTAGCAGATGATTTCAAAGGGCAGTTTGTTTTTTTACAATTACCTATTGCACTTCAGTCGGCTTTTATTGTTGCACTTGGTTTTGCACCGATACTACAAAATCTTTCGTGGGTTAGTGCTTATGTTATTTTAGGCTTACCCACTTTTTTAATTTTATATTTTATTGGAAAAATAATGGACTAAAGGGAGCTCTGCAAATATAGCAAGCTTAACTCAAACAAATATAAAAAATCAATAAATTTCAATAGGTTATAAATTATATTGAAAGTTCTATAGTTCTAATAGAATGAAATAAAATCCAAGAAAAAACATCACCCCGCCGCCACCTTTCTTTGTGTTCCGCTCGTCTAAAACACAGGCGGCGGGTTTTTAACATTAACAGGAAATTACGATGCAAGCCTATTATGAAACCTATGCTGTGATGCCAACTAATCATTGGCTCAATATTAAATTACCCGAAACTATTCCAGCCGGAAAAATTAAAATCGCGGTGATTTATGAAACCCATAAAACAAACCCCACCGATGACTTTTTAGCGGAATGTCGCCATCAATCCTTATTAATCAAAAACGATACACACGAAAAAAATGCCCAACAATGGCTGGAAACGGTTGCTGATACTGAACCACGCAGCCACCTTAAAAAACATGAATAAAATCAATAGAAAGTTTAGCATTGCGCCTATGTTAGATTGAATCAACAAAGAATAAAATAATTTATAAAACAAAGCGTTAAAAAAATTAAAAAATTATTGTAGCATTAATTATTTATCTTTTGCCATGTTTCCCGAGCATTTTTATGTTGCGTATCAATTAAATTAGCCAAATCTTCCAAATGAATTAACCATGACGATTTTTGAGTGCTGCAACGAAAAGCTGGAACAGGCAAGCGATTCAAACTAGCGCGTTTTTTCGCCTCAGAAACAGTCAAACCAAAATACTTAACACAAACCCGTTCAAGCTCAACTTGAGAAGTTTGAAATTCAGCCATTAATGCAAAAAATGTTGAAATCATAAAAACCTTGTTGAAATGCGCGGGGCGCGCGCAAAAAAGCCCACACACGCCCCGCGCATTTCACGAAAAACTATACAAAAGCCACTGTGCGGCATAACCAAAGTAAAAATTCTGTCTTTTAAAGTCCGAAAGATTGACAGACTTTATTAAATAAAAAAGAATCGGGGTAAAAACGGCGAATGTTTGCAATTTTGGTTGCAATAAATGAACAAGAACCCAACCCAGCCAAAAAAAGCGTGTTGGATAAGCAAATAAGAAAACAACGGCAACGGCGTAAGAGCCATATTCAAATTTGAATTTATCTGCTAAATAAGCCGACACGATAAAGAATAAAAACTTTTTAAATCCTGATAAATCATCAGCAATAATTAATGCAATTAGGCAAAAAGCGAGTGTGAATAAAATATTAATGTACGGTATTTTAAAGCCGATATAACACCAGATTATCGTTTGAGTTATAAACCCCCATGTTAAAAGTCTAATTAAATATGCCGAGTAATCTCTTGTGCTATTAAAACCGATAGCCAAAGAATAAAAAAATATCGGTGCAGCGAATCTGCCAATTACTCTACCGTAATAATAATTGTCAAAATAAAGTAATGACGAATGGTCAATTATCATGCAAATAAAAGAAAAATATTTTAATTGTTCAATATGTTTATAATTTAAGTTCAACATAATAAGTTTGATTGTCTTTTTTACAATAATGATATTTTTTAGAATTTTTAATGACAACACCAAAACATTGACCACCAATGTCTGACTTAAAAAGAAATCCACCACCACGCAGAACAGACACAAGCGCGGGTGCAACAGCAGGAGTGGCAACAGGAACAGCAGGCGAGGTTATTGGAGCAGGAAAAGCAAATTTAGGCGCAGGAGATGCAGAAGCGGACGATACTAAAGTTGGAGCAGAAATCTTTTTAGATGACTCAACATCTTTCAAAGTTTTATAATCGTTAAAGCCCTGTAAAAAATCATAAAGCGAAATCCAAAAATAAATGAAAGCAATTGCAACAAGCCAAAAAACAGGTGAGCGAAGAAGTGACGCGCCTTTAGCTACACTTTTCTCATCAACAACGGTAACATCAGCTTGAGCATACCCATGAGATTTATAATACTTATAAACCTCGGGCTTATATTTCAAAAATAGTTCTCTTAAAGACAAATCAGCTTTGACAGGCTTATTTTCTTTACAGCTAGGTGAAGTATACGAAAGCCGCTTAAAACGTTTTGTAGTGCCGATTTCTAAGTGTTTAATACAATAAACAGCGAGTTGAATGTGTGATTTAAACCAAGACGCTAAAAGGACTGGATTCTGTGTATCAACAACTATTTGAATAGAGCGCCCAGTCTCAGTATTTAGATACTGTCTACGTTTAGAGACAAAATTAACAATATGCTTAGGCAAAGTATTTTGAGCAACACCGCTTTTAAACCATTCTTTACCCGTTGTTAAGTCTATTACTTCATGCAGCTCATCGAGTATATAAATTGCACCGTATATAGGTTTTGAAAAATCAACAATTCTCTCTTCCTTTACTAATGTATTGCCATCTTCTTGATAAGTAGTCTTTATTTTACAAAAATGTATGATAGCGTTTGGATAATCATCAAAAAAAGCTTGAGTTAATTCAAGCGTTGTGACAACAACAATGCCCAATTTAATAGCAGCAAGTAAAATTTCAAAAAGAGAATAACTTTTACCACCACCCGCATCGCCATAATAAGCTGTAATTGCTGACATGATTAATTAAAAAATGGAATGCGGCGAATAGTAAAACGAATCGTAGCAGCAGAACTCATAATTAAAAACGATTCTTTGAAAGCTAAATAGTCCAAATAATAAGCCAAATCAGGACTAATAGAAATTGATTGAAATGCTGAATTTAAAGACGATACATCAATAGAATTAATAAAATCAGATGTTAATTGAGAAATGTAATAGAAAAAATATTTAACAGGACATAGTAAAACCGACATTAACCTGTCAAATAATTGGTTGATAAAATCAATTAATGTTTGCATAATTAAAAGCTATTTTCTAATTGTTTAAAATGAGCTAATACAGCTTCTGCTTCTTCTTGTGATTCCAAAATAAACGGATGTACAACTTCATTTTTAGAAATATCAATAATAACAAATCCAATTAAATCAAATCCATTAGATAATGCAGCAAAAGAAAGCATAATGACCTTTTAATTAAAATTAAAATTAAAATTAAGCCGATTTAATAAAAAACCATGCTGAAATGGTTACGCCGATTATTATAAAACTTCTAACTATAGAGCGAGTTTCTTTAGTCATTAAACAAAAACCCGAGGTGACATCGACTTCATAATCACCTATGAGCTTAACCATGTTTTTGGGACATTCCGAAGGTGCTTCATAATTAATAGTTGGTGTAACGATGAGAGTATTAAGCTTTGAAAAAGAAGCTTTAATAACCGCTGTAGTTTGAGTAATATCGAGAGCGCAGCATTCAGTTAGGCTACATTGCTGTAATTGCGGAGAATTGGCTTCTAATTGTTTTTCAATTGCGGCAGTATTGTTTGCTGTGTCAAGGGTGTTTTTTTCAACTTTTGATAAATCTATATTATTTGTAACTGTACCTGTATCGCCTGTACCAGTGCCTGTACCTGTATCGCCTGTACCAGTGCCTGTACCAGTGCCTGTGCCTGTATCGCCTGTACCAGTGCCTGTACCAGTGCCTGTGCCTGTATCGCCTGTACCAGTGCCTGTATCTGTAGCAAGCGGCACATCCACACACGAACCGCCCGTTACACAATCGAATTGCTTATCATCCAATTGCTGTAAAAACTGTTTTAAATCAACAGCACTCATATTTTCAACTGAATTTTGAATTTGTATAAGAGTCGGATTTTCGGTAGAAACTGAATTATTAACAGAGTCATTATTGACAATTTGAATTGTGCAGTTTTGAGTTATCTCAGTCGGTTTTTGCATATATGCTTCAATTGCAGCAGTACCTAATGCAACAACTCCACCGATCAACGCCCCTGCTAAACCCGCGCCTGTCGTAGCCCCAGCGACAGCACCCGCCGCGACAAACCCCGCCACTTTTTTGAAATCAATTGCTTTTTTAGCACTGCCACCACGCGATGCAGTCGCAGAGCCAACGGATGTTAAATTAACATCAGTGTCAACATTGATGACCGATTGATTACAAGAGGCAGTATCACGATTGTTAAACGACCAAGCACCGCCATTTATATAATAATGTCCATACGTCCAACCATCAGTAGTATTCAAAAAAATGCGATTATCATTCCCAGTGCCTTTTGAACAAAAATCGGGTAAAGAGGCTATTTTGTAAGGAGATGTATAAGCAGCAGATGCTGAATAACAAGCAGACCACGCGGCAGATTCAGTCATCGAATACGCTGAACTTGAGAATAACAGCAAGGATGCAAAAAGATAATTTTTCATGTTTTCACCTTTAAGCATCCTTGCTAATTTTCCTTATTGATTAAAAATCAACTATAAAAAAAGCTGTTTTGACACCGAATGCAAAAGCCAATAAGTTAAATAAGTTTTGCATTAAGTAATCAATCAACTCATAAGTCATACTAAACTCGCGTTACACGGCGAATGATGAAAGTAGCACCTGCACCGACCGCTGCAGCTGCGCCGAAAGGTTTGTAAAAAGCAAGTGCTTTGGTGTCAATATCGCCGACCATTGCCGTCAGGTCATCCATCCAGTTGCCAAGCCCCGAATCACTGACAGCACCCTCGCCAGCAGGTGCAGCAGCTGCTATTTCTGGAAGAAAAACAGTCACAGCAACAGCTAAAATTGATAAAACAATAGTTTTTTTAGAAACACTCATTTGTATATCCTCTTGATAAAAAAACGGCAGGTAGTTATAGGGATTAATAAAGCTAAACCTAGTCCTAGCCCTGCCTCAAAAAACGGCGCAGAATTTTGAATCATTTGTGCCGTACTTACTGTTGCAACTGTATTTGCAGTAACAACAGGAGGTATGACAGCATTTGTGGTCGCATTCGTATTGGCATTGGCAGGTGGCATAACTATTCAATAACCCGCACGGCTGAAGGAAAAAGTTTTGCTTCAATCAAATCCCTAATATCAGTTTCAGCACACCAAGAGCCATATCCAACATCGTCACCTTCGTCATTAAAAACAGACCGCCAAGAATTTTCACTCACCAACATATCAATATAAAATTTAGCAACGCCCGAATTTAAAAAACACTCAAAAGCATGTTCAAGCTTATATTTACCACGCCGATAGATACCGCACAGAATGCCAAAGACTATTTTTAAAGTTCTGTCAGAAGGCGGCAAATCCCAATCAGGCTTTTTAAAAACACGCTTGTACACCAACGACTGTAAATCGTGATTGAAAAAGACATCATCACGCAGATATTGCCAAAACGGGTCAACATAAGTTATTGACGCATCAAGCCTAAAATTTGTTAATGAATAACGCCATAACGCTGTTAAATGCTTCGATAGATGACTAAAATTGAGTAAATCTTGACCAATTCCAAGGGCAAATTGCTTAATAACCGAATGATGAAAGCGTGTTTCTATGCGGTAGACATCTTGAGAAAAACTAAAACTAGGCAGGTAGTAATCAGGGTCTGAATATTCACCATCGAGAACGCAATTTTTAGCCCATATTTCATGCCAAAATTTTTCCTGAGTTCTATCCTTTGCAATTTTTTTAGTTTTGTTGTAGACAGTGAATTGCAAAGACCCCGCCGCCCCAAAAGTAAAAGTTTCAGCTAAACCATAAACACGACTAACGCCAGAAGGTAAATACTCAATTTCATTTTCACCTGTAAACCGCACTACACGGCGTGAACGACAAACCAAGCGGCTATCTAAATCAGATGACGGTTGCCAGCCTTGAATATCGGTGCATAAATGAATGGCAACGCCTGTATAGGTGAACATGTGGATAAAAATACTAGCAATTTCATCTATACAGCCTTGTAGTGAAGCAACATCTTTGTTAAGAATAAAATGCGGTGACAATTCAATTTTTAAGTGGTCTCCCTCCTTTTCTGGCTTTTGGTGATAAAAAGAGCCACACAACACATAAACGCCCAAATCGCGATTATTCAAAGAATACTTGTAACCACCTGACCTGCCAGAACCTAAAACCCACTCATAACCGCCAATTGATACTTTTTTTTCCCCCTCTTCATAAGCAACACCTAACTCATTAAAAATATCAAGCTTAAGAAAACCTTTATAGAGCTGTTTTACCGTGTCAACACCACGATGAATAATGCTAACTTGCTGACTATCCCAATATTGCCCTGTTAAAGCATTGTAAAAAAAACGCCCATTTGGACGGGTTAGTTTTTTATCAAAACTTTTCGGGTCATGTTCAAATCTCAAATTGTCTTTTGCTGTTGCTCTTGCCATGTTTTCACCATACTGGGGTATCTTCTTAAGACGTGTTACAAGGGGGTCTACTTTATTAAGCATACTTTATGCGGCTTTCTAGGACCCGCTGGAACTCGTGCATCCCTGCACTCAAACAGCCAGCGGGCTAAATCCTTCCTTAAAGCCGCACAAAGTATACTTTTAAGTCACTGCTGGCGGTACTGCCGAAATAGTTTTCTTATACTCAACGTGTGCTTTGCCATATTCAAACGGGGAAAAACCTATAATTTTCTGAACACACAAAACTTCCTTTTTTTGAGATGTTCGAGTAATGGGTTGGAACTCGACAACGTAGGGCTTTAAAAAATTCAAATCAGGCGGAACGGTGGCTTTTTTCCACTCATCAAGAGAGCAAAATATTTGACGACCAGACGAACCACCACCCAAATTCGTTCCCTCTAGCACATCCTCAACCAATTGAAGATTCATTCCTTCAATACCATCAAACGAATAACCTAAAAAACCAATAATTACAGATTTATAATTATTTGTGATTAACGACATAAGTCACCTCTCTATTGTTTCTATTGTTTTAAAAATTAGTGCGCTAGTTTTTCTCTACGGAAAAACGCGCAAGAAAGTCTAGGGTAAAATCAAAGTCTGAATTTGGGGGGTACACCCCCTTACCCCCCTTGGGGGGGCCCACCCCCCCAATCCCCCCCTTTCGCACTTCGTGCGACTCTAAATTAAGCTTTATTTTAAAGGGGGCATACTCTGAAATCTTTTAACTTTGATTCAACAACTTGAATCTGGGATAACAGCGCATCGTTAGGACTCAAATCATAAAGCCGCTTATAATTAGCCAATTCATTGCGCAAATGAACCAAGGCAAGATTTTCATTAGGTTTTGATATACCAGTAGCTTTACTTGTTTTTTGTTGCTTAGAATGAGAAAATAAGCCTTTAGCGGCATTTCTAACGATACCCATTAAATAAGCAGTTGGATTCTCTTTTACTTTACCGATAGACAACATCGCAGCAGCCAGTTTTTCTAAAACAGCTATTTGAAGTTGGGCATTTAACGAACCAAATTCTTTTTTAACGGTTGGCGTTCCATTGATGTAATCAGGCAATGAAACGCTATCGCTGTTTGTTGTTTCTTTATTGCTTTCTAATTTGTCATTCTTTATTAATACAGACTCATTAACCCGCTCTGGTTTAGCCCGATGTGGTTTTTGGTATTGTGGTTTTTCATCAGGCAACTTAACAAACCATTTTGTATGACCATCAGCGAAACGTTGATAACCAGCAAAACCCAATTTGACTAAAAACGATAATGCCCGTTTAACCGTAGATACGCTTATATATAAGGCGTGAGCAATTGCAGCAGGGCAGATATTCCACTGTGCGGGTTTACTTAAGAGATAATTTAGAACCGAAGCATCACGAGGCTTTAAACCCAGTTCACCGTGATGTATCAATGAATTGGGCAATGCAGTGAATGGAATTTTGTCTTGAATAAGTGATTCAAGCGAAGGGCGATAAATTGATGCAGTTGCCATCACACCACCTCAAATTGATCAGCTTGACCAACTTGAATAGTCAAAGAAGAAAATCTTAAGGGGCAATCAGGATGAATAGTGTTATCAATGTAATAAGAATTAATCCACAAATTATCACGCTGTACGCCATAGCCATCAACTAAACCAAGTTGAGACCCAACAATGCAATAGTCTTTTCTTGTCCGAACAAAAGGACATTCAGAACAAGCAGAAACAGTAATTGATACAGTTGCCATCACAACCCCCACATGACTTGATAATTAACAACATCACGCGACATGGCAGGCACTTGTTTAGCAAGTACATCTATTTTACTTTCACGTTTTTTGCCAAGGATTTTAGAAAGACGAGAAAGGGGATTTTTTAATTGCTCTAAATCACTCACACACGACTTAAGCAAAGCCACCATGTTCTGATATTGAACCTGTGCATAAGGCTTTAAAAGCTCAAAGAGCGTAATTTGAACGGGGACAGAATCAGGAATTGTTTTAGGTTTAGCAGGTTTTTTGAATGGGATGGCAATTTGAACAGCAACATCATAAACGCCATTTAGCAGTGATTGAACGAAGCCCTTATCTTGAGTAGTTGCCGCCCCCTGTACAGCAGCAAGTTCACCAGCTCTTTCGCGCCTATCAAACTCAAATAAAAGATGAGGTAAAAAACTACAAAAATGCTCAGGATGAGATTTTAAAAAATTCTGATGAGACCTTATTTGTGATTCAAGCTCCGAATCTGTAAAAGAAAAAATCGTTTGTTTAGATTGTTCAGAAATAATCGGAAGACTCGATTCAAAAGAATGTTGAACTTGTTTGGTTGCCGCCCCCTGTACATCATCTGATGGATGCACATTAACTGGTGATGGGGACGGCTGGGCAAGTTCACCAGCATATAAACCTTGAATGTAATAATCCGAATAATTATCACGTTGTAATTCAGACAGTGACTTACTTAAACTGTAGGCGTAAAACCAAGTATTAATCGTAAACCGAGATGAAGAATCGTTATTGATAAAATAGCTAGAAACTACATATGTGAGATTAGGATCATTAATGTCTAATCTTGAATCTTGTGAAGTTGTTGCCGCCCCCTGCACAGCAGCGGGTAAATCAGATAAAGGAATTGAATCTTGTGAATTTGGTGCTGTCCCCTGCACAGCAGCGGGTGAATCAGGGGACGGCTGGGCAAGTTCACCAGCGTTGAAAGAAACAGGAGCAAAGGTATAACGACCTAACCAGAATGCGTAAAAAAGATGTGCAGGTGGGAGATAAGGAAGATTCCAGAATCCGTTATCTAAAAAGCCTTGGCGTACAAAGGATTGAATTTCCATCTTAACAAAAATGGAACGTGCTAATTTAACAGAAACGTCTTTATAGTCATAACGTGCTGTAATTTTTTTAATTTGTGTTG
>Ga0316608_1000361_pt1 | contig 22635 bp, 13 predicted proteins | sample MIS2016152B_MG_FD_207673 | JGI IMG/M metagenome (GOLD analysis project Ga0316608, IMG submission 207673) | Microbial mat bacterial communities from Middle Island sinkhole, Lake Huron, Michigan, United States - MIS.2016.152B | ecosystem: Environmental > Aquatic > Freshwater > Lake > Sediment...
GATTTGTTTATTGTATTGTTTATAAACTCTTTTGAGAACTTAAATCGTGATGGAAGTTCGGTTAAAGAAGCTGATTTTTTAAGAGGAGTAATTTTTTGATTAATTTTACTTAATCCAATATTTTTAAGTAATTTAGAAGTTATATAAGCCCCTTGTTTTAATGTAATACCCAATAAAGTATCGTACTGAATATTGCCGTAAACTTTTAAATCAATTTCTGATTTAAGAATTGCATCAATATATAACATTCTTTCGTCATGAAAATCAGAGCTTTTTACAAACGAACCAATGAAAATCAAATTATTTTCTTCAAAATTATTTTCTGAATTAATATCCTGCAAAACAGATGATTCAAATCCATGAGCTACAATATAAGACTTTATTCCAATAGATTTTAATTGTTCAGCAAATGAAGGTAAACAAGTAAATAAAAAATTATACGCTTTAAAATTATCCATTTCGAGCTTAGACATTGGTGCACAGATGTGTCCGGTTAGCAGTTTAACGAATGGAAATGCATTTCTTAGATTAGTTAAATATTCGTTTGTAAAACTTTTAATATCCTGAATAAAAATAACATCTGGTTTATAATACTTTATTTGCTCAAATAAAATATCGTTAACAGCATTTTTACAAAATTCGTTTGCCCAAGCATTTTGCAGAAAATCAGCATTATGAACTATTTCAACAGCTTCGTTTCCAAAACTTTCGATATGAATTTTAAAAAAATCTGCCCATGCAAATTTTTCATTCATCAACTTTTTAAACTGCTCAATATATGTTAATTTTGAAATATCTGGATATTTTTCCCTAAAATAAATTAAGAAATTGCGATAGTAACTTGTAATTTTTAAAAACTTATAAGACATTTCACTCTGTTTATTGTTTGAAAAAACAAATCTAAATAAAATTTGGTATATTTATTTATTTATTTAACTTGTAAGAAAAATTCTCAGAAACTAAAGAGAGTAAAATGTGAAACAAAAATACATATAATCAGGTAACTATGGTTGTTATTTTCCACTATTTTTATAATAAATATATAATATGGTAATATTCTGGTTTCGACGTGATTTAAGATTGATTGATAATATAGCATTATATTCGGCTTTAAATGAAAATAATGACGTTCAACCAATATTTATTTTTGATGAAAATATTCTGAATAAACTTGAAAATAAGTTTGATGCACGTGTTAATTTTATTTACAATCAATTGGTCGAAATAAATAAATATCTTATTAAAGAAGGTGGGCGACTTTTGGTTTTGAGTGGAAAACCTATTGAAGTTTTTAAGGATTTGTTACGCAAAAATAGAATTGAAAAAGTTTATGTAAACGATGATTACGAACCTTATGCAGTTAAACGTGATGCCGAAATTGAAAAGTTTCTAAAATCTGAAAATGTTGAATTTATTGTTAAAAAGGACGCAGTAATTTTCCATAAAAATGATATTTTAAAATCCGACAATACTCCTTATACAGTTTTTACACCATATTCAAAAAAGTGGAAACTGGCTTTAGATACCTGTAATTTAAAAGAATATCCTTCACAGAATCTTTTTAAAAATATTGTTAAAACGAAACCAATTGAAATAGAAAAACTCGAAATTTATGGATTCAGCCAAAAGAAATACCTGTATCCTGACAAAGAAATAAATATTGAAATTATAAGAAATTACAATAAAACAAGAGATTATCCGGCAATTGCAGGAACATCAAAACTGAGTTTACATTTGCGTTTTGGTACTATAAGTATCAGAAATTTAGTTAGTATAGCTAATGAAAATAGCGAAGTGTATCTAAACGAATTAATCTGGCGTGAGTTTTATATGATGATAATTTGGCATTATCCTGAAACTATTGATAAAGAGTTTAAATCTCGATACCGATTTATTAAATGGCGAAATAACGAACACGAATTTAAAGCATGGTGCGAAGGTAAAACCGGATATCCGATTGTTGATGCCGGAATGCGTGAATTAAACCAAACCGGATTTATGCACAACCGATTAAGAATGATAACTGCAAGTTTTCTGACAAAACATTTACTAATAGACTGGAGATGGGGAGAATCATATTTTGCAAAAAAACTGTTGGATTATGAACAAGCCAGTAATGTTGGAGGTTGGCAGTGGGCAGCAAGTACTGGTTGTGATGCTGTTCCATATTTCAGAATTTTTAATCCTGATAGTCAGACTAAAAAGTTTGACCCAAACTTTGAATACATCAACAAATGGCTTCCTGAATTTAAAGAAAGTAAAGATTATTGCAAACCAATTGTAGATTATAACTTTGGCAGACAAAGGGCATTAAGTGCCTTTAAAGATATTTAAAAACAATAAGTTGAAATTCGTTCAATAAATTAAAAAATATGTCAAAAAAAATTCTTTTAATAAATACACCACAAGATAATTTGGTAAAAGCCGGAATTGAAGACGATTTTATCGACATTATAGGTTATTATCCGCCATTAGGATTACTCTATATTGGAACAATTTTAAAATTAAAAGGTTATGAAGTAAAAATTCTTGATTGTGTTCCTCAGAAAATTAACTATGACGATTTAGAAAATATTATTAGAAATTTTGCCCCTTATGCTGTTGGAATAACAACATACACAATGTCAATGGTTGATGTTTTGCTTACGTCAAATATTGTAAAAAAAATAAATCCCCAAATATTTACAGTTTTAGGTGGGCATCATGTAAATTTATATCAAAAAGAAACTATCAGGTACAAAAATATTGATTATACTTTAGCAGGAGAAGGCGAGGAAACATTTGCGCAACTAATAAATTTACTCGAAAATAATGCAAATTTTGAAGAATTATTAAAAATAGATGGCATAGGTTTTTACAGAAATGATACTGAATATTTAAATCATAAAAAAGCTTATATTAAAGAACTTAACAGTTTACCTTTTCCCGACCGAAGTTTTTTGCCGTTAGAAATTTACAAAAGCATTGTAGGAAAAAATGCAATGGTGGCAACAGTAATGTCATCAAGAGGTTGTCCTTTCAAATGTACTTATTGTTACACTCCTAACAAATCATACAGAAGCAGAAGCACTCAAAATATAATTGACGAAATAAAATATTTGGTCGATTTGGGATTTAAAGAAATTTTCTTTTTTGACGATTTATTTGCACTTAAAAGCGAAAAAGTTATAGATTTTGCAAAAGCTTTACAAGCCGAAAATATTGAAATAAGTTGGAGTTTTAGAGCTAGAATTAACACAATAACTGCCGATTTAATTAACGAAGTAAAAAAATGCGGAATTCACCGAATTCAGTTTGGAATTGAATCAGGTGTTGATAAAACTCTCACCAGAATTAAAAAAGGAACTGATATTGAACGTATAAAATCTTCAATAAAATTATGCCGTAAAGCAAAAATCACAACCATCGGTAATTTTATGATTGGATTACCCGATGAAACTGAAAAAGATATAGAAACTACATTAAAATTTTCGAGAAAAATAGGTTTAAATTATGCACAGTACAGTGTATTAGTCCCATATGCATTTACCGAAATATATGATGAAGGACTTAAAACAAAAGTTTTTACTTACGATTACTGGCAGGAATTTGTTGATAATCCACTTGAAAATGCTTCAAAATTTAAAGTACAATACTGGACAAAAAATGTTTCGGAAGAATATTTATTCAAAACTATAAAAAAATCATTCAAAAAATTTTATTTCAGACCAGTAACAATTTACAATAAACTTAAAGAAATATCAACTTTTCAGGAATTTAAATATGCAGTAAAAGGAGCTTTCAGTGTTCTTAAATTTAATCCAAAAAGTAAAAAATAAACTTTTTGTTATTCAATTAATTGTCAATAAAAAAAATAAATGAAATATCACATTATCAATTATTTTAAATTTATAATACAATTCTAAAAACCTATTTTATAATATTTTTAAATACAAAAAATATAATAAGCAATAATTTTAATGCTGAAATCTGCAAAATATTTTTATTTTTGTCGTTCAAAAAATTGTTATGTATGAATATCTAAAAGGAAAAGCAGAAGAATTAAATCCTAGCTATGTTATTGTAAATGTATCTGATATAGGTTTTTTTGTAAATATTTCGGTAAATACTTATTCAAAATTATCTGTAAATACAGTTTACAAACTTTATATACATCAAGTAATTAGAGAAGACACTAATATATTGTTTGGTTTTTTTGATAAAGAAGAACGTGAAGTTTTCAGATTACTTATTTCAGTATCAGGAATAGGACCTAATACAGCACGAATGATGCTTTCATCAATTTCAACAGAAGAAGTTAGAAAGTCGATTTTAGAAGGCGATGTAAATACACTAAAAAGTATAAAAGGCATTGGTCTGAAAACAGCACAAAGAGTAATAGTAGATTTAAAAGATAAAATAGGAAAAATTGCAGTTGGCGAAGAATTTTCTCTATTTGAAAGCAATACTGTAAGAGATGAAGCGTTATCAGGCTTAGTGATGTTGGGTTTTAACAAAAAGTCAGCTGAGATTGCTATTGAAAAAATACTAAAATCAGATAAAAACTTAACTGTCGAAGATTTAATCAAAAAAACTTTAAAAATAATCTAATCCCTCAAAATCAGCCTATGTAATATTTCTACATTAAAATTACTAACTATAATAAAATATATCCCTTGAAAAATAAAGTAAAATACACATTCGTACTTAGTGTAACGGCATCTTTATGGTTTATTTTCTGGACTACAGACGCATCTAATTTGCCTACTATTCCCGAAATAAATTCAAGTCTGATAAAAGACGATGGCTTTTCAATAAACGATTCGATTGACGATGACACATTAAAGTATCCTTTCGAAGATTATTCAAACGACCCTTACAAAAACAGTAACGTAACTTCACCGTTTGAGTTTACAAAACCATCAAACATAACTACCGAAGAAGAGTACGACCCCGAAACCGGAAATTTTATAATAAGTCAGAAAATTGGTGATATAAGGTTTAGAACACCTTATGTTATGGATTTTAACGAATATTTAGATTATAAAAAAGAATCCGAATTACGGAATTACTGGAGACAAAGACTTTCTTTCGAAACAGATGTTGATGCTACCGGCAATAATTTGCTGGACGATTATCTGAAACAAAGTCTAAATGTTGGAATTAAAGGTTTTGACAAAATTTTCGGTACAAGCGAAATAAATATTGTCCCAACTGGTTCGGCAACTTTAACTTTTGGAGTATCAATAAGTAATAGCAAAAATCCATCTCTGCCAAAAAATCTGCAACGAAACACTTCCTTTGAATTTAACGAAGATATTAAGATGGGGGTTTCGGGTCAGGTCGGCGATAAAATGACTATTGGGATAAATTATGATACAGAAGCAACTTTCGACTTTGAAAATCAAACAAGTATTGAATATGTTGGTAATGAAGACGAAATAATTCAGAAAATTGAAGCAGGAGATGTTTCAATGCCTTTGGATAATACGTTAATTCCAGGTAGTTCAACTCTTTTTGGAATATTAACCGAATTAAAGTTTGGAAAACTTACTGTAACAAGTGTTGCCTCACAACAAAAAGGTGAATTTAAAACTATTGAGGTTGATGGTGGTGCGGTTGTTACTGATTATGAATTATCAGCAAGTGATTATGAAGAAGGTAAACACTTTTTCTTATCACATTATTTTAGAGATTCTTACGAAAGTTCTTTAAAAACATTACCGCTTATTACATCGGGATACACTATAACAAAAATTGAAGTTTGGGTTACTAACGAAACCGGAGATTATGAAGATTCCCGTAATATTATAGCTTTCCTCGATTTGGGCGAAAATTCTGAAAATACTCACGCAAGACCAGATTTTGTGTACGATTCCGGTGAAAACTACCCTAGTAATGATATGAATTCGTTATATAATACGATGACAAACACTCCTTATTCAGGTATTAGAGATGTTACATCTATTTCAAGTATTCTTGGTCCACTTAAATCAACTTATGATTTTGTTGAAGGTCAGGATTATGTAAAATTAGAAAATGCTCGAAAACTTAGTCCAACACAGTTTACATATAATGCTGATTTAGGGTATTTATCTCTGAACTCATCAATTAACGACGATGCAATTTTGGCAATTTCTTTCGAATATACCGTTTCAGGTGAAACTTACAGAGTTGGTGAATTTTCAAATGGTGATGTGGCTGCACCACAGACATTAATCACCAAATTATTAAAAGGTCCGGCAATGACTCCTACATTACCTAACTGGGATTTAATGATGAAAAATGTGTACTCACTTGGAGCATACTCAATTACCAGTGACGATTTTACTTTCGAAATATTGTATAATAATGATGCTTTGGGTAGTCAAACCACATTTATACCTGAAGGGGACATAAAAAGTAAACGACTATTATCTGTAATGAATTTAGATAACACAGATAATCAATTAAATCGAAATCCTGATGGATTTTTTGATTATATTGAAGGTGTAACAATTAACTCGGTAAATGGAAGGGTTTATTTTCCTGTTCTTGAACCTTTTGGTGATTATTTAAGAACAGAAATAGGAACCGATGATATTGCTGATAAGTATGTATTTGAAGAACTATATGATTCAACAAAATACAAAGCTCAGCAAGCTGCCGAAAAAAATAAATTCTACATTAAAGGTAAATATAAATCATCTGGAGGCTCAGAAATTTACCTGAATTCGTTGAATATTCCCGAAGGTTCTGTAAAAGTTACAGCAGGTGCAGTTCAATTAGTAGAAAATGTTGATTACATAGTCGATTATTCACTTGGCAGAGTTTCAATAATTAACGAGGCATATTTAACACCCGGAACACCTATAAAGGTCAACCTCGAAAGCAACTCACTCTTTAATATAAAAACTAAAAACCTTGTCGGAACTCATCTCGATTATCGTGTAAATGAAGATTTTAATTTAGGTGCAACAGTTCTAAAATTGACAGAAAAGCCTAGTACTTACAAAGTTGAAATTGGAAGTGAACCTACATCTAACACTATTTGGGGATTAAACGGAGCATATTCCAAAAATGTACCTTTAATTACAAAAGCTGTTGATTTATTACCTTTTATCGAAACTAAAGAACAATCAATTGTCAGTATTTCTGCTGAATTTGCTCAATTAATTCCTGGAAATCCAAAAGCTATTGAAAAAACTGGTACTTCATATATTGATGATTTTGAAGGAAGTCAGACCTATATTGATATGAAATCTCCTCAGGCATGGATTTTAGCAAGTACTCCTCAGAATCAGAATCTATTCTTTCCGGAAGCAGATTCATTATCATTAGCTTATGGATATAATCGTGCTAAATTATCATGGTATAATATTTCGCTTGATTTACAGGAGGATAATCCAACTACACCTAAACATTTAACACAAAAAGATTTGGAAAACCATTTTACAAGAGAAATTATTGAGAAAGAATTATTTCCAAATAAAGAAAATACTAATGGAATTCCTAATAGATTATCTGTTCTAAACTTAGCATTTTATCCTTCAGAAAGAGGTCCTTATAATTTTGATACAAAAAATCTTACAGACGAAGGAAAATTAAGTAGTCCACAAAATCGTTGGGGAGGAATTATGCGACAAGTGCAAGTAAGTGATTTTGAATCAAGCAATATTGAATTCCTGGAATTTTGGCTAATGGACCCATTTATTTATGATACTCTCGAAACAATTGATGGTGAACTTTATTTTAACCTGGGAGATATTTCGGAAGATGTATTAAAAGACGGAGCTAAAAGTTTTGAAAACGGATTACCATATCCGCCAGACCCTGAACTTATTGATACAACTACATGGGGAGTGGTTTCTCGTAAGCAACAGCTTACACCAACTTTTGACACAGATGTAAATTCAAGAGAATACCAAGACGTAGGTTTTGACGGATTAAGAGACGAAGATGAACAGAGTTTTTTCGTTAATTATATAAACGAAATCAGAGATAAATTTGGTGTAACCTCTGATATTTATAACGAAGTAGCAACTGACCCCGCTGCGGACAATTTTCACTTCTTTTTTGGCGATGATTACGACGAACAAGAATTAGATATTTTAGACCGTTACAAAAGCTTCAATGGAACAGATGGTAATTCGCCAAAAAACGAAGGAAATAACACAATTTACACAAGTGTAAGTTTATATCCAGATATTGAAGATGTTAACCTTGATAATACTCTTGATGTTTATGAAAACTATTTTCAATATAAAATTGAAATTTCTCCCGATAAAATGGTTGTTGGTGAAAATTACATAACTTCAATTGTTGAAGCACCATTAAAATTTAAAAGTGGCGAACAAGATACTGTCAGATGGTATCAGTTTAAAATTCCGATAACAGAACCAGATGAAACTTTTGGTAATATATCTGATTTTAAATCTATCCGCTTTATGCGTATGTTTTTAAGAGGTTTTGAAACGGAAGTTGTTTTACGTTTTGCAAAAATGGACTTGGTTAGAGGCGAATGGCGTAAATATCAATATAGTTTAATCGAAGGAGGAGAAGGTACTTCATATCCAGATGATGGAAGTGGCAGTTTTGATGTTTCTGTTGTAAATATTGAAGAAAGTAATACAAAAACTCCAGTAAATTATATACTTCCACCGGGTATTAAACGCGAAATATCTCCTTACGACCCACAATACCGACAGTTAAACGAGCAGTCGCTATCTTTAAAAGCTCTTGAACTTCCTGATGGACAATCAAAAGCGGTTTATAAAACCATTAATATGGATTTGAGAAAATACAAAAAAATGAAAATGTTTATTCATGCCGAAAATATTGAAAATGCGATTGATGAAGTAAAAGAAGGAGATGTAACTCTGTTTGTAAGAATTGGAGCTGACTTTAAAGAAAATTATTATGAATACGAAATTCCGTTAAAAATTACACCTTCAGGTTTTTATTATGGAGATGATACAAACGAAATTCCAGACAAAGACGAATTAACTGTATGGCCCGAAGAAAATAATATTGAACTTGTATTTGAATTACTTCAGGCAGCTAAACAACAGAGAAATGAAGCCCTTAGAACTGACCCTGAAAACGTTAGACTAACAACACCTTATATTGTTTATGATGCCGAAAGACGAATAACCGTAATGGGAAATCCAAATTTGAGCAATGTGAAAACAATTATGGTGGGAATAAAAAATCCAAATGCAGAAAATAGTATTGAATATGATGATGGACAAGCAAAATCTGTTGAGGTTTGGGTTAATGAATTGAGATTAACCGATTTTAATGAAGATGGTGGTTGGGCTGCAAATGCAAGAATTGCTGCCGATTTAGCTGATTTTGGAGATATTGCTGTTGAAGGATATACGCATACTCCCGGATTTGGAGGTTTAGAGCAAAAGGTTAATGAAAGATATAAAAATCAGGTTTTTGAATATTATTTATCTTCAAATTTTGAATTGGGAAAATTTTTTCCTGTAAAGTATGGAGTTAATATTCCGTTATATTTTGGTTTCTCAAACAGCATCACAAATCCTGAATATGATCCAACCGACCCTGATATTTTATTGAGAACAACACTTGACAATCCTGCCTATTCAGAAGCTGAAAAAGATTCTATACGTTTTGTTGCTCAGGATATTGTTCAACGAAAAAATATTAACTTAACAAATGTAAGAATTGCAGGAAATACAACAAAAACCAAAACTTATCCGTGGGATATTGCAAACTGGTCAACTTCTGCTGCTTATAGTGAGGTTTATATGCGTGATGTAAATACAGAATTTGATATAGACCAGAATTTAACAGCATCTATTAATTACAATTTTTCGACAACACCCAAAAATGTAAAACCATTTTCAAAAACAAAAATTGCAGGACGAGCTATGCCTACAATTATTAAAAGTACTAATTTTTACTACCTCCCTTCACTTATATCATTTTCTGCTATTGTAAATAGACATTATAATACTCATAAAACCAGAGACATAAGTAATACCGGAGTAGTTTTGCCACAAACTTATCAAAAAGATTTTCTTTGGAGTAGAACTTACGATATTACTCACAAAATTTCAAAAGATTTAAAGGTTACATTCAGTGCTGCAAATTCTTCAAGAATTTCGCCTGATGGTTTTGCAGAAAAAAGAGGTTTACTCGACAAATATGGTTATCAGCCTCAGGACACTATTTTCCAGAAATTGTTTCTTTTAGGTGATAATACTGATTATGTTCAGGATTTAGATATTGCATGGACTACTCCAATAGACCAACTTCCATTTTTAAAATGGACTTCGTTAACTGCCAATTATTCTAATTCTTACGATTGGTTGCGAGGTGTTGAACCTGTTGGAATAGAAAATGAAGAAACCGGCGATATAACATACATTGACTTTGGTAATTCAATTCAAAACACACGCTCTTTAAAATTAACGGGAAGATTAACATTTACAAAATTTTATACAAGTGTAAAATATCTGAAAACTGTAAAAGCTCGTTTTACAGATGATGGAAGAACACCGGTATCTATTAAATATGAAGATGTTAGTTTTACAAAAACAGTAAATTTAACAGCAGGTGTACCAAGAACAATAATACATAACTTAAAAACTGAAAATATTACAGACGTAGTAGTAAAAGATATTGACAGTAACATAATTGCTGGTGATTATGACGTAATTGATAAAAATAAATTAAAATTTACTCCAAAAACTGATGTTATTGGTGCAATTGTAGAGATTACTGCTAAAAAGGAACAAAGTGAAAGTCTATTGTTAGTTGCGTCTGATTATGCTTTATTTTCGTTGATGGCTTTTCAGAATGTTTCGATTACATATCAAGATGATGCCGGAATTTTACTTAATGGGTTTAAGCCTAATGCCAAAATACTGGGAAATCAAAAAGTTGGAGATATATGGGCTCCCGGAGCAAAATTTGTTTTTGGAGAGCAAGACCCTCGCTTTTTATATAAGGCATACGCAAGAGGCTGGCTTGTAAATCAAGCTGATACTTCATTTAATGAACCTTATACAACTGTACGCGAAAAAGATATTAGCGTAAAAGCAACTGTTGAGCCAATAAACAATTTTACAATTATATTTAATTTCGACAGATTTATAGGTTTCAATAATTCAAGCTATACCGGATTTGATGATTTTGATAATTTTGAAATTCAAAATCAACAAGTTACTGGTTCTTACTATATTTCTTATAACACTATTAGAACATCATTCTTAAAAGGTGGTGATTCAACTTCTACTGTTAAATTCTATTCTCAGGCATTTGAAAATTTTCTTGAAAATAGAGAAACTATTGCTTTACGACTAGCAAATCAGAGAGCTAATTCAGTATCGGGCTACGACCCCACAACCTATATAGATTCTGCAGGATATTATTTCCCTGATGGATACGGACGAAATTCGCAGGAAGTGCTGGTTTCATCTTTTTTGGCTGCTTATACAGGGCAGTCGCCAGACAAAATTGAACTCGGTACTTTCCCTAAAATTCCTCTGCCCGACTGGAATATTACTTTTGACGGTTTAAAGAATTTACCTTTTCTTAAGGATTATGTTACAGCTCTTTCAATTACTCATAATTATGCATCAACTTATTATGTAGATGATTTTTCATCAAACAATTTATTCGATTTTAAAAATTTCAACGAAGAAGGAATTAGTATGGCTAGATATGAAACAAGTCAGGAATTTATACCGCAATATGAAATTTCAAGCATAAAGATACAGGAAATTTTCAGTCCGTTGATTGGTATTGATGTTACTTGGGCTGGAACTTTGAGTACAAAATTTGAATATAAAAAATCCCGTGATATAAGTTTAAGTTTTAGCAATGCTCGTATTGAAGAAGCTAATAATAAAGAATGGGTTATTGGTGCTGGTTACAAATTTGCTCAACTACCTATCAACATTAAAGTTGGTGGAGAAGCAAAACATTTCCAAAGCGATTTTGTAATTCGGTTAGATTTAGGTTATTCTGATAAAAATATTCTATATCGTCGTATTGAAGAACAAATTAGCGATGAATACACTCGAAATAAAAGTTTCTCTCTTACATCAACGGGAGATTACACTTTAAATGAAAGATTTAATATTCAAATATATTATAATCATAATTTTAGCGAAACAAATACAACATTTCCAACAACTAATATTGATTTTGGATTTAAAGTTCAGTTTGCACTTATACCATAATAAAAAAAGGAGGTTAGCAGCCTCCTTTTTTTTTGATAAAACATTGATACAAAAATTACTTCTCTGGAAATATAAAAATTATGCTTTGAGTAATTCGTTTGATTTCTCGCGAATTAATTTCTCTATTGTGCCTTTAAACGGAAGGGCTGCAAAAGGAAGTTTTGCTGAAATATTCAAATTATCATCAGAAATATTAAATATTCCATTAATAGAGAATCCCATAATTTTAAATCCAAAATCTGCATTATCTCCGTTCCATTTTTCAGTAATATCGCTTATTTGACCTTTATATTCTTCTTTTAGTTCGGGAATAAGTTTTTTTATTCTTCCTAAAGCTTCTGTTTTATCAATAAAAAATTTAATATTTATATTCATAATTTTGTGATATTTACAATTAATTTACTATTTCCAAAATCATATAAAGATATTTTCGAGAGATATGTTTTTATATAATATAGTGTTAAAATTTAATTCTTTAGCTGCATTTATATTAATTTCCAAATCGTCGATAAAAAGTGTATTTTCAGCTTCAATTTTAGCTTTTATAAGTACTTGTTTGTAGATTTCCAATTCAGGTTTTCGCAAACCCATCTGATGCGAATAAAATTTTTTATCGAATAAATCATCATGCCAGTAATCCTGATTCTCGATGAAGTCAATATGTATTTGGTTTGAATTGCTTAATAAATAAATTTTATATTTGTTTTTTAATATCTTCAGAAATTCAATTTTTTCATTTTTTATACTTAGTAACATTTTATTCCATGCATAATTAAACTGCTGGTGAGTTAAATTTAAGTTATTATCAATATTTATTTTAGAAATAAAATCATCTGAACTAACAAATCCTTTTTCAAAATTATAATAAAAATTTTCGTTATCTCTATTTATCAAATTTTTACTTATATCAGCAATTCCTAATTTTTTGAATTCTTCGATTGTTAATTTTAAATCGGTATCTAATAGCACGTTACCTAAATCAAAAAGGATATTTTTTATCTCGTTATTATTGAATATCATACTTGTTTTTTAATATTTTATCAAAAAAGAATTTCATTATTTGAATAACAAAATTAAAAATATTATTTTGGATTAAAAATAAATTATCAAACTCAATTGATTTTGATAACATTACATTATTAAAAATGATTTTATAGTTTTTACTGTTTCAAAATTAAAATCTAAAGCCAACAACAAGAATATCATCAACTTGTTCTAATTTTCCTTTCCATGTAATATGTTCGTTTATAATCATTTCTTTTTGATTGGCAAGAGGCTGTTCGTGAATTTTCAATAGATATTCTTTAAATACAGTTTTGTAGTATTTTCTATTGGTTTTTTCACCAAACTGGTCTGAGAAACCATCAGTAAACATGTAATAAGTATCCCCATTATTGATTGAAACTGTTTTATTTGTAAAATTTTTCATTTTCAAAGATGTTGAAACGGGAATTTTGTCGGCTTCAATTTCTTTAAGTTCTTTATTAAAAATTAATAGTGAATTATGTGCTCCGGCAAAATTAAGTTCTTTTTTTACACTGTCTATTATAATTAATGAAATATCAAGCCCATCTTTACTTTCAGAACCTGTAACATTCTGATGTAAAACATTTATAATGCTATTTCTGAGTTTCTCTAAAACCTGAGCTGCGTTTTGACTTTCGTAACTTGTGTTTACAATATCGTTTAAAATAGCAATACTAAGTATGCTCATAAAAGCTCCTGGTACACCATGCCCAGTACAATCAGCAACAGCAAAGTAAGTTATATTTTCATCTATATTTATCCAATAAAAATCGCCAGAAATAATTTCTTTTGGTTGATAAAATATAAAATACTGGCTAAAAGTCTTTTCAAGTAGTTTAGCTGGCGGAAAAAGTGCGTTCTGGATTCTACTTGCATAATTTATACTATATTTTATTTTTTTATTTTGTTGAGCTATTTGGTCTTCGGCATTTTTTATTTGAGTAACATCTGTTTCAATTAAGATATAATATTCAGGGTTTCCGATTTCGTCAAATGTTGGCGTTATTGTAGTCTGAATCCATTTATAATTGTTCTTAAATGTCTTATTAAATGCGGTGTACATTTCAGACTTCTTTTGTTCTTTACAAATATCTATAAAAAATAAAAATTCGGGATTTTGACTTAAATTAGTCAATCTTTTATCTTTCTGTTGTAACCAATCTCGCAAATTAATTTCATAAAGAGTTAAAAATCCTTCATTTACATATTCAATTTCGTAATTACTATTTGCAATAATTACTGAATTTTCAGATTTACTTGCAACTATTGAAAGTTTTTCGAGTTCGCTGTTAACTTTGTATAATTCTTCGGTTTGTGCATGAATTTCTTCATTTTTCTGTCTTAATTCTTCAATATTTTCTTTTAATTGTTCTTCTATTGATTTTCGCTCTTCTATTTCGGTTTGAAGATTTTGTTTCTGCTTAAAAAACAGTAATATCAGTCGCGAAATCTGACCAAATTCATCTGATTTTTTTTCTGATAATTTTAATATTGGTATTGTGCTATTATTGTCAAGACTGTTTTTAATTTTTTTAATAGGTTTTGAGATTATTGCATTTGTGAATATGAGAGCGTTAATTATAATCAAAACAATTATTACAATGTACAGATACATCGAATTTTTCTTAAATTTTCTGTCTTGTTTAATAAACTGGTCTTCTCGTTCGAATTTAAAAGCACTTACACTTTTATTATTCCAATCATTTAAAGGATTATAACATGAAATTAAAACTGTGTTTATATTTTTATTTACAGAATTTGTATCAGCAGATATTGTTGTATTACAATTTGTTATTATTGATAATTTTTCTAAATAACTATTATCGACTGTTTTTCCGACAAAGAAGAATCCTGTTGGTTTTTCAATTCTGTCCATGTCTTCTGTTGAGTGTACAGTTGCTCCGAAAATAGCAATAAAGTTTGTATCATTTTTCATGTAAAATGAAATAAATCTTTTACTTCCATTTTCAATTGTATCAAAAATATTATAAAATTCGGAAACCTCTAGTGGATTAATTATTTCGGAATATTCTTCGTTGTAAGTACTATACTGTTTTTGACCATTTATATCATAAGCCCAAACATAATCAATACCATAAGCATCAAGCATTGAGCCTAATGTAGATTCTGCCCATTCCAAATCCGGATTAGCATTAAAATTCTGCATTTCGTCCCAGTATGTATAATCGAAAGTAATGTTTTTGTAAAATTCGTTATTTAATTCAATTGCTGTTACTGAAGATTTTTTTAATTTTAAATTCTGGTCTGATAAATATATGGCTTCCCTTTTATAATTAAAATAGTTAATAACAAGCACTAACGTTATTAAAAAAATTATGGAAGTAAAATATAAAAATAAAAGTTTTATCCTGACTGTCATGTATTTACTTTTAATAAAAAAAGTTCTAAAAATTAAAGTTAATATTTTTTATTTTGTTATAAAAACTATTAACATTTATTTTATCATAATTTCAAAAAATTTTCGTAATAAAGTTTTCTTATATCATCAATAGAAATTAGTTTTCTATCACGTTCTACATACCAATAAGTCCAACCATTATTGTTCGTTTTATTTAAGATTGTAGCACTTACTTTGTGTATAGATGCTGTTAACTCGGTTGTTTTCAAACTTCCATCTGCAAGTACTAATGCCAGATTTTTTTTATCCTTTGAAAACAGAAATTCGCCCGGAAAAATTAGCTTAGATTCAATAAGTGAACCGAATGGTATTTTTGGCATTTTCCATTCTACTTCGTATTCTAAAATTTCTGTTTCTAAAGGATTTATTTCTGACAATCTTTCGTTTGATATGTCGATATATTTTTGTTCTTTTTCAATTCCAATGAATTTTCTTCCAAGTTTTTTTGCAACAGCAGCAGTTGTTCCGCTTCCTGAAAATGGGTCTAAAACTACATCTCCAACGTTTGAAGTTGCTAAAATTACACGATAAAGTAATTCTTCAGGTTTTTGAGTTGAATGTGCTTTGACACCGTTAATTTTTAATCTTTCCGCACCTGTGCATAACGGTAAATACCAATCACTTCGCATTTGTAAATCGTCATTAAATGTTTTTAATGATTTGTAGTGAAAGGTAAATTTAGATTTTTCTGACTTTGATGCCCAAATCATAGTTTCGTGTGCATTATTAAATCGAGTTCCTTTAAAATTTGGCATCGGATTGGATTTTATCCAGACAATATCGTTTAAAATCCAGTACTTTAAATCTTGCAGAATTGTACCAACTCTAAAAATATTATGATAACTTCCAATTACCCAAATTGTACCATTGTCTTTTAACACCCGACTACATTCAGAAAGCCAGTTTCTGGTAAAACTATCATATTCGGTAAATGACGAAAACTTATCCCAATCGTCAAAAACACCATCAACCTGTGATTGGTCAGGACGTTGAAGTTCATTTTTAAGTTGTAAATTGTAGGGCGGGTCAGCAAAAATCAAATCTACTGACTTTGATGGTATGTTTTTTAAAACTTCGATACAATCACCCTGTGTTATTTTATTTAAATAAATATTTTCCATCATTTCTAGTTTAATCTTTTTGTAATTCTTCAACAGCTTTCAAAAATACATTATCAATCTGGTGATAAACTTTATAGAAATTATCTTCGTCTAAAATATTTCTAACCACGTAAGCATATAGTTGGATTTTAATTATTTCTTTAGAAATATCAAATTCCGAATTTATATCTTTTACACCATTATTTTCAGCATAAGTTTTAAAAATTATCACAAAATTTATACTGTTTAGATAGTTTATAATTTGTTCTGAGGTTGTAAATTTAGAAAGTTTAGTTCTATTATTATCAGCATATTCCAAAGCATATTTATAAATTAAACCTTTTATCGAAAGTTTTTCGAAATAATCTGAATAACCGGTTGTATCAACAGCAACAAAAATGTCGGGCATAATTCCTCCGCCACCATAAACAGTTTTTCCTTTTGGTGTTGTAAATTTAAGAGAGTCTGCAAAAAGTGTTGAATCTATATGTTCTAATTCACCATTTTCAATTCTGGTATAAATTTCATTATCATAGGCTTCGGAATTTTCGCCATAAGGTTTTTGAATACATCTGCCTGTTGGAGTATAATATCTGGCAACAGTTAATCTAATTGAAGAACCATCATCAAATGTAATTGGTTCTTGAACTAGACCTTTACCATAAGTTCTTCGACCAATAATAGTACCTCTATCGTTATCCTGAATTGCACCCGAAAGAATTTCACTTGCAGAAGCTGACCAAGTATCTGTCAATACAACTAATTCAATATCTACGCATTCATCTTTATCGGTAGCAAAATATTCGTTTTTTGGTCGAGCTTTTCCTTGTGTAAAAACTATCATTTTGTCTTTTGTAAGAAATTGGTCGGCAATATCCGTTGCTTCAATTAAATAACCACCACTATTTCCTCTTAAATCCAATATTAATTTTTTTAATCCTTGTTTTTTAAGTTTTGCAATAGCATCCATAAATTCGGTATATGTAGTTTGTGCAAATCGGTCAATTTTGATGTAACCAATTTCATTATCATACATATATGATGCATTTACACTGTAAAGAGGTATAACATCGCGGGTTATTGTATAATCTAGTAATTCATCAAGCCCAGAGCGTTTTATTCCTAGTTTTACTTCAGTACCTTTTTTACCTTTAAGATTTTTGACTACATCTTCTGAAGTAATTTTTTTTCCTGCAAAGACAGAATCATTGATAGTTATAATTCTATCGCCGGCAAGTAAGCCTTCTTTTTCTGAAGGACCTCCTGATATAACAGAAACAATCAAAATTGTGTCATTCTGTACATTAAATTGAACACCTATTCCTTCAAAATTTCCATCTAGTGGTTCTTGAGTTTGGGCATAATCAACTGCCGGAATATATATTGAATGTGGGTCTAGTTCTTCCAAAATTTTAGGAAGTGCAATTTCCATAAGTTTTTCGGTTGAAATGGTATCAACATAATTCTCTTCAATTAAATCTAAGAGTAATGATATTTTATCGGTGTGTGAATAATCTGATACAAATACAGAGTTATTTCCTTTATAAACAAGTCTTCCGAGTAAAAAACCAATTGCTAAAGTTAGAAAAATTATTATTGGAAAGTAAACTACGCTTTTGTTTTTATTTTCTGATGTCATTATTTCTGATTTATTATTTATAATTCTATTTTAACTATTTCAATTTTAGCTTTTTCAAGAAGTTTAATTCCTTCGTCTAGTCTATATAAATCGCTAAAAACAACTCTTTTAATACCCGACTGAATTATTAACTTTGAACATTCGACACATGGCGAAGAAGTTACATATAAAGTAGCTCCATCACTGCTATTGTTTGATTTTGCAACTTTTGTTATTGCATTGGCTTCGGCATGAAGAACATAAGAAAATGTTTTGTCGTTTTCGTCTTCGCATACATTTTCAAATCCAGACGGGGTTCCGTTGTAACCATCAGAAATTATCATCTTGTCTTTTACCAATAAAGCACCAACTTTTCTGCGATTGCAGTACGAATTTTCAGACCAAATATGAGCCATTTGTAAATATCTCCGGTCTAAGAGTAATTGTTTATGATTTGCTGTTTCCACTTGTTTATGTTAAAATTTTGACAAAAATAATAAGGATGTTTGAAATTTTAACTTTTCAACATCCTTTTATTTAATATTTTATCTTTCAGTATTATTATTATTCCATAATAACATTTATTTCAATTTTTATAATTTCTTTTACCGTTTTAACTATTGATTCTGCATCAAAACCACATATCTTGTAAAGTTCTTCCTGTGTACCGTGTTCAATAAATTTATCGGGAATACCTAGTCTTTTAACTTTTGCATTATAGTTATTATCAATCATAAATTCAAAAACAGCACTACCAAATCCTCCAATAATAGAATTATCCTCCAGTGTGATTATTTTGTCGAATTTACTGAATATTTGGTGTAATAATTTTTCGTCTAGTGGTTTTACAAATCGCATATCGTAAACGGCAACACTTATATTTTCTTCGTCTAGAATATTTGCTGCTGTTATTGCCTCATTACCAATTGGACCAATACTTAATATTGCAATATCTTTTCCTTTTTTTATGTTTCGACCTGTTCCTATTTCTATTTCTGAAAATGGTTGTTGCCAATTTGGGTTCTCGCCATTACCTCTTGGATATCTGATGGTAAATGGAAATTTATTTTTTTCTAATTGTGAGGTAAACATTAAGTTTCTTAAATCTATTTCGTCTAACGGTGAAGCAATTACCATATTTGGAATATTTCGCATATACGATAAATCATAAGCTCCATGATGAGTTGCACCGTCGGCACCAACAAGTCCACCTCTATCGAGACAAAAAACTACTTGTAAATTCTGTAAAGCTACATCGTGTAATACTTGGTCGTAAGCACGTTGCATAAACGAAGAGTAAATATTACAAAACGGTATAAGTCCATTCGAGGCTAAACCTGCTGAAAATGTAACTGCATGTTGTTCTGCAATTCCAACATCAAATGCACGTTCCGGCATTTTTTCCATCATTATGTTTAGCGAAGAACCTGAAGGCATTGCCGGAGTGATACCTACTATTTTTTCATTATTTTCGGCAAGTTCAACAAGTGTTATTCCAAAAACATCTTGAAATTTTGGTCCCGATTTACAACCACATTTTGGGTTTATTATTTTACCTGATTGTATATCAAATGCACAACTTGTAGCATGCCATTTAGTTTGATTTTCTTCAGCAAATTTATATCCTTTTCCTTTTTTTGTTATTACGTGCAATAATTTTGGTCCGGGAATATCTTTTAAATCTTTCAGAACTTCTGTTAAATGAACAACATCATGTCCATCAACCGGTCCAAAATATCTTAAATTGAGTGCTTCAAACAGATTGCTTTGTTTTAGTATTACAGATTTAATTCCATTTTCAATTTTCTGAATAAAACCTTGTGTATTTGGTCCAATTTTTTTCATTTTTCCAAGTACATTCCAGATATCGTCTTTAACTTTATTGTAAGTTTTTGATGTAGTAATGTCGAGCAAATATTCGTTTAATGCTCCAACATTTGCATCAATAGCCATATTGTTATCGTTCAGAATTATCAGTAAATCAGAATTTGTCATTCCGGCGTTGTTCATTCCTTCAAAAGCCATTCCTGCGGTCATTGAACCATCGCCGATGACTGCTACAACTTTTCGTTCTTCATTTTTTTGCTTTGCAGCAATTGCTATTCCCAGTGCAGCTGATATTGAAGTTGAAGAGTGTCCAACTGTAAATGCATCATATTCGCTTTCAAATATATTTGGAAAACCACTTACGCCGTGTAATTGTCGTAAAGTATGAAAGTTTGATTTTCTTCCGGTTAATATTTTATGTCCATAAGCCTGATGCCCTACATCCCACACAAGTTTGTCATAAGGCGTATTAAATACGTGGTGCAATGCTACTGTTAGTTCAACTACTCCTAAACTTGCTGCAAAATGCCCTGGTGTAACCGATACTACGTCAATTATATAATTTCTAAGTTCTGTGCAAAGCTGAATTAATTCTTCGCCCGAAAATTTTTTGTAATCGGAAGGAAAATTAATTTTATCAAGTAATTGGTATTTACTTTCTGACATATCGAATAATTATTAAAAAATTTTTCAAAGTTACAAAAATAAATAATATAAAATGTAAAATATTTTTCGTTTCACATTCTACAATACAAACCAAATTTAAAATGTTTTACTTTTGTTTGTATAAATGAATGTGTTTATTGTAATTTTGGGGTTGTTAAATTTACTAGTAATAACAAATATACATATTAAAACTCAAATATCAATTTTGATGTTATATTTTTCTCTATTAAAAAAACTTAATTTTAAAAAAATCATAAATTTTATTAAAGTTTATTCGGGATATTTATTTTCAATTCTTTTAAAGAAAGGTATTTATTTTGGATTTCCTGTTTCAATTTCAATTGAACCTACTAATTTATGTAATTTACAATGTATTGAATGTGTTAGTGGACTAAGAAAACTTGACCGTAAGCTGGGGAAATTATCTTTTGATTTATACAAGAAAATAATTGATGAATCGTCAGAATATTTGATACATCTTTTATTATACTTTCAGGGAGAGCCTTTTGTAAATAAAGATATTATTAAAATAATTGAATATGCACATCATAAAAATATTTTTACTGCAACTTCAACAAATGGTCATTTTTTAACATCTGAGTTGGCTAGAAAAACTGTAGAAGCCGGATTAGATAAATTAATAGTTTCGCTTGACGGAACTAATCAGCAAGTTTATGAAAAATATAGAGTTAACGGTAATTTTGATACGGTAATTTTGGGTATTAACAATATTGTTTACTGGAAAAAAATACTGAAATCAAAAACACCCGAAATTGTTTTGCAGTTTTTGGTAATGAGCTCAAACGAACATCAAATTAATGAGATTAAAGTTATTGCAAAAAATCTTAAAATTGATAGATTAGAATTTAAATCAATACAAATTAATAATATTGAAAACATATATTTACTTCCTGCTAAAGAAAAGTTTAGAAGATACAATTTGGTAAATAATGAAATTAAGATAAAAACTAAACTAAACAACAAATGTTGGCGTTTGTGGAATTCGATTGTAATTACTTGGGAAGGCGATGTTGTGCCGTGTTGTTACGATAAAAATGCGAAATATACCTTTGGAAATATTAAAGAATTAGCAATTAAAACTATTATAAAAAATGATGTTGCTTTTATTTTCAGAAATAAAGTTTTGAAAAACCGTAAATCAATAGATATTTGTAATAATTGCACTACAAAGTAATATTTTGATATTGATTGTAACATATTTATTTTAATTTAAAGAAAAACTTCCGATATTTAATTCAATGTCGTTTAGTTAAGAACATGTTTAAAATCAAACCTATAAGTCATACAGAAGGGAACTTGTGAAATCTATTTAAGGAAATAGTATAAATGCCTATATGGAATACTTATGGTTTTCTATATTTTCATTGTAGTTAATCCTTCTTTTAAATCCACAAGTTCGCAAAGCGATGACAGTAATGGAAATCCCTAACTAAAAGACATTGATATATAATTTGATAAAAACAATTTTATTTATTTTATCTTTATCAAAATAAAATGAAAATGAAAAAACTTATAGTTTGTTTTGTTTAAGAATAAATTTTATTAATTTTGAAAATATATTATAAAAAACTATAAAACTAAACTATTATTAATCATTAAATTATAATTATGAAACCCTCGTTTAAACAAAAATTCAGTTATTTTTTTGATAATACTTTACTAATATTTCTGAGGAAAAACAAATACATTAAATCAAGTAGTTAAGTATCGTTTATCTTGTTTCTTTGTTTGATAATTTAATATATTTGTTTGAATTTTTGATGATTACAGTTAAACAGACAA
>Ga0316608_1000362_pt1 | contig 22611 bp, 19 predicted proteins | sample MIS2016152B_MG_FD_207673 | JGI IMG/M metagenome (GOLD analysis project Ga0316608, IMG submission 207673) | Microbial mat bacterial communities from Middle Island sinkhole, Lake Huron, Michigan, United States - MIS.2016.152B | ecosystem: Environmental > Aquatic > Freshwater > Lake > Sediment...
ATACTAAATTGTGAATATAATTTGGATTTTATTTTTTAACACGAAGTCACTAAGACACTAAATTAAAATACTTTGTGTCTCCGTGTCTTTGTGTTCAATTCTAAATTATTTAGACATATTAGTATATAAAAAAATATACTTTTGTGATCAACTGAAGTAAGAGAAAGGAATCAGATTAAGAGTCGTCATTGCGAGGAACGAAGCAATCCGTTGAAAGTATTAGCCGTTGCTGAAAAAGACAACGGTGGCTGACTTCAACAGATTACTCCCTACCGGTCGTGAGAGAGTTGCTTCAGGCAGAAAAAGCCCTCGCAATGACGTGCTAATATGTACTTTCAAAAAAAAAAACGGCTCCGCAAAGCGGCGTAACAAAAAAACAAAAAACAAAAAAGTAAAAATTGAAAAAGGTAGAAAGGTAAAAGGTTACGGGTTCCTGAGAAAACGAAAACCGCAGTAGTTGTACCTGTATTCAGGGAAGCCGTAGTACCGATAAGCAGACCAACAGTTGCTACCGAAGTTGCTCCAGCTACCGCCACGCAATAAACGGACGCCATCGCCTTCCATATATGCAGGATTGGTTACAGTGCCTTGGTCTTTACAGGTTTGGTAATAATCTGAGCTGAACCAGTCTAAACACAATTCCCATAAATTGCCAGACATATCGTAAATGTCTAACTCATTGGGCTTTTTTGTACCTACGGGGTGGGTTTTGCTGTCGGAATTACTGTAATACCAGGCAACAGAATCAATATCGTTGCTGCCGCTATATAGTAAAGACGTTGCATGCAACGTCTCTACGTTGTAAATACCACCGCGTGCAGCATATTCCCATTGTGCTTCTGTGGGTAAACTGCCTTTGTAAAACCTGCAATAAGCATTTGCACCATACCACGAAATATATGCAGCAGGTCTGTTTTCGTATCCCTGCACAACTTTGTATATATCGTTTTCCATATATATGCCGCACAACATTTCAGCAGAAGATTTTCCTTCCAAATTAATAAACCATTCAGCAATGGAATCTGTGTATTCGGGTTCGGTTTTGTGTTCTGTTGTGTATTGGTTCAGAAAACGAGCATATTGTGCATTTGTAACTTCGTATTTGCTAATGTAAAAAGTTGTAAGTTTTACAGAGTGTTCAATGTAACCTAATGTACTATCGCCCATAATAAATTCGTCACCTTCAACTTTTACCATGTCGCTTTCGGTTGGGTCTATACTTGCTTTATACATAAATAACGAGAGCGAGTCGGCTTTGTTTTTATCAGCAATTTCTTTAAAATAGGTTTTTGCCTTTTCAAAATTGTTTTGATAAAAATATTCGGTAGCTAAGCTGTAAAGGTGGTTATACCATTCGGCATCGGCATAATATTTTGCTACAGAGTCTTTTTGCTCGGCAGGTATTTTTTCAGCATTTTTGGCAAAAAGCATCGCAGTGTATGCTTCTTTGTAGTTAAAATTCAGCAATTCGGTTTTACCTTTTTTCCAGAAATAAGCAAACGGGTCGGCTTTTGCTTCAAAAGGCATTAATATATCAACTAATTGTTTTGCCTTTTGTTCGGCATCTTGTGCTTCGGTTCTAAGTTTTTCAATTTTATCGTAAACGGTATTAATTTTAGTACGGGCTTCTTTAGAACGAGCGGGGCAGTCGAGCCACGCAGCAGTGTAGCAATCAATAGCTTTACGGTAATCGGCATTGTTGTAATAAGTATTTCCTTCGGTTATCAGTTTATCAAAAGCAATACACTCCTGTGCCTGTAAACTAATTGTAACACAAATAAATAAAAAAACAAATCCAATTTTTTTCATATACCCGCTGAATTAAAAATTTAACAAATATAAAAAAAAAGTTTTAACCAAGATTAAAAAGATTATTTGATTTTAGGGTTTTAGGGTTTTAGTTTTTTTTCTTGCTAATCCTTTAATCTGGAAAATCAAGGTTAAGACGAAATATTATCAACTATGATTAAAAGAATTTTAGGATTACAGGATTTTTTAAATAGTTAATAAACCTGCTTATTGTAAGTCTTTTTGTGGAGTTTTATTTGTAAAATTTTGCACTTGTTATAATTTCCGAAATTCAAAATTCAGAACAAATTATAAAATGTTAATTTGTTGTACATTGCAGAATCATTTCAGATTACTCACAACATTTCGTGAGAAAGTTTACTTTTTATAACTTAACTGCTAACATCAAAGAGTTCCCAAGGAAGACAGCTTGGAAAACCTTAACTAAGCGACATTGAATTATAATTTGAAAATTTTGTAAAACAATATAAATCAAAGTAAAAAAAAATAATTATCTTTTTTATAAAAAATAATTTGACATTTAAAAATAATCGTTTTAAATTTGACCAATTAGTTAAACCAAGTAATTAAATCATAAAATTAAATTATTAAGTTAAAAATGGACGAATTACTAAATAAAGACACAGAAGAAAAAATTCTTGACGCCGCTAAAAATGTATTTATAAACAAAGGGTTAGATGGAGCAAGAATGCAAGAGATTGCAGACGAAGCAAAAATTAACAAATCTCTACTTCATTATTATTATAGAACAAAAGAAAAATTGTTTATGGCTGTTTTTAAGGCAGTTTCTGGAAAAATATTGCCAAAATCATTGGAGGCACTCAATTCAGATATTTCCATTTTTGAAAAAATAGAAGTATTTGTGGAAAATTACATTGATTTGCTGATAAAAAATCCGTCAATTCCACTTTTTGTGATTACAGAATTAAAACGAAATCCAAATGGTTTTCCTGCCATGATGCTCGATTTTGTTAAAAATCTTGATGTTAACATTGTACAAAAAGTAGAAATGGAAGTCAGAAAAGAAATCGAAAAAGGAACAATCAGAGAAATTGATTATCGTCATTTGTTTATTAACATGTTATCAATGTGTATTTTTCCGTTTGCCGGAAGACCTTTAATTCAGAAAATTGCTTTTGAAGATAATTCGTCAGAATATGATAAATTTCTGAAAGAAAGAGCAAAAGAAGTTTCGAGTTTTATAATTAATTCAATAAAAATATGAAGAATTTAATATTTTTCCTACTGATATTTGTATGCAATTTTGCAATAGCACAGCAAATTACATTGGATAATTGTTACAATCTGGCAAAAATAAATTTTGCAATAGATTCGAGAATTAACTTAAATACCAAAAGTTCGGATTTGGAAATAAAAAACCTGCAATCGACATATTATCCAACGTTAAATCTGGTTGGAACTGCATCTTATCAAACTCCTGTTTTGGAAATAAATTTGCCGATACCAAATGTTTCAATGCCGGAAGTTCCTAACGACCAATACAAAACATACTTTGAATTACAGCAAATAATTTATTCGGGTGGAGCAATAAAATCGCAAAAAAAAGTTGAAGAAATTTCGCTTCAAAGCGAAAATAAAAGTGTCGAAGTTGAATTTCAAACTATTAAACAACAAATTAATGATGTTTATTTTCTGATTCTTCTTTTTGAAAAACAACAGGAAATTATTGATGTTCTGATGAAAAATCTCGATACCCGACTTACAACTGTTAAATCTGCCGTAGAAAACGGAATTTTGATGCAGGTAAATTACGATATAATTCTCGCCGAAAAATTGAAAGCTGAACAGCAAATTATTGAATTACAAACGGGAAAAAGTTCGGCTCTGAAAATTATTTCAGAACTTACAGATACCACTTTCACAGAAAATACTGATTTTGAATTTCCTGAAATTGAAATAAATTTTGCTGATACAATTATAAATCGTCCCGAAATCCAACTTCTAAAAATTCAACAAATTCAACTAAATTCATATTCTGAACTTCTTAATTCACAGCGACGACCAAAAATTATCGGATTTGCACAAGCAGGTTATGGTCGTCCGGGTTTAAATATGTTGAGTTCTGATTTTAATCCGTACTTTATTGCCGGAATTACAGCGACTTGGAATATATGGGACTGGAATTCAACAAATCGTGATAAACAAATTCTGAAAGTTTCTTCTGAAATTCTTGAAATTAAAACCGAAAATTTTGAAAAAACTATAAATATCGAACTGCAAAATCAAATTTCGACAATTGAAAAACTTGAAAAACAAATTCTTAAAGATGATGAAATTATTGATTTACGAAACAAAATTATAACAGCATATTCAGTACAACTCGAAAACGGTACAATCAGTTCAAGCGAGTATATTATTGAATTAAACGCTGTTACAGAAGCAAAACTGAACAAAGAATTACACAAAATTCAGTTGCTTCAAGCAAAAACGGATTATCTTACAGTAAAGGGAAACTAAAATCTTGAAAATTATAAATTTATGAAAAAAATATTTATATTATTAGCAATCACCTCATTTTTAACACAATCGTGTTTAGAAAAAGATGAAAAATTTGATGCTTCAGGAACTTTCGAAGCTACTGAAATCATTGTTTCATCGGAAAGTACAGGAAAAATTATTGAATTTAATGTTGAAGAAGGTCAAATTCTCGAAAAAAATCAATTTCTTGGATATATTGATACAACTCAAATTTATCTTACTAAATTACAACTTCTTACAACCGCAACAACTGTAAAAGGAAGTCGTTTAGATGTTAGCAAACAAATAGCTGCTATTGAACAGCAGATTGTTACTGCAAAATCAGAAAAAATAAGAATCGAAAAACTTGTAAATTCCGAAGCGGCAAAACAAAAAGATTTAGACGATATTAATGCTCAAATTTTGGTACTCGAAAAACAGTTAGCTGCCACAAAATCAACATTAGATTTAACAAATTACAGTTTAGATGGACAAAGCAAATCGCTCGAAGTTCAGATTGAGCAGATTAATAATCAACTACAAAAATGTAAAATAATAAGTCCAATATCAGGAACTGTTTTAGTAAAATATGCCGAAAAAGACGAATTTGCACTAACAAGTGGGGCTTTATTCAAAATTGCCGATTTGGAAGACATGATTTTGAGAGCTTATGTAACTTCCGAACAATTAACGCAACTTAAACTCGGACAAGAAGTTAAAGTATCAGCAGATTTTGGAGAAGAATATCGCGAATATTCGGGCAAAATAACTTGGATTTCAAGCAAATCAGAATTTACACCTAAAACAATCCAAACAAAAGACGAAAGAGCAAATCTGGTTTACGCCATAAAAATTTCAATTGAAAATGATGGTTATCTGAAAATTGGAATGTATGGAAATGTGAAGTTTAGTAATTAGTAAGGGGTAAATGGTAAGTGGTAATTAGTAATTGGTAAATGGTAAGTGGTAATAAATAATTGATAGCGTGAATTAATGGTGACTTCTCATTAAAACACCCCAAACTGTCATCCCGAAGGGAACTATTGGATGTATGCAATTAAGTTATAAAAAATATATCTAAAAAACTATAGATAAACATTTTACAACAACTTTATCATGAACACCTTAAATTAAAATAAAAAAAAGTGAATAAATTTACTTTTAATTTTAAAAGTGCTAACATCCACGAGTTCATTCCATGATGACAACATTTTTTGTAAATAGTCACTACTTTTATACGCTATCAAATAATAAAAAAAAAGATAAAAAAATATTAAAATTAATCATAAAACTATGCAACTAGAAGAATTGGAGACTTATAAACTATCAATGGAAATAGCTGAAAATGTTTGGAATATCGTAATTTCTTGGGATTATTTTGCAAAAGATACTATCGGAAAACAATTAGTAAGAGCAATAGATTCTGTTTCAGCCAATTTGAGCGAAGGCTTCGGACGATTTCATTTTAAAGAAAAACTTCATTTCTCTTATTATTCAAGAGGTTCATTATATGAATCAAAAACATGGTTACAAAAATCAAAAAACAGAAACATGATAAACGATGAACAATTCGAATATTTTGAAGAAAATCTTAATTTAATAAGCATGAAATTAAACAGTTATATTAATTCAACAAAAAAACAATTGCAAAAATAGTAACATTCTGTATTTTAAGAATATAACATGCAATAATTACAAAAAATAATATTTTCTAATTACTATTTACTACTTGCTATTTACAAATTACTAATTACTTTTTACTTCTTACAATTTACTAATTACAACTTACTAATTACTAACGATAAATGAGCATAATAACCGTAAATAATATTTCAAAATCTTACGGAAAAGTTAAACCAATTGAAGATATTAGCTTTGAAGTAGAAAAAGGTGAAATCTTTGGAATTATCGGTCCTGACGGTGCAGGAAAAACCACACTTTTCCGAATTTTAACTACTTTACTTTTAGCCGATAACGGAACAGCTACTATAAATGGTTTTGATGTTGTCAGAAATTTCAAAGAAATAAGAAATGACGTTGGTTACATGCCCGGACGATTTTCACTTTATCAGGATTTGACAGTAGAAGAAAATCTGAATGTTTTTGCAAAAGTGTTTCAAACTACAATTGAAGAAAACTATCATTTAATCAAAGATATATATCAGCAAATTGAACCATTTAAAAACCGTCGGGCAGGAGCTTTATCGGGTGGAATGAAACAAAAACTTGCATTAAGTTGTGCTTTAATTCACAAACCATCAGTACTTTTCCTCGACGAACCAACAACAGGTGTTGACCCTGTTTCGAGAAAGGAATTTTGGGAGATGTTGCGAAATCTAAAAAAAATGGATATTACAATCTTAGTTTCAACACCTTACATGGACGAAGCAATGCTTTGCGATAGAATTGCTTTAATTCAAAAAGGAAAAATATTGAAAATTGATACTCCGCAAAATATTGTAAAACAATTTGATAAAACAATTATTGCAATTCGAACTTCAAAAATGTCCAAGTTACTTACTGATTTGCGAAATTACAAACTTACTCAAACTTGTTTTGCTTTTGGTGATTGTCATCATGTTACAATTAAAAGTGGAAAATGGAAAATGGAAAATGGAAAGTCTGAAATTGAAAATTTGATTGAAGATTTGAAAAATTATTTAACCGAAAACAATCATCAAGAAATTGAAATTAAAGAAATTAATGCAAGTATTGAAGATTGTTTTATGGAACTTGCAAAAACAAATGAAAAATTGAAAATTGAAAATTGAAAAAATTAAAAAACTATTATGAACTTACAAAAGAAAAACAATTCTCAATTGTCAGATAATTCTCAATTTTCAACTTTCAATTCTCCATTGACTAAGGTAATAATTGTTAATAATTTAACCAAGAAATTCGGAAATTTTACTGCTGTTGATAATATTTCGTTTGAAGTTGAAAAAGGCGAAATTTTTGGATTTTTAGGTGCAAATGGAGCTGGAAAAACTACTGCAATGAAAATGCTCTGCGGTTTAAGTAAACCTACATCAGGACAAGGAGTTGTAGCTGGTTTTGATATAAATACAAATTCCGAAAATGTAAAAAAAAGTATCGGATACATGAGCCAGAAATTTTCGATGTACGAAGATTTAAAAGTTTGGGAAAATATTAGATTATATGCTGGAATTTACGGAGTTCCAAAAAATGAAATTTCAAACAAAACCGACGAACTTTTGCAACGTCTTGGCTTTGAAAATGAGAAAAATACATTAGTAAAATCGCTTCCTTTGGGTTGGAAACAGAAACTTTCGTTTTCGGTTGCAATTTTTCATAATCCGAAGATTGTTTTTTTAGATGAACCGACAGGTGGAGTTGACCCTGCAACAAGACGACAATTCTGGGAATTAATATATCAAGCTTCTGATAACGGGATAACTATTTTTGTTACAACTCATTATATGGACGAAGCTGAATATTGCAACAGAGTATCTATCATGGTTGACGGCAGAATTGAAGCTCTGGATTCGCCTAAAAATCTGAAAAATAAATTTAATTCTCAAAATATGGACGAAGTTTTTCAGCAATTAGCCAGAAAAGCAAAAAGAAACGATAATTGAAAGTTATAAATTATAAATTATAAAATGAAAAATATAAAATGAAAAATAATATTGTAAAAGATAAATCCTATGCCTTTGCTTTGAAAATCATAAAGGTTTATAAATATTTGTAAAAGAAACTTATGCTAAAAAATAAAAAATCACAAACGAAAAGAAATTTTCAATTCTCAATTCTCAATTTTCAATTGCGAAACTCTGTATTTCTTGCTTTTGTACAGAAGGAATTTTACCATATTTTTCGCGATAGATGGACTATGATTATTTTGCTGATTTTACCGATTGTTATGCTTATTTTATTTGGATACGCAATTACAACCGAAATAAGAAATACAAATATTGCAATTTACGACCCATCTCAAGATATTGCTACACAAGAAATTCTGAATAAACTTCAAGTAAGTTCATATTTTAAAATTACCAAAGTACTGAATAATATTGATGAAGTTGAAAATACTTTTCAGGAAGGAAACATCGGATTAGTAATCGTTATCAGCGAAAATTTTTATCAGAATATTTTACATACCGGCGAAGCAAAAGTTCAGATAATTGCCGATGCCTCAGACCCTAATAATGCAACAACTTTAACAAATTATGCAACAAGTATAATCTCTGCATATCAGCAAGAATTGCTTGAAATTGAAAAAATTCCGTTTCAAATAAAATCCGAAGTAAAATTGCTTTATAATCCGCAAATGAAAGGTGCATATAACTTTGTTCCCGGCGTTCTGGGAATGATTTTACTTTTAATTTGTGCCATTATGACCTCAGTTTCAATAGCTAAGGAAAAAGAAACCGGAACAATGGAAATACTTTTAGTTTCGCCAATGAAACCACTTTTGATAATAATTTCAAAAGTAGTTCCATATTTTGCACTTTCAATCATAAATCTCACAACAGTTTTATTATTATCGGTTTATGTACTTGAAGTTCCAATTGCCGGAAGTTTATTCTGGCTGATTGTTATTTCGCTGATTTACATTTTTATGGCTTTGGCATTAGGATTACTGATTTCATCTGTCGTAAGTTCACAACTTCTTGCTTTGCTAATTTCGGGAATGGCTCTGATGCTGCCTGTTATGTTACTTTCGGGAATGATGTTTCCGACCGAAAATATGCCGTGGCTATTAAGAGCAATTTCGCAGATTGTTCCGGCAAAATGGTATATTCTGGCAGTTAAAAAATTAATGATTAAAGGTTTAGGTGTTACATCAATTTACAAAGAATTAACAATTTTAAGCAGCATGGCTTTGTTTTTTATAGTTGTAAGCTTGAAAAAATTTAAAAACAGATTAGAATAAGTTATGAGTTATGAGTTAAAAGTGAAGAGTTAATAGTTAATAGTTAATAGTTTAAAGTAATTAGTTAAAAATTTCGAGTTATGAATTAAAAATTACCATTTAATGTCGTTTAGTTAAGGTTTTCCAAGCTGTCATCCCTTGGGAACTCTTTGATGTAAGCAGTTAAGTTATAAAAAGTAAATCTGAAATGCAAAAAGCATTGTACAACAAATTATCATTTTACAAAATCAGAATAAAATTCCCACAAGTTCCTTTCAGGATGACAACTTGGGGGATAAATCCTAAACAAAACGACATTAATTTACCATTTACCAATTTCAAATTACTATTTGTTATGTTAAAATATCTACTAGAAAAAGAATTTAAGCAAATTATTAGAAGTCGGTTTTTACCGAAATTTATTATAGTTTTTCCGTTTATGGCTTTACTGATATTGCCTTTGGCTGCAAATTTTGAAGTTAAGAACATAAATATCAGCATTGTGGATAATAATCACAGCACTTATTCCGAAAGGTTGATTCAGAAAATTCTGTCATCGGGATATTTTAAACTTACTGATTATTCGGTAAATTACAGTGATGCATTGGAAAGCGTTGAATTAGATAAAGCTGATATTGTACTTGAAATTCCACCTGATTTTGAAAAAGACTTGGTAAAAGAAAAATCAACCACAGTTCTGATTTCTGCAAATACGGTAAACGGAATGAAAGGCGGTCTTGGAAGTGCTTATTTAGTGAGCGTTCTGAATGATTTTTCGACTGAAATCCGAAACGAAATTATTCAGATTTCACCTCAAATAATTCCCGAAAAATTTGAAATTGTTTCTAAAATATTGTACAATCCTCATTTGCGATATCCAATTTTTATGGTTCCTGCACTTATGGTAATGTTAATGACAATGTTGTGCGGATTTTTACCGGCTCTAAACATTGTTGGAGAAAAAGAAGCTGGAACAATCGAACAAATTAATGTAACTCCGGTTTCAAAATTTACATTTATTCTTTCAAAACTAATTCCATATTGGTTAATGGGTTATATTGTATTGACGATATGTTTTCTGGTTGCCAGAATTTTTTACGGATTAATTCCGGTTGGTAGCATAGGAATTATATATTTATTTGCAACTATTTTTGTTTTAGCATTTTCTGGCTTTGGATTAGTAATTTCAAATTATGCAAAAACAGTTCAGCAAGCAATGTTTATGATGTTCTTTTTCGTACTGACTTTCATCTTTTTAAGCGGATTATATACACCTGTAACAAGTATGCCCGATTGGGCTCAGGCAATCAGCAATTTCAGTCCGTTGAAATATTTGATGAATGTTATGCGGTTAGTTTACCTGAAAGGAAGTGGATTTTCTGAGTTAAAATCTTCTTTTTTTGCACTTTGCGGATTTGCAGTTTTCTTTAACGTTTGGGCTGTTTACAGTTACAGGAAAAGAATTTAATAAAGACAAATTATAAATGAGAAAATTTGAAAATTAGATAGTTTGAACTTTTTTAACTAGTTTACTAGAAAAATTAATTTAGGAAAATCAAGTATTTACAAAATATTAATATTCAAATATATTTCTCTGAATACTTATTTAAGTTAAAATTGAATTCTAACCCAACGTAGAACTCAAATTTTAATGACAATTTATAAAAAATATTCTGTAAAAAGTAAAATTTTTTTTTATTTTTGTGTTTTGAAAAAAAATTGATTTATGGAAAATTTTATAGTATCTGCACGAAAATACAGACCCGCAACATTTGAAAGTGTAGTCGGACAAAAAACACTGACAACAACCCTAAGAAATGCTATCAAAAACAATCAACTGGCTCATGCTTACTTATTTTGTGGACCTAGAGGAGTTGGAAAAACTACTTGTGCCCGTATTTTTGCAAAAACCATAAATTGTAATTTTTTAACTCCCGAATTAGAAGCTTGTAACGAATGTGAATCTTGTAAAGCATTTGATTCCAATCGTTCATACAATATTCACGAGCTTGATGCTGCATCAAATAACTCTGTAGAAGATATCCGTAATCTTATAGACCAGGTTAGAATTCCACCGCAAATAGGAACACACAGCATATATATTATCGACGAGGTTCACATGCTTTCATCTCAGGCATTTAACGCATTTTTGAAGACACTTGAAGAACCACCAAAACATGCAACATTTATATTAGCAACAACAGAAAAACACAAAATTCTTCCAACAATTTTATCAAGATGTCAAATATTTGATTTTAATAGAATTAAGGTTGAAGATATTGTAGAGCATCTTGCACATGTAGCAACAAAAGAGAATATTACTTATGACCTTGATGGTTTGAATGTTATAGCTCAAAAAGCTGATGGTGGAATGCGTGATGCTCTTTCGTTTTTCGACCAGATTGCAAGTTTTTCAGGGAATAAAATTACTTATGAAAGTGTTATCGAAAATTTAAATGTACTTGATTATGAATTTTATTTTCAATTAACTAATTCATTTTTAAATAATAACATAAAAGATTCTTTATTACTTTTCAATAATATTTTAAACAAAGGTTTTGACTCACACAATTTTATTTCAGGACTTTGTGAACATTTCAGAGATTTACTTGTCTGTAAGGATATTGCAACGCTTGAACTTTTAGAAGTAGGGGCAAATATCAAAGAAAATTACAAAAAACAATCAGCAGAATGTTCAATAATGTTCTTATTTAAAGCACTGAATATCACAAATGATTGTGATTTAAATTACAAAAACTCAAAAAATAAACGATTACATGTTGAATTAACACTTTTAAAACTTTGTCATATTACAAATCAAGCAGTTGAGCAACATCAACAAATTCAACAAAATACATCAACACAGCAAAATGTAATACAACAGCAAACAACTCAAGTTCAACAAAATACTGTTCAAAATAATGTAAATAACGAAATAAGAAACGAAGGTACAAAAACAATTTCGATAAAAGATATTTTAGCAAATAAAACACAGAAACCAATAGTTAATGAACAAATTGCAGAAAAAACAAACAATGTTGAAGAAAATACTGTAATTTATGAAAATAAAAATATCTCCAAAGAAGAAATTTTAAAACACTGGAACAATTACGCAGAATCTTTAAAAGACAAACAGCCAAGATTTTATAATGCTTTAAAAGTACATTTACCTGAGCTGAAGGAAAATAATATTATCGAAATAACATTTGCAAACGAATCGCAAAAAGAAGCATTTATTGACTTGAGTAAGAGCATTATAACAATGCTTAGACAAAATCTGAATAATTCGAAACTTGAACTGAATATTAAAGTTGACCCAACTTCGCAAACAATTATTAAACCAATGAACGACAAAGAAAAACTCAAACTTCTGAGCGATAAAAATCCGGAATTAAGCAAATTAGTTCAACAATTTAGTCTTGATTTATAAATAGTTTAAAAAAATGCAGATAGAAAAAATTTCTATTGTAAACTTCAAAAATTTTGCTCAGGCAGAATTAAATTTATCTGCAAAAATAAACTGCTTTGTTGGTTTAAACGGCGTTGGAAAAACAAATTTACTTGATGCCATTTACTATTTATCGTTTACAAAAAGTTATTTTAATCATATTGATACACAAAATATTAGACATTCAGAAGATTTTTTTGTTATACAGGGAACATATAATGTTAACGATATAAAAGAAGAAATTTATTGCGGTTTAAAACGAAATAAGAACAAGGTTTTTAAACACAATAAAAAAGAATACGAAAAATTTTCAGAACATATTGGATTTCTGCCAGCTATAATGATTACTCCCTATGATAACAGCTTAATTCTCGAAGGTAGCGAAGAACGCCGGAAACTTATTGACAGTATTATTTCGCAGTACGATAAACTTTATTTACATAATCTTATTATGTATAAACGTATTTTAAATCAACGAAATACATTGTTAAAACAATTCTTCGAAAAACATTATTTCGATTATTCGAGCTTAGAAATATGGGACGAACAATTAATTGAAATAGGAAATGAAATACATCAAAAAAGAAAGGAATTTTTAGTTGAATTTTTACCTATTTTTCAAAAATATTATAATTTTATATCAGATAAAAAAGAAAATGTAAGTCTTAAATACCAATCGCAATTAAACGAAACCGAATTTAAAACTTTGCTTTTTGAAAATCTTGAAAAAGATAAAACATTACAATACACTTCGGTAGGAATTCACAAAGACGATTTAACGTTTAAACTAGATAATTTTGCATTAAAAAAAAATGGTTCGCAAGGACAGCAAAAAACTTTCCTTATTTCACTTAAACTTGCTCAGTTTGACTTTATTAAAAATACTAAAAAAATAAAACCTATTCTTTTATTAGATGATATTTTTGATAAACTTGATAACAACCGCGTTGAACAGATTATAAAACTTGTTTCAGATGATAATTTTGGACAAATTTTTATAACTCACACAAATTTAGAAGTTATGGAGTCAATTCTCAGAAAAATTAATATTGATTTTTCGATATTCGAAATTAATGATGAAACTGTTAACAAATTAATAATTAATGAATCTATCAATTAAAAATAAGTATATTCCAATTTTATGGCAAAAAAACATTATCAAAAAAATATAATAACACAGGAGAAGCCAAAAAAAGTAATTGTAGTTACTAGTAAAAAACAAACTTATCTATTAATTATATCGCTTATTGTCATCACTTTTATTGCTTTTTCACCTTCGCTTAAAAATGGTTTTGTAGATTGGGACGATATAAGTTATATTTCGAATAATGTTAATACTTTCGAAAATCATAATATATTTTATTACTTTGGCAAACAAGCATATATGGGTAATTATCACCCTTTTACAATGGCTTTATATGATATTCAATATTCACTCTTCGGATTAAATCCTTTTTATTTCCATTTTACAAATTTATTTTTACATATTATAAACTCATTATTAGTATTTTGGCTAATCTTAAAAATAACTGATAAAAAAATAATCTGGGCTTTTGTAACATCAATATTTTTTGCAATACATCCTCTTCATGTTGAATCGGTTACATGGATTTCGGAATTGAAAGATGTTTTATATACTATGTATTTCTTACTTGCTATAATTTTTTATCAGTTTTATGATGATAAATTAAGACAGAAAATGAATTATATTTCATCAAAAAAATATTACGCTTTTTCACTTATCTTATTTTTATGTGCTTGTTTTTCAAAAGGAATGGCTGTAACTTTACCTATTGCACTAATTTTAATTGATTTTTATAAAGACCAGAAAATTACAGTTAATAAGATTTTAAATAAAATCCCTTTTTTCGCAATTTCACTAATATTCGGAATTATAGCTGTTTATGCTCAAACTATTTCGTCGGCAGTTAAAGATTTAAGCAATTACACCGTCATAGAACGAATAATATTTCCCGTTTATTCATCTGTATTTTATATATTTAAGTTATTTCTACCTATAAATCTAACAATTTTTTACCCATATCCCGAAAGTGGAAGTTTGAATATGTTTTTTTGGCTATCACCAATAATTTTGATTTTAATCGGATTTACTGTTTTCAAATTTCGTAAATCAAATTTTGCTTTAGTTTTTGGTATTCTGTTGTATTTTGCTATGATACTGCCTGTAATTCAAATAAAACCAATAGGTGAAACAATTGTATCCGAAAGATATTTTTATGTTTCATCAATAGGTTTATTTTTTATTATTGGATATTTTATAGATTTTTTATATGAAAAATTTGACAAAAAATATCGTCAATTTATATTTATTCCTGTTATAATTTATGGATTATTAAGCGTTTACCTCACCTTTGAAAGAACAAAAGACTGGAAAAATACGCAAACTTTGTGGCAATCTGCAATTGATGTAAACCCTGATTTGGACAAAGGCTATTACGGTGTTGGAAATGTTTACTATATGGAAAAAAATTACACCGAAGCCAAAAAATATTTCATAAAAGCTTTGGAAAAAAATCCCGAAAATTATAAAGCCAACAATAATCTTGGAAATATATTTTATAACTCAGAAAATTATGATTCAGCATTTTACTATTATCAGCAAACTGTAAACAGTAATAATAAATTTGCTCAGGGCTACTATAATTTAGGTAATATTTATTTTATAAAAAACGAATTAAAAACAGCTTTAAAAGAATATCAAAAAGCAATTGATTTAGAACCTGATAATCAGCAGTATTTGACACAATACAACAACACATTTATAATGCTGCAGAATTAATTTCTATATTTTAACTTCAAAATATACAATTCGAAATTTAAATTTATTATATTTGACATAAAGTTTTTTTAAATATTTTCTATCCTGATATTTATTTAAATTTCAATAACATAGCTAATTTAAATTGAAAAACCTATAATTTCTGTAAAAATGTTATCACAATTAGTTTATATAAGTGTACGAAGTGCTGAATGTTCAGACGCTGAAATTCAGAAAATTCTTGAATCAAGTATCCGTAATAACGGAAAAATAGACATAACCGGAGTTTTACTTTACTCTGATAAAAAGTTTCTGCAATGTCTTGAAGGTGATTATAGTCAAATAATTACGTTATACGATAAAATCAAACTTGATAATAGGCATAAAAATGTGATTATGATTTCGATGGGAAATATCAAAGAAAGATACTTTCCTAGCTGGCAGATGGGTTCGAAAAAAATCAGTTTAAATGATGTTGATTTTAATACTCAAATGAGTGAAGAAGAAAAAAATGAATTTAAATCAATTTTAAATGGCGAAAAAGAGCAAAGCGTTAAAATTATGGATATTATAAAAAAATTCTTTTAACAAATACTTCGATTTAATATGAAAATTTGAGAATGTAGGATTGTGAAAAATTTGTTATCTCTGATTTTCTATTAGTTATTCAAAGTTATTTCAATTTATATTTTATTGATTATGACGAATTTAAAAAAACAAAGAATTATTTTATAAAAGCAAAAAAATGGAAAATATTGAAATTCTAGCAAAGAAAAATAAATTAATTGATATTGAATCTGTTACTTTTGGTTCTGATTTACAAGAAATTGTTACATCTATGGAAATAATTTTAACAATGTATCAGATTGACGAAGACACAGACATAGTTAAAGCATGCAAAGATAAACTTATTGAAGGTTTAAATTTGTTAAAAACTTTGGGACAATTTGAAAAAATCAAAGACTTTGAAATTGAAAAAAATGATAGTTATTTATAATATAACGTTACTTATTATCCTTCTTATTTTATGAAAAAATTAATTACCTTAATTAGTATTTGTTTTGCAATTCAAGTTTATTCGCAAATTCCTGAAGGATACTATTCTTCAGCTGAAGGTTTGAGCGGAACTGAATTAAAAACAGCTTTGTACAATATTATAAAAGGACACACACAATTTCCTTACACTTCTTCAGGTACAGATGTTTGGGATATTTTGAAAGAAACTGATAAAGACCCAAATAACCCCGAAAATGTTATTCAAATTTACACCGGATGGTCTGTTAATGCTGCACAGGAATATAATAATGGAAATGGCTGGGAAAGAGAACATGTTTGGGCAAAAGTTCATGGAGGTTTTGATACAAATCCTCCGGCAGGTACAGATACACATCACCTTAGACCAATTGACCCTTCAGTAAATTCGGCTAGGAATAGTAGATATCTGGCTAACTGTACCCAACCTTATTTAGATGGTGGATTATATACAGGTTGTTTTACAGGAGGTTCATCATCATGGGTTTGGAAACCACGTGATGAAGATAAAGGTGATGTTGCCAGAATGATATTTTATATGGCAACAAGATATGAAGGCTTTAATGGCGAACCAGATTTGGAAGTAATTGATTATATTCCTAGTAATAACAATTCTCCTGAACCAATTATGGCTCTTTTAAATGATTTGTTGCAATGGAATAGTGAAGACCCTGTTGATGCATGGGAACAGAATAGAAACAATATAATTTATTATAACTTTCAAAATAATCGAAATCCGTACATAGACCACCCTGAATTTGTTACACAAGTATGGGGTGAGCCAATATATTATTTTACAATTACTGTTATTCAGCATAGTAACGGATATATTTCGCCAGCTACAATTTCAATTCCTGAAAATAGTAGTCAAATATTTACAATTACTCCAAATAGTGGATATAAAATAGAAACAGCTACTTACAATGAAACTGATATTACAGGAGAACTTATTGATAATGGAAATTATTCAACTTATGAAGTTTCTGATATTTCTGTAAATGGAACATTAACAGCTACATATTCTTTATCACTAAATGATAAGTTAATAAAAAATAAATTTGAAGTTTTTCCAAACCCTGCTAATAACTTTATTACAGTAAATTGTAGTTCAAATGAAAATTCAGAAATTCAGATTTTTAATATTTTAGGTATAAAAGTTTTTGATACAACAACTACAGATTTTCCTGAAGAAATTAATATTTCTGATTTTTCGAGTGGAATTTATTACTTAAAAATTATACAGAATAATAAATTTATTGATACAAAATTTGTAAAAAAATAGCGAATAAACATAACACCTCATAAAGTTTACAATATTTTATGAGGTGATAAATTTAAAATTACTGAATAAAGTTTGAACTAATTGATTGATAATTATAATTTTTCTTAATAACATCTGCAAATAAATCGGCAACAGTAACAATCGTAATTTTTGAACTTTCTCTTTTCAATGGAATTGTATCTGTTACAATAAGTTCAGTTAATTCTGATGCTTCAATTTTTTCATAAGCATCTCCAGATAAAACAGCGTGTGTAATTGCTGCTCTAACACTTTTAGCCCCTCTGCTCTTCATCAATTGTGCTGCTTTTGTGATAGTTCCACCTGTATCAATAATATCGTCAAGAATTACAACATTTTTTCCTTCAACATCACCAATAATTGTCATGCTATCAACTTCATTTGCTTTCTTCCTTGTTTTGTGGCAAATAACCAAAGGAGCATTCAAAAATTTTGCATACGAATTTACTCTTTTACTTCCGCCAATATCGGGTGAAGCAACGACTAAATCGTCTAAATTCAGCTTATTAATGTGAGGTACAAATAACGAAGATGAAAATAAGTGGTCAACCGGAACGTCAAAAAAACCCTGAATCTGGTCTGCATGTAAATCCATAGTTATTATCCTTGAAACACCGGCAGCAGTCAGCAAATTAGCTACAAGTTTAGCTCCAATAGCTACTCTTGGTTTATCTTTTCTATCTTGTCGTGCAAATCCAAAATAAGGTATAACAGCTACAGTTTTATAGGCTGATGCTCTTTGTGCTGCATCAATCATTAGCAATAATTCAAACAGATTTTCGGTTGGGGCAAATGTAGATTGAATTATAAAAACATAATCACCTCTGACCGTCTCATCATAACTTGGTTGAAATTCGCCATCACTAAATTTGGTTAAGGATACATTTCCTAATTCAGTGCCGTAACTTTTTGCAATTTTTTCGGCTAAATATTTTGAAGCACGACCTGAAAAAATTTTTATTGATGTATTGAGTGCCATCGTTTTAATATTTGGTATATAAAGAAAAAAAGCTACCTTTTATTTTTTGTCGAAGGTAGCTGATTATTTTTCATTTTAAAAAAAATTATTTTGTTACTGCTGTATCTGAAGTAATTACCTTGTATAATTCGCTCAAATCAGGTGAAAGAATAATTTCTGTTCTTCTGTTTTTTGCTTTTCCTTCGGCAGTTGTATTTAGTTCGATAGGAAAAAACTCTCCTCTTCCTGATGCTGTAATTCTTTGTTCTGCAACATCGTATTTATCAGTTAATAATCGAACTATTGAAATTGCTCTGGCACAGCTTAAATCCCAGTTATCTGCATATTTTGCTGTACTTATCGGAACATTATCGGTATGACCTTCAATTTCAATATTAATTTCTTTATTTTTATTTAAAACCACTGCAAGTTTTTTAAGAGCCTCAATACCTTTTGTTTGAACGTCAGCTTTTCCTGATGCGAATAACAATTTATCCTGCATTGTAATATAAAGTTTTCCATTTTTCATTACAATTGATAATTCATCAGATTTAAATCCTGTTAAAGCATCGGCAACAAGTTTATTGATTGATGTTAAAATTGAATCTTGTTTATTGAGTAAAGTTTGCAATTCAATTAGTTCGCCCATTTTTTCATCAAGTATTCCTCTTTGAGATAAAGAACTATCTAACAACGTATTGTATTTTGCCAAAAGTTCGTTGTAAGTATCGTTTGAGGTTGAATATTGAGTAAGCAGAAAACTGTTTTTATATGCAATACTGTCTTTTTCAGATGTTAAATCTTTTAACTGATTATGTGTCCGAAATCTATCTATTATAAAAAGTGTTGCTAAAGTTAATAGTACAAATAACAAAATTATTGCTAAAACATTTGTTTTCTTTGTACTTTCGGTGCTTACGTTTTGTTCTTCTTTCATTTTAAAATCTTTAGATATATTATAAAAATATGCTGCAAATGTAAATAAAAATTGGAATATCAGTAAAAAAAAAATATTCTTTTTTATAATTTTTTTTATAAATGCTAACTTATGGTTTCAGCAAATAACCAAAAACTTAATTTTTGCTCAATAAGATTTTCTCAAATATTACAAAACATTGAAATTAATTATTACTGATTTTACGCTGAAGAAACTAATTTTTAGTATTTAATAATTTTTAAACAATGTACAATGATAATATTTGATTTTTTTTCCAATAAATCTCCAAAATTTCACTAATTCGCTTTTTTCCTTTAATTTGGTTTTACTGCATCTGGTAATGTTATTAAGCATTGTACTGAATTTAAATCTTTTAAACCACTTCCGGTAAGGAGTACAATATTTTTTGATTTTTCAGGAATTCGATTTTCTGATTTGTATTTTAGAAATCCTGCAAAAGAAGCAACTGATGCCGGTTCTGAAAATATTCCTGTGTTATTACTCAATGTTTTAGATGCTTGAAGAATTTCAGAATCAGAAACTAAAACCGTTTCGCCGTTATATTTTTTCAGGTAATCTACTGCCATAAAATAATTTCGGGGAATATCTACCGAAATTGAATCGGCTACTGTTTTGCTTGGATAAATTGTAAATTCTTTTTGGTGAATATTAGCAACTATATTTTTACTTCCTTCTGATTGAACTGCAACAATTACAGGCATTTTTTCGATATACCCCATTTTTAGCAAATCTTCAAATCCTTTAAAAACTCCGGAAATTATTACACCATCGCCAACCGGTACAAATATTCTATCAGCAACTTGTTCATTCATTTGCGAATACATTTCAAAAGAAACTGTTTTTTTGCCTTCAATTGTAAATGGATTAAATGCAGTATTTCGGTTGTAAAATCCGTGTTTTTCGGTAGCTGCCAGCGACATATCAAATGCTTGATCATAAGTTCCGGCAACGGTTATTAATTTTGCTCCGTACATTACAATTTGTGTCAATTTTGCTTTTGGAGCTGATGAAGGAACATAAATAATAGCTTTTTGTTTTTGAGCTGCACAAATTCCTGCTAATGAACTTCCTGCATTTCCGGTTGAAGCGGCAATAATTGTATCAATTCCATTTTCTTTTGCCCATGCAGATACTATTGCCGAAGCCCTGTCTTTAAACGAAAATGTTGGATTCTGAGCATCATCTTTAAAATATAATCCAAAGTTTAAATCTTCATTATCAATATTTTTGATTAGATACATTGGCGTTTTACCAACTCTCAAATTTGGCAGACTTTCAATTTTGCTGATTGGGAGCAAATCTAAAAAATCGTTTTTCTCAATTTCTTTGAATGATTTTGAAATTTTTGTGTAATGATATAAAGTTCTTAAAACGCCTTTAGGTGGCTGATTTTGATTATTCTGAATTTTACAATCAGGACAAAGATATACTACTTCGCTGGTTTCAATTTCTTGACCACAATCAACACATTGATAATAATATTTTTGCATAGTTTTTACAATTTTTTTCTGCAAAATTAATAAATTTTTGATAGCGTACAAAAATAATGACTTTTTCAAAATTTATGTCATCATGGAATGAACTTGTGGATTTTTGCACTTATTAAAATAAAAAGAATATTTGTTGAAAAATGTTTTAATTTAGTTTTTTAGATACACTTTTTATAACTTTACTGCATACATAAACAAGTTCCCTACTGGAAGACAGCATGGTTTGTTTTTAGGAATATCTCTATAAATGAACGCCATCAATTTTTTAATAAGTGATTATTTTCAATTCTGTAAATTTTTTTTTTTTTATTACTTAATTACTGCAACCAATTAGTGTCTAGAACACAAAATTAAAAATATAACCAACAATTAAGATACCGGTTGCAACAATTCCGATAAATGTCAGAATTAGTGGCATTTTCAAAACTTTTTTCAAGATGATTATTTCAGGTAACGAAAGTCCGATTACGGACATCATAAACGCAAGTGCAGTACCGAGTGGAACTCCTTTTTCAATTAATACACTGACAATTGGAATTATTCCGGCAGCATTTGAGTACAATGGAATTCCAATTAAAATTGACAACGGAACTGAATACCAATTCGATTTGTCCATTATCGAAAGTAATAGATTTTCAGGAACATAACCATGAACTCCTGCACCAACTGCTATTCCAATTAATATGAAAATCCAGACTTTTCCAACAATATCTTTTACAGCTATATATCCGAATTTTATTCTGTCGTTTAAAGTTAATTTTTCTTCAACTTGTTGATTTGCACCAAATCGAGTTTTATAAACCCAGTCGGCAACCCATTTTTCGAGTTTCAGTTTTCCTATAATCCAACCAGAAAGTATTGCAATTATCAGTCCTGTACCAACATAAATCAAAGCAACTTTCCAACCAAACATTCCGAAAAGTAAAACAATTGCAACTTCATTTATCATAGGAGCAGAAATCAAAAATGAAAATGTAACTCCTAGAGGTACACCGCTTTCGATAAATCCTAAAAATAACGGAATAGCTGAACAAGAACAAAAAGGTGTTACAATTCCGAGTAATCCTGCCATTACATTTCCCGTAAATAAAGATTTGCCTTCAAGTGTTTTACGAGTTCTTTCGGGTGTGAAAAATGTTCGGATAATTCCAACGAAAAATATTATTAACACTAACAACATTAATACTTTCGGAACTTCAAAAATGAAAAATCTTAAGGCTTCGGTAAAATGATTTCCTTTTTCGAGTTTTAAAATTTTATCTATAAAAAAATCTGTTACTAATTGTAAATTATGATAAATTAAATACCAGATTGGTAAAAGAATTATCGGAATTATTATTTTATTTTTCATTAAATTTATTGGCTCTAATTAAAAACGTTGTTGTTGAAAAAAATTGCTATATTGCGAAAAATTTTATAGCAAAATTATGCAAATAATTGAACAAATAAAAGCATTATTTCTTAAATTATCGAAAGATGATCA
>Ga0316608_1000363_pt1 | contig 22605 bp, 23 predicted proteins | sample MIS2016152B_MG_FD_207673 | JGI IMG/M metagenome (GOLD analysis project Ga0316608, IMG submission 207673) | Microbial mat bacterial communities from Middle Island sinkhole, Lake Huron, Michigan, United States - MIS.2016.152B | ecosystem: Environmental > Aquatic > Freshwater > Lake > Sediment...
TTAATAAACAATCAATTAATATTTACAAATCAAAATCATTTATTCAGGAATGGAAATTTGTAATAATTATTTTATTGATTGTAAAGATAGTAACCGCAATTATTAGCGGTTTTTCTGCACTCAATTATACTAATGATATTCTTTTTGATGTACTTAATAATACAGTTTTTGCCTTTATACTTTCAATTCTGATTTTAATTTTAGTTGAATATTTGACAAATACATTTATTGCAAAGTTTTGGGAATATACTTTTAAGGTAAAAATCATTGTATCAATTGTTTTGGGTATAGTTTCAATACTATTGTTTTTAATCAGTTTTCAAATGAGTTGCGAGGGTATTAAACAATTCTATGTATCAAAAAAAGATAACAGTACACAAATAGTTGATAGTTTAAATGTTATATCCGCACAGGTTAAACAGGATTATAATAATAGAATTTTACAACTTCAAACAGAAATACAGACGATTAAAGACAATCCGCAATTGTGGAACGGAGGCAAAAGAACGGATTTAAGCCAAGAACAATTAACCCAAATTGCAAATTATAATAATCAGATTATAAACATTGAAACTGAATTAAAAACCGAGCTGCAAACCATTTCTGCAGCATCAAATAATTTAGTACAATTACAATCCACAGAAGTAAATAAACAAGGTGCAAATTATTATACAATTGTGGCAATTATAATGTTTGTACAACTTGCAGTAAATGGTGCTTTAATGTTTTTCCATAAAAGAAATTACTACAATATACAAGGCATGAAAGCATACCGACAAGAAATAGAAGATTTACAGGCAGAAATTAAAACCGGTATTTGGGCAGAGGTTAAAACTCAAACTGTGGATACATTTAAATTTATTCTGCAATTATTCACAACCGCAAATCAGTTGAATGAAATTACAGAACCTTTGGCAAAGTCCGGCACACCGAAAGCAAATAAACAAATGATAGGTTTTTTAAAAAATGTATTTACAGACACCAACGATACCGACACTCCGACAGACAAAAAAACACACTCCGACACATCTGCGAAAATCGCAAATAACGAAAGTCGTAATTCCGATGAAGCTAAATTAAGGACATGTTTACATTGTGGAAATCAATATATTTATAAGCATGTAAAACAAAAATTCTGCTCCGACAAATGCCGACAGACAAACTGGGAGCAAAACAGTGGTAGAAAAATAAAATTTGGAAGTAAATATAAAAAATAAAAGCTATGAAAACAGATATTAAAATAATTCAAAAAATTAATTTGTTTGATATTATCAAAAATTTATCGTTTGAAAATCAAATAAAAATATATTCATTTTTAGGTAAAATAATAAACTCCGCTAAAAATCAAAAAAATACTGATAGAGATAGAGAATGTTTGCATTGTGGTACTCATTATAAATACAATCATAAAAAACAAAAATATTGTTGCAATGCTTGTAGATATGGTGCATGGGAGTTAAAAACAGGTAAAAAATTACATTATAAAAGTTAAGAAGTTATGGAAACAAAAACATATTTACCCTCAAAAAAAGAAATAAATCTTTTTACAAGTGTTAAAAATATTGATAATAACAAAGTTAATGAAATAATTGAAACCATAAAACAAGCTAAAAAAGTAAAGTTAATTAATGCAGATAACTTTGAATATATTGTATATAAAAACTTTACAGATTTAAGTTTTGATACTGTAATGTATTTAGTGGAACAATACCAATTTGAAAAACCTCGCTTAGAGGCTCAAAGCTGGAACAATACAATAAGAGTGAGAACAAAACTACAAATTAACTTTGTTTCAATTGATTTATTTTCTGAAAGTTGGCAATTAAATTTAATGCCAAATGACGTAAAAGAAATTATGAATTAAAATAAAAAATAATTGCTCTGGGGGAGTCTCTTCCAGAGCGAAAAATTAAGCAACAATTAAATTTAACAATATGGAAAATGTTTTTACAATACCGCAACTAGATACAATTCAAAATCAATTAATTGAAATAAATCAGAAAATTGATAATCTGGCAAAAGAGAAATCAATAAATGAAAATCAAAATTTAACACGTTATCAAGCTGCAAAAATATTAAATATTTGTGTAAGTACTTTAGATATACATCGAAAAAACGGATTAATCAAAGGTTTTAAACTTGGTCGCAAAAGACTATATAAATTATCAGAAATTAACGAACTAGGTAAAATTTTAAAACATGAGTAAAGCAAATATAGACGTTATAAAAGATTATATTTCAGAAAAATACATTTTGCGTTACAATGTAGTTTCAAATCAATTTGAATATTTGCAAAAATATGAATCTGAGAAAAATAAATTTTATGATAAAAATTTAAAACAATTTGATTTTAAGATAATTGAATTAAATACCGATTGGAAAATATTAAACGAAAACAATATCTTAATTAACTTACTTTCAAGTCATCACAAAGTAAGTGCAGCCGTTTTAATTTCATTATTAAAATCAGATTTTGTTTCAAAATACAATCCGTTTTTTGATTTTTTTCAAAGTTTACCAAAATGGACTAATATAGATTATATAAGTAAATTAGCTAATTACATAAAATTACAAGACGAAAAAAAGGATAGAGAAAGGTTTAATCGTATGTTTAAAAAAATGTTTGTTCGTTCCGTTGCATGTAGTTTAGAAATTAAACTTAATAAACAGGCATTTATATTTGTACATCCTAAACAAAATTCGGGTAAAACTACTTTTTTGCGTTGGTTAGTTCCAAGTAAATTGCATGATTATTACACTGAAAATATTGGAACTGATAAAGACTCACTAATTGCTTTAACACAAAATTTTATAATCAATTTAGACGAACTTTCAACATTGTCAAAACAGGATATTAACGCATTAAAAAGCGTAATGAGTAAAGATAATATAAAGGAACGAGTCCCATACGATAGAACTCCAAGCATGATGAAACGCCGTTGCAATTTTGTAGGAAGTACAAACAAAAATGAATTTTTATCAGATGAAACTGGTAATGTACGTTGGTTGTGTTTTGCAATAGATGAAATTATTTGGAATACAGATAAAACAAAACCAGATTATAAAAGAGATATTGATATTGATTTACTTTGGAGTCAGGCATATCATTTATTAAACACAGGTTTTGATTTTGAATTGACAAAATATGAAATTTTAGAAAATGAAATTGCAAATAAAGACTTTATAATATTGACTCCAGAAATGGAATTAATTATGCAATATTTTGATAAAAGTAACGAAAATGATAACGGTGCAATTTTTATGACTGCAACCGAAATACAAACTGAATTAACTAAAAAAATATTTGGTACAGTTAAATTAAATTCTGTAAACACAGGGAAAGCATTAACAATTTTAGGTTTTGAAAAGACATCAAAAACGGATAAAAACAAAGGATTTACAATAAAAGGGTACTATGTTAAAGACAAAAACAATTCTTTGCTGAATGTTGAAAATTTAAAAGGATATGAAACTATTATTGATTTGGAAGGGAATGAGGTATTACAAGAAAAAATACCTTTTTAATTTTATCTTAAATTTATCAAAACATCTTACTCAGTTACTCAATTATATTAAAAGAGTTGATTATTATGTTTATATCTTGAGTAACTTAAAATATTTAATCTTACTCATCTTACTCAATATTATACAAGTCTTTGAATTTTAATTTTATGTATTGAGTAACTTGTTTTTTTTAATAGCATTTTTTGTTAATGTAGTTTCCGAAATTAATATTTTTGAGTAAGATGAGTAAGATTGAGTAAGATGTTTTTCAGCCTTTTTACTCAGATTTTTAAAGATTATATAATTAAATTTTAAGTGTTTATAAAAAACTGAGTAACTGAGTAACTTAAAAACGGGTTTTAAACTATATAGCGTTTTTTTATACGTTGCGAGTGAAAAGAAAAAAATTGAACTTATGCAGAATCAAAAATCATATAACAATTATCCGGTAAAAGAATTTTTAAATAAATCTTTGTTAATTAACTGTATAACAGAGAATAATTATTATTGTATGTTTCAAAGTCCATTTCGTAAAGAAAATGAACCGAGTTTTAAAGTAGATACAGAAAAAAATCTATGGTTTGACTTTGGCGAAAGTTGTGGAGGTACATTAATTGATTTTATAATAAAATATTACAAATGTACTTATTTACAAGCAATTGAAAAAATTAAATCATTAAAACCAAATGAGAATGATTTTTTTTCTTTTCACTCGCAAAACTCCAATCATAAAACCACTTCAAACATTGAAATTAAGCATATACAACCACTTCAAAATAAAGCATTGATACAATATTTATCTTTGCGAAAAATACCGTTTCATTTAGCAAAAAACTACATTTCAGAGGTATATTATAAAACAACTAATAAACAATATTTTGCAATTGCATTTAAAAATAATTCAGACGGTTATGAATTACGCAACGGTTTTAAAACTCCAAAATTTCCAGACGGTTTTAAAGGTAGCATACACCCAAAGGATATTACAACAATAGGAATTAAAAATAGTCATGCAATCAATATTTTTGAGGGTTTTATGGATTATTTAACTGCATTACAATTCTTTAAAACTGACAAACCAAACCAGACTACAATAATATTAAATTCTACAACCAATATAAATAAAACATTATCAATAATTAAGCAATATAAAACAGTCAATTTATTTTTAGATAATGATTCAACCGGAACAAAAGCAGTTGAAACCTACCAGACCGCACACCCAAATATTAAAAATCGTGCTTTAGAATTTTACCCAAAACATAAAGACTTTAATGAATTTTTGACAAAAGGAATTTAGAAAAGCATAGACAAAAGCACAGACAAATTTAAATAAAAAAACCCCTACAAATTGAATTGCAGAGGTTTATCTAGTTATGGAGCAGTCCGACGGGGAATCGAACCCCGATTACTAGAATGAAAATCTAGCGTACTAACCGTTATACGACCGGACCGTTTGTGATATTCTCATTAATTTTAGAGCGGTGCAAAGGTAGTTATATATTTTTTTTCTGCAAATTTTTTTATAACTTTTTTCAAAAAAATTATTTTTTATTTATTAATTTATCTCGTAACAATATGTAATCGTCTGACATATAAAAAGAAAATAAACTTGCAAATCTTATTGCCAAGTCCTGATAAATATAATTATCAGAATCGTCTTTTTTTAGCAAATATTCTGTAATTCCGTATCTTTCAACAATTGGTAAATCTGATGCATATTTTGGTGATGTTAGAAATATTGCTCTTATTGCAGTTTTCATATCTCCACAGAATAAAATTCCTGCTCGGTCGGCAGTTAATTGTAAAATTCGCGATATTGCTAACAATTCCTTTTCTTTATCAGACTTTTCGTCTTTTTTTGTAGCAGTTTTGTAAATATTTACAGCCTGTGTAGTAGTTGAAATAACTTCCTGACTTTTTGATGTTACCTTCGATATTTTTTCGGATTTCTGTAATAATTGTGCCAGTGAATTTAGTTTTTCAATACTTCCAAGAGTTTTTCCTAAAATTCCTACTACTGGAAGTATAGAAATTACTGTTTCAAACACCCAAGTTCCTTTTTCTATAGCACCACGCCAAACGTCAGTAGAAGTTACGCGAGAATGTTTAAAATACAAATGTGCAAGTTCTACACCTATCGCAAATTTAAGTTCGTTTAATGTCAGAAAATGCGGAGTATCTTGTGTTAAATGATTTCCTCCGATTATTAAAAACGGATTTGCTCCTTCAAAACTGTTTATTCCTATTGATTTGTCGCCACGTGCGATGTAAGTTTCTACTCCATCAAGACTAAATGCAACTTTTATATCCGTTACAATATCATTAACTTTTGAATAATTTCTACTTGTTAAAGGTTCTGAATACGATTTAATAACAGTATAATCTGGAATTTTAACAGTTGCAAGCCATGTTTGTATAGATGCTAAGCTTCCTCCTTTTCTAGTTGATGGATGTTTTAGTTTTTCATCAATATTTTGAGTTCCTAATGAATTGTATTTTAAATCTTTATATTCAACCAGTGGATTGTTCAGTTTCTCTGGCTCTAATAATTGACGAAGTTCTTTAGTTCTTGATTGTAAATCGTTTGTAGATATTTCTATTAAAGAATCTAATCTTTCTTTAGATAATGGTTGAAGCATAGTTAATTGCTGCAAAACAGGTATAGATTCATTTTTTTCCTGTGCACTTGCAAGTAATTCCATTAATATTACTCTAAGTACCTGACCTCCTGCTTTTCCTGTTAAATCAAGATTTTTTGGTGGTAACAAATCTGAAAGACTTTCATCTGGTAATGATTTCAAATTGGTTTCAATAATTTTTATAGCTTCTTTTTTTTCATTACACTTTATCAGATGTTTACAGAAGTCTATATCAAATAGTACAAGGTTAATTTTATCTTTTTCGTTTTTTAAAACCTGCGCTCTAACTTTTTTATGGAAAGCAAGAAATTTTTCGAGTTGTGAATTATCTTCAGCAATTTTTAAAAATAATTGAAGAATACCAAAAGAATCTACAGAAGATATATTCCATTTTTCAGCCCAGTCAATTAGTTTATCATTAATTTTTTCTTCTGATAACAGTCGCTTAATCAAATTAATAACTTTCTCATCTTTTGAGTACTGATTTAACATAATTTCGTTATTTTCAGAAAAATCAATGAAAAGAGATGAAAATTCATCGAGCGAATTGTTCCTGCGTTTTTGTAATTCCTGCAAAAGATATTTTGAGTAGCTATTTGATTTATCTTTTTTTAACCAATTAATTCTCGAAAACTCGTTAATTCTTGAAAATTGCTCGATTGTAGTAAAATCTTTAATTTCCTGATAAAGATTTTTATTATTTCGAGTCGAAAGCCATTCTATTTCAGCAGCTTTTACTGGAATTCGTCCTATTTCATTTTTTACCGATAGAATATTTTCTGAGATGTCAATTTGGTGTGTAATATCAGATTTTTCGTTAAAACCAACAATAAAAGCGTTTTGGTTGGTTAGTATATAATTCCATTTTAATTTAGAGTTATCTGAATATTGTTCGGGTATTTTCTTAAATTCGGATATTTCGAGATTTGCAAGTAGTATGTCGTCTTTATTTTTTTCGCACAAAAACCATATTTTTTCTTTTAGATTAAATGGTTCGATGTAAGTACTGTTTTGACAAATTTCAAAGGTTTGATTATCTGTAAAACAATTATTTAAGATATGATTACTTATAAATTCAGAAATATTGTTTTCAAGTGTATCCTGAACTAATTTTGTGATGCTTAATTTTGTAGGTTTTTTATTCCAATTGTCTAACCACGACGATGGTTTAACATCAAAAAGTAAAAGGTTTTCATCAATAAGTAAAAAAAGAATGAAAGTTCCACTTATTCCAAGTGAACTTTTTAATCCTTTGGTTTGATTGTATTTGTAAATTTTGATTTCTTCTAATTCGGATATTTCAATTTTCAGATACAAAACTTCTTTCATAAAAACTTCAAGCTCATTTATAAACTTATGTTTATCAAAATCTATTGGAATAGTTAATGAACTTGAATCTTTTAAAATGTTATATTTTATTAGTTTGTCTTGATTTTCAATTTCTATTTCAGAAGTTTCACTTGAAATTGCAAATTTGTCAAAAAGTATTTGCTTACTTTTTTTAATAGAATTCAGTATTTGTTTCATTTTTTTATGAAAATTTATTACTTTGTAAATATGTAATTGAATTCTAAATCAAGTATATCTGCAAAATCTTGTCCAGATTCTTTAAGTTCTTCGTCTTCATAAAACCAGTTTATAACATATTCCATGTTGTTGTTTTTCAAATCTCTGATATGTTCTAAAAACCTTGTAAGGTATTTAGAAGAACTTGAATTAAAATATTCAAATTGAATATTTACAATTGTTTTGTTTTGAGGTGTTTGCACATAATCCTTGACCCAATCAATTAAAGGTTTATAGACATCTTCGGTATTTTCTGGGGTAGATCTGCCTTTTAATTCAATAACTCCTTTTGAATAATCGAAATTTATTTCCGGCGTCTTTAAACTTCCTTCCTGGTAGATATTTTTCATAGGTTTAGAATTATTTCTCACAAATTTAATTAATTCATTTTAAAATCTGAAATAAAATTATTAAATAATATATATTTTTATTTTTATTGTGTTTCTATCTGAAGAAAAATTCAATTCTATGAATAAATATTCGTTAATATATTTTTTTAAAAATCAGTTAATTAATATTATACCTTTCTATTTTTGAATTTACGATTAATTTATTATTGGAAAATTGTTGTTTTGTAATTTTAACTATCGAACTAAATAATTATATAAGATTTTTTATTTTTTGAAATTGTCAATTGTTTTTCTGTAATTTTTGAAAATTAATCAAACTATACTTATTAATAAGCAAGTAATTGTAAGATTATTTTCTTATTATAAATGCTAAATGCTTAAAGGAATTCCTCTATAAAAATTTAAAATATTTAATTTAAAAATATATTCGTATTTGGCTTGTAATAAGTCAGATTGCGATTTAATTAAATTATTTTTTGATGTATTAAATTCTAAAGTTGTAATTAAACCGGCTTCATATTTTTTTTCGGTATAATCAAAAGATTTCTGCATTGCTACAACAGCCTTTTTTGATGCTTTATATTTTGATAAAGACGAATATACGTCATTATGTGCTTGTTGAATATCTTTATAAAGTTGGTTCTTAACGTATTCAAGTTGTAATTTAGAATTTTCGATATTTATTTTAGAATTGCTGATATTTGTTTTGGTGTAATATTTATTAAAAATTGGAATTTGCAGATTTAAAGCTACATATTCGCTTTTATTATCTTTCAGTTGGTCTGAAAATGGATATTCAGTTTCTATGGTTTTAAATGCAGGAACATAAACAGAATCACCTGTTGTAAGTACTATTCCATAAGCTTTCAAACCATCAAATTCAGATTCATAATGTTTTCTAACATCAGAATATCCTGTTCCAACAGAGCCTGATAATGTAAGAGTTGGACTCAATCCTCCTTTTGCAACACTCAATGCTTTTTCAGCACTTAGTAAATCATATTGTGCAGCTTCAATTTGTGGTAAACCAATAGCTTCATTATAAACAACATCAATTAACGGAAGAATAATATTTGTATCTGGTTCTGACAATTCTGGAAATTCAATTTCAAAATTATTTAAAGAGTCTAGTTCAAGAAATTGAGCTAACGTTAAATATGAAGTTTTTATAATATTCTGTGTATTTACAATATCTAATTGGTCAAGAGCAACTTGTGCTTCAACCTCAAGCAAACTTCCTTCTGCAAGACTTCCAGAGTTTACAAGTACTGTTGTATTATTTAGTTGCAATTTTGAAATTTCGGCGTTATTTTCAGCAATTTGTAGTAATTCTTTGTTGAATAATATCTGTAAAAAAGCAGCAGCAATATTTAATGAAATATCATTTTTAATTTTCTGAATATTTGCAAGACTCGATTTTACTTTGTATTCGTTTTGTTTAATTGTATTAATATTTTGAAATCCATTAAATAAAGTTACAGAGCTTGTTAACGACAAGTTTAGAGTTTGTGTATTGCTTGGTGAAAAAACATTTGTGAACGGGTCATTAGACCAACCGAAACTATATGCCTGACTTGCACCAAAATTAAGATTTGGCAATATGTTGGCTTTAGATTGTTTCAATAAATTTTCGTTGTACTCGGCATTTAACTCCTGCATTTTTATTTGAATATTATTTTTAATTGCATAATCAATACATTCACTTAACGACCAAGTTTCTTGTGAAAAAGCTGTAAAAGAGAAAATTAAAGCTAATAAAAACAAACAAATTTTTTTCATTTTATAATAATATTGAAAGGATTAATAAACAAAAGTATTAAAATATTTGAGCATTCATAAAACGAAAGGTAAAAAATTAAGATAAATTGATAAAATATTAAATCACAATTTTGAAATTTGGAAGTTAAATGCAACTATTTTTAAAAATGAAATCTGTATATTTGCTACTTTAACAAAAATATGTAATTTACCAAAACCAAAACCTAAAAAATGAACGAAAAATTTAACATTGAAATTAAAGCAAAATGTAATTTTCACAATGATGTAAGAAATATTTTAGAATCTGAAAATGCAATTTATATTGGTACAGACAATCAGATTGATACCTATTTTAAAGTAACCTCAGGAAGATTAAAATTGCGTGAGGGAAATATTGAAAATGCTTTAATTCATTATAATCGTGAAGATAAAGCAGACCCAAAAGCTAGTGATGTTTTATTATACAAATCAGAATCAACTGGGTTACTCAAAGAATTGTTAGAAAAGGCACTAGGAGTATTAGCAGTTGTTGATAAAAAAAGAGAAATATATTTTATTGGTAATGCAAAAATACATCTGGATATTGTAAAAGATTTGGGTGAATATATTGAAATTGAAATACAAGGTAATCCTCACGACGATAAGAGTGAACTATTAAATAAATGTAAATATTTACTTAAACTATTTGGAATTAAAGATGAAAATCTAATTTCATATTCTTATAGCGATTTGGTTCTAGGAAATGATAGTTTTCTGAATTAGAATAATAAGTCTTGTTTCTGAATTTTATTACATTGATGAAATGGAAAATGAAGATTCTTTTTTCGAAAAGGTTTATAAAATAGTGATTCAAATTCCGGTCGGAAAAGTAACTACTTATGGTGCCATTGCATCTTGCATAGGTTCAAAACAAAGTGCTCGAATGGTTGGCTGGGCTTTGAACAAATGCAGTTTTTATCATACTTATGTTCCTGCTCATAGAGTTGTAAACAGAAACGGACTTTTAACCGGTAAACGGCATTTCGATAATTTTGAAACCATGAAAGAATTACTGATATCTGAAAATATTATTATTGAAAATGACCAAATTATAGATTTTGAAAATTATTTTTGGAATCCTTATAAAGAATTATTCTAAATAATTTGATTTATTATTCTCTTTTTGTAAATTTGTCCTTTAATTTAAATTAAATAAAAATAATTTTAAATAAAGATGATAACTAAAGAAAATATTCTTGAAGCTTTAAAAAGAATAATAAATCCCGAAACCGAAAAAAATTTAGTTGATTCCGGTCTTATTAAAGATATTGAAATTATAGGAAATGAAGTAAAAATTAATGTCGAACTTCAAAACCCAAATAGTCCACTAAAAAATACTCTTGAACGAGTTATTACTGATGTTGTTGAAACTGTAGTATCAACACAGGCAAAAGTAAAAGTAGAAATAAAAAATCGAAAAATTGAAACAAAGAAAGTAGAAACCAATACTAAAGTTTTGCCAAATGTTCAAAATATTATTGCAATTGCTTCGGGTAAAGGTGGAGTAGGAAAATCTACAGTTGCTACAAATCTTGCAATTTCTTTGGCTGCAAGTGGGGCGTCTGTTGGATTAATTGATGCTGATATTTTTGGACCATCAATACCTAAAATGTTTGCAGTTGAAGATAAAAAACCAATTACAAAAAAAATTGGTGAAAAAGATATTATAATACCTGTTGAAAAATATGGAGTTAAATTACTTTCAATCGGTTTTTTTGTTGACCCAAACAGTGCATTAATCTGGAGGGGGCCTATGGCAACAAGTGCCTTACAGCAATTAATTTTTGACACTTCATGGGGAAAACTAGATTATTTGCTAATTGACCTTCCACCTGGAACGAGCGATATTCATCTCACACTTGTTCAAACACTTCCTATCACAGGTGCGATTATTGTTACCACCCCTCAAAATGTTGCATTGGCAGATGCAATTAAAGGAATTGGAATGTTTAGAAGTGAAAAAATTAATGTACCAATTTTAGGAATTGTTGAAAATATGTCGTGGTTTACACCAAAAGAACTTCCTGATAATAAATATTTTATATTCGGAAAAGGTGGAGCTGAATTATTATCTGAAAAGTATAATACACCTATTTTAGGACAAATTCCTTTAGTACAGAGTATTTGCGAAGGTGGAGATTCAGGAAAACCTTTTGTTCTTGACAAAGAAAGTATTGAAGCAAAAGCTTTTGACAAACTTACAAATAATGTTTTAATAAGTATTGAAAACAGAAAAAAGAATTTAGCACCAACAGAGAAAGTTGTTATTAATCCTGATGCAGGTTGTTCTAATTAAATTTAAACAAAATGGAAACTATTTCTAAAAACGAATATATTGAGAAAATTGAAGCAGCCCTAAACTTAATAAGACCTTATTTACAGGCAGATGGAGGAGATGTTTCGTTTGTAAACTTAACAGAGGATTTTGTTGTTGAAGTTAAACTTCTAGGAACATGCAATGGATGTCCTATGAGTATGCAAACTTTAAAAGCTGGTGTTGAACAAACTATTAAACGTTCTGTTCCTAACATAAAGGAAGTCATTTCAGTAAATTAACAAAAAAACCCGAGTAAATCGGGTTTTTTTATTCTTATAATGATAAAGAAAATCTTTTAAAAGCAGTAACTGTTAACTCTTTGTTAACACTGTGTAGATATTCTTTAACAGTAACTTTGTTATCTTTAATAAATTGTTGGTTTAGTAAAGTTGATTCTTTAAAGAATTTACTAAGTCTACCTTTGGCAATATTTTCAGCCATTTTAGCATCTTTACCTTCGTTAATTGCCAATTCTTTGCCTATTTCAAGTTCTTTATCAATGTCTGCTTGAGGTACATCTGACTGGTCAATTGCTATTGGACTCATAGCTGCAATTTGCATAACTATGTCTTTTCCAATACTTTCTTCAACAACTTTGTTAAAACCAGCAATTGAAGCTAATTTATTACCAGGGTGAATGTAAGCAACTGTACTTTCAGCAGTAATTAAAGAATAAACTGATAATTCAACTTTTTCGCCAATTACTCCTGTTCTGTTAATAATTTCTTCTTCAATAGTTACAGAACCAATTTTTAATTTTTTCAATGCTTCTAAATCAGCAGGCAATTCTGCAATAGCTATATTTAATATACTTTGAGCAAAGGCAACAAAGTTTTCATTTTTGGCAACAAAATCTGTTTCGCAATTCAAAACTATCATTGCTGCATGTTTTCTGTCTTTTGAAATATTAGCTAAAACAGCACCTTCAGATGCTTCTCTATCAGCACGTTTGTTAGCAACTTTCTGTCCTTTTTTTCTTAAAATATCAATAGCTGTGTCAAAATCGCCATTACTTTCTTCTAAAGCTTTTTTGCAATCCATCATTCCTGAGCCGGTAATGGTTCTTAATTTTTGTACATCAGCTGCTTTAATCTGAGTCATTTTATATAAATTTTAATGTTTATAATCAATTGAAAAACATGAAATTCCTAATTATAAAGAATTCCATGTTTTGATTTTTTTTTAATCTTCTACGTTATCATTAAATTTTTTATCAGGAGCATTTTTTCTAGCTCTTGTCTGACGTTTATCAGAAGGCTTTCTTTTGTTAAATTGTTTTGTTTCACCATCTTCGCCTTCTTCTTTGTCTTTGTCGTTCTTTCTTTCACCTAAACCTTCAATAATGGCTGCTGCCATTGCATCTAAAATAACGGAAATAGATTTTGTTGCATCGTCATTAGCTGGAATAACGAAATCAACATCGGGACTTGAATTAGTATCTACTATTCCAAAAACAGGGATTTGTAATTTTTGTGCTTCTCTAACTGCAATTTTTTCTTTCATTACATCTACTACAAAAACTGCTGCAGGTAATCTTGTTAAATCGGCAATACTTCCTAAGTTTTTTTCCAATTTTGCTCTTTCTCTGGAAACTTGAAGTCTTTCTCGTTTTGATAAAGTTAGAAAGGTACCATTTGTTTCCATTTTATCAATTGTTGTCATTTTTTTGATAGCCTTTCTTACTGTTGGGAAATTGGTTAACATACCACCAGACCATCTTTCAGTAATGTACGGCATACCTATTGCTTTTACTTTTTCAGCAACTATATCTTTAGCTTGCTTTTTAGTAGCAACAAATAATATTTTTCTACCAGACTTAGCTATTTGTTTTAAAGCAGAGGCTGCTTCATCAATTTTTACTATAGTCTTGTGTAAATCAATAATGTGGATTCCATTTCTCTCCATAAAAATATAAGGAGCCATAGCTGGATTCCATTTTCTTTTCAGATGACCAAAGTGAGAACCGGCATCTAATAATTCTTGAAAAGTTACTCTTGACATTTTTAAATTTTTAAAATTGTTTACCTTCGTTTAGGCAATTATTAAGTAGCACACAGTAATTGAAAATTAATAATTAATAATTTATAATTATTATGTAGTCTTAATAATTTAGATACTAAACAATTACTATCTTTTACTAAATTGAAATCTCTTACGAGCTTTTGGTTGACCCGGTTTTTTACGTTCAACTTCTCGTGGATCTCTGGATAAAAATCCTAGCGGTTTTAATGTTTTACGGTCTTCAGGATTAATTTCGCATAAAGCTCTAGATATTGCTAATCTTAAAGCTTCTGATTGTCCTTTAATACCACCACCGTTTAAATTAACTTGAATGTCATATTTTTCTAATTGACCTAAAGTTAATAAAGGTTGAGTTACTACGTATTGTAGTTGTCCTACAGGAAAATACTCTTTGTAATCACGTTTATTAATCGTAATATTGCCTTTTCCTTCACGAACGTAAACTCTTGCAACCGCTGCTTTTCTTCTTCCGATTGTGTTAACTAATTCCATACCTATTTAATTTCATTTAAATTAATTGTTTTTGGTTTCTGAGCTTCGTGAGGATGCTCGTTACCTGCATAAACATAAAGATTTCCGTAGATGCTTCTTCCTAATTTGCTTTTTGGAAGCATACCACGTACAGCCATTTCTATAAGGCGAATTGGATGTTTCTGAAGTACTTCTTTTGGTGATGTAAACCTTTGACCTCCAGGATAACCAGTGTATCTGATGTAAACTTTATCAGATAATTTTTTTCCGGTTAGTCTTACTTTTTCAGCATTGATAATGATAACGTTATCACCACAATCAACATGAGGAGTAAAACTTGGTTTGTACTTACCTCTCAAAAGTTTTGAAACTTTTGATGATAAGCGTCCTAAAATCAGATTTTCTGCATCAATAAGTACCCATTCTTTATTCGCTGTCGCCTTGTTTGCTGATACTGTTTTGTAGCTTAATGTGTCCACTGTTTTTGAATTTTAAATGTTAAATACTAATTCTGTTTAGAGCAAAATTTTGAGGTGCAAAAGTACAACTATTTTCTATATAAGCAATAAATATTAACATTAATTTGTGCATAACTTTTTATTTTTTATTTTTTTTCAATATTTTTAATATATTAGCAAAATATTTTTCATATAAATTAAAAAAAATTATGCAAGAAAATTTTAACCAATTTATGCAACACGCAATCGATTTATCTGTAAAAAGTGTTGAAAGTGGAGGTGGACCTTTTGGGGCTGTTATTGTTAAAGATGGTAAAATAATTGCTGCTTCTTCAAACAGTGTTACAAAAACTAACGATCCAACTGCTCATGCTGAAGTTAACACAATTCGTTTGGCTTGTAAAGAATTAAATACGTTCGATTTGTCTGGTTGTGAAATATATACTTCATGCGAACCTTGTCCAATGTGCTTAGGTGCAATATATTGGGCTAGATTAGATAAAATTTATTTTGCAAATAATAAGACAGATGCAAAAAATATTGGTTTTGATGATTCTTTTATCTACGAAGAAATTGAGAAACCTTTTAATTTGAGATTTATTCCTACAATCCAAATTATGAGAGACGAAGCTCTTAAAGGTTTTAAAGCATGGACTGATAAATCAGATAAAATAGAATATTAGATAATTACAGTTTAAAACACTATATTTTTTGTTGTTTGATTTGTTAATATTTCAAATCGTAAATAAGATTTATTATTAATTTGAAGACAACATAATAATATATTTTTTTGAATCGTAACAAATATATTACATTTGTGTAAATACAAACTTAATTTGAAACCAAAACAACCATAATAATAATTCATTAAAAACCAGGAAATATGAAAAAATTAGTTCTATTATTCTTAATTTCAATAATATTATTTAGTTGCAGTTCTACAAATACATTGACTTTAGATGTAATGGAACCAGCACCTGTAAGTCTTCCGGTTACTGTTAAAAAAGTTGGAATTGTAAACAGAACTAATTGTACTGCAAATATTTCGACGCTTAATAAACTTGACCAAATTTTAACAGTTGAACTATTAAATATTGATTCTTTAGGAGCTTTGAAAGCAATTTCTGGATTAAATGATGAATTAGTTAAAAATACAAATTTCACAAAAGTAGAATATCTGAATAATACTTTGTTAGAAAATTCACAGATTTCGATATTTTCACCTCAGCTAAATTCATCAGTTGTTAAAAATTTGTGTGATGATGATAATCTTGATGCTCTTTTTGTGTTAGAATATTATGATACAGACACTAAGGTAGATTATTCAGTTGTTCCGGTTACCGTGAAAGTTTTAGGAATGGAAGTTAATGCTGTTGAAACAATGGCTAGTGTGGGCACTATGATAAATCTTGGCTGGAGAATTTACAGTGCATCTGGTGATATTTTATACGATGAGTTTGGTTATTATCAGAATGTAATATCTTCAGGAAGAGGAATTAATCCTATGGTTGCACTTTCTGCAGTTGCCGGACACAAAAATTCGGTAGAAAATACAAGTTTTTATTTAGGTCAGGATTATGGAAAAAGCCTTTTGCCTTATTATGTAACTGTTTCGCGAAATTATTTTGTGAGAGGTACTGACAATTTTAAAATTGCTAAACGAAAAGCACAAACAGGTGATTGGAATGGTGCTGCTAATTTGTGGAAAATTGAAACAAAAAACATTGATATGAAAGTTGCTGGTAGAGCTTACTACAACATGGCTATAATCAACGAAATAAATGGTGATTTGGAAACTGCAATAACTTGGGCAGAACAATCATATTCAGATTATGGAAATAAAAAAGCTTTGAGATATTTAAATGTTCTGAAAAACAGAAAAATTAGAAATGATGAGTTGAAAAGGCAACAAGGTTTTTAATATTTCAGTTGCTCTCTATAATTATATCAAACATTAATTGAAATATAATTTCAGATAAATATATTTAATTCTGATGTAAATATTTTATTTTACTAATATTTTCACTTTACAATATTAACACAATAAACTATAATTTTCTGATTAACAAGATCAAAAAAATGCAAAAAAAAATTTTTATCATAATAATTTTAACTTTTACAGTTATATTTTCAAAAGCTCAAACTTTACTTAAAGATAAATCTCACACTGTTAATGAAGCATTAAACATATTGAAAACAGATGATGATTTAATTGCAGCCGGATTTGGATTTTATGCTATTGATCTGGCTACAGGTGAGGTTATTGCTGAATACAATGAATCTAAAGTTTTAAAATCGGCTTCTACATTAAAAATTGTATCAACAGCAACTGCATTAGAAAACTTGGGAGCTGATTATAAATTTAGTACAACTATTGAATTTGACGGGAAACTTGATACTATTACAAAAATATTAAATGGAAATATTTACATAAGAGGTGGAGGCGACCCTACTTTAGGCTCTAAATATTTTTCAGAAACAAAATCAAAGCAATTTTTAACACAATGGACCAATGCAATAAAATCTCTCGGAATTGATTCTATTACAGGTTTTATCATTGGTGATGCATCACTATACAGTTACGATATAGTTCCTCCAACGTGGTCGTGGGAAGATATGGGAAATTATTTTGGTGCAGGAGCTTGTGGATTAACAATTTACGATAATTTATACACTCTACATTTTAAAACAGGTTCTACAGTTGGAAGCAAAACTGAAATAATTGAAATTGAACCGTATATACCCGGAATGACATTTGATAATACTGTAACTTCAAGTAAAACATATTCAGACGATTCGTTTATTTTTGGACAACCTTACAAATACGATAGATACATAAGAGGTGAACTTCCTCTTAACAAAACTGATTATGAGGTAGATGGTTCTATTCCAGACCCGAGTTGGTTTGCAGCTTATGAATTATATACATCTTTAATATCACAAGGTATTAAAATAGGTAATTTACCTACAACTCTGCGTATTTTAAATATGGGAGGTATAGAAATATCGGCAAAACGAACCGAAATTTATAAAACAGAATCTCCGGAATTATCTGAAATAGTTTTTGTTACAAATCAAAAAAGTATAAACCTTTTTGCTGAACATTTGCTTAATCAAACAGGTTTAGCTTTAGAAACAGAAGCAGATACAAAAGAAGCATCCGAAGCAGTCGAAAATTTCTGGGCTTTAAAAGGAATGAAAACTGCAGGTTTATCATTAAACGATGGAAGTGGGTTGTCTCATTACAATGCAATATCACCTAAACAGTTGGTTTTCATTTTAAATTACATGAAAAATAAATCAAGATGTTTTGACGATTTTTATGCTTCACTTCCGGTTTCGGGTGAATCTGGTACTTTAAAAAAAGTATGTGATGGAACTGTAGCTGAAGGTAAGATTCATGCCAAAAGTGGAACTATTAGAAGCATAAAATGTTATGCTGGTTATACAACATCATCATCTGGACGAGAAATTGCTTTTGCAATGATGATAAATAATTATAGTTGCTCATCTTCAAAAGTTAAAGAAAAACTTGAAAGTTTAATGATAGGATTAGTAAATTTAACTGAGTAAATATGCCATTTTTAAATTCAGTAATATCTTGGTTTACAACTAAAAGAATGTATCAAATTGAACTTTTTAAGAAATTTCCAATTGATGTTCAGCGTGATACATTAATTGAGCTTATAAATTCTGCAAAAGATACAGAATATGGCAAAAAATATAATTTTGAAAAATTGTTAATTTCAAAAGGACAGATATTTTCAAATTTTATACAAAATGTTCCGCTTGTTAACTATGAAACTTTTAAAGAGGAAATTGATAAAGTCAGAAATGGCGAAAATAATGTAATCTGGAATACAGAAATTCAGTGGTTTGCTAAATCATCGGGGACAACATCAGATAAAAGTAAATTTATTCCGGTAACTACTGAAATATTAGAGAATTGTCATTTTAGAGGAGGCAAGGATATTCTGGTAATTAACAATTTCAATTTTCCTGAAAATAATTTTTTTAAAGGAAGAGCTTTAGCAATAGGTGGAAGTCAGCAAATTAATAGTTTTGAGAATGATATTTTTTATGGTGATTTATCAGCAGTTCTCATGAAAAATTTGCCATTATGGATAGATATTATTCGTGTTCCAAACAAGTCGATTGCATTAATGGAAGAATGGGAAGAAAAAATTGAAAAGATAGCACAATCAACTATAAATAAAAATATTACAAATATTTCAGGAGTACCGTCATGGACATTGGTTTTATTAAAAAGAATTTTGGAAATTACAGGAAAATCCTCAATCGACCAAGTCTGGCAAAATCTTGAATTATTTGTACATGGCGGTGTTAGTTTTATTCCTTACCGTGAACAGTTTAATAACATCATAAAAAATCCTAATATGCAGTATATGGAAACATACAATGCTTCGGAAGGTTTTTTTGCTATTCAAGATGATTTAAATAGTGATGATATGCTCTTAATGCTGGATTACAATATATTCTACGAATTTATACCAATGGATAGTTTCTGCGAAACAGATTCAAAAACTGTTTTACTTGACGAAGTTCAAATTGATAAAAATTATGCTTTAGTAATTACAACAAGCGGAGGATTATGGCGTTACATTATTGGGGACACAGTAAAATTTACTTCAAAATATCCATTTAAAATAAAAATAACAGGTCGAACTAAGCAATTTATTAATGCTTTTGGCGAAGAATTAATTGTAGATAATGCTGAAAAAGCTCTTAAAATAGCCTGTGAAAGAACAAATTCTGAAATCAGAGAATATACTGCTGCTCCAATTTATATGTCAGAAACCAAAAATGGTTGTCATCAGTGGCTTATCGAATTTTCAAAACCACCGCAAAGTGTTGATTATTTTGCAGATGTACTAGATACTATTTTAAAAACATTAAATTCTGATTACGAAGCAAAAAGATACAAAGATATTTCACTTTCGCCACCTCAGATTATTATTGCAAAAAAAGATTTATTTTATAAATGGTTGAAAATTAACAACAAACTAGGAGGTCAAAATAAAGTTCCAAGACTTGTAAATGAGAGAAAACACATCGACCAATTACTTTTATTAAACTCAAAATCTGATGTTTAAATTATTTTTAATCTTATTTTTTTTTCCATGTGTCATAAATTCAAATATATCTACAGATTTTGGAATATCTGTAAAAGCAAATTCCATTCAAATTGATAATCAGGGGAATATTTACACAATATCAGATAATTCAATCTGTAAATATAATCAACAATTAATACTGCAAAGTACTTACTATCAGAATTTTTATGGAAATATAAATTCTGTAGATGTTTCAAATTCATTTAAAATTCTTGTTTTTTTTAATGATTTCAATCAAATAGTATTTCTAAATGAAAATCTTTCCGAAATAAATAAAATTGATTTATTTGAAATTGATTTAACAGATATTCAATTTGTTTGTTCGTCAAATCAATCTGGATTCTGGATTTATGATAATACCCAAAGTAGAGTTTTTTTTATAGATGAGAAACTAAATATATTGAAAAAAAGTAAATTCTTAGGTAAATATGTTAAAAATAAAGATATTACAAATATTTTTGAATACAAAAATAATTTTTATCTTGGTATTCTGAATAAAGGTGTACTTGTTTTAGATAATTCATGTAATATCATTAATTTCAGTCAATTTAATCTAACAAATTCATTTTCAATATTAAATAACGAAAATTTATTTTTTTTGAATACTACAACTTTTGAAGTTACAAATGTAAAAATTTTATCATCTGAATTTTATATTATTGAAAATCACAATAATGCAATTGATTACAAAATATATAACAACAAAAAAATAATTTTAACAAATGATAGTTTAAAAATTTATTCCGAAAATTAGAAAAACATGAAGCAGCAGGAATACACAACAATGTTTGAATATGAAAATAACTATTGGTGGTACAAAGGTTTACACGAATTAGTAATTTATTTTGTACAAAAATATTCAAACTCAGATTTTTCAAAAAATATTCTAGATGCAGGGTGCGGAACAGGAAAAATGCTTGAACTTTTATCTGATTATAATTTTTGCGAAGGTTTTGATTTATCGGAAGATGCTATAAAATTTTCAAAATCAAGAAATTTAAAAAATGTTTTTTTACATGATTTAAATAAATGGAAAAGTGAAAGCAACATTTATGATTTTATAATTAGTTTAGATGTAATATGTTGTAAAGGAATAATTAATGAAAACGATATTTTAAATACTTTCTATACTTCTCTAAAAACAGGAGGAAAATTAATTTTAAATCTTCCGGCGTTAGATATTTTAAGCCGAAACCACGATATAGCTGTCTATATAGCAAAACGTTACAAACGAAAAACTTTTGTTGAACAACTGACAAAACTTGGTTTTAAAATTAATCTGGCTACATATCGCCAACCAATTTTGTTTTTTATTATCCTTATTTTGAAGATATTTGAAAAAAAAGCAAATGATTCAACTGCTATATCAGATTTAAAACCTATCCCAAAATATGTAAATAAACTATTTTTGCTAAATATCAGATTTGAAAACTTTTTCATTAGAAAAGGATTTAGATTCCCATTTGGAAGTTCACTTTTTATTGTAGCCGAAAAATAAAATATTTACCCTACTTCTCAATTTTCAGAATATTTTTAAAAAGTTCATTATATTGACATACAATATTTTGCCAATCGTATTTTTTTCTAAATATTTCTAGTTTTGTTTTATCAACCTCAAATTTTTTGAGATATTTTGAATTGTAAAAATCCAGTATTTTATCAGCTAATTGATTATGATTTCTGAAATCAAAAAAGGCTCCATTTTCATTTGATTTAATAAGCTCTGTATTACCACTTACTGGAGTTGAAATTACGTATAATCCGCAGGCAAGAGATTCAAGTGCAGCAATCGACATGGCTTCATCATCTGAACTAATAACTTGTAATTGTGCTGATTGGTATTCTTCAAGAATTTCTTCTTTTGTTACCCAACCTTTAAAATTTACATTTTCGCTTATTTTATTTTTAATTACAAATTCTTCCATCTTTTTTCGCAAATCACCGTCTCCCAGAATATTTACACTGAAATTTATATTTTTGGCTTTTAATATTTTGATGGCTTTTAAAAATGTAAATGGTGATTTCTGTTCAACTAATCTTCCTACAAAAATAATTTTAAATTTTGACGATTTTTTTGCAAAATCAGCTTTAAAAATATCAGTATTACAACCATTTGGAATAATAATATTTTTGGAAATATTTTTTTGTCCAACAAATTTGTCTGCGTTAATTTTCATTTCGTTGGATAAAAGTATAAGTTTCTCCGAATTTTTAACAAGATTTTTTATCCAAAAATATGTTATTAAGTGGTATTTAAGCATTTGTTTAGGAAAGAAAAAAGGAATATCCTGTCCATGTGAAATTATTATGTAAGGTATTTTTCGAGTTATTTTTAAATGTTTA
>Ga0316608_1000364_pt1 | contig 22574 bp, 16 predicted proteins | sample MIS2016152B_MG_FD_207673 | JGI IMG/M metagenome (GOLD analysis project Ga0316608, IMG submission 207673) | Microbial mat bacterial communities from Middle Island sinkhole, Lake Huron, Michigan, United States - MIS.2016.152B | ecosystem: Environmental > Aquatic > Freshwater > Lake > Sediment...
TATATGAAACTTTTTTATACGAAAATATAATTAAAAATATTAAAATATTGTTACTTTATGTTAATTTTATTTGGCTAACTCAATTTTTCCATCTTATTTTTACTTTAGGGACGCACACTAATTATAATGAATTATTAAGCAATTTGTTGAAAAATTTTTATCAATCCATTAAAACACTACCAAATAAAGCTGCATTTTAATTTGTCTGTAAAAAAAAAATACCCCCCCGCTAGTTCTAACAGCTAGTACCGGCTGGCAAATAAAGCGGTTACAAAATGCTAAACATAAAAAGTTCTTGAAACAGGGCTTTTTTTGTTTCAATATATCTATATTTTTATATATTTGAACAAAAAAAGTTGTACATGAGTTTAATAATAAAAATGGAAATAGATGAATTATAAGACTTTGCTGGTTTGGTACGAGAATATAATAACATTAAACAATAAATAATTATGAAAAAGACTTTAATTACTACTGGAATTTTAATTGCAATTATTACAATTTTAACCACTTGCCAAAAATGGTATGATAATATGGATAGTTTTGAAACTGTTTTAACTTCAGGTGTATGGCAGCTTGTTGAATATTACCAACAACCAAATCCGGAGACCCCTGAAAATAAAAATTCAATACATAATTATTTCAAAGAGGATATATTTAAAGAATGTACATATGTTGATGTTTATTATACTAATAATGAATTATATAATTATGTTAAGCCTCATAGAAGTACTGAAAAATTTGTAATAAACAAAATTACAAAAGACACTTTATATGCCGGAATAAGTACAGACTATTCACCATATTATTGGTATACAAAAAACAATAAACTCAAACAATGGAAAAACAAAATTGTTGGTGAAAGTACTAATGAAACAGATACAACAATATACATAATAAAACAATATTCAGATAAATTTATTGAACTCTATTTTGAAAAGGAATTTTATATTGAAGATTTAGATGCTTGGCAATTTGGAGATACAATCATTCCTGTTAAAGATACGGTAATAATAAAAACATTTATGAAATATAAAAATGTTAAAGATGATTATATTATTCCTTAACCCCCGCTAGTGCAACCTTGTAGCTCGGACAGGGTGGCAAATAAGACAGTTACAAAATTTATAACTAAATGCTCTGTAAAAAGGGCTTTTTTTGTATCTATAAATCAATATTTTTATATATTTGAACAAAAAAAGTTGTACATGAGTTTATACTAATATGTCTAAATAATTTAGAATTGAACACAAAGACACGGAGACACAAAGTATTTTAATTTAGTGTCTTAGTGACTTCGTGTTAAAAAATAAAATCCAAATTATATTCACAATTTAGTATAATAAGAAAAATGGAAATAGATGAATTATAAGACTTTGCTGGTTTGGTACGAGCAGCATGCTCGCACCAGCTTGGGGCAAAAACTGTTTCACAAATAAATTTCTAAGAATATTTTACATCTACGAGTTAGGTAGTTGATTAATTTTTAATTATAATTTCGTAAAATAGATTTGCATATTTTTTTTATATATTGTCTTTTTGTATTTTATAATATTTATTTTTACCTTTATTGAGTTTGAAAATAATCTGTACAAAATATTTGACATAATGATAAGAATATTTGCTTCATATAGTTTGGAAATAATTGAAAAAGAGTTTATAAACCAAAATAACTTTAGTTATCCCAAAACTGCTGTAGTTTCTTTTTTTGATGGCTCAAAAACGTTGCTTGAGGTAAAAGAATTTGCATATATAGATTCTTCAACAATTTTTGATAAAATTGAAAAAAAAGAAAATCTGAATTTTGATAATTGTTTTATATTAGATTTTTCGCTCGATAAATATCGCGAAATTAAACAAATACCTAATACCAAAAATGTAATATTAAGAGAATTCACTGCTTCAAATTCAATATTTGTTTCGGATGGCGAAATATCATTCCGAAAAGGAAATTTTATTGGAGAAAAAGCAAAATTCACAAATTCTGTTTTTTTTGGGAAAAAATTAACATTCAATAATGTAAATTTTCAAAAATCGGAGGTAGATTTTGAATATATATCATTTCAAGTGTCTGATGTTGATTTTCAGGAAGCCGTATTTGGAGATTATGATATAAGTTTTAAAAACGGAATATTTGCTGCCGGAAATAAAAATTTTGAAGAAGTAAAGTTTGGAAAAGGTGAGGCTTGTTTCCTAAATGTTGATTTTAACGATGGTAATATAAATTTTACCGGAGTAAATTTTGGACAAGGTCGAACAACATTTAGAGTTGCCCATTTTGGGAAAGGTAAAAAAGACTTTTCGAGAGCCAAATTTGGAGGCGACGAAGTTTCGTTCGAGAAAGTAGAATTTGGTAATGGCGAAATTTCATTCCGTTCGGCTGATTTTGGAAATGGTAGAGTGGACTTTACCCGCTGCGAATTTGGAAACGGAAAAAAAACTTTTACCGATACTAACTTTGGAAATGGAACTTCTACATTTACCGGTTCTAATTTTGGAGACGGTAAAATAAGTTTTAAACTGGCTGAATTTGGCGAAGGTTTGGTCGATTTTCATTTCTGTAAATTTGGTGAAGGCGAACTTGTTTTTGAAAGAACAAAATTTAAAGACGGTGGTCTTGATTTTAGAGCTGTGGAATTTATTAATTACGACGTAAAATTTAATAAAATTGAATTTGGTAACGGAGATATTATTTTTGAAGCAGGCGAAATGAAAACCGGAAGCATGACATTTAGTTTTGCTGTTTTTGGAAATGGTATGTTTAACTTTGAAAATGCTCAATACGAAAATGCTGATATGATTATTGAAGATGTTGATTTTGGTGTAGGAAAAGTTTCGCTTCGAAAATCAAAATTCAAATCTATTACATTAAAATCATCTCAATTAAACAATTACTTTGATTTACGAGTTGAAAAATGTGGTAAACTCGATTTGTCAAATACAATTGTTAAAGATATTCTGGATATTAGTTCGTATGAATACAAAATTGATATTAACGAAATTGATTTCAGTGGAATAAGATTACTTGGCAGAATTTACATTGACTGGAAAAAATCAAATATCAAAGAACTTATTTACAAACAGTCGGGTAACTTTAGAAATAAGTCGGAACAATTCAGAGTATTAAAAGAAAATTATCATACACTCGGCATGTACGACGAAGAGGATTATGCTTATGTTGAATTTAAACGTTCTGAGGCAATTGCAGATTTATACGATGTTATAAAACCTCAACAAAAAAAAGGATATATTTTAAAAAAATCTAACAACTTAAAAAAAATATGGGCTCACCTATCCTACTTTTTCAAATGGTTGCTTTTTGATAAAATGGGACTTTATGCAACATCGCCAAGTAGAGTATTAGTTAGTATGGCAATTGGTTACACAATTTTTTCTTTATTATATCTCTCATTATCACTACTTAAATTGGGTGAAATTTATCCAGGTCCGCCTGATGCATCAAGTTTATCACTTTTTACAAAATCATTTTACTTGAGCATTATTACATTTTTCACAATTGGTTTTGGAGATTTTTACCCGATGGGTGCTTTAAGATTTGTAGCAGGACTTGAAGGTTTTAGTGGTGTATTTTTAATGTCGTATTTTACAGTAGCTTTTGTACGTAAAATATTGAGATAAAATAAATCAACACAATTTGTATTTTAGTTATAAAATAAAATGATTGTCCATTTTAATCACAAAAGAAAAAGAAAAATCTGTCATCGCTTTGCGAACTTGCTTAAACTATTCTCACGAAACGAAGTGAGTAATTGAAATACTAATGTTAAAAAGTGCAATATGTTCTTTGAATGTACATAGTTATTAGATTTACTTAGAAGTTGTTTAAAATTTATATATAATGTTAATTATTAAAAATTTAACTCAAAATTGTCATTTCATGAACTTTTTCACGACTTTAGGAGTAAATCTCATTGGTGTATATTTAAAAGTAGAAGATTTAAAATAAGTATATCTGGAAAAAGAATTTGATTTTCAGATTTACTTTAGTTAAAATCAGTGTGTTAATATAGGAGATTTAATGAAATGACATTTTGTTGGTGATTTTTTCGGGCAGTCATTAAAAATAAACACAATTTCAATTTTAAAAAGTTTAAACTAATTTATTTTCAATTCAATAACAACCAACCTCGTTTATGGTTTTGATTTAATTTAAGTTTTACAACCCATTGGCAAAAAATATTATAGTATAAGTTAAAACCTGCTTTTTTTAATTTCATTTTTACCGGTGTATATATAGCTTATAATGAATATCGTAATTATATTCACAAATAAGCAAATGCATTTTTATCACGCAAAACTACTCAATGTATAAAGTAAATTTACGTCTTAAAATTCAGGTATTTAAACTATAAAAAATCATGTAGTTTTACTTATATATTTTTAAAAATTACTCTTTAAATTTGTACACAAATTAAGAGTATTTTTTATGGAACAGTTCGTTAAAAAATTCATCGAAGAAGCAAATGAGCTTATTTCTAAACTTGAAATAGATATTCTCGAATTAGAAAAAAATCCGAAAAGTAAAGAGCATATCGAAGAAGTTTTTAGAGTAATGCATACATTTAAAGGTGTAAGTTCAATGTTTGGTTTCGAAAACATAAGCGAATTTACCCACCACATGGAAAGTGTTTATGCTCAGGTTAGAGATGGTTTTCTTTCAATAAATCAAGATATTATTCAGTTAACCTTTGATTCTATTGATTTAATAAAACAAATGATTAACCAAGAAGATAACACTAAAAACCGGCAAATTGAACTTACTGAAATAATTACTACTATTTTAAAACAAAAAGAAAAACATTCTGCTGTAATAGAAGATAATGAGCAACAACCAACATATTATATTATATTATCTTCTAACGAAAATCTTGTAAATAAAAATCTTTTCAGTCTGTTTAAAAATCTAGCCGAAATTGGCGAATATTCTGTTGTTTTTCATTCATTTCCTGATATTAATATAAGTAATGACGAAATAACAGACAGGGGAATATACTTATCGACAAAACAAAATATAAAAAAGATTAATGATATTTTTAAAAAACTGGAGTTAACATGCAGTGTCTTAAAAATATCTAAATTTAATTTGTTTAAAAAAGAAGATTTTATTGAAAAGTTAAAACAACTTACCGAAAATTCAAAAAAAAACGAGACTGGAAAATTTATCCAGAAAGATATTTTACAAAAAGTTGATGATAACGAACAGGATTTAGATTTAAGCGACACTTTAGAGCTTTTTAATGACGATGTTAATGTTGTTGAATGGAACGATGATTTTGTAAAAGATAAAACCGAAGAAAGAGCAATAAAGAACGAAACTGAAAAAAATAACGAAAAAATAAAAAATCTGTCAAAACAAGTTACAACTCGCGTTTCTGTAGACTCCGAAAAACTGGATAAGTTGATGTATCTTGTTAGCGAATTGATAATTAATAAAGCTGAATTTGAAATAATTAAAACAACTGCTGATTTTGCAAAACTTGATGCTTCTATCGAAAAACTTGATAAACTTACACGTCAATTTCGAGATGTAACATTAAGCGTAAGACTTGTTCCTATTAATGATATGCTTGTTAGATTCCATCGTCTTATCCGCGATTTATCGAAAGAACTTGGTAAAGAAATTGATTTTGTTACTTACGGTGCAGATACCGAGCTTGATAAAAATGTTATTGATAACCTTGCCGAACCTATTATGCACATTCTCAGAAATTCACTCGACCATGGAATCGAAACTCCTGAAATTAGAAAACTTAACGGAAAATCGCCGGTAGGTAAAATCGAATTTACTTCATTTTACTCCGGTACAAGCGTAGTTATTAAAATAAGCGATGACGGAAAAGGAATAAATACCGAGCAGATTTTGCAAAAAGCTATCGAAAAAGGATTTATACAACCTGATACTAAACTTTCTAAAAAAGAAATTTACGATTTAATTTTCCTTCCGGGATTTTCTACTGCTCAAAATCTTACCGAAGTTTCGGGAAGAGGTGTAGGAATGGACGTTGTACGTAGAAAAATTGCCGATTTGAGAGGCGAAGTCGAAATTGCTGCCGAAGTTAATAAAGGAACTGAAATTAGCATTAAACTTCCTATAAGTCTTTCAATTCTTGACGCTTTACTTGTTCGTATTCAAAATCTGTTTTGTCTTATTCCGCTTGACATTATTAATAGTTGTGCCGAAGAACTGCACGAAGTTATTGATAATGTTCCAAATAGCCGTTTAATAATTAACAACGAATTAGTGCCATTTATTTACTTACGCAACGAATTCGAACTATTTGAAAATATACCTAAATACGAAAGAATTGTTCTGATAAAACATAACGACAAACAAGTAGGCTTAATTGTTGACGAAGTTATGGGCGAGCATCAGGCTGTTTTAAAACCACTTGGCGATATGTTCAAGACTCTCGACTTTGTATCTGGCGGAACAATTCTCGGAAGCGGTGATGTTGCTATGGTCTTAGATACTAACAAACTAATAGGATTAATAAATAAAAACTAATCAATAATCTTTTAATTCTTAAATATAAAGCAATGAGCGAATTAATTACACAAAAACAAGCATATCTCTCCTTCGACTTAAATGGAGAAATATTTGCTATAACAGTTAACAATGTACTTGAAGTACTCGAAAATCAAAAACTTACAAAAGTACCTAAAGCTCCTTTTTATATTAAAGGAGTAATAAATTTCAGAGGCGAAATATTACCGGTTATTGATACTCGCGTAAAATTTAATATGCCCGAAAAAGAAGATAATGGAAAATCTGTAATTATAGTTTTTGACATTGATTTGGCAGATAAAAAACTTTTGATTGGTGGAATAGTTGATGGTGTTAAAGACGTTATTGAAATTTCGCAGAACGAAATAAAAGACGTACCAAATATGGGAAGCAAATATAATTCCGACTTTATGCTGGGAATGATTAAAACAGATGACCATTTTATAATGCTTCTTAATATCGAAAAAGTTTTTTCTACCGAAGAACTTGTAAGCATAACAGAGCAATCCGGAGTTAGTATTGATTTAGAGTGATTAATGTGTAATTATTAATTATTAATTAAAAAATTAGTAACAAATAACTAATCATTAAAAAAGCGTTCTTTGAAATATTTTACTGGGGGAAATTAAAATTCAAATTGATTTTTTGTATATTTGCAATATAATATAAACTGTAAAATTATGGCTTTACTTACATATAATCAGATTAAAAAAAAAGTAGGCAATGCTTGGGCTTTAGTAGCTAATCCTGAATATTTATCAAAAAATGGAAAATTATCAAAAGGAATTTTAGTCTTTTTTGATGAGGACAAGAAGAAGGTTCACGAAAAATCTTTAAATTGTAATTATAAACATATTACTGTCAGATTTTTTGGTGAAATTGATTATAATCAAATTTTTGTATTATGACATAAATTTTCTTCGACAAGAAAGTAAAATTGATATTAATTGAAGTATCAATTAAAAAAGGAGAACACATTGTTGATGGAGTTTTTGCATTAGATACAGGTTGTAGCACGACAGTTGTAAATCCGGATTTTTTAGAAAGATGTAAATATTCTAAGAAGGATTATATCGAAAAAGCAACTTTTACAACAGGAAGTCAAAAAGAAAAAGGAGATTTATTGAAACTTCAAACAATTAAAGCTATTGGTTTTATGCGAAGAAATTTTGAAGTTATTTCTTTTGAATTGCCAAAAGGATTTCAATTTGATGGTTTGCTTGGAACAGATTTTATTAGAAACAAAGATTTGTTAATAAGTTATCGAAAAGGAATTTTAACCTTAAAATAAAAATTAATTATACAATTTTCTTGAAAAAACCCCACAGTAAAATATCTCTACTGTGGGGTTTTTGTTTTACCTCATTCAATAAATTACTATGCTTGTTTCAGGTGTTTTTTCACCTGAAACTTATATAAAAATTTAGCAGTCAGGTGAAAAAACACCTGACTGAGGCAGGGAAGTTAACCTCAGATGCTAAAGGTAGCATTTTTTTCACTTTAGGAAGGTCTTCCGGCACTTTAGGATGCATTTTGGCGAAAAAAAATGGAATCTTGAGTAAAAAATGGAATATATTAACTATAAAATAATAACTAATAACTCTTAATTCTTAACTATTAACTCTCATGGCATTTACATTTTTCTTTAGAGACGAACAAATATTATCGCTTGCTGTTGAAAAGCTTACTGCTTTTTCGTTAGGAAGAAGTAAAGTGCGAGTTTTCAATGCAGGTTGTGCAATGGGACAGGAAACTTACACTTTTGCAATCCTTTTAGCAGAAAAACTCGGAAAGTTTGCTTTAAGAAATGTAAAAATTCATGCAATTGATATTGATAACGAAAATGTGGACTTTGGAAAAACCGTAAGAGAAGGATTTTATCCTAAAGATCAATTACAAAGAATTCCGCAAGATTTATTCGAAAAGTATTTTTCTCCTGCAAAAGATGAAAAATATTGTGTTGTTAGTCAAGATTTAAGAAACCTAGTTGAATTTCAAAAACTTGATTTATTGGAACTAAAACCTCCTCGAAATGATTACAGTTTAGTTATTTGCAAAAATGTATTGTTGCATTTTAATTACAAACAAAGAATTGAAGTTATAAGAATGTTTCACGAAATACTTTTACCCGGAGGGTTATTAGTTATGGAAAACACACAAATGATGCCTGAAGAATTAAAGGATTTGTTTATCAAATTAGTTGATTTCGGGCAGTTATACGAAAAAATTTAAATTTCGACAGAACTTTGACAAAGTTCAAAACTTTGTCAAAGTTATTTAAATCAACAAATTTACTTTTTATCATTAAATATTAATTATTAACAAATAAATTTAAATTTATGAAAAATGTTTCCATTAGAGCAAAATTGCTCATTAGTTTTATTACAGTTGCTATTTTGGCAGGTGTAATAGGTTTTCTCGGTATCAAAAATATTCGTACAATTGATGATGCTGATACAAGGTTATACGAACAGGTTGTACTTGCTCTTGGACAATTAAATTACGTAAGTGCAGATTTTCAAAAAGTAAGGGTTACTTACAGAGATTATATTCTTGAAGACGACCAACAAAAAATTAAAAATTTAATTGACTATCGAATTCAGTTAACAGAAGAAATTAATACTAATCTTGAATTATTTGAAGCGACAATTTTTACTGATGATGGTCAGAAAAAATTTGATATTTTAACAGAAAAAAGAAAAATTACAGTTAAACTTTTGCAAGAACTTGAAAATTATGCAATAGCAAATAATGATAGTGCTGCTTATGAACTTATTAATGGAAACTTATATGATGCTGTTATCGAACAGGAAGACGCAATTGAAAATCTGGTAACTGCAAAAATTGAAAGAGGAGATGAAATAGCAGATGCAAATACAACTCTCGCAAGTTCATCTGTAAATATGCTGCTGATTATTGTTATTATAATTTTAGTTTTAGCAGTTACATTAGGTTTAATAATTGCACAAAATATTCAAAACATTATAAAATCTGTAAATAAAGAAATTAAAAATCTGGTAAATGCTGCCGTTGGAGGAAAACTTGCAACCAGAGCAAATCCTGAAGATATTAATTTCGAATTTCGTGAAATTGCTGTCGGCATGAACGAAACTCTTGATGCTGTTATCGGTCCTTTAAATGTTGCGGCAGAATATGTTGATAGAATTTCGAAAGGAAATATTCCTCCAAAAATTACTGATAGTTACAATGGTGATTTTAACGAAATTAAAAACAATCTGAACGTATGTATTGATGCTGTAAATCTGCTTGTTAAAGATGCCGGAATGTTATCAAATGCTGCAAAAGAAGGAAAACTTACTACTCGTGCCGATGCTTCTAAACACGGAGGTGATTTTGCTGCTATTGTAAAAGGTGTTAATGAAACTCTTGATGCTGTTATCGGTCCTTTAAATGTTGCGGCAGAATATGTTGACAGAATTTCTAAAGGAAACATTCCTCCAAAAATTACTGATAATTATAACGGAGATTTCAATGAAATTAAAAATAATTTGAACGTTTGTATTGATAGTTTGAACGGTTTAATAAATGAAATGAACAATATGTCTGTTCAACACGATTTAGGGGATATTGACATAAAAATTGATGGAAATAAATTTGATGGTGCTTACAAAGCAATGGCTGAAGGTGTTAATAATATGGTTTTTGGTCACATTGCAGTCAAGAGAAAAGCTATGGCTTGTATTCAAGAAATTGGAATTGGTAATTTTGATGCTCCAATAGAAAAATTCCCCGGCAAGAAAGTTTTTATTAATAATACAATTGAAGAATTACGTAAAAATCTGAAAGAAGTTACGGGAGATGCAAACGGTCTTGTTGAAGCTGCAGTTGCAGGAAAATTAGCTACAAGAGCCGAAGCAAAAAAATATAAGGGGGACTGGTTCAAATTAGTTAACGGAATTAATCAAACTCTTGATGCTGTTATAGGTCCGCTAAATGTTTCTGCCGACTATGTTGCAAGAATTTCAATAGGCGATATGCCTCCAGTTATTGTTGATAATTACAACGGCGATTTCAATACTATTAAAAAGAATCTCAATGTATTGATAAATGCAACAAACGATATTATCGAAAAAGCAAAACTTGTTGCAAAAGGTGATTTAACTGTTCAGTTGAAAAAACGTTCTGAAAGTGATGAACTTATGATTGCTCTTACAGATATGGTAAAAGCAATTGCATTTATTGTTAAAGAAGTTAGAGTTGCAGCAGAAAATGTAGCTGCTGGAAGTGGTGAAATGAGTTCAACATCACAACAAATGTCGCAAGGAGCTTCTGAACAAGCATCTTCAATTGAAGAAGTTTCGAGTTCAATCGAACAAATGACCGCAAATATTCAGCAAAATTCAGAAAATGCAAAATTAACAGAACAAATTGCATTAAAAGCCGCCGAAGATATTAAAGAAGGTAACAAATCGGTTGATATTACAGTAAATGCAATGAAACAAATTGCCGATAAAATCTCTATCATTGGTGAAATAGCATCAAAAACCGATTTACTTGCAATTAATGCAGCAATTGAAGCTGCACGTGCCGGAGAACATGGCAAGGGCTTTGCTGTAGTTGCAGCAGAAGTCAGAAAATTAGCAGAACGTAGTGCAAAAGCAGCCGCCGAAATTGACGAACTTTCAAAATCAAGTGTTTCAATTGCTGAAAAATCAGGAATTTTGCTAAAAGAAATTGTTCCGCAAATTGAAAAAACTGCAACTCTTGTACAGGAAATTGCAGCAGCAAGCATGGAACAGAATTCGGGAACAAATCAGATGAATACAGCAGTAAATCAATTAAATCAGGTAGCACAGGTAAATGCAGCATCTTCAGAAGAAATGGCAACAAGTTCCGAAGAATTATCGTCTCAGGCTGAACAACTTAAAGAAGTGATTTCGTTCTTCAAAATAGAAGACGAAAACAATATTCTAGGAAAAGCCGGAAAACACAAATCTTCAAAAATTGATTTCAAAAAGTTAAATGTTACACATGTTACAGGATTAAAACAAAGTTCAAATTTTGAAGAAAATCTTGATAACAAATACGAGAAATTTTAATTACAGTTTTTCATACATAAATTACATTTTGTATGGTTAGTTTTAGAAAGAGAAGAAAAATCAAAATAAATTTTTTTTTATTGAAAAAATTTATAATATTAGTAGCAAAAAAATAAGTGTCAAATATTATAATTAAATGCTTTTTAACTATTCAAAAATAGTTTGATTAAATATTTGAATATTTCTATTTCTAAGTGATTGTATAAAATTTAAATTTAATGTTAATTATTAAAAAAATTTAACTACAAAATGTCATTTCATGAACTTTTTAACGACATTAGGAGTAAATCTAATTGATGTATTTTTGAAAGTTGAAGATTTAAAATAAGTTTATCTGGAAAAAATGATTTTCAGATTTACTTTGCTTAAAATCTGTGCGTTCGTCTAGGAGATTTCTTGAAAAGACATTTTGTTGAAATTTTTTATTTGGAAAATAATAAAACTTTAAAAAAATAATACTTTTTTTTAATATAAAATTTTAAACATCATCTAAGTGATTGTATAAAATTTCAAAATAATTACTGGAAAATCGGGGAAATTACAATCTGCATATTTTAGTTTATAAAATGATGCAAAAGATTGATTTTTAAAATAATTATTAACAATTTAAATTTTATTATTATGAACATTTACAAAAGTGATTACATCGAAATTTCGTTTGATAGTCAAAAGTCTATCATTACAAATGAATGGTTTTCTGTTACCTCACAAATGACAGATGAAATTTACAAAAAGGAAATGCTGAAATTTGTAGAGTTTGTTAAAATTCATAAACCAAAGTTCCATCTAATTAAATCTTTAAATTTTCTTTATGTTATTACAATCGAAATGCAAAATTGGACAAATGAAAATGTTTTTCCTGTACTTGCACAAAACGGTATTAAGAAAATTTCGTTTTTAGTTAGTAGTGAAATAATTGCTCAAATGTCAATAGAACAAGCACTTGAAGAGAATAATGCTTCTGTTTTCGAAATAAAATATTTCGACAGCGAAAAATCTGCTATTGATTGGCTTAGCTAGTATTAAAAATTATCTGATAACTTTTTAAATAAAAAATAATGACAGAAATTGCGAAAAACAACTTTTATGAGTTATCGTTTGAGGATTCAAAAATCGTGTTTATTTCAAAATTAAGGGAACATGGACTAGTGTTGCCGATGTTCCCAATTTTATAGACGATTGGAGAAAAACCGTAAGTAGCTTAAAGCAAGGGTTTACAATAGAAGGCGACTTAACCGAAATGCAAACATGGGTTGAAACTGAAATATTTCCAAGACTTATTGCATCAGGCATGAAAAAATTTGCAGTAATCCTACCTGCAGATATTTTAAAACAAATGGCTTTGGAACAAACAATGGAAGAAGAAAAATCCGGAGCTTTTCAATCTCAATATTTTAGTAACATGGAAGATGCAAAAAAATGGGCTTTGAAAGTATAACTATGTAAAGAAATATGATTTGTTTTTCTATTAACAAATTCCTATAAACTGTAGTTTATAAACATACCAAACAATTATAAAACAAACCATTAACTATTTGAAAATTGTTTCACTTGATATAAAATAATATTAAAATGTTAAAAGTTTTTTTTTAGTATATTAATTAATTTAAATTCAATAATATGGAAGTTTATAAAAGCAAATATTGGAGTATTTATTATGATGAGGTTCATAAAATGTTAAATCCTGATTGGGATGAAAAATCATCAGAATTAACAGACCTTTTGTATAAGCAAGAGATGGAACAATACACGCAAATTGTGGAAAAATATCGACCTGGTAAAGCATTAATTAATTGTATGAAAATGTTTTATGTTATTCCAATTGATGTACAGGAATGGACCAACAAAAATTTGTTTCCAAGAATTCTGGCTGCTGGAGTAAATAAAGTTGCTATAATTTTACCCGCTGATATAATTACTCAATTATCGCTGGAACAGGTTATGGAAGAATCTATGGGTGTTAAGTTTACAACTAAATATTTCAGCGATAGCCAAATTGCTAAAGATTGGTTAATCTCATAAACAAAAATTGTTTGGCATGAATTCTGAGAATTGATAAATACTATGACTTAAAAAAAACATTTACTGATATAAATTATTAAACTGAATTAAATGGAAGAAATAGCAAAAAACAACTTTTATGAGTTATCTGTTAACAATTCAAAAAATCGTGTTCATTTCAAAATTAAGGGAACATGGACTAGTGTTGCCGATGTTCCCAATTTTATGGACGATTGGAGAAAAACCGTAAGTAACTTAAAGCAAGGGTTTACAATAGAAGGCGACTTAACCGAAATGCAGCCATTTCCTTCTGATTGCGAAAAGCTTAACACAGAAGCACAGGTTTACGTTATGCAAAATGGATGTAGAAGAGTAGCGCAAATCGCTAGCAACAGCTTAATTGTTATGCAAATAAATAATTTATCAGACGATTCAGGAATGATGTCAATACTAAAAGCATTTGACAATTTTCCGGATGCTGAAAAATGGTTAGATGAATAAGTCATTTAATAATAAATACAAACAAAATTTTTACTTTTTTTATTTACTAAAATTTTAATATTAGTTATTATGGAAATATTAAGCGATAGCAAGTATCAACTTATTCAGTATGACACAGAAACCCGTATTATAGGCAATGTATGGAAACTCGAAACCGAAAAATCTACTGCTGACGAGTTTAAAGCAGAAATTGCAAAGTTTGGCGAATTTATAGCAAAGAAAAAACCAGTTGGGATTTTAGGAAATACTCTGAATTTACGTTTCCCAATAACACCTGATGTTCAAAATTGGATTGTTTCCGATTTTTATAGCGTAATTATAAAAACCGGCACTAGAAAATTTGCAGTTTTGGTTAGCACAGACCTGCTTACCGGTCTTTCGGTAGAACAAACAGTAGAAGAAAATAAAGAAGAAGAATTAATGATGAAATATTTTGACGACTCAGAAAAAGCAAAACTTTGGATAAAACAATAAAAAATCGATTATTTAATTTATTTATAACTTTATAACCTTCGAGTACAAAATTCGAAGGTTTAGTCGTTTGTATGTTTCAAATTTCAAATCAAATAGATAAAATACTGTTTAACTACTGTTAAATACGAAAATTATTTTAAAACAAATTTAGTATTAAAGATGAAAAAAATCAGACTTAAAACCAAATTCAAAGAATTGAAAATTGGTTCTCAAATGTTAATTATTATTCTGAGTGTAAATATCATTGCTTTAGGCGGATTATTATCTTTCATCAGCTGGTATTCAGCACGAATGCAAAAAAAATCAGCAATGGAGAATGCACAGAATTTGGCTTACCGATATGCTAACAATGTTGATGCAGAACTTGAAATTGCTATGGATGCTGCCAGAACTCTGGCACAATCGTTCCAAACGATTAAATTTATTGATAAGGAAAATCGACGTGATTATGTAAATACTGTTCTCAAAAATATTATTATTGAGAACCCTGCATTCTTTGGAGTTTCTACATGCTGGGAGCCGAATGCTTTTGATGGTTTAGATGATAAATATAAAAATACTTTTGGACATGATGAAACCGGTAGATTTATTCCTTATTTCTATAGAGATAGTTCAGAAATAAAATTCGAACCTCTCAAGGATTATGAAAAACAAGGAATAGGCAATTGGTACTTACTTCCAAAAGAGAGTTTAAAAGAAACAATCATTAATCCTTTTATATATTTAGTTGAAAATAAACAAACTTTGATGACTTCAATTGTTGTTCCCATCATAATTGATGATAAATTTGTTGGTGTTGTCGGTATTGATTTCTTATTAGAAGATTTGCAAAAACTTACCGATACTGTTTCTATTTATGAAACCGGTTACATAACAATCTTGTCTAATAATGGAACTTTTGTAACTCATCCTAACAAAGAAGTAGTTGGAAAGATTTATGCAGAAATTGCTCCCGAAATTGAAACAACTGATTCAATTTCTAAAAAAATCAAAAATGGTGAATTATATACATTTACAAATAAATCTTTAGTAACCGGTGAAAGTTCAGAAATGTTTATTGTACCTGTAAAAGTTGGCAATTCTACCGATTATTGGTCGGTTGGTGTTGTAGTACCTACAAAAACAATTTTAGCACCTGTTTATTTAATGCAAAGAGTTATTATTATAATAGCTTTAATTGCTACAATATTCCTATTCATTTTAATTTGGTTAATTTCAAATAATTTATCCAAAATAATCAGAAATATTATTAATCAAACTCAAAAACTTACCCAAGCCGCACTTTCCGGAAATCTTAAAGAACGTTCTTCAACTGAAGGTATTCACCACGAATTACACCCTATTATTAATGGTATGAATGCCACTCTCGATGCTTTGACCAAACCATTATATATTACTGCCGACTATGTCGCTAAAATTTCTAAAGGAAATTTACCTCCAAAAATTACAGATGAATATAATGGTGATTTTGATAACCTTAAAAATAATATAAACCAATGTATTGATTCCATTAATGGTTTAATTACCGAAATGGTTCAATTGTCACGAGAACATTCAAACGGCGAAATAGATTATCAGATACCGCACGAAAAATTCTCAGGAGCTTATGGAATTATTTGCAAAAGTCTTAATAAATTGACTTTGCTTCATATAAATGTCAACAAAAAATCTCTTGCCTGTGTTGCAGAGTTTGGTGCAGGAAATTTTAATGCCGAAATCGAAAAATTTCCGGGAAAAATGATTTTCATTAACGAAACCATTGATGCTGTCAGAAAAAATCTTAAGGATGTAACAAATGATGTAAAGTTATTGATTGACGCCACAATGATTGACAAATTTGAAATCAGAGCCGACGATACTAAATATAAAGGCGACTGGGCGAAACTTGTTAGTGGATTAAATAAAACTCTTGATGTTGTCGTTGATAAAGTATTTTGGTACGAACAAATGCTTGACTCAATTCCTTTCCCAATTTCTGTTACTGATATGGAAATGAACTGGACATTTTTTAATAAACCTGCCGAACATGTTACCGGAAAGTTTAGAAAAGACTGGACAGGAAAACAATGTAATAACTGGGGTGCTAATATTTGTAAAACAGACAAATGTGGTATTGCCTTAATGAGAAAAGGAGAATTTGTGTCGAGCTTTATACAACCCGGTTTGGATAAAAATTTCCAGGTAGATACTGCTTATCTTGTTGATAAATCAGGTAAACAAATTGGTCATATTGAAATTGTTCAGGATATTACTAAACAAACCAAAATTGCAGAATATTCAAAAGTTGAAGTAGAACGACTTGCAGCAAATCTTCAAAATTTATCTTTCGGTAATTTAAATATTGACACAAATGTAGCTAAAGCTGATACTTATACGCAAAACGAATATCAAAATTTTGTTACTATTAACAACAATCTGGTCAAAGCACAGCAAGCAATTCTTAGTTTAATAAACGATTTTGATTCATTAACCGTTTCAGCAATTGCCGGAAAATTACAGGAAAGAGCCGAAGAAACTAAACATCAAGGCGAATTCAGAAAAATTGTTGAAGGCGTTAATAATATTCTTGATGCAGTTATTGGTCCTTTGAATATTGCAGCCGATTATGTTGCAAAAATATCTATAGGTGATATTCCTCAGGTAATTACCGATAATTATAATGGCGATTTCAATAATATCAAAAATAATTTGAATATTCTAATAAATGCAAATAAAGATATTATCCAAAAAGCCAGACTCGTATCAAAAGGCGATTTATCAGTTGAACTGGAAAAACGCTCAGAAAATGATGGACTTATGATAGCTTTAACCGAAATGGTTAAAAATATTGGCTTTGTGGTTAAAGAAGTTAGATTTGCTGCCGAAAATGTTGCAAATGGAAGTGCCGAAATGAGCATTTCTTCACAACAAATGTCGCAAGGTGCTTCAGAACAAGCATCTTCAATAGAAGAAGTTTCGAGTTCTATTGAACAAATGAATGCAAATATTGCACAAAACTCTGAAAATGCAAAAATAACAGAACAAATAGCCTTAAAAGCTGCTTTAGACATCAAAGAAGGTTATAATTCTGTTGATATTACAGTAAATGCAATGAAAAAAATTGCACAGAAAATATCAATAATTGGTGAAATTGCAGAAAGAACTGATTTACTGGCTATCAACGCAGCTATCGAAGCAGCAAGAGCGGGAGAATATGGAAAAGGTTTTGCAGTAGTAGCAGCCGAAGTTCGCAAACTTGCCGAAAGAAGTGCAAAAGCTGCCGAAGAAATTGATGAATTATCTAGTTCAAGTGTTTTTGTAGCTGAAAAATCTGGTATTTTACTCAAAGAAATTGTTCCACAAATTGAAAAAACGGCTAAACTTGTACAAGAAATTGCTGCTGCTAGTATCGAGCAAAACTCAGGGACAAATCAAATGAATATGGCTATTAATCAGTTAAATCAAATTGCTCAGATTAATGCTGCTGCTTCAGAAGAAATGGCGACAAATTCCGAAGAGTTAACAAGTCAGGCTGAACAGCTTAAAGAAGTTATATCGTTTTTTAATGTTAAAGATGAAGATGAAACCGAAAGCCTTGTTGAAAAAGTAACAAAAAAACTTACTCTTAAGGCAGATGTAAAAAAGAAAAATATAAAAAAAGATTTTACAATTTTTAAAAAGGGTTTAAATAATGACGAAAATATTGATAGTAATTACGAAAAATTCTAACCCAATTTTAAACTTTTACAAATATCTGTATTTTTATTAAAGTGGACTCTGATAATATAAAAAAGCTCTGTGACTCTGTGTTAATATATTTTAGTAAAACACAGAGTTACTGAGTTCGCAGAGAAAAGTATTAAATACGAATAATTCTAATCCAATTTTAAATTTTAAATTTTATCATATAGCTGAATTATAATTGAGTTTAATCTGATAATCAAATAAAAACTTCTGTGAACTCTGTGCCTCAGTGTTCGTGTAAACTAATAGTTTGTTTAAAAATTTTATACTATCTCCATAATTCTTGTCTGAGTCTGCAAACAACAAAAACTATTGTTAAATAATCAATTATTACCATTTAGCAGATAATATAAAAAATCAAATACCTTGAATATTTTTCGGTACATAATTTTTTTTTTGAAAAATTCTTATTTTAAAATCTTATTTATTATATTCACAAAATATTTTAATTTTTCTTAGATGTTGTTCTTGAATAGCAAAATTGTTCATTATTATGTAAATATTTATAGAAAAAAAAAGACGGAAAAACTAAATAATATGAATCGAATTTTGAACAATGTCTGATAAAGTGTTAAAATTAGTCATTAAATACAACTTTAAGTTTACATTAAATTTTAGTAATAATTAAAATGCTAAAATATTTTTTATAATTTTGCACAAACTTTGTAGGAAGTAAACCTTAGCAAATAAGTATAAAACAAAAAAAACTGAATATGAGCTACATTCAATTTGATAAAAATCAGCTAATCAATCTAAAATACTCTTTATCAAAAGAAGTTATCAGAGCCAATCGAGCAGGTTCTTTTGGCAGTACAACAATAATTCACTGTAATACAAGAAAATATCATGGACTTTTAATTTGTCCGATTGATAAATTTGGAGGAGAAAATCATCTATTGTTATCAAATGTTCACGAAACTATCATACAGCAGAATAAAGAATTTAATATAGGAATTCACAAATATCCAAATGTATTTAACCCAATGGGACATAAATATTTAATGGATTATGTTACCGAACCTATTCCAAAATTAACATATAGAGTAGGCGGTGTTGTTCTCGAAAAAGAAGTACTAGTATCTGAAGATGAAGACCAGGTATTAATAAGATATACACTTGTTGAAGCCCATTCACCAACTAAACTTCAGTTAAAACCTTTTCTAGCTTTCAGAAGCATACATTCACTCAGCAAAGCAAATATGTTTGCAAACACTAAAGTACATCCTGTAAATAACGGAATAAAAACCAAACTATACGAAGGGTATCCTAATCTTTATATGCAAACTTCCAAAAAAAGCGATTATTTTCCGGCTCCAGATTGGTTTTACAATATTGAATATCAAGAAGAACAAAAAAGGGGTTACGATTTTCATGAAGATTTATTCGTTCCCGGATTTTTTGAAATGACCATAAAAAAAGGAGAATCAATAATATTTGCAGCAGGATTAAATGAAACAACTACACAAACTCTAAATAAAAAATTTGAAACCCAAATACAAAATAGAGTACCTCGCAACAGTTTTGAAAATTGTCTTGAAAATGCTGCACAACAATTTTTTGTACGCAATGAAAAAGGAGTTTACCTTATTGCTGGTTTTCCTTGGTTTGGAACTTGGGGAAGAGACACTTTTATTGCACTTCCGGGATTAACTTTAACTACAAAAGATGTTGAAACATGCGAAGCAGTACTTAACACCATGACAAAAGAATCGCATGGATCTTTATTCAAAAATAATGGGATACATAAAGATGTTGAAGAGAATTCTGTTGATGCACCTTTATGGTATTTCTGGACTATTCAGCAATACATAAAATGCTCGGGAAATGCAGAAAAAGCTTGGGAAAGTTATGGAAAAAAAATGAAAACCATACTTGAAGGTTATAAAAACGGACTTAAATACAACATCAAAATGCAAGATAACTGCCTTATTTGGCAAGGACAAGAAGGCAAAGCTCTAACTTGGATGGATGCAGTTGTACATGGAGTTCCGGTAACACCTAGAATTGGTTATGCTGTCGAAATTAACGCTTTATGGTACAATGCCGTAATGTTTGCTTTAGAATTAGCAAAACAATTTAACGACAAGAAATTTGTAAAAGAATGGGAACCTATTGCAAATCAAATTCCCGAAAATTTTACAAAAATGTTTTATAATCAAGAAAAGAAACAACTTGCAGATTACGTAGATTCAAACGGACAACAACAACTAGCAGTTCGTCCAAATCAGGTATTTGCAACCTCATTACAATATTCCCCAATAAATGATGATATTAAAAATGAAGTTCTAGAAATAGTTAAAAGTCATTTACTTACACCACGTGGATTAAGGTCATTATCTCCTCGAAACAAAGCATATATTGGAGTGTACGAAGGAAATCAGGAACAAAGAGATAGTGCATACCATCAGGGAACAGTCTGGCCTTGGTTACTTGGACATTATGTTGAAGGGTCATTTAACTTATACGGAAAAACTTTTCTTTCTGAAGCCAAAAGACTATACAAAGGTTTTGAAGAAGAAATTACAAATCATGGAGTTGGAACTATTTCCGAAATATTCGACGGCGATCCGCCACACATTGCACGTGGAGCAACATCTCAGGCATGGAGCGTTGCTGAATTGCTTAGAATAAAACTTATGATTGAAAAATTTGAAAAATAATTGTTTGAACAAATTATAAAACAAAAATTATGAAGGTATTAATGTTTGGATGGGAATTTCCTCCACACATATCAGGAGGTTTAGGAACAGCTTGTTATGGACTGACAAAAGGCTTAAAGTCTCTTGGTGATTTGGATATTATTTTTGTAGTTCCCAAAAAGCACGGAGATGAAGACGAGGATATTGTTAAAATTGTAGGTGCTTCTGATGTACCGGTTTTACAGCAAAAAGTAAACAGAACAGATTTTTTTAGCAGCGAAGTTAAAGATATTTACAAAAGTGCATTAGAGAAAAAAATTAATATCACACACCACCAGCAATATAAAGATTTAACCTTGGTCGAAGTTAGTTCGATGATTGTACCATATTTATCACCAGAACAGTACGAAACAATTATCAGAAAAAAAGGATTGGGCGATTATAAAGTTTATCTTACTGACGAAGGCAAACTTGTTTATTTAAAAGATGGAGTTGAAGTTGATGTAAAACTTGATTATTCAGATTTTGTTGAAACAGACGAACTTGGCAGATATTCTTTTACAGGAAAATATGGTCCAAATTTACTCGAAGAAGTTGCAAAATATGCTGATGTAGGAGGAATAATTGCAGGAAAATTTGATTTTGATGTAATTCATGCACACGACTGGCTGACTTATGCTGCCGGTATTGCCGCTAAAAAAATATCAGGGAAACCTCTTGTTGTACATGTACATGCAACCGAATTTGACAGAAGTGGCGAAAGTGTTGACCAAAGAGTTTACGATATAGAAAAAATGGGCATGGATAATGCCGATAAAATTATTACAGTAAGTAATTTAACCCGTAATATTGTTATAACTCGCTATGGACAAAATCCTGATAAAGTTGTTACAGTTTACAACGCAGTTGAATTTAATACCTCAAAAGAAGTAGATTATAAGAAAAACGTTGAAGAAAAAATTGTAACTTTTCTAGGAAGAGTAACTTATCAGAAAGGTCCGGAATATTTTGTGGAAGCTGCTTATAAAGTTCTGCAAAAGAATGATAATGTACGTTTTGTAATGGCAGGAAGTGGAGATATGCTTCGTAAAATGATTAGACGTGCTGCCGAATTGAAAATTTGTCATAAATTTCATTTTACAGATTTCCTTAAAGGAGACGATGTTAAACGAATGTTTGCAATAAGTGATGTTTATGTTATGCCTTCCGTATCCGAACCTTTTGGAATTTCGCCTCTGGAAGCAATGCAAACCAATGTTCCTACAATAATTTCAAAACAGTCGGGAGTTGCCGAAATTCTCAAACATGCAATAAAAATTGATTTTTGGGACGTTGACGCTATGGCTGATGCAATATACGGACTTTTAGAATACAAAGGACTTTCAAAAATGTTTATAAAACATGGACGCGAAGAAGTAGATAGTCTGAAATGGGAAAATGCTGCTTTCCATGTACATGAAGTATATAAATCGGCAATTGCAATTTAATATTTAATTAGTTAAACCCTTTTAAACAATATATAAAAATGAGAACGATTTGTCTTTATTTTCAAGTACATCAACCATATAGACTTCGTTGGTACAGGTTTTTCGATATAGGAAACGAGCATTATTACTATGACGACTTTGCTAACCGTACAATTATGAAGAA
>Ga0316608_1000366_pt1 | contig 22513 bp, 34 predicted proteins | sample MIS2016152B_MG_FD_207673 | JGI IMG/M metagenome (GOLD analysis project Ga0316608, IMG submission 207673) | Microbial mat bacterial communities from Middle Island sinkhole, Lake Huron, Michigan, United States - MIS.2016.152B | ecosystem: Environmental > Aquatic > Freshwater > Lake > Sediment...
AGTCAATCTTGTATTGAGCATTTAGAGCATACACTGGAAGCTGGGTTTAAAGGAAATGAAGGAGCTACTGCCCCAACATATAAGCTAAAGGTGCAAAGTTTTTCTAAATTTGATGAATAAGAAATTAAAATTAATAATAAGAAATAAAAAAAATAAAAACAAGGACTAAAATTATAATGAGTAACTCAAAAATGAAACATAGAACACCTTTTAAAAATATATTTGATAAAACTTTAAGCAAAATACATGATAGAGATATTTATTTAATTGTGCTAGTATGGATGATTTGCGAAGAAAATAAAAATAAAAAGACAACTTTATCTATAGAAAACAGATTTAAGCAAGCTGTAATTAATTATTTGCCCCATTGCCAAAGTAAATATGTAAACTATGACGCTAATTATATAAAAAGCATAGAAGGCATTTTTAAACACAACAATATTAGTATTCATGATTTAATTGAATATTATAATAATACATATGAGCCTGCAGGAGTTAGTCATTATACTCCTAATGATATTATTAAATATATGGTTGAATTGTCGCAAATAAAACCTGAACATACTGTAGCAGATTATCTTGGAGGTACTGGGAAGATCCTTGAGAATCTTCCTGAATGTAGGCATATTTATTTTAATGATATATGTTATTTGGAGCACATCGTAGCGCAAATAGCATTAAAAGACAAAACCAATATTACTTATTTTCATGAAGATTTTTTTAATTTTGAGCTTCCCAAGGTAGATATTATTATTTCCAATATCCCTTTTTTATCTCCTAAAGACAATATGGAAATATTAAATAAAATAAAAACTTTATGCAATAAAGCTGTATTAGTTGTACCCGTGCTTTTATCTCATCCCTCCTATCAAGAAATAAAGTTTTTAGATAATAATATCTTCCCTTATACATCTGTGAATTCAAAAATTATTATGTATGAAAACAATTTGTAACAAATAAAATAACGTTTTATAAAAAAAGGATTTTAAAAAATGACGTATATAGATATAAACATTGTAAAAGAATTAATAAATAAGTCACAAGACTTTGATAATATTGCAGTATGGTTTCAAGTAAACAGAGTTGATGAAGCAAAACAACAATTTTTAAATAAAGCGAATAGACATCAAGAAAGTTTGGAGGACTTTTTTAGAGAATTGGCTGAATATAGACAAGATAATTTAAAAATGGATAAAAGAATAGCTCGTCATCATGTACAAAATATTCATAGATTGAACAAAGAAGCAATACAAGCCGCAGTAGAACATGACGAGGCTCTAAAAATGCTTTATGCAGAACTAGATTTTTATCAACACAAAACTTTAAATAATAAATAGAGGAATGAAAAATATGAGAAATATGAAGAATTACCTGAACATAAAGCGCGACGGAGACAACATGAATATATTGGGTGGTCTTTACCCGAATACTTTGTAGCAAAGTTATTTAGTTTTGGCAATATTGCTTATATAAAAAACTGTAAATAAATAGTTGACACAGATACTAAAATATCTTAAAGTATATTTATAAATAGATTAATCATTAAAAATAATAAAAAAGAGGTTAAAATGGATAAAGAAACTTTTGAAACTTTAAAAAATGATGAGCAAGAATATTTGTTTTATTTAGAGCTGTCTTATTATGAAGAACAATTGCAACAAAATATAAATAAGGAATAAGCAATGAGCGACGCTAAATTAATCCCTTATGATTTTTCAAAAAAAAATCATGCAACAATATTGGTTGTTGGAGAAAGCGGTATAGGTAAAACATCTTTAATTAAAACAATTGGAAAAGATAAAAAAGTCCTTATATTTGATTTTGAGCGTGGTTTGAAGTCTGTTACAAATCATATTATTAATAACAAAGATAATATTACAGCTTTTCAATGCTTTAATTTTGAGCAAATAAAATACATAACAAGTCAAAAAAGTATAGATGGTATGGCTAAATATGATTATGTGGTTTTTGACAGTATAACTAGAATTTCTGCTATTATAGAAGATGAATTGAGAAATATCCCTAAATTTATGGCTAATACTCAGCAGCTATATGGTGAACTCGCTATACAGATGATGCATCTTGTATTAGCTTTTAGCAAAATTAATACAAATATCATAGTAACAGCTCTACCTCTTGTTGACAATGGCATTACATCAATTAATCTTCGCGGAGGATTTAAAAATAGTATTAGGCAATATTTCGATTTTGTATTTACTTTAATTAAAGAAAATGATAGCCAAGAAAAACAAGGTAAAAGATATTTCATTACAGATACTAGCGCAGAATTCCCACTAGCTAAAAGCCGTGATGAATTAAATATATTAGAATATAAAGAAGAAGCTAATCTAAAAAATATTTTTGAAAAAATATTAAATGAAAATAAAGAGATAATAGAAAATAAGGAAACAATATGAAATACAAAAAAACAAATTTAGATAATCAGATTTTTTTAACTAATGAGTTAGGAGAAATAATTGATGATGAAGACATTATAAATAAATTTGCGCAAGTTGACCAGTTGTGCAAATTACTAAAAGATAAACAACAAGAAAAGGAAATTATAGAATTACAAGAAGAGGAGATTAAAAAGAAAATAGGCGAACTACTAAATAATAATGCTTATGTAAATAATGATTTTAGAATACACCAAAACAAAGATACTATAATTAATACTTTAAAGCCTACTATTAAAGCTCAGCTGTTTATAGATCATCCTGAATATTTTGAAAAAAACAGCAAAGAATTTAAAATTAGTCACTCTTTTACAAAAATAAAGAATAAACCAGAAACAGGAGAATAAAATTGTCTACACAAAACTTTGAACATAAACTAAATAAAGGTGGTCTTTTTATTAATAACTATAAAAAAACTGAAAATCACCCAGATTATAGGGGATCAATAAATGTAGAGGGCATTGATTTTTCAATATCAGCTTGGAAGAATACACGCAAAGGCGGAGATATGTATCTATCATTATCCGTAAGTAAAATTGTTCCTAGCCATACAGCTCAACCAAGCATAATTGATAATTTAAAACAAGACGTAAAGCCCCCTATACAAATTAACGATGATATTTTAGATGATGAAATACCGTTTTAATAAAAAACAAGAGATTAAAAGCATGAGTTACAACATTCATTCAAATAAGATTAAATAAATACCAATCTAATAATCAATGTAAAGAATAAAACTTTAAAATTAAAATTTTATTCTTTACATTATACAACTTTGTGGCAATATAAAATAATAGTAATTACAATCAAATTATGGAGGTATATAATGACCTGCAAAACTGAAAATGAATTTTTAGATTTATTAAGAAGATCTCGTATAAGATCTAATGATGATAAATCCTTAGAGGAAGTTTATAAATAAAAAGCCTGTAGCAAAAAAACTCACTCCATGGCATTTAAAAATGACTACAGATGTTTTTCTAAACAAATTTAATTATGGATGGAAGAGAATTTTAAGAGAAAAATGTATGCATAAATACGTCGACAATTTCAGACAAGTTAAAAGATTAAAATAAAAAAAATAGACAAAGGAGTTAGTGGTGAAATTTTTATTAACAGGTACACACAACAGCGGCAAAAGTACAATTGTAAATAAATATATAGACAACCCCTCGGTTAACATAATGGGCGAGTTAGTAAGGAGTTTATCCAGAGAGCCTAATTTTATGTTTACCCCTGAAGACAAGGAGCGTTACGGATTTAGTGAAATAGGGTTGTTAGGGTTTTATGATAGCACAGCTAAAGCATATGATCTATTGAAAAAGAAACAACATTGGGTATTTGATAGATGCATATTAGACCCATTGTATTATATTAGATACTTCAATGTAAATGTAGAGCTATCATATTTAAACAAAGATACTACTCTATATCCTTATGCTATGCACTTGGCAACAACAAAGATAATAGAAGGATGGTTTAAGGATGCAGTCATATTATTATTAAAGCCCTTAGATGAGTTAGTTGATGATGGTTTTCGATTAAAAGGCAAAATGATTCAAGATGATATACACAAAATTGCTAAAGAAACCCTAAACGTTTTAGGGCTACCCTATCTAGAAGTAACAGCAGATGAAGCTGGCGAGATAATTGAAGCAGATCTTAAGGCTATAAAAGTAAAAGAAAAGATTATCAAGCTAAAGGAATTAAAACATAGGAGTAAATACTTGTATAGCAGACGGAGGCAACAAAGAAAATATAATATAAATTAATGAAAACAAAGGGAAATAAAAGATTGACAAACATACTAAAATATCTTAAAGTATATTTGGCCTTAATAAGATATAAAGATAACGATGTAATAGCAAAAACAAATAAGGAGATTGAAAATGAACATATTTAAAAGAAGAAAATTGTATTTAATATATTTTATATTATTATTATGATTATAAAGACGACAAGGATAAACAAGGCGTTGGAAGATTTGCAATTAAATTGGATGTGAAAAAGAAAAACTCATATAATAATATAAACTTTGTAATAGAAAAAATAGAAAATCAACTTGGGAATCCAAAGAATATAACAATAATTATTAAAAACATAATGAAATTTGATTAACAAAAGGACATAAAAAATGTTTAAAAAAACCAAAACTGAAATTAATAATAATCAAGCAAAAGATAAAATAAATTTAACCGAAGCAGACGCGGCAACAAGTAAACAAATAGTAGGTATTATATTATGGATAGTAAAAATAGGCTTGTTTAAGCTTTTAAAGCTAGCTAAAAATATGAAAAATAATGATAAGAATAAAATATAAAAAATAAAAATTATTTCCTTTAACTTTTATTGCCGAAAATCCGAGTTGGAGGTGGATTATTTTAATATTATTAATGGACAATTTGAAGATAGAAAAAATAACAATAAAATAATAGGAAAATAAAAACAATGGCATTAGTAAAAAAAAAGAGAGTTGATCATGAACATATTTTGCAAACTCAAATGTGTAAAATATTAAAAGAGAAAAATATATTTTTTTTTGCTGTGCCTAATCAGGCTGTCAATGGCAGAATACATCTTGTTAAATACTATGAGGCCGAGGGGTTGTTAAGAGGGGTTGCTGACCTCATTATACCACTTAAAGGCTATATTACCTTATATGTGGAAGTTAAGCATGAAAATAAAAAACAAACACCGGCGCAAAAAGAGTTTGAGCGTAAACTTAAGGAATTAGGACATCACTATTATGTAGTAAATAATATTGAAATATTGCTTGATATTATAAAAAAACATACTATCTTATAATAAGTAGATCAAAATTAATAAACCCAAATAAACATAGAGGACAATAAAAGATGCAAGAAATAAACAATATTAATAATAAAGACATTATATTAAACTCAAAACAAGTAGCTGAGTTATTACAAGTACAGCCGGTTTTTGTAATAAATTTGGCAAAAGAATTGGGAGGGTTTAGATTAACAGGTAAACCAAAATCAAGATTAAGGTTTTATAAATCTGCTGTTGAAAAATATATAGCACAACAAAAAATATAAATAAAGGCGTTGTCTTATGAGTGACAAAGAGGGCCAAATTGAACTATTTGATATCAACAAAAACGTTGACTTAATAGATGAAGTTAAAACCCTTGCGCCTTGGATGGGAGGAAAACATCTTCTCTCTAAAGAAATTGGCAGAATTATAAGAAGTACTGAACATCAAGCTTATTGCGAGCCTTTTGTTGGCATGGGGGGTGTTTTCTTTAAAAAAAGACAAATAGTTAGATGCGAAGTAATTAATGATCGTAATGATGAAATTATTAATTTATTTAAGGTAGTAAGAGATAGGCCAGAAGAATTAAAAAAGCAATTTAAATATGCGTTATCTTCAAGATCAGAATTTTATCGATTAAAAAGTTTAGATTTTAATAGTTTAAAAGATGTTGAAAAAGCCGCTAGATTTTTATATCTACAGAGGCTTCGTTTTGGGGGCTCTGCTACCTCTTGTGTTTATGGCGTTGATAATTTGCATGGTAGCAGGCTCAATGTGGATAAACTTTTTTCTAGAATTGATTCAGTTTATAATAGATTAAAAGTTGTAAATATTGAGAACTTAGATTTTGAGGGCTTTATCTCGCGCTATGATGGTAAGCATGTGCTTTTTTATTGCGATCCTCCATATTATAAATGCTCTGGTTATAAAATTAAGTTTAAAGAAGAAGACCATACAAGATTAAATAAATGCTTATCAAACATCAGGGGTAAATTTATTTTAAGTATAAATGACCATGAATATATTAGGGAACTATTTAATAAGCACTATATAAAAGAAGTTTCAACTTCTTATTCGATAAGAGGTAAAAGAATAAAAGGTAACGAATTGATAATAAGCAATTATAAGATATAAGAAAAAATGAATAAATTATCCAATTTAATTTTTTATTGTTGTGGTTGTCAAAAAGATATAGATTTACAAATTGATAAAAAATAAGTAATAATTATAGTTTTTTACTTTTAACTACCTTTGCTTTAATATCTTGTTTCGAAAACTCTTGAGGGAATAATACAGATAATTTTTTTTCAAATTCATTAAATTTATCTGTAAGCTCCTCTAGTTTATCATCATTTTTTCTAAGCTTTTCAGTAATTTCAAAGTTAGATTTAATATAAGTCGACCTTAAACTATTCATCTCATCAAGTATTTTCTCAACTCTCAGTAGTTTACTTAAATATATATAAGCTGTAATACTAAATATAAAATAGGCAATCCAAGGGGCTTTGCCTATTTCTAATATCCATCTATTAAACTCTTTTAAGCTTTCATACAAGATTTATTCTGCCCATACATACAGCAATTTTAATTGAATAGGAGCTAAAATAAATAAATTTAAAGCCCATTTAATTAAATATACTTTATCTTTAAAAGATTGCAAAACAAAATCCATAGGAAATAATTGATTGAGGCCTATATAATGAATTAAACTGTTAGTTGCTATTACAATAGATATATAAGCCCAAAATTTGCTACGTAAAACTAATACAGGATATACTGCTACTATTAAAGCTATATCCATATAATTAAATATTGCATCTGCCGCTCTCAATGCAGGAGAGTTAACAAAATCAAAGAAAAATGTATAATTCCAATTGTAAACCCAGTCACCTAATAGCATTAAAAATATTACAGTAAATACTAAGCTAAATTTTTCAATCCAATTACTTCGCTTTATTTTTAAATTTGTTAAAAGTAAATCATTATAAAAACCACCTATATTCTGCCATAATCTATTATAAAAAACTATTTGTCTTTTTTTAAAAACATCCTTTAACGCCAACTCTGTTCTCCTTATGCAAATTAAAAATTAATAAAAAATATAGAAATTTACCCCTGTAGCTTTAACCTTTGTTTCATTGTTGCCATCGCTAATTCTAAAAGCTACACCATCAAAATTGCTGTAATAAGTCCCGTTCTGAACTGCAATGCCATTCTGGGTTCTTGTTGCAGTTTTATAAATTTTTACAAGATCAGGGGTAGCGGTGCCAGCTCCCGACAAAAGACCAAGGCCAGCATAGCCCCCAGCTGTATTAGTATTAAAAGAAAACTCGAAGGTTTTTATAGCATCTCCTTGTTTTTCCCCATGATTGATTAAAGAACCAACACCTCGAGGAACTCTATTTTGAAAATCTGGAACTCTAAATTTAGTTGCTCCATCTGATCCATACGTAGTTCCAATTCTAGCATATAATTCTGGATATTGCGTATTAAGATAAGCGGCGCCATTACACAATAAAGAGTTGCCTTGCTGAACTCCAAAATACATTAGCCCTATTTGCCTAGTAGTACTAATATTTAAAGCTCTAAATACTGAGCCATCATAAAAAGCATCAATTAAAGTATTGGGAGCCATATCACCAGCATTTAGTTGTGATCCTTCCTTGCTAACAAATGGCTTAATATCAAAATCCCCTACTTTAATTGTAACTGCGCCTGTGGTTACATGATTATTAATGAAACTTAGTCTAAAGCCTTTTTGCAATATTGTTTGCAAGCTTATACTAGGATAAGTCGAAGCTAATATTTTTGAATTCGGCTCACTGCTTAATGTAACATCTTCATAGGCAGACATATAGGACACTAGAGATTGTATTGCTCTACTAAGTACTGTATTGTCCGTATCCTCAAAAGAGGCAGGAGCTATACTTGAAAAGGGAACCCCTACTTGACCTGCAATTTTATTTAATGCTTTAGCAAGGGAGTTGAATTCTTGTGCATTCATAAAATTTGTTGCTTCGTCACCCGTACCTTGTGAATTAGCTTTTATTTGATATTGCCTCATTATTAATCCTTAATCCAATATTTCTACTATATAAGTTGCAGTAGCTGGTAAGATTTTATCTAGATATCTTTCTATTTGCAACTTTATCTTTTCTCCTTCTATGGCACTTCCACCTATCAACTCAAGTGGCAATACTGCTTCCAAAGCTTTATTGTCAAGCGCCGTACTCTTTCTACTTATGGCACAAGCAAAATGATTGTTGGCGCTTTGAAAGATTGTTATGTATATACCCAATCGGGATAACGTAGTATATATAGATGATGTGGTATTGCTTTTGGGGGCTAGTTTTATCAGCATTTCTCTATAGGGGTTAATATCAAAATAAAACACATTATCAGGTAATCCTAAGAATTTTCTCCAAGAGTTTATAAACTTGTTTTCAAAAATTTTTATATTTTCATCTAGCTGGCTATCATATTTTTCAACAGTAGTCTCTATAGAAGTTAGCAATTTATGCCATTTAAAATTATTAAGATATCTTTTATTAAAAATAATTCCATTAGGTAAATATTTAAAAATATTCTTCATTAATTAATTTCTCCTAAAACAATTAACTCATTACCTTGAGCACTATTAGTCGTAGCGACTATTTCAATATTTATAAGTTTATTATTGTTTATATCAGCTGTATTAGGTAAAAGATAAGTCCGTATTGCTTCAGGGGTAACAGATTGCCCTACTTCAACTTCATTTAAAAAGAAAGCTTCTACAGCTTTTCTGGCTGATAGATTCATCTCTATTGTATTAGGAGTTACATTAATAATTTGTATATCCATCGGCAGTAAAATTACCCCCCCCACAATCATATCATCTCTGCTTATTGTAGCTGGCGCCAGCGTAGATAAATAATTTTTTATTTCATTTATTTCAGATTGATTAGGTAAAATACTAAGTCGATTTTCAAAAAGAGCGTATATAGTGCATTTACCAGTGGCTGGGGTAGCTCTTAATACAAATACTCTTGTCATATTGGGGAAAGAAGACAAAAGCTGTAATTTAATATGATCTGGCGAAAAATAAGCTACATATCCCGCTCTGGCAATTCTCCAGCGTTTTTTTAATCTTACATCACTCTCTAAATCTTGCCCCCCCGTTATACCTTGTGGAGATACATATAAATTAGGCAATACATTATCAAATAAGTTTGACAATTCTCCTTGGGTATTCCCCTCTAAATTTTGGTTTTCTCCTTCTTCTACAGAGGATATGCTAATGATTCCTATTAATGTGTTAAAGGTTATGGGGTAATCACCTGAAGGGATACTTCCTTCAAAAGAAAAGCTAAATGTAGTTTCATTGCAATTTGAAATCGTTACTTCTTGATTTATTATATTGCTAAAATCTACCAATATTTTAATATTATTAGGTAAAATGTTTGTATTAGGTAAAGTGACGATAGCTTGTTGTAAATTAACTGAAACAACCCCATGAAAAGATTGGAGAGCAATTGCAGAAGTACTAGTTACAATATAAGATCCACCTAATACATAACTACCCACAGGGATAACTCCACCAAGATTGCCTAAATATATTATAACACCTGTTGCTTTTGTTTTTTGTATTCTGGTAATGCTATAAAAACTAGCCCTATAATCTAATTGTGTTCCTGTTACGCTATCTATTTCAGTTAAGCAGTCAACATATTTGTTGCTTTTTCTTATTAATTGATATATATAGCTCGCCATACTTCTAAATAAAATATTTAAAACATTGTTTTTAGCCGATATTTGATATTCTGGCAAAACACTTTTTAAATTATTTTGGAAAGTTGCCTCGATTTCTTTTAATTCTGCTTTACTCATTCTTGTCGCCCATAATCAAGTCAAACTTTTGTCTTAATCCATTGTTTAAAATTAAATCCAAAAAAGCGCTAATTGTCCCTTCTTGAGAATTTATAACTGAATATTCTATATTGCCATAATCAATTAAGGATTGGCGCAATTCGCTTTTAATTTCGCTCCTTGTTTCTGAATTAAAACGGTTTTGATATAAAATCACCCAAATTCTATTGCCTATATCTTCGTTCATCCAACCACCCAAATTATAATCCATTCCAATATCTAAAGAGTTTGTTGTAGTCGCAACTAATACTTCATTCAACAAAGTATCTTGTGTAGTAATTAAATCTCCATTTTCAATTTTTAAATCTAAATTATCGGTTAATTCTAAATCTATCATGCTTGACCGCTATTTATAATTAAGCAGGGGCCGCTAGGAGAAGAAATTACTGCATTTTTTGTTAAAATTTCAACACCATTTAACAATAACTTTTTGCTAGCCGGCAAGGTAAGGGTAAGATCATTGTTTTTATTTAAAGTAATCTCTGTAGATCCTGTTTTAATTGATATTGTACCCAATGCATCAAGAGAAATTGCAGCATTAGAATTCTGCAAAATTAAGTCTTGATTTATGATGTTCCCTGCTAAAATCAGAGGTAAAACCGCCATCTTATTATCAACATTGCAAGCTAGATAATAATTATTTTCTATAAGTTCTGTTGTTAATCCCATAACTTGGATTTTACGAGTTATTTTAGTTTTATCTTTACTTTGAGTTTCAAAATAACCATTTCCGAGATATTTAGCTAAATACATAAGTATCCTTATCTACCAATCTTAAATCTACAGTTTTATTGTTTATGGTAATATTATAGTTGATTTCATCAATAAAATAAACTTTATTTTGAAACAAAGCATAATCTCCAATCTTATATAAACTATTTTCTAAAGGGATTTTAATATAAACAGATTTACCTTTTGCTCTATGTAGATTTAGTTTAGTTTTAGTTAATTGTAAAAGCTCTCTTGTTTCTGCTATCGTCCTATCAGCTTGAAAAACACAGAGTCGTGTCTCTCTTATTTCATTATCAAAAACTTGTGCCACTAATACATCAGGGCTAATTTCGCTATCTTTTTTAGCATAACAAGTATAACGATAATATCTTTCTGAAATATCATTCTGCAATCTATAGGAGATAGGATTCAATATTTCTTTAGGAGTAGCCAAAGAAGATTTAACTTTAATAATAACAATATTACCCTTCCCGTCTGGCTGTAAAAATACACCTAGCTGCTTAGCAATAGAATTCAAAAAATCTGCTAAATTCATGCCTAGCGCACTTTCTACAGGCTCCACTAATACCAAAGGATCACCAGACTGATTAATTACTTCTAATCCCGTTAATTCCTTAATTAAACCGACAAAAGAATAATTTCTATCTCTAGAAATTTGATTTATAGTATTATCTATAACATCCGCAGTATTATCTCTGCAGTTTATTACTGCTTTAATTGCTTGAGCAGAAAATTCTACTTCTTTATTATCTATATAACCTGTTAATAAATAGGTTTTATTAAATTTTAAGTGAATCATATCACCTGTATTGATATTGGGCTCATAATCAAAATTAATAGTCAATTCTGATGTTATAGCATTAAATCTTTGCTTAAAATTAAATCCATCAAAAAAATCAACAGAATTGTTGTTTATAAGAATTTCAAACATGTTACTAATCCAGTTATATCCGCAATATTATTAATTTGAGGATTAATTCTTTCAATTAAATTAACATTGTCGATATCTCCAGTTGTTCTATATGCTATTAGTAAAGAGCTTTCATTCTGAACTTTTATAGTATAAACTTCTGGCAAGTTATCAAAAGTATCATTTAAAAGATTGGTCAAAAATTCAAGGCTTTGTTTTATTAAATTTAAAACTTCATTACTTAAAAAATTTTGAGTAATTAGGTCGTTTGATAAAAAGGTTAAAAATGTTAATTCTTTTTTTATATCTTCTTGAGAGTTATATGAATCAATGTTGCTAGCTTGCTCCATATATGCTATGCCAATTATTAATTGAAAAGTAATCAAAGATATATACAAAGATTGTGCTTGTTTATTTATTAATTGATTTATGTTAGTTTTAATTGGCACAGCTTTGATATCTAAATAAATATCTTTAACCAAAGCCTTTTCAGTTGATTGTAACTTTAATTGAACTGATTCTAAGAAGCTATTTAAAGAAAATGCATTGCTTAAATCTTTTATAGCAATCGATCCAGCATTTACTCCATTTAAAGCATTATTTATGCCACTTTGTATTGATACTATGGCTCCTTGTACGTTAGTAAATATATAGAAAGCATCATTGATAGCATATACTGCTTTTCTTAATATCTGCAGTCCCGCTTCAAGTTTGGCAAATAAATTTATAGTCTTGTTTTCATTTACCACTTTTGCAAAAGTAACAGTTGTATTTATTACGCCCACTTTAGTCATATCGGTGTTTAAAACAGGGGGGTCGACTATTTGCATGCTATCAAATAAGCCAAAAGTAGGGATAATTAATCTACCTGAATTTTGTTCATTTGCTAATTGTAAAAATCTCTGTGCATCAAAGCTTGCAGTAACTCCAGTAAAAACTATATCTAAAGTAATTTTTTCTGGGATTTTAATTAAATTAGTAAAACTTCTAATATTAGAAAGGGTCGGGCTAAGATTTTCTTGTTTTAATAATCCATAAGTTAATGATTCTTTACGTACAAGCAGCCTAACATTTTTAAATTTTGCTGGGACTAAATCATCAAAAAGCATTAGTGTTGCACTCCCAATTTCATATTTTTACCTTCTATATTTGTAATTTCTGCAACAACCCCTTCTTGTGTTTTCACATTAATATCTACATTACCTTGCATAAAATTATTAATATTAAAATTTTTGACTGTATTTACTAAAGTCTCAAACCCCCCCCCTAAATCCATTTTTTCACCAGTAATTAAACTTTTGATCTTTTGATAAGCTAGATATATCCCTGCTAAAGCTCCTACAAAAGCCACAATTCCTATAATAATCGGTGACAAACTTACTCCAACAGCAGACAAACTTGCTGCTAAAGCCCAATTTATAACTTGCCAAACTACTAAAACACCTCTTATAGCTATAATCGCTCCCTTAAATATACTTAAAATCGCACTTAAGCCTCCAATTGAAAAAGCCACCACCTTTAATATTATTCCCACTCCTAACATTGTAGCAGTTAAGAGTAAAAATGCAGTTACAAGTTGTTTTACAGAAGGATTCGCATTATTAAATATATTTATTAAAGAAGTTGCAGAGTTTAAAACGGCAATCATTGCTGAACTTAAGCCTCCATCCCCACCAACAGACAAAATAGCACCCTCTAAGGCTGAAACAAATAATTTGAATGCTCCCGGCAATCCTTGCATATAAGCATCTTGCGCTCGTTTTGCAAAACCCACACTATTCATCAACTCATTATTTAGCTCTCGAGTAGCTTTAGTTGCAGATACAAGAGCCAACCCTGTTTTAACATGCTCTAAACCAAAAATTGATACCGCCTCCGCCTCTGTTATTTGCGTCTTCCCCAAAGCTTCTATAATCTCCTTAAAGCCACCACCCAGTTTTTTAATTTTATTAAAATCGACACCCAATGATCTTATAGCTAATTGTGACTCTTTGGTAGGCTTTGCAAATTTAGCGATAGAGGCGCTTATTCCTCTTGCGGCCGATCCTGCCTCTATGCCTCTATCTCTAATGCTTACAAAAGAAGACACTAAATACTCAAAATCTACCCCACTAAGTCTAGCAATAGCGCCAGCTTTTGACATCAATTCTTGACTTTCGGCTACTGTAATATTGCCACTTGCCGCAGCTTTTGAAAAAACATCAATAATGCGCCCAGCTTCAGAAATATTAAAACCATAACTTTTTATAGTTACCCCTAACAACTCCGCTGCATCAGCCATACTCAATTGTCCTGCAGTCGCTAAAGCTAATGCTTGTTTCATTAAGCCATTCGCTTCACTAACGTTAAAGCCCATTCTCAGCAAGCTTACTCCCGCAGTTGCAGCCTGTGTGGCTGAGTGTTCTGTAATTCTTCCTAATTCTTCTGCAGTATCTACTAATTCTTGAATTTCCCCTCTAGCTAAACCACTAACTGCCGACATTGCGTTAACTTGCTGTTCAAACTCATAGATTTTTTTACCTGCCATCGTTAATGCAGTAGTTCCTATAAACCCTATTCTCACAAATTGATTAGATACTCCGTCAAGATTCCTCTCCATTGTGTTAAAAGAATTTTGCATAGCTGCAAAAGCTATAGAGAACCTTGCAGCTATTCTTCTAGTACTCTCTAATTGAGCCGATACCCTTTTAATAACTTTTGTCGCCTCATCAATAGCTTTTAATCTATATAATGTTGTATTTATCATCGCCTTTTTTCTTGCTGTCTTTTTTCTTCTTCTATTAAATCTCGGCATACAGTTAAATATCTTTGGTATTGATATATGGTGCAATCATACCAGAAGTCAAGACCTGTGTTAAGATACTTGCACATATAAGAGGTATTAAAATACCACCTTTCAGTTATCCCTGTAGCCGCGATAAAGTAAAATTTACAGCATAATATCCTACAATATAATCAATATCTTTAATATGAAACAGTTCTAAGATGTTTTTTCTTGCTAGATCATCTGGATTTTCATAAAAAATACATCCTAAAAGGCAAAATGTATCAAAAATATATTTCAAAGTATTTTCATCAAGATTTGATCTTGCAAAAGCTCCAGTTGCTGAAATTGATGCCTTACTAAGAGGCTCTTTATCCAATATGGTTTCTTTGTCTTGTGTATTTAAATCTTGAGAATATTTTTTATCTTTATCATTCGTTAGTAGATTTTGGCTTTTTACTATAGCATGTACAAAATAATTATCAACCTTCAAGGCTAATTTTGTTGATGCCATTTTATCATTATCAATGACTAAAGTTTTTACTTCAATTTGACTACCGTTAAATGCTAATTTAATAGGAGTTGTTAGTCCAAACTCAATAGTTCCGCTTAGTTCTTTCATTATATTAACCCTCAAATTTTATTTCTATTTCGCCCTCGTGAGATCTAGGCTCAATAAGCTCACCCGTAAATCTCATGTTTTGAAAAACATCTTCGCCAACTTGAATAACAGAAGCAAGACCTGCCACAAAATTTTGCTTCCATAATGTGGCTAAATTTATATTACCATTAGTTGTAGTTAATTTAAACTTAACATATTGTTTTGCAGTTGAATCATCTACGCTGATATCATTTTTAGTTTTGCCACCCCCCATGCTACTTGCTATTATACTTCCTTCTGGGAAGGGCTTCCTAACTTCCATTGAATTAGCAATATAAGCCACTGAAATATCATCTATTTTTAATGAATCATTGCTCCTTAACATTTTCTAATCTCCTATTTTTATGCTTAATGTTCCCGATATACCTCTAATAGCTTGGACTGGATAGAAGATATAATTTATTTTAATAATCCCATTAATAAAATCAAATTCAACTATTGCTTGCTTTTTAAAATCATCAAAACGTTCAACAATTCCAAACTCAACTAAAGCTAAATAATATAAATTTAGTTTTGCTTTAACATCCACAGTTGTTTTTTGCCCTCTTTCAGGGATTGCATTTGCTCTAACCATAGTGGATTGAGCAAAATCTTTTTTCAAATTATTATAAAAATATTCTTTTAAAACCATAGAGACATCGACATTATTTAAAAATCTATAAGTAGTATCAGGATTCCCTAGATTATCGACCACTTCAGTGGTAAACATACTCCCTAATAAGATATTGAATCCACTTGTATCTTTACCAATAACACCCACTCTTTTGCTCTCTAAAATAGATGTTTCATTAATGGTAAAATCTTCAATAACACTGATATATTTAGTTAAATTAGTATTATGATATGGAATTGAAGCCATACCGATACCGCCTCTTTTGTTATCTAATCCAGCCGAATTATCTACAAATAAGCTAGTGTCTTCATTTTCAGTAAATCTAATATATCTCAAGGCTCCCAATGCCACCGTTACCATATCCCGATGCTGATTAGATAGCTTTACGCCCAACTTAGAGATCCACATATTATTAAAATTATCTTCAAAATCACTGGAATTAGGATTGCCATTCTGTATAGTATAAAAACCAACTCCTTCTAGCACTTGATTGGGCACATTCTCTCTTGATTTTAATAACTGTGACATTGGTGTTGGCTCAAACTCCGAGCTTAAACAGATTGTTTGATATCTATCATCTCCTATAGCCGCAAAATTTACTAAATCAGTTCCGCTGCCCCCAGTAAACCCTGTTATTGTAATAGTATCGCTGCCTTGAAGATCAAAATATATATTGTTGCCTAAAGTGCCTATTAAAGACGTGGTTAATGTTAATATACCATCAGCAACTTCTACACCTACAATATATTGAGATGTTAATAGGGCCGTATTTATAGCCTCAATAACATCCTCTTGAGACATCTGAGCTGCCAAGTTTACTACTAGCATCTCATCTAGTATATTTATTGTTAAAACAGTAGCCGCTTCAACTCCTATCGGAACATTTATAGTAGCTTTAGCTTGTACTTTTGTTGCCGACCCATTTACTCCTAATATATAAATGCTAGATCTTGGAGCTATTTTTTTATAAAATTTAACCATATTTTTTAAATGGCCATTATCTAAATTATCAATAAGAGCATTTTTTATATAAATATTACTCGTATATCTGCCCACTAACAACACTTTGTGAGCTGCTAGGCCTAACGTTCTATCCGCTTTTTGCAGTGTTAAATTAATTTCTGGCTTGTTAATCATTATTTTTGTCTCCTAAAATATTAAATTTACTTAATAAAAACTCCTCACTAACTACTATGTTATGTTTACTAAAGAGCTCAATACATTCAAACAATATTCCGTAAAGAATATAACCATTGTTGAATTCGCTTAAACTATCTTGTTTATAAGATATGGGGTTATAATCTGAGCCAAGCTTTAAGCCAGCTAAAGACTTTATCACGGCAGGAATATCAAACTGCTTTAGATTACACATTGTGAGACCACCTTTACTATTAAGATCATTTGGCAAAAATAACATAACCATGAAATTATTAATCCTTGTCTGTATAAAATCTGAGCCAATATTTTGTTCTGTAATGGCATCGCTTATACTATGGATTGAACGAGAAGAATTAGACTGCATTGGCAAAACAAATACGCGTGCCTTTAGCTCATTCTTCTTATCAATATAATAATTAATATTGCTTATATCAGCCAACAATTCGACTTTATGGTTTATATATATTTTATATAAGCTATAATCTTCTAATCCTGTAATAATTTTACCATAATTTACTGAAATCGTATTTAAATTGTTATCTTTATTTAAAATAATGACTGTTTTTGATAAATAAACATAATCAATTGTTTGTATAACAATGTTGTTATCAAAAACAATGTTTTCATCAAGCAATATATAATCATCGCTATCTTGTCTAAAACTTTTCTCTATACCATCAATAAACAACCTATTTAAAGTTTCTGGTTTTTTTAAACGCAAACAATTTCCAATGTTACCAACTTCTAAAGCCTCTAATTTTCTTAAAAAAATTAAAGTTATTGGATACCCTATTCTACATTTAGAGAAATCGCTTGTATTTAAAGTTAACATTAATGATTTATTATTAATGTCAAACATATAATTTATAACATCTATTTTCTCACAAAATCTCTCTGTGTAAAAAGGTAGACTATATATTAGGCTATTAACTATTTTCTGATAGTTCATTATTTAACTTTGCTAAATTATTATTTATTGCAGAAATAACCCCTTTCCTCGCGGCTATCCTTTTTGTGCCAAATTCAAGATATGCGCCATAACCACTATTATCAACAAAATCGACTTCAGTTTTTCTGCTTATAACAACAAACTTATTGCCTAAATTCCCCGTTATCCTAGCTGGTGTTTCATTGGGCGCTGACGCAATGTGAGAGCCGTATCTTCTGCCTGTTTTAGTTCCAGATTGATAGTCTTGTAAAAAAGTAGATTTTACGTTGCGCCCCATGTTTCTTAATGCTTTAGCTAAATCTATATGAGGTTCTTTGTTTTTCAATATAACTTCAATTATTATCATCTAGCCTTCTTACATAAATTATTAAGTCTATATTGTTTTCTTTTAAATTGATTACTTTTTTAATTTCTCCCCGCCAGCCATTTATTTCTACATAAAGTTGTTCTCTTAAAAAATCTTTATTGTATCTAACTCTTAATTTATGGGTAAATTCATTTAGCATCGTATCTTGTCCGTTATAAATGAGAGTTGGATTAAGATGTTTAACTTCTGCATAACAAGTAAATATTTCTTGAAATTGAGTTTCCGCCTGTAAACTATCAAATTTACTAGAGTCTCTTATTTGTTCATATATCTTAACTTCAATTCTCCTGCAAATTTGCTTCTTACAAATCATTTTTCTTTGCTAATTTAGTTTTATAATTTCAGCTTTAATATAAAGCTGGGCTCTTGTTAAAGTAAAAGTTGTATTTGTATCTTGTGTTAACAGCAACCTAATCCCAGTTTCACTAAAGTTGTCGTTTGCCGCTATAGTTCTAGTAGTGATGTTGATAAATTCAGCACTCACATTGTTGCTGCCTAAACTTTTAACATACTTAACGTTGCCCAAAAAAGTATTATCTGATGCCCTCTGAATATCAAAAGGCATTATTCGTGAGGATGAGGTCGCTCCGCCAAAACTACCACTAATTGAAATTCTTATTTGGTAATCTACCTCTCCATCAATAACGGGGAATATTAAAATAGGAGACAATGGATTGCTTGCATCAAAAGTAAAATTTACAACTTGATTTAGTTGTTGTTCATGCCTACTGATAGCAATCGTTGGCGCTGGGGTTCCTGTTAAAAATTGTAAAAAATTAATTGGTGTAGCACTTGATGCTATTTGACTACTAAAACCTTGTCTATCAATTGTCCATGTAAAATTAATTAATTGTCTTTTCTCTGATTTGCTATTAAAATTATTAAAATCTGCATCAGATATAAATCTTTTAGTCGAATCAGTTACAACGTTGGAGGCTATTATGGGAGCAAATTGCTTTGTTCCATTAAAAAAATTTGCAGATGATCCCATATTAATTAAAGGCTCTTTGGTGTTAATCAACAATGTTAAGTCCTCTTGATTGCTCAAAGTTCCCTTAATGTTACCCCATTGCACCTCTGATAAAATGATAGGTTGCACAATCAGTCCTTTTTCTAATAACCCCATTATACCCCCACCAATTCAACTTGGGCTGCACCAGTATATTTAATTATTAATCCTGTTAGGCTTGGTAAATTATAAAACCCCTCTTCATAACTGCCATCTAAAACAAAATCAACCAATTGACCTTTTACAAATAAATTTATTGGACCGCCTTTGACAATGATAGCTTGCTGGCTATCTGTTAATTGATATTCTACATTTGATTGCAATAACATAATGCGCTCTCCTTTGTAATCATAATTGGATTGATGTATTTATTTAATGGCTGCATAGCTTGCTTACTTAAGCATTCGCAGCCATTATACATATTTTTAACACACATTGAAATATCATATAGCAAGGTTGGACTAGGATCTGCTCCAGCCTCAAAATTAGTATCAAAAGGAATACAGGCATTAGGAAAGCAATCAACAATTGGAATTAAAGGATTCCTAACACCCGTATAACAAGTATAGTTGCAATCTTTAATAATCTTAAAAGTGTTTTGCACTATAGCGATTCCAGCATAATCGCGCAAATATTGCTCAACTATTTGTAAATAATATTTAACTACAGCTAAATCTACACTATCAAACTGAATAATCGGCTTAATAATTTCTAATTTAGCCTCCCAATCAAAAACATTATTGGTTATCTGTATCAACTTCCACACTTGTTGCTTTGTCCTCTTCATCTGTTGTTGTGAGTGTAAATCCATCATTAAAATATAAGCTAGAATAAAATTGTTCATTGGGCTTAAAGTCTTTGTGATAAAACTCAAATTTACCTTTCTCAACCTCCCAATTCTGATGATATGGGAGTCCTGGAGCTAATTTATATCCGTCTCTATAAATATCCCCCACCTCATTGTAAGCTTCATCAAAAGGGGTTGGCACTAAAAATTCTAATGGAATAAACCTCAATTTTCTAAGTGTTGATGGATCGGAAGGTTTGGGAGGACGATGAGGAAGCCCATAATTGTAAGTATTGAGGGCTTCCATTAGTTTACGCAAAAATCTCCCTTCAAACATATACAATCTCTTAGAATGCAGACTAAACCCTTGGTAGTCATCGCTACCCGAAAATTTATCATATAAACCAAATGAACTACTAAAACTTTCATTCTCATTATTTGCATTGATCATTACGAATGCCCAAGAAAAACATTTTGTTTTTAAAAAAACAGGCGTCACATCCTTTAAGGAAGTAGGTCTACCAAGATTTTCAAAAAACCACTTTAGTTGATCTGGGGTTTTTATATATTCAAGTGCTTTTATTATTAATTTGCCGCTACCGTCAACATTTTCATAGAAATCATCATATGCAAGTATTCTATTCCAAAAAGCCCTTTTAGGGTAATATCCTTCAGGATTGACATTGCCCCAAGCTGGTAACCATTCAAAGGGATATGAACTAGTGGTGTTTTCTACAATTTCTTTATTTTTTTTAGCCATATATTACCTCTTATTACTATTTGCGTCTATATTTCTTATTGCCTCTTGTAGTGCATAAATTCTGGCTGCACCTGCTGCATTCCCTACTACCGTTGCTACCAATGATATCATCCCAGAATCTCCACCAGCAGCACCTATAGAAAAAATTCTTTTATTTGCGTCGCTATCCAGATTAGCGAATACAATCTTTGTTGCTCCGAATGCTGTTGCCTCTACCCATGGAGCATCTACCGCATTTGATTTTGTTAATACTTTAAAATCAATAGAAGTAAAACCAGTTACCGTTGATAAATCAACTAAAAACATTATGCTATGAGCTGTTGATGTAGCAACTGTGCTTGTGTTTTCACCTGCACTTAATGCTAAGTCAATTTTTTCTAAAGCAAATAAGTTTAAATCTTTATTTAACATTTTTATAATCCTTATTTAATTTTAATTTTAACTAAAGCTGTTTCATCTACAACTTTGCCGTCAATATCTGTAAATCCATACCAATTTATAATTTGTGAGGCCATGTCGTTTGTGCTATCCTCAAAAAGTTGTAAGCCTCTTGATATCACCATTTTATAAGCCGTCCTTAAATCTCCCATGACAACCACATCTGCATTGGTAATAAAGGCATCCGAAGCATTTACAGTATCTAACATGCTCCTTGTATCTCTTGCTCCCTGAGAGGTTATGCCTAAATCAACATCACCAACTAATATTACTTTCATCCCAAATAGCATATCGATATTTGACATTTGGTTCATATTAACCGCATTAAAAATAGGTTGATTAGTTGTGTCTGTTTCAGTCCATAGTTTAATTAAAGTCTTTTTATGCATAATGATAACAGGATTACTTCCTAATCTTAAAGTAGCCTTAGCAGTAACTATATCTTTCCAAGAGATAGTACCAGCCACAGCTGTTTTATATGTAGGAACTTTAGGATTTTTTAAAATACCCTCAATCCCAATGCTAGGATCTCCGTTTAAAATATCATAATCGATTCTTGTAGAAAGGGCTTGTCTCATAGAAGTTAAAATATTGTTTTTGACATAAGCCTTCTGATAATTAAGAAATTCCCAAGTTGCAGAAATTGCTACAGCCAAACTCTTAGCTGAAAACAATACATTCGAAAACTTTCTTTGAGCAGAATTCACTCTTTCAGCTTCGGCTCTATAATAAGCAGTAGGAGCATTAACTACAACAGGCATAGATGAAAATTTTTCATTAGTTGTAATAACTCCGACTGCGCTCCTTAATGATCCAGTTTCATTAAAAGTTAAATCAATAAATTCATTCATTACAGATGTAGGCACTAAAATTCCGCCATCTGGATTAATAATTGAATTATTAGTTCCACCCAAACTTTTAGCATGATCGGCTAATTGTACTCTTTCATATTTTTTAGATGAAATAGCTTTAAAAAACAGATCAGACTCCTCATCGGTGTTGCTTTTAGTATTAACCATGCGCATATTTTCATTTAATTTAGCAAAATTGCTATCTAAGGTTAATAAGTCCTCTTTTGTTGCCATTTTTTCAGTTAAATCTTTTAAAATTTTAACCTCGCCCTTGATTTCATGCAAATTTTTATCAAAATTTGCTTTTATAATATCTTCCATATCTAAAAACTCCTTTGGTTGTTGCTTAACGCTTATGATATTAGCTTGTTCGTTAGCTGG